>Ga0116226_10001500_pt1 | contig 20247 bp, 19 predicted proteins | sample S1TSphfallax_FD_89692 | JGI IMG/M metagenome (GOLD analysis project Ga0116226, IMG submission 89692) | Host-associated microbial communities from peat moss isolated from Minnesota, USA - S1T2_Fa - Sphagnum fallax MG | ecosystem: Host-associated > Plants > Peat moss > Unclassified | place: USA... | reverse complement strand
GACGCGGTGGAGCGGTCGGTGCAGGCGATGACCACCGATCTGCAGAACAGCGGTCTACCGTTCGCCGAGGTCAAGCCCGAGATCAAGCGCAACGTCGCCGATCACACCATCGACCTTGCGATCGACGTCGGCGACGGGCCGCGCGTGTATGTCGAGCGCATCGACATCGTCGGCAACCAGCGCACCATGGACAAGGTGATCCGTCGCGAGTTCAAACTGGCGGAGGGCGACCCGTTCAATGCCGCGCTGATCCGTCGGTCGCGCCAGGCGATCCAGGATCTGGATTATTTCCAGAACGTCGAAATCAGCTCGCAGCAGGGCTCGACCCCTGACAAATCGGTGCTGACCACGACAATCCAGGAGAAGGCCACCGGGGAGCTCACCATCGGCGGCGGCTATTCCACCGACGTCGGCGCGCTGGCGACCGTCGGGCTGCGCGAGAAGAACCTGATCGGCACCGGCATCGACGCCGGCATCACCGGCACGCTGGCGCAGAAGGAAAGTCAGATCGACCTGTCGGTGACCGATCCGTACTTCCTCGACCGCAACATCGTCACCGGCTTCGATATCTTCCGCACCCAGACCAACAACCTCGATGTCGAGGAATATAGCGAGCGACGCACCGGTGCCAACATCCGCATCGGCTACGCGTTCAACGATCATCTCCGGCAGCTGTGGACCTACTCGGTGATCCAGCGCGACGTGTACGACGTGCAATCCACTGCCAGCCTGTATGTGCAGGACCAGGCCGGGCAGTCGCTGCTGTCGCAGATCGGCCAGACGCTCACCCTCGATTATCGCGACAGCAAGCTCGAGCCGCACACCGGCTGGGTGATGCGGTTCGGCTCGGACTTCGCGGGCCTGGGCGGCGACGCGCATTTCGTGCGGTTGAAATACGACACCACCTATTTCATTCCGCTCGATCGCTTCACCGGCAACAGCGACTGGGGCATCGCTGTCTCCGGCGGCGTTGGCGACCTGCTCAGCCTGAATAACAACGAACGCATCATCGACCGCTTCTTCCTCGGCGGCGACAATCTGCGTGGTTTCCAGACCGGCGGTGTCGGCCCGCACGCGATCAATGGCGGCGACAGTCTCGGCGGGCGGTTCCTGTGGACCCAGTCGACCGAGCTGCATTTCCCGCTGCCGGTGTCGCCGGATCTCGGTCTGACCGGACGCGCGTTTGTCGATATGGGCTCGCTGTCCGGCCTCAGCAAGCTGGTGATCAATGGTGTCGTGCAGCCGGCGGTGGACTATACCTCGCCGCGCATCGGTGCTGGCGTCGGCGTGTCGTGGAAGACACCGTTCGGCCTCATCAACATCGACCTGGGTCAGGCGATTCTGAAGCAGAAATACGACCAGACCCAGCTTTTCCGTTTTGGCTTCGGCACAAGGTTCTAAGGTGCATATGATACGATCTCGTCTCCGCGTCGCGGCGTTCGCGGCTGCCGGCTTCCTGCTGTCGCTGCCTGCGGCGCAGGCCCAGGATTTCTTCGTGCCCTCGCAACAGCGACCGGCCCAGCCGGCACGCCCGACCGCGCCACGCTCCCAGCCGGTGCAGCCCCGCCAGGCGGCACCCGCGCCGGATGACAGCCAGGGCCAGCAGGCCGCCGACGACCAGCCGCCCATGCAGTTTGCCATGCCGCCGGTGCCCGAGCTGCCGGCGCTGCCGAAAGGCACCAACCCGCCGACCGCGATCATCGGCGTGATCGGCGTGCCAGACGTGATGCGCGCCTCCACCGCCGCCCAGCAGATCGACCGGGTGATCGGCGAACGCCGGGAAAAGGTGAACCAGGACGCCCAGAAGGAGCAGGCCGCCTGGCGCGAGATGCAGCAGGCGCTCGGCGCCCAGCGCACCACCATGTCGCCCGATCAGATCCGCGCCAAGGAGCGCGAGCTGCAGGACCGCATCACCAGCGCTCAGCGGCTATTCCGCGAGCGCAACCGGGTGATCCAGGAATCCGCCCAGGTGGCGCTGAACCAGATCCAGGCGACGCTGATCGCGGTGATCCGCCAGGTCGCGGAAAGCCGCAACATGAACCTGGTGCTGCATCGCCAGCAGGTGGCGCTGAACGTCAATGAGTTCGACATCACCGACGCGGTGACCGAGCAGCTGAACCGCATTCTGCCGTCGGTGACCATCCCCGCGGACGGGGTGGCGCCGACTGCTCAGCTGCCGGTGACATTGGCGACCACCGCCGCGGCACCCGCCCCGGCGCCGGCCCGCGCGCCCACCCCCGCGCCCGCGCCAGCGCCGGCGACCAAGAAATAGCCATGGCGGCCGGATCCCCGCAGGGTCATCCGCCACTGGCGGGTGACCCGCGGTTCTTCACCCGCAGCGGCCCATTCCCAGCGGCCGAACTCGCGGCCGCCGTGGGCGGCGATATCTGCGCCGGCGATCCCGGATTGCCGCTGACCGGCTTGGGACCCTTGCAGACCGCTGGGCCCGACCAGGTCAGCTTCCTCGACAACCGCCGCTATATGGATGCGCTGTCGGCCACCAAGGCCGGCTGCGTGATCGTGCATCCCGACATGCTCGACCGCGTACCGTCCGGCTGTGTGGCGATCGTGACCAACGAACCGCGGCTCGGCTGGGCGCGGGTGGCGGCGATGTTCCACGCTTTGCCGCCGCCACGCCCTGGCGTGCATCCGTCGGCGGTGGTGGACCCGGATTGCGTGATCGATCCAACTGCGGAGATCGGCCCGTTCGTGGTGGTGGATGCCGGTGCCCGCATCGGCCCGCGCTGCCGGATCGCGGCCGGGGCGGTGATCGGCCGTGGCGTCGAGCTCGGTCCGGATTGCCGCGTCGGCGCCCACGCCAGCCTCACCCATGCGTTGCTCGGCGCGCGCGTGTACATCTATCCCGGCGCTCGAATCGGCCAGGAGGGATTCGGCTTCGAGAGCACGCCCACTGGCCTGGTGAGCGTGCCCCAGCTCGGTCGGGTGATCCTGCACGACGACGTGGAGATCGGCGCCAATAGCTGTGTGGACCGTGGCGCGATCGGCGACACCGTGATCGGCCAGGGCTCGCGGCTCGACAATCTCGTGCAGATCGGCCACAACGTGCGGCTCGGCATGTGTTGCGTGATCGTCGCACAGGTGGGAATTTCGGGTTCGACCGTCCTCGGCGATTTCGTCGTGATGGCCGGGCAGGTCGGGGTCGCCGGCCACCTGACCATCGGCAGTGGCGCGCGGTTCGGCGGCCAGACCGGCGTGATGTCGGACGTGCCGGCGAAGGCTGAGGTGATGGGAAGCCCGGCCCAGCCGGTCAAAGTGTTTTTCCGCCAGTTGGCGGTATTGAAGAGGCTGGCCGCGAAGCGACCCTCCGACGAGGCCGCCCGCGGGCCCGCGGGGGAAGCAGGGTCGGACTGACGCATATGGACGCAACATCACCTGACGGCTCGACCTTGCCCGCGACGGCGCCGGCCACGCAACGACGCCCCGGCGACAAAGTGGCCGTGGTGGATATTGGGCGGATCATGGAAGTGATCCCGCACCGCTACCCCTTCCTGATGATCGATCGCGTGGTCGACATGGTGCTCGACCAGTCGGTGATCGGCATCAAGAACGTCACCATCAACGAGGATTTCTTCCAGGGCCATTTCCCCGGCCACCCGGTGATGCCCGGCGTGCTGATCATCGAGGCGATGGCGCAGACCGCCGCCGTGCTGGTGATCGAGACGCTGGGCGCCAACTCGGCGGGCCGTGTGGTGTATTTCATGTCCGTCGAGAACGCCAAATTCCGCCGCCCTGTGGTGCCCGGTGACCAGCTGCGCATCCATTGCGTCAAGGAACGCAGCCGCGGCAACGTCTGGAAATGCCATTCCATCGCCCGCGTTGATGGCGTGGCCGTCGCGGAGGCGACCTATACCGCGATGATCATGGAAAGCGGTACTGCCGGGCCGACCACGTGACGTCCATTCATGCGACGGCGATCGTGGCCCCGGGTGCCACGATCGGCGCTGGCGCGCGCATCGGCCCGTGGTGCCATATCGGCCCGGATGTCGTGATCGAACCGGGCGCCGAACTGATCAGCCACGTGGTGGTGGACGGGCACACACGGATCGGCGAGGGCGCCGTGCTGTATCCGTTCTGCACCGTCGGCATGGCGCCGCAGGATCTGAAGTACAAAGGTGAGCCGACCCGCACCGAAATCGGCGCCCGGACTCAGATCCGCGAGCATGCCACCATCCATCGCGGCACCGTCACCGGCTCGGGCGTCACCCGCGTGGGCAACGACTGCCTGCTGATGGCGGTCGTGCATGTCGCGCATGATTGCGAGCTCGGCAGCGGCGTGGTGGTCGCCAACAATGTGGTGATGGGCGGCCATGTGCATATCGGCGATAACGCCGTGATCGGCGGGGCGGCGGCGATCCACCAGTTCGTGCGCATCGGCCGCGCCGCCATGGTGGGCGGCGTGTCCGGCGTCGAGGCCGACGTTATCCCGTTCGGCAGCGTGATCGGCAACCGCGCCCGGCTGGCCGGCCTCAATGTGATCGGCCTGCGCCGGCGCGGCTTCGAACGGGCCCAGATCCACGCGCTGCGCTCGGCGTTCCGGGTGCTGTTCCGCGGCACCGGCGTGTTCGCCGAACGCCTCGAACAAGTGCGCGCCGAATTCGGCGGCGAACCGCTGGTCGACGAAATGCTGCTGTTCGTCGACACCCCCGGCCGCCGCGGCCTCATCCGCGCCGCGGTGCCGGTCACCGAGGACGACGATCTTTGATGCCAATTGGCGGTGGGGGGCACCTGTTGAAGCAAGTAAGCCGGGCGCTGCCCGGACCCGCCAGGGGCCAAGCCCCTGGACCTTAGCTGTAAAGGGTCGTTGGAGAGGAGGGCTGAGGCGGAGCTCTCAACTCCTCCTCAGCCCGCTTCTCCAACGACCCTTAAACCTGGCGGTTCAAAGGGGTGCGGCCCCTTTGCCGGTCTGGGCAGCGCCCAGACTTGCTTGCTTCAACAGGTGCCCTCCAACCCCGGTTGGCATCGGTGACCGACGCCTCGGCGCTCGGCATCCTCGCCGGGGGGGGGCCGTTGCCTGGGCAGGTGGCGGCGGCGGCGCGCGCGGCGGGGCGGGCGGTGTTTCTGATTGGTTTCGAGGGCTATGCGGAGCCAGCGGTGCTCGCGCCGTTTCCCCACGAGGTGGTGCGACTTGGCGCCGCCGGTCGCATCCTCGATCTGCTGCGCGCCCATAACTGTCGCGAGATCGTGTTGGTCGGGCCGGTGCGTCGCCCCTCGATTTTCGATTTGCGGCCGGACCGCGAGGGAACCCGCATTCTGGCGCGCATCGGCCGCGCGGCGTTCGCCGGCGATGACGGGCTGCTGGCCGCCGTGGTGCGGGTGTTCGGCGATGAGGGGTTTGCCGTGATCGGCGCGCACGAGATTCTGACCGAGGCGGTCGGACCGCAGGGGGTGCTCACCGAGCTCGTCCCCGACGCCCAGGCGCAATCGGACATCGCGCGCGGCGTGCAGGTGGTCCGCGCGCTCGGCGGTGTCGATGTCGGCCAGGCCTGCGTGGTGCAGCAGGGCATTGTGCTGTGTGTCGAGGCGATCGAGGGCACCGACGCGATGCTGGCCCGCGCCGCCGGGTTGCGACGCGACGGGGTGGGCGGCGTACTGGTCAAGCTGGTCAAGCCCGGCCAGGATCGTCGCGCCGACCTGCCCACCATCGGGCCGGCCACGCTGCGCGCTGCCGCGACGGCAGGGTTGCGCGGGGTGGCTTTCGAGGCTGGCGGCACTATCTTCGCCGGGCGCGCGGCCACCATCGCGGCGGCGCGCGAGGCTGGCCTGTTTCTGATCGGACTCGATCCCGGGCCGGTTTCCCATCCCTCCGACGGAGAATACCCATGAGCTCCCGCTATATGCACACCATGCTGCGCGTCGGCGATCTCGAACGCAGTGTCGCCTTCTACACCGAGCTGTTCGGCATGAAGGAACTGCGCCTCAGCGAGGTGCCGGGCGGCAAATACACGCTGTCGTTTCTTGGCTATGGTGATGAGAGCAGCACCACCCTGCTGGAGCTGACCTACAACTGGGGTGTCGACAAGTATGAACTCGGCACCGCGTTCGGCCACCTCGCGATCAGCATGCCCGACGTCTATGCCGCCTGCGAGGCGCTGAAGGCGGGTGGTGCCAAAGTGGTGCGTGAGGCCGGTCCGGTGCAGCACGGCACCACCGTCATCGCCTTCGTCGAGGACCCTGACGGCTACAAGATCGAACTCATCCAGCGTCCGTGATGTGAGCATTCAGGACATGGCGCGCGGGCTGTGGCCGGCGCGCCGTGTGATACGTGTCGGCGTTACCGGCCTGGCACGGGCGGGCAAGACCGCGCTGCTGACCTCGCTGGCCGCGAATCTGCTGGCCAGCGGGGCAGGGCTGCCGTCGCTACCCGCGCTGTCGGCGCGACTCGCCCGTCGGCGCCTGCGTGTCGCCATCGCGCCGTCTGGCGCGCAGGCGATGCCGCGCTTCGATTATGCGGGCCATCTCGCGGCGCTGGCGGCCGACCCGCCGTGCTGGCCGACGCGGACGGATGCCGTGTCCCTGCTGGCGCTCGATCTCGACATCGCCGGCCGAGGTCTGGCGGCGAGCCTGCCGGATCAGCGGATTCGTCTGGAATTGCTCGACTATCCCGGCGAGTGGCTACTCGATCTGCCGCTGCTCGGCCGGTCGTTCGCGGAGTGGTCGGCGCAGACGCTGCGACGCCTGGAGGCGCTGCGACGCCTGGAGGCGCTGCCGCAGGCAAGCGCGTTTCTGGCGTTTGTCGGTGGACTGCCCGCCAATGCGCGCCCCGATGACGCGCTGGCCACCGCCGGCCACGAGCTCTATGCCAGCCTGCTGGAGACATTGCGGGCGCAGGGGCTGGCGCTGCTGCAACCCGGCCGGTTCCTGATGCCCGCGCCGGGGCCGCAGCCGCCTTGGATGGAGTTTTTCCCGCTCTCCGGCAGCAGCCCGCTCGCCGGCCTGCTGCGTGACCGCTACGGCGAGTATGTCCGCGCCGTCGCCCGCGATCTCGCAGCCCCCTCGTTTCGGCGCGTCGACCGCCTGGTGGTGCTGGCGGACGTGCTGTCGGCGCTGCATGCTGGTCCCGCCGCGTTCGCCGACGCCGCGGCCGCTCTGGCCACCGTCGCCGAGGCGCTGCGTTGGCGCCGGCCGCCGTCATTCCTGCCGGACTGGCTCGCGCGCCTGCTGCCGATCGGCGGCATCGGCCGCGTCGCCTTCGCCGCCAGCAAGTCGGACCATGTCGCCGGCCGCCAGCGCGGCAACCTCGCGGCGCTGATGGGGGCCCTGACCCGCGCGCCCGGCGACGCGGCGGCGACCGCGAGCTTCGCCATCGCCGCCGTGCGCTGCACCGAGGATTTCGTCTGGACGCTGGAAGGCCGCCCGGTGTCGGCGGTGCGCGGCCGCACGCTGCCAGACGCGCACGCCGCGCGCTCCTACCCCGGTGAGGTGCCAGACCACCCACCGGAGGCAGATTTCTGGGCCCATCCGTTCCTATCGCTGCCGGATTTCGAGCCGATGCGCCTGGCGCTGGGCGGCCGCGCCGGCGTGCCCCATATCAATCTCGACACGCTGCTGTGCTTCCTGCTGGAGGACCTGCTGTGAGCGAGACTCGCATCACCCCGCGTTTCGAGCTGGAAGGACGCGCCATCCAGCGACTGGAGCCAGAGACGTTGCCAGTCCTGGTCGAGCCCGCCGCGGGGATCGGCGGCGTGCCATTGGCGCTCGGCGGTACTGCGGTCCTGCTGGTCGGCCTCGCCGGACTCGGCACCGCCAACTTCGTCGCCGATCAGTTCCTGCGGGCCGCATGGCTCGGCTGGATGACGCTCGGGGTCGCCGGCATCGGATTCGGCCTGATCGGCGCCGGCATCTGGCGCGAGCTGCGCGGGCTGTTCGGGTTGCGCCATGTCGATGACCTCCGCGCCCGGCTCGCCGACCCTGCACGCCAGCGCGCCGCCGCACTCGAATGGCTGGCGAGCCTGCCCGAGGGGACCGGGCTGCTCGACTCGGTCACCGCCATCAACGACCCCGACGCGGTGCTGTCGCTGCTGCGCGCTGGCCCAGGTGCGGCCCTGCGTGGCCGCGCCGAGGCGCTCGGCCGCACCGCCGCCCTGCAGATGGTCGCGGCCACGGCGGCAATTCCCTCGCCGGCGCTGGATGGGCTGGTGGTTGCCTGGCGCGGCACCCGTCTGGTGCGCCAGGTGGCGGGCTTGCACGGGTTGCGACCGGGTCTGCTGGGCACCATGTCCCTGTTGCGCCGAGTCATGACGTCGGCGGCCTCGGTGGCGGCGATGGATTTCGCCGCGGACACGGCCGCGCGCGCGCTGTTATCGAACCCGCTGCTGCAGCATCTGGCCGGCGATATGGCGGCCTCGGGCGTCGCGGCGCGGCGGATGATCGTGCTGGCGCGCGCCACGGATGCCGCCTGTTCACCACTGACCTGAGGCGCGTCCGCGAGTCGTTGCGTATGCAAGAGAAATGTTGCGGACAGGCCTGTCTCAATCTTGTTGCCTGCCGGCATCACACGCCGCATATTGTGTGATTGCCGCGGTCGTCGGCCTATATCTAGTGAAATTTCAATTGACGCCGCCAAACCGTTGGGCAGGATAGCAATATGAGTTTGTTCGTCACACCCGGAGATAGCGCCGTGCTCGACACCGTTCAGCTGCAGGGTCGTCATCAGGTCATTGTCGACCGGTCGCGGGACAAACTGCTCACCGACTTCGGTCGCGCCACCCTCGATGACCGCTATCTGTTGCCCGGCGAGGGCTACCAGGACCTGTTCGCCCGGGTCGCCAGCTTCTACGGGGACGATCAGCCACACGCCCAGCGCATCTACGACTACATGAGCCGCATGTGGTTCATGCCGGCGACCCCCGTGCTGTCCAACGGCGGCACCCAGCGCGGCCTGCCGATCTCCTGCTTCCTGAACGAAGCCTCCGACAGTCTCGACGGCATCGTCGGGCTGTGGAACGAGAATGTCTGGCTGGCCTCCAAGGGCGGCGGCATCGGCAGCTATTGGGGCAACCTGCGCTCGATTGGTGAGAAGGTCGGCCAGAACGGCAAGACCTCGGGCGTGATCCCGTTCATCCGGGTGATGGACAGCCTGACGCTGGCGATCAGCCAGGGCAGCCTGCGCCGCGGCTCGGCCGCCACCTATCTGCCGGTATGGCACCCGGAGATCGAGGAATTCATCGAAATGCGTCGCCCGACCGGTGGCGACCCCAACCGCAAGGCGCTCAACCTGCATCACGGTATCCTGATCCCGGATGCCTTCATGCGCGCCGTCGAGGCGGACGAGGAATGGGCGCTGAATTCGCCCAAGGACAACAGTGTGGTGCGCAAGATCGGCGCCCGCAGCCTGTGGATCCGCATCCTGACCGCCCGGATCGAGACTGGCGAGCCGTACCTGATCTTCAGCGACCATGTGAACCGCGCCCGCCCCGATCACCACAAGCTGGCCGGCCTGGAGGTCAAGACCTCCAACCTGTGCAGCGAAATCATGCTGCCGACTGGACTCGACCAGCATGGCCGCCAGCGCACCGCGGTGTGCTGCCTGTCCTCGCTGAACCTTGAGATGTGGTTCGAGTGGAAAGATCACCCGCTGTTCATCGAGGACATCATGCGCTTCCTCGACAACGTGCTGGAGGACTTCATCGAGCGCGCGCCGGAAGGCATGGAACGCGCCAAATATTCCGCCATGCGCGAGCGCTCGGTCGGCCTCGGCGTGATGGGCTTCCACTCGTTCCTGCAGTCGCAGAACGTGCCGTTCGAGAGCGTCATCGCCAAGGTGTGGAACATCCGCATGTTCCGCCACATCCGCGGCCAGGCCGACACCGCCAGCCGCATGCTGGCCGAGGAACGCGGCCCGTGCCCGGATGCCGCGGATTACGGGGTAATGGAGCGGTTTTCGCACAAGATGGCGGTGGCGCCGACCGCGTCGATCTCGATCATCGCCGGCAATTCCTCGCCCGGCATCGAGCCGATCGCAGCCAACGTGTTCCTGCAGAAAACCCTGTCAGGCAGCTTCACCGTGCGCAATCGCCATCTGCAGCTGCTGCTCGCCGAGAAGGGCCAGGACACTGATGAGGTGTGGTCCTCCATCACCATCAACAAAGGCAGCGTGCAGCATCTCGACTTCCTGACCGAACAGGAAAAATCGGTCTACAAAACCGCCTTCGAGCTCGATCAGCGCTGGATCATCGAACACGCCGCGGACCGCACGCCGTTCATCTGCCAGAGCCAGTCGGTGAACATCTTCGTGCCGGCCAATGTCAGCAAACGCGACCTGCACCAGTACCACTTCCTGGCCTGGAAGAAAGGCGTGAAATCGCTGTACTACTGCCGCAGCCTGTCGATCCAACGCGCCGACAACGTCAGCGAAAAAGCCGTCCGACCGGAAGAATTCACCGGCATCCCCATCGCCCTCGACCAAGGCTCCCTGCCACTTACCACGACCCGCGCCAAACCCATTGATTACGATGAGTGTCTCGCGTGTCAGTAAGGCAAGAAAGGCCAGGGCTCTGCCCTGGACCCGCCAAGGGCCGTAGGCCCTTGGATCCCATGACTTAAGGAAGCAGATTGGTTCTGAAGCGGGGCGCAACTCCTTGGTTGCAACACCGAGATGCGCCCCCCTTCAGAACCAATCTATTGTTAGGTTTCGGGTTCCAAGGGCTTTGCCCTTGGTGGGGTCGAGGGGCAAAGCCCCCGCCTTCCTTGCCTTGTTGGACCCGCGAGCCACTCATCATATCGAAAGGCTGTGACATGGCGATTGACGAGAGTCCGGTGAGATTTGATTTGTTGACCGAGAATCCGGTCTACAAGCCGTTTCGCTATCCGTGGGCCTATGAGGCGTGGTTGATGCAGCAGCGCGTGCATTGGCTGCCGGAGGAGGTGCCGCTCGCTGACGACGTGAAGGACTGGCATCGCAATCTGAGCGAGGCCGAGCGCAATCTGCTGACGCAGATTTTCCGGTTTTTCACCCAGGCCGATGTCGAGGTGAATAACTGCTACATGAAGCAGTACAGCCAGGTGTTCAAACCCACCGAAGTGCTGATGATGATGTCGGCGTTCTCCAACACCGAGACGATTCACGTCGCCGCCTACAGCCATTTGCTCGACACCATCGGAATGCCCGAGCTCGAATACACCGCCTTCCTTCGCTACAAGGAAATGAAGGACAAGTACGACTACATGCAGTCCTTCCGGGTCGACAGCAAGCACGAGGTCGCCAAGACCTTGGCCGCGTTCGGCGCGTTCACCGAGGGGCTGCAGCTGTTCGCTTCGTTCGCGATTCTGCTGAACTTCCCCCGCTTCGGCAAAATGAAGGGCATGGGGCAGATCGTCACCTGGTCGGTGCGGGACGAGACCTTGCATTGCCTGTCAGTGATCCGCCTGTTCCGCACCTTCGTGCAGGAAAATCCCGAGATCTGGACGGACGAGTTGCGCCGCGAGATCTACATCACCTGTGCCACGATCGTCGATCACGAGGACGCGTTCATCGATCTCGCGTTCGAGCTGGGCTCGGTAGAGGGGCTCACCGCCGACGAGGTGAAGCGCTATATCCGCTATATCGCCGATCGGCGGCTGACGCAGCTGGGTCTCAACGTGATGTTCCATGTCGAGAGCAATCCGTTGCCGTGGCTCGATGAGATGCTCAACGCCGTCGAGCACGCCAATTTCTTCGAAAATCGCGCCACCGAATACAGCAAGGCCTCGACCACCGGCAGCTGGGAGGAGGCTTTCTCCGATACGGTGTTCGACACCGCTCAGCCGAGCGGGCAGATGCTGCCCGCCGAGTAACCGCCACCCGCTGTTACCCTCCCGCAGATGCGCCTATATGGGGGCGCGAGCGGGAGGAGATGGCGATGCTGCGTGGCATAAGGTGGGTGAGCTACGGGTTGATCGTGCTGGTGCTGCTGGGCACCGGCTTCTACTTTGAAACCCGCCCCACTCCTAGCCAGGCCAATGGCGGTGTGTCGTTGCCCGGCGGGATCACGGTCGGGGGTCCGTTCAGCCTGGTCGACGACACCGGCAAGCCGGTGACCGATGCCACCTATCACGGCCGTTGGATGCTGGTGTATTTTGGCTACACTTTCTGCCCCGACGTGTGCCCCACCGAGCTGCAGACGATCGCTGGCGCGCTCGACAAGATCGGCCCGTTGGCCAAGAACGTCGCACCGTTATTCATCACCGTCGATCCCGAGCGGGATACGCAGACCGTGCTGGCGCAATATGTCAAATTGTTCGACGACCGGATCGTCGGGCTGACTGGCACGCCGGCGCAAATTGCCGCTGCGGCAAAGGCTTATCGCGTCTATTATGCAAAGACGACTCCGAAGGATTCGTCTACCTACCTGATGGACCACTCGTCATTCATGTATCTGATGGGACCGGACGGCCGGCTGCGCACGTTGTTCCCGCAGGGACTCAGTGCCGACAAGCTGGCCGACGCGTTGCGCACCCAGATGACCACATCGTGACGGGTGCGCGCCGTTCCGGTGGTGGAGACTGCCGCAGATGAAACACGAGTGATATGCGATGCCCGCGAGCGACCTGCCCCCCGCCACCGCCACCCGCTACAGCCGCCGGCTGTCGGACAAAATTCTGATCGCCTTCCACCAGGCCTGCGACCAAGGCGATTTCGAAATTGCGCAAATCCTGCTGAACTCGATGGAATTGCTGCTCACCCGCCGCCCGATGATCTCGGACAGCAACCGCCGCCGCACGATGGAAAGCGTCGTCGCCGCCCATGAACGACTCTGGCACCTGCGGCACCCAGAAGTTGACCCATTGTGAGTTGATCGACGCAAGCAAGTAAGGCTGGGCTCTGCCCAGACCCGCAAAGGGGCCGCGCCCCTTTGAACCCCCAGACTTAAGGGTAGGTGACGAAGGGGGCTTACACGGATGTTGCAACGTCGGAGTAAGCCCCCTTCCTCACCTACCCTTCACATCTAAGGTCCAGGGGCTTGGCCTGTCGCGCGAAGGCGCGCTCCGGACCTGGCGGGCCCGGGCAGCGCCCGGCTTACTTGCTTCCGCCGCTCAACTCACGACGGCCATCTTCTCGCGCCGCAGTTGCACGGTCAGTTCGTTGAGCGACTTTTCCACGGCGTCGAGCATTTCGGTCACTTCGTCGCGGGTGATGATCAAGGGTGGGCTGAACACGATGCTGTCGTTGGCGGATGCGCGGCCAATCACGCCATTGCTTTCCATCAGCTTGACCTGGCGCATGGCGATTTTGCGCGCCGGATCGAAGTTGCGATGGCTGGCTTTGTCTTCCACCAGTTCCACGGCCGCGATCAGGCCGACGCCGCGCACTTCGCCGACCAGTTCATGGTCCAGGAACCGCCGGCGCAGTTCGGACTGCAGATAGGTGCCGACGTCGTTGACGTGCTCGCCGATATTGGTCTCGTCGTAGATTTTGAGGGTTTCGATCGCGACCGCGGCGGGCACCGGGTGGCCGGAATAGGTGAAGCCATGGCCGAACGTGCCGATCACGTGGCTTTCGTCGGCCAGGCCGTTGAACACCCGCTCATTCACCATGACCGCCGAGATCGGCAGGTACGAGGAGGACAGGGCTTTGGCGCAGCACAGGATGTCCGGTTCGATGCCGAGTGTCTGACTGCCCCAGTAATTGCCGGTGCGCCAGAAGCCGCAGATGACCTCGTCGGCGACGAACAGGATGTCGTATTTGCGCAAGACCGCCTGGATCTTCGGGAAATAGGTGGCTGGCGGCACGATCACGCCGCCGGCGCCCATGATGGGTTCGGCCCACATCGCGGCGATGGTGTCCGGCCCTTCGGCGAGGATCAGCTTTTCCAGGTCCTCGGCGCAGCGGGTGGCGAAGGCTTCCTCGGATTCACCGGGGTGGGCGCCGTGATAATGATGCGGCGTCACGGTATGCAGAAAGCCGGGCAGCGGCACGTCGAAGCTGCGATGGTTGGCGGGCAGGCCGGTCAGGCTGGCGGCGGCCAGCGTGATGCCGTGATAACCCTTCACCCGGCCGATCAGCTTCTTCTTCTGCGGGCGGCCGACGGCATTGTTGAAATACCACACCATCTTGATCGCGGTGTCGTTGGCTTCGCTGCCGGAGTTGGCGAAGAACACCTTGCTCATCGGCACCGGCGCACGCTGGATCAGCATTTCCGCCAGATCGATCATCGGGCTGTGCGATTTCGCGGTGAACGAATGATAGAAGGGCAGCTTGCGCATCTGGGTGGCGGCGGCCTGGACCAGACGTTCGTTGGAGAAGCCGAGGGCGGCACACCATAGGCCGGCGACGCTTTCGATGTAGCTTCTGCCGGTGTCGTCCCACACCCGCACGCCCTCGCCCCGCTCAATCACCATCGGGCCCACCTCCTGGTGCGCCTTCAGGTCGGTGTAGGGGTGCAGCACGTTGGCGATGTCGCGGGCGGCCGCGGAGTTGGGCGAGGGGGGCGGGGTCATGGCGTTTCTCTCTCGGTCAAGAGCACGGGAATAGGAATGGTATAGGCCGCTTTTCCCATGCTGTCGCCGGTCGAGCGCGGATTAGCTTTCCAGCTCGCTGTCCCAATACAGATAATCGCGCCAGCTTTGGTGCAGATAGTTCGGCGGGAAGGCGCGGCCGTTCTCCTGCAGCTCCCAGGTGGAGGGCTGGCGCGGCTCGGTGCGCGGGAACATTCGGCACTCGCGCGGCAGGCGGCTGCCCTTGCGCAGATTGCAGGCGCCGCAGGCGGTGACGACGTTCTCCCAGGTGGTCCGCCCGCCGCGGCAGCGCGGGATCACGTGGTCGAAGGTGAGGTCGGGCGCCGGCTGACGGGCGTTGCAATATTGGCACTCGAATTCATCGCGCAGGAACACGTTGAAGCGGGTGAAGGCTGGCTTGCGGGCGGCCGGGATATAGTCCTTCAGCGCGATCACGCTGGGCAGCCGCATGGTGATGCTGGGAGAGCGCACCTCGGTCTCGTATTCGTTCAGCACCGACACGCGATCGAGAAACACCGCCTTGACGGCGTCCTGCCAGGCCCAGACGGACAGCGGAAAATACGATAGCGGTCGGAAGTCGGCGTTGAGCACGAGAGCGGGAAAATTCTGACCGCCGGGGCCATGGCCGAACGCGTGGCCGCCGAATCCTTGTTCACCGAAGCCCTGTCCGCCGAAGCCTTGTCCACCGTCTGGCAAATCCCGCTCCTCGTGAGGCGGGGCGCAAGCGCTGGTGGCCGGTATCATCAGTGAGCCGCCAGATATTGTGCGCCGCCGAGAACCTATGAATTTATCGCACCGCCCCGCGCACCCCGCAAGCCGGGCACCGCAGCTTTCACACGCCGGTCACGCGGCCGGATCGGCGAAGGCGCGCTGCAGGAACAGCGCGCCGGTCGACAGGCCGGCCTCGTCGATGCCGTGGCCCAGCCCCGGGCAGAACAGCGACTCGACGGGCACACCCTGATCATGCAGCGCCTGTTCGGCGAGGCGGGAGCGGGCCGCGGGCACCACCTCATCGGCCTCGCCGTGCACCAGCAGCACCGGGGGGTGGGACGGAACCGGTCGGTCAGGCGCCAGCAAAGCCCCGGAATAGGCCAGGATCGCGCGTGGCGCCGGGGTCCGGCGCAGGCCGGTATACAGCGCCGTCATCGCGCCCTGGCTGAATCCGACCAGGGCATAGGCGTCCGCAGGCAGGTCGAGACGCCGCAATTCGGCGTCGATGAAGCGGCCGAGGATGTCGGCGGCGACGGCGACTCCGGCCTCGAGTCGCGCCGGCGTGCGATCGGCCAGGCTGAACCATTGCCGCCCGGTGGGGATGCCGTCGGGCACCATGTCATAGCGCTCCGGCCCGTCCGGGGCCGCGAACGCCGCATGCGGCAGCGCCGCCGCCCAGGTCGGCGCGAGGTCGATCAGATCGTGCCCGTCGGCGCCGACTCCGTGGCAGATCACCACCAATTGCCGGGCTTGTCCGTCACGCGGCCCCCAGCGCGGTCCATCCACTGTCGTGCTGGCGAGTGTCATGCGGCGGTCCTTTTCCGGTAGAGGGAGGCATGCGCTGGACCACCCGATTCGCCCCCAGTCCGACCGGGCTGCTGCATCTCGGCCACGCCCGGGCGGCCCTCGTCGCCAGGCAGCGCGCCCGCGCGTCCGGCGGCCAGTTCCTGCTGCGGCTGGAGGACATCGATCCGGTCCGCTGCCGCGCCGACTTCGCGCACGCCATCGCCGAGGATCTGCGCTGGCTCGGGCTGGACTGGGACGGCGACATCCGGGTGCAGTCGCGGCATATGGCGGAGTATGGCGCCACCCTGGACGATCTGGCCAGCCGGGGCCTGCTGTATCCCTGCTTCTGCACCCGCGCCGACATCCAGCAGGCCGCGAGCGCGCCGCATGCCGGGCCGCCAATCTATCCCGGCACCTGCCGCGACCTGCCCACGACGATGCGCGCCGACCGCATCGCCGCCGGCGCCCCCTATGCGCTGCGCCTGGATGTCGCGCAGGCCGCATCCGCCGTGGGCGCGCTGTCGTTCATGGAGGAGGGGATCGGACGAATGGCCTGCGATCCGATCCAGTTCGGCGACGTCGTGCTGGCCCGCAAGGATGCCCCCGCCAGCTACCATCTCTGCGTCACCCACGACGATGCCTGCCAGGGCGTGACGCTGGTGACACGCGGGGTCGACCTGCAGCCCGCGACCCATCTGCACCGACTGCTGCAGGCGCTGATGGGCTGGCCAGAACCCGTCTATGCGCATCATCCGCTGGTCACCGACGCCACCGGCCGCCGCCTCGCCAAACGCGATCACGCGGGCACCCTGCGCGGCCTGCGCGAGGCCGGCCACACGCCGGCGAATGTTCTTGCCATGATCTGATCATACGGCATGTCCCGCCGCCCAGCCGCTGGCCCAGGCCCATTGGAAATTGTAGCCGCCGAGCCAGCCGGTCACATCGACCGCCTCGCCGATCACATACAGCCCCGGCACGGCGCGCGCCGACATGTCGCGCGAGGACAGGCACGACGTATCCACCCCGCCCAGGGTGACCTCGGCCTTGGCATAGCCCTCGCTGCCGGTCGGCGTGACGCGCCAGCGCTTGAGCGTTTCGCCGAGCCGGGCCAAAGCGCGGTCGGGTAGCTCGCCGATCGGCGGCCCGGCCAGCTCGGGCGGCAGCAGGCTGTCGGCGAGGCGCTGCGGGAGCAGGTCTGCCAGCACGGCGCGCAACCCGAGCTTGGGTCGCGCGCGCTTGCGCAGCTGCAGGATGTCCGGCGGCTGGTCTGGCGCGAGATCGATGCTGATCGCCTCGTTGTCCCGCCAGCAGGACGAGATTTGCAGAATAGCCGGCCCGGATAGACCGCGATGGGTGAACAGCATGGCCTCGCGAAATGCCTGCCGACCGCAGCTGGCCACCACCTCGAGCGCCACGCCGCTCAGTTTCTGGGTGCGGTCGAGGGTGGCGGCGTCCAGCGTGAGTGGCACCAGAGCCGGGCGCAGGGTGGTCAGCGTGAGGCCGAACCGGCGGGCGATGTCGTGGGACAGGCCGGTGGCCCCCATCTTGGGGATGGATAATCCGCCGGTGGCCAGCACAACGGCGGGCGTGAACACGTCGCCCGCCTCGGTTTCGACGCGGAAGCCGATTGCGTGGCTCACGTCGCGGATTTTTTGGCGCAGCCGCACCACCACCCCGGCCGCCTCGCACTCGGCCAGCAGCATCGCCACGATGGCGCGCGCCGACCCATCGCAGAACAGCTGCCCCAGCGTCTTCTCGTGCCAGGCAATCTTATGCCGCTCGACCAGCGCCAGAAAATCCCGCGGGGTGAACCGGGTCAGAGCCGATACCGCGAAGTGCTTGTTGTTCGAGAAAAACTGCCCCGGCGTGGTGTTGATATTGGTGAAATTGCACCGCCCGCCGCCGGAAATCAGAATCTTCGCGCCAGCCTGGTCCGCGTGATCGAGCACCAGCACCCGCCGCCCCCGCCGCCCAGCCGCGATCGCGGACATCAGGCCGGCGGCGCCCGCGCCCAGGATCACCACATCGAACGTCTCGCCCACTCGCTCACCCCGCCCGACTGGTGACATCATCGGTCCAGCCACCATCTGAGGAACTATCCCGTCGCCCTGGCGTCTTCGATGGGCGGAACCGCGACACCAAGGAGATCGAGCCCCCATGCCGTACCCGAACGCCGGTGCGGCCGTGGCCATCGATCACCAGGTGGCCGCCCCGCCGCCACCCAGCGCCGCCAATCCGCCCAAGGCGCCACGCGACTACCGATTGGATTTCTTCCGCGGTCTGGCGCTGGTGTTCATCTATGTCGACCATATCCCGAACAACGCGCTGAGCTACCTCACGCTGCGCTCGTTCGCGATCTCGGACGCCGCCGAGGTGTTCATCTTCATCTCCGGCTACACCGCAGCCCTGGTCTATGGCCGGGCGATGCTGCGCGAGGGCGGCCTGATGGCCTCGGCGCGCATCGGGCGCCGGGTCTGGCAGCTGTATATCGCGCATCTGTTCATCTTCCTGATCTATAACGGCGAAGTCTCCTACACGATGCAGCATTTCAACAATCCGCTGTTCGCGGACGAGCTGCAGGTGGGCGCCTTCCTGGACCAGCCCGGCGACACGCTGATCCACGTCCTGCTGCTGGAATTCCAGCCGTCGCTGCTCAACATCCTGCCGCTATACATCCTGCTGCTGGTGATGTTCCCGGTGATGCTGCTGGCCCTGCGTCGCAGCATCTGGCTGGCGCTGGTGCCCTCGCTGCTGGTGTACGGCGCGGTGCAGCTCTGGGGCATCAATCTGCCGGGATATCCCGACGACGCGACCTGGTATTTCGATCCGTTCGCTTATCAGCTGCTGTTCGTGGTCGCGGCGATCTTCGGCTATGCGCAGGTCACTGGTCGGCCGCCGTTGCCGCTGCACTCGACTTCGACCGGCTGGCGCGTGATCACCGGTCTGGCCGTCATCGTCGCGCTGGCCGCCTTCCTGGTGCAGGCGGCCGCCACGCTGCACAGTCTGATCCCGTCATTCCCCAACCTCGTCAACGTCCCGCTGTGGGCCGATGACAAGACCACCCTGCCTCTGCCCCGCATCGCCAACATGTTGGCACTCGCCTGGCTGGTCGCCCGCCTGGTGCCGCGCGAGGCGCGCTTCCTGACTTCGTGGGGCGGCTGGCTGCTGATCATCTGCGGCCAGAGCTCGCTGTATATCTTCTGCTTGACCATCCTGCTCTCGGTGGTCGCCAACATCGCTTACACGATTGTCGGCAGCACGCTGATCATTCAAATTGTCGTTAACATGATCGGTCTCGTCTGCATGCTCGCGTTGGGGCTGTTGCTCGCCTGGTTCAATGCCGGCGGCCGGATGCCCCGCCGACCGCGCCCGGCCAGCCACGGCGAACCGGCTTGAGACGCCACCGGGCCATCCTGCTGCTCGCCGGCCTGCTGTGCGCCGCCGCAGCTCCCGGGGCCCCGCCAGCACCGACCACGCCGTCACCGGAAATCGGCGACCTCGCCTGCCCGACACCGCCCGAATTCGCCCTGCATGATCTCGACCTGCCGGCGGCCCGCGCCGCCGTACGCGGCAAGCGCCTGGTGATCATGACCATGGGCGGCAACGCCAGCGCCGGCGTCGCCGCCGATGGGCAGCAATATACCTATCCCTCGCGCCTTGCCGCCCGACTGCAACAGCAACTGCCCGGCGTCGATGTCTCCGTGGTGTCCCGCTCGGCCCTGCGCCAGTCGGCCAGCGCCTCGGTGCGCCACCTGGACGAAGACCTGCAACAAACCACCGCCAAACTGGTGATCTGGGGCGTCGGCGGCATCGAGGCCGGCGTCGGCGTCGATCCCGATCGACTGGCCGGCGAAATCGGCCGGGGTGTCTCCAAAATCCGCGCCGCTGGCGCCGACGTGATCCTGATGGACCTGCAATACGCCCCCAGCCTGGCCCTGGTGGTCAACCTCGCCGCCTACCGCGAAACCGCGCTGCGCGTTGCCGACGACCTCGATGTCCCCATCCTCGATCGCTACGGCCTGATGCAGGAATGGAGCGAAGACGGAACCCTCAACTTCGATGTCACCGAACCCGCACAACGTATCCATGTCGCCCGCCAATTGTTCGACTGCCTCGCCGCCGCATTGGCCGGCGGCATCGCGCCGGCAGTCCGGTGATGCGGGGTGGGGTGGGCCTGAGAGTCTGTTTGAAAACTCGCTAGGGTGAGCAAGCTGGCGTGTTTTTCCGAGCACCGAAGTGGCGCGACCGATGGGTCGTGAGCTCCGCTCGGTCGCTCGCCGAGCGAACGGAGCGCAG
>Ga0116226_10001499_pt1 | contig 20247 bp, 7 predicted proteins | sample S1TSphfallax_FD_89692 | JGI IMG/M metagenome (GOLD analysis project Ga0116226, IMG submission 89692) | Host-associated microbial communities from peat moss isolated from Minnesota, USA - S1T2_Fa - Sphagnum fallax MG | ecosystem: Host-associated > Plants > Peat moss > Unclassified | place: USA... | reverse complement strand
TTTTAACACTCTATCAACAAGTTCAAGGTGTGTTATACAACTATAGGTGCTTTATTCTTCAATTTTTACTACCACCACCTGCATGTATTTGTCATTTGTTTGCCCTTTCAAATCATCACTACTCACAATTCACAATCGTTACCCCCCAATTTCTTTGCTATACCTATCATGGAGTCTTCAATTCTAAAACATTTTTGTTACCATGAAAGCCAAACCTAATGGCCTCTATGTTGGTGTTGAGTGTTTGGTAAGGTGTAACAATATTGTGAATAGATTAAAGCAAGAAACCTTTGTCTAAGGCCTTAAGGCCTTGTCTAACATTGGCACTAATGACCTTATAATGCAAGAACTGTTGCTAGGGAACTTCAAGAAGCATGCAAAACTTTGGAAGCCTCATTAAAAGACTTTTCACATTTGGCCCTTTTTAAAATTGAACAATAACCAACTTGTTGATTTGGGGCAAAGCCAAGTCATGATATGCATTATTTGTCATAATGAAATAGTTGGCCTTAAAATTCTAGCCTTACATACATATATCGCAACGGCCTCATTGCTTATCAAAAGGCTAATGACATATCAACCACGGAAAACATGTGGAACAACTTGATCATGTTGTCTTATTTAAAAGGTATGTTAAAGAGGTACATACTCATCTTTAAATCTTCTTGATAAAAAACCAGCTACTAAATGGCAAATTGTTATTCCAAATGCCATCTCCAAATATTTTTCCTCTTCAAATCCATTCATGAAAGACCATGAGGCATAAAAAGGGTTCATGGAGGACATCATGTTGTTTGTGATCAATGGTTTTCTACCATTAAGGATTGTTAACCAGATTATTTTTGTTAACAAAAATTGGCCCTTTCATCCAAAGGTTGCGTGTTCTAAACCTTTTAATATTTTAATGGATTTGAGGCAAAATTAGCATTGATGAAAAAAACTTGATGCAAAATTTGAGGATGAGGTTAAACAAGGAAACTTTTGGAATTTTTAAGATTTTTTATTTCCCTTTTTATGTTCTTTTGTGGATCATTAAAGTTTTTTTTATGGATGCTTTTACTTCGGATTTTAAATGTAAATGCCTTGGTTGAATGAAAATTCATTTGAATTGTTCTTGTTATTTGTTGCCCATGGTTGATTTCAAAAGAATAGGTAATTTCAATGTCTTACAAGTTGAAAATGAAAACTGAAAACATTGTGTTGTTTCTTTTACCTTCAAAAAAACTAGAATCTTAGCCTATTTCAAAAGCCTCTTTAATGTTTTGGTTGAAAGAAAATGCATTTGAACTATTCTTGTTATTTTTGTCCATGGTTGATTTCAAAAAAATATGTAGTTTCAACACCCTTTGAAAGTGGAAATTGATAGCATTATGTTGTTGTTCCTTTTACCTTCAAAAAACTTAAAAGATTGGCTAATTTTTAAAGCTTATGCAATGTAAGTGCACATTTTAAAAATCATATCAAAAGCATAAGCTCATAATTGAAATAAGGAGATTTGGTTTATATGATAACTTGAACAATGTAATCAATTAAGTGTTGTATTAAAAAACTGAGACTATGATCATCTAGGTTTCTTCCAAAACCCAAATTAAATAACCACCCCATGAATTAAGAAATTGGATAAATGTATTTGGGTTAGGAGCTTTGCATGATAATCAATTCATTTGATTAATAGGTTTATCTCAAATCAAAAGAATTGCCCTTCCAATATTTTAAACCCGTGGAAGCATCTAGTTTGTATAAATCTTTAATTCTTAAGGAATTGAAATTGGTCAATTATTTCAAATATTTGGAACTTGGAAATTACAAAACGAACAATGTCTACAAGAAAAAGTATTAAATTATTACCCACCAAGGGAAACCCTAACCACACGACTCCTTCCTCTTTTCATAAAAATCTAAACGAAATTTTCTAATGTTAATTGAATAAATTTTATGAAACATAATTTCCCTCCCATCTATGGGGAAAAAGTTTTTCAACGAGATTGTTAGTTTTTAAGTTTCTCATTATTTACATCCAAACTACATCTTTATCCTACATTAATATAAAAAATTAAATAATTTCATTTTTTGCTTCATTTTTATTTTTAAAAATTAAGTTTAATATACAATTTGAAGAAGATCAAAATTGAATAATACAAGCTTCAAAACAAAATTTTACAATTTGAGATTAATAAATTCTTCAAAAAGATAAATTGCATATAAATCAAAGGTACAAGTGTTTAAATGAAATAAAAGTGATAAAATGTCAAATTAATACAAATTTGAAACAAATTTGCTTCAAAGTTTATTAAAGTCTAGGAACATACAAATGGCATTTAAATCCATGAATTCACCAAAAGAATGTAAAATAAAATCAAGACCATAAAATAGATAATGAAATACCAGAAAATGTCAATCCATGGATGAATGTTGCATACTATGAATTAAACTAGCTATAGTGTTCATGCTAGATATTGAAAGGTAATATTACAATTTGTAAGATTATATAATTGATGCCCACCTACATAAATGTCACAATTATAAGGATATGACCATCATGTTTGTCAAAATAAATGATCCCCTAATGAGTTCCAATACAAAACATCTTGACCATCATCGACTCCCTTGCAAACAATGTCACTAAATCTAGAACGAGGTTTGAAGAAGCTACAAAGTTCAATTGTTTAGCAAATAGTTCATTTTATGTGTTCAAATAATGGCCAACGACACTGACAAGGCACATCTTACATTTAACGCTTTCAAAATAAAACTTACTATGGGAATACCAAAATACATAGGAGAGAAGGAAAGAAAGAAAGCAAAAAAAAACTACAAACAAATGTCAAGAAAATATTGTAGGAATTTAATTATAAAAAGGATTGAATTGAATACTTACACCTTGAACTTCTTGAATGATTCTAGTTTTACATTCAACAATTTCACATATGTTAAAGTGTGATTGTTTATTACCCCATTGGAAACAATTTTTTGCATTGGTTGACTTTTAATTTCATGATCAATTTAGTCATATCTACAACGAAAAAAACCATACAAAACATGTATGTAAAATATTGTAACTTCTTAAAAAAACACTTTAAAAAAGGCTTATTTTGGGTATAGCTCTTTGGGTCCTTATGCCCAAATATTTTCATGTCATACTTTGTTGGAATAATTACCTTTGCAAGGCTTGTAATGCAACACCATGACTTGTTTTATTTGTGACATTTTTACATTTAAAGTTAAGGATGTATTCAATAAGTTACTTGTTCAAAAGAAACAATTTTTTTCCAACTAGCATTTTCATGTATCATATTTTTTTCAATTGCATTCAAAAACTTCATTTGAAATGTTAAGAACAAAGGGTGTAGTCTAAGATCTAAAAACTAAGGTCTATGTTCCATTATGACAATATATATATATATATGGACACAACATTTGAAATGTAATAGTTCACTAGTGGATGATGTTCATCAACCCCTAGAAGAAAGTTATTCTAACAAGTCTCTTATTGGAACACAACATGTTCTTTAACTAACATTAACACATGTGATTTTTTGGTGTCCTTACCAATTAGTCCAACAATAATTGACCATTTAATGGTTTTGTTTGCTACAAATTTCACTTGGTTGTAAATAAGATTTTTGCATATTTTAAACTTGAAAACAAAATTTGGACAATATTTACATGTTGATTATTCACAAGATTGTATGACCCTTCCAAGAACCTTGAATATGTTGGTGATGCTGCAAAAAATTATAAATTATAAATTATAAAGAAATAACATACAACAAATAAAAACATTAAAGATATAAATAACAAAAAATAAAGAAAATGCAACGGTGAGAAATAAACCTCTATGGTGGGTAGAACTTGCCATCCTTCTTCATTAATTGGAGCATAAACTCACATAAACAATTGACAATATATACTAGGTTGAACTCATGACAATCACTAACAGATAGAATGGAATCAAGTTAATTATACCACCACCACGCTTCAAATGCCTATATGTCTTTTAATGATTATGAATGAATTTTGCATTTGTGACCACCAAAGTTTATATTCTCAAGTTCCTTTAGGTCCAAATTTCTAAAACAAACACGCAAAAAATCTTCTCCATCAACATTGACATCTAAATTCAAAGGTTTTTAAATTTCATCATTGTATTGACATGGATTAATTTTTTTTGCATCAACTAAAAAAGTGAACAAAAAATCAAAAAATCAAAAAATGTTAAATGAATTTCCTTCTTCAAACAAACCTTAATTCTTTTTACAAATAACATGTAAATTTGCAACATCATTATTGTTGACACAAGCTATTAGGATTATTGTTTCAAAAAAAATCACAACAAACAAAAAATTATTGTCATTATGATTAACATTGCCTACCAAAATGACAACAAGGAATTTGCAACATTCAAACATGCAAATTATATGATTGATAGCACAATATCTTAAACAAAAAAGAAAGGTTTAAACAAAAGAATTGCAATATATATATCATGTTTCATAAAACAACAAAGAATTGGAATGAAAAATCCATTGACAAACACAACATCTAATGAAAAGAAAACATCAAATAGATTATGAAATATATACATATAGTGCACACACAAATTGTAATAACTATTTCAAGAAGTAAATATTTAAATGAGTTATGAATAAAGTTGCAAAACCTAGTAGTCATGAAACATGAAACACACAATAAATTCTACTTTGGATAAACAAAGCTTCATTGCACGATGAAGGACAAAAATATCATGAAAGGCCCTTGTATTTGTAGCAAATTGAAAAAATTCCATAGTTAGATAAAACATTTCTAGATTTTTAGATGGAATCAAAATCCATTATCAATTAGAAAGGTTGCATTGAAGCATTTTAGGCTTGTAGATGTTGGGTCACTTTTCAAAAGGACAATGGTGCTTCTTTTTGAAATAATACCATCCTTGAGTGAATCAACGACCAAAAATATTAAGACAAAATAAAATCTATGTTATCACAAAAAAAATGTTAACAACCAATATTAATCCTAAAATATGTTTTCACATCCTTGATTTTCAACCATAAATTGATGACATTCTTTTATCTAACATCATCAAATTTCATTGAATCCACATCTTGTTTCAATTGTTTGATCACATTGGAAACTCTACCATAGGTGCCTAAAGGGGATTTGTTGACATCAAATTGTTCAATTATGCTTTAATTTTAAGATGATATGGATCACTGATTATTTTCATCCCAATGTCCAAAATGAAACATGTTTTGTGTAATTTGTTGGATGGTATCATTGTTGGATTGGTTTTAACAACTTAATGATCATTGGATCTTGGTTTTCATTCACATTTTGCCACCTAGTCAAATCAAAAGCACAATATGTTGTGCATGTTAAAATTTAGATTCTAAATGTTGATTTTAGTATTTCTTGTTCATTTCGAAATATGGAGATTTTTTTATGTGCACTTGCAATTGGACTTTTAATTTATTTACAACTTTTGTTTTGGTCCTATATTTATTCTTTTCATTTTGTTGTTTTTTGTGTGCGTCTTTAAAGTGTTTAGGTTCTTATTGTTTTTAGTTATTTACAACTTTTTTTGGTCCTATATGTATAACATTCATTTTGTTGTTATTTGTGTGCATCCTTGAAGTGCTTGTGTTCTAGGATTGGTTTCCCTACTTTAATTCTTGGCTTATGTTGCTATGTTCTTGTTTGGCAAGCTACCATTATGTAATTTCTTTTATGGGAGGTTATGGTTGCTCCAATTGTGGTTTGCAAATTTCATTGGTTCTTTTCTTGATATCTATTATCGTTTTCCATTAATTTTTGAAAAATAAAATAATGTTCTTACTTTCCCTCTTTGTGTTTTCTTAATTAATTACTTTCATGGTTTTCCCTATCGATTACCTTCTTTTCCAACAACACTAGGAAATGAGAATGTGAGCATGAGCTTGTGAACATGAGCTTATGAGTAGGAACAAATATATTTGGAATATTTAGATGACGAGGATAAATTATTCCTAGAATATCCTTATGTAACATAGGAATGATGTGGAAAATAATTTTCCACATGAACATGGATGAAAGTCAAAAAAGGATGATTGGATGAAAATGGAACGTCAATGAACTTTTTGGATGATAATTGCATGTAGACAATTTGTTTGGATGAAATATTTGTCATGTTGAAATGTATGGATAAAATTAATTCCAAAACAATTATGTTGGATGAAAACCACATGTACATGAATGATAGTTACAAAAAACATGAAATATTTGGATGAATGTGGAACATGAATGAACTTTTGGATGATAATTAGAAGTAAACGAATTGTTTGGATGAAAATAATTCCAAAACAATTATGACAAATGGAAATTACTAGACTCACAAAATTTTCATGTCCAACTTCATCTAAAAAAAAAATGTCAAAGGTGAAACTCAAAGGAACTACATTACAACGCAAAATGGTGAAACAATAACTTGTGTAAATTAAGTTAAGTCACACAATAAATCAAGGGTAAGATGTCCACATAATGATGGAATGGGAAAATGTTTGAAAAATTAATGAATAGTGCACTACACACATAAAAAATAAATTTATTTTTGTAGCAAAATGCATTCCAAAAGAATAAAACCCATAATAGTCTTATTTAAAACCTAAATATAATGACATTGTGACTTAATTTTCATCCATGACTTTGGCACGATCTAATAATCTATGAACTTCATTCCAGTTCCAAGATGGATAGTGGATGAATGGTTATTTGATCCCAACATACATGGCATATTACACAATGTAAAACAAGTGTTTACGTGGCACCCACGGTCCTCGCTTGTTGAGGGACCCAAGCATCATGGAAGAAAAATCCATGCAACTACAAGTTAAGTAATCACTAATTGTTACTTCATATTACTTATGGTTGTATGGCGGTCCTAAAAGTAGGCTGTAAATCCATCCATATCTCAAAGGAGGAATGTTTAAGGGAATTAATAATGTGGCTTCAAGAGTTTGTCCAACCTCCCACTTGTTTTCTATTAGAATGGATAGTTTGAACATGTCGAGATGATGAATCTTATGGCATATAAACATGGGCAAAAGGACCGTCACCAAAGAGATTTCCAAGGGGCACATGTGGAAGGCTGGTTCATGGGTGTAAAATTGTCATCTCCAACTTAATTGATAAGGGGACATTTTGGCTTCTCTAAAAGTAAGAAACCAACCTCTTATATAATGCCACCACCACAATTTGAATGAAATTTGTCATTGCTTGCAAATGCCATAAGGAAGGCAAGATTGGCCTATCAAATGCATATTTCCTATTTGTCCTTCCCACACAACACAAAAGGTCATCATGACAAAACCAAAACTTATGTAATTAAATTGATACACCTTTGGTTGTAAACTAATAAACAACATCACAAGGAGCTGGAATACCATGTGATCTATTTGTCTTGAAATGATTTTAGTTTTGCGGCAATGTTTTGTGTTTTATTGCAACACTGAACAACAATTGTTAGACTTTGGGGGACAATGTTCAATTTGCCAAATGTCATCCCCATGTAGGCATTCAAGAACTTCTACACCATTATGGGTGATGATAAGATTACGGATGTTGGTCTCCCCCACATCCACAACTAACGACTAGTTGATTGGAGTCGTTAAATTAGCAACTTTTGGACAAGAAAAATTCATCCAATCATGCCGATGTGAATCTACTTCTAACCTAGGTAGAAGGTTTGCCTTATGCTTGGTTGATCTAAACACTTCCTCACCTTCTAAGTGCGGTGTTCTAGCGAAAAGACCAAAGCTTGAGGTGTACTTGGCAACTATAGCAACAATTTAGACTAGGTCCTTATACCGAGTGGCCCTACATAGGTGCAATTCATTATTGTCCATATATAGTCTTAGATGCACCTCCTTGTAAGAAGGCATAATACAATGAAGATTACTTGAATGTTCACACATAATCGTCGTACATTACAACAAAAAGGCAAATACCCTTATTGCTAGATTGTTGGAACCAAATGTTATGGATTGTCTTAGATAAGTTACAAGTCAACACATCAGTTTCCTCCTCCAAAGAAAAATTGTATAAACACCTAAAAAGAATGAAATTAAAATTCAAGAAAGATAGATGGAAAATATAATTTGAATGGAGTAATATGGAAGAACTTACATCTAACATGAAGCCTCCCCATTGTCACACACAAAAGTGCCAGTAGCCAAACCAATTGTTGAATTCCTGAATGGCACCTTCACTTACAGTTCTAGATGAGTACCACCAAAATTGAATGGTAGCGTGTCGAAGGTCGACTTCCTCCAAGAACATGATTTTTTTATACTCATAATAAAGGGCCTTGTGTCAATCATGGAACTCTAGTGTGATCAACTACTTGTTGTATCTATCCAAAGACTAAGTCCCTGATAAGATTGGCTAGTTTTGGACATGATGAGGATTGTTTTATTAATTGGTTATTGCATTAGATAAGAAGGGTAGTAAGGGGAATGTAGCTTCTAGGATCCTTTTTATAGGTAGGTCTAGGCTAGGGTAAGTTAAAATAGGTTGTGATTTCTTTCTCAAGTTTAGTTTTGTTGACCTTTTGTGAGTTTTTGATGATGTTGGAACACACATGAAACTTTTGAGTGAAAAGTGAAGCATGATGGAAGGATTTTGAAAATTTCAAGGTGTTTAAGTGCACCATGAACAAGCAAGTGGGTGGAGGTTATTCATTCATGAAATATCAAACCTTCAAAGTAAGTTCAAGAGGAGTTAAACTTGGAGTACTAGTGAAGATGGAGGCATCATGGTAGCCAAGGTGGGTGGTGGCAACAATTCAAGGTCACTTTCATGAAAAATATTATTCAAGGGAAGGAGGGCAAGAAAGCAAGCAAGTAAGGATTTTTGGAGGAATAAAAAGGAAGAAAAGAAGTCTACAAGAGATCCAAAAGAATTTGAAAAGAAAGGAAGGATGAACAAGGGGGAGGGGTTTTCTTCTTATTGTGTGGGAGGAGATTTTCCTCTCTCCTCTCTTATGCACTTCTTACTCCCATCTTTTTTATGTATTTGGTGTGTTGTTAGTAGAGTTTCATGAGTTGTTTGATTCACTCTTTGGGAATATATATTGATTTAGGGTTTTTTAAATGTTGTGAATGCATGAATGGATTTTTTTTTTGATATACTTAGGGATGAAGTATGTTTAAATGTAGGCAACCCTAGGAAAGTGATTATATCTTTTGATTTATGAAGGAATAACTTAGATGGATGGTAAAAAAAACTTATTCATGAAAACCATATGTACTCAAATGAAGCATGAATATTGAATGTTTCAAAGTTTTCTTGAAGGTGAGAAAGCTTGTGAACTTTAAACCTTAAGTGTGTGCATTGTGTCATTTAGTAGGAAGGACAAATAGTAAATTCAAGTTGTGTACATGTGTGGTTTTTACCAGTGTTGGGCAAATCTCATTTTTTAAAAAACCTTTCAAGTCCGGGTTTCATAAGTTTTTATAAAACCCACTGTGATTCTTTAATTCATTTTGAAATTATTTATCAAGAGACTTGGGGGCCTGGTTTCAAAATTTTGAGAAAAATATTTTTGCTCGGGTTTCAAAATATTAAGTTTTGCACATTTTAGACATGCCAATATTCAAAGATGGTTTTTTAAAATGAGGACTAAGGGGGTGCAACTTAGAGAACCATTAATTTTGTGGTAAATTGATTTCATCTAATCTTTATTTCCTAAACACCTCCACTACCGGTACATATGTTTTCACTACTCCTACTTGTATAACTATTATAATTAATCTTGGACCTTGTGCATTAAATGTTGAATTTCAGCATTTCATAATTATATTTAATAATTTTCTTTACAATGCTAATACAATTGAAAGAAGGGATAAGGGGTGAAAAGATCATTTTTTTTCCTTTTCCTTGAAGGCTTCCACTATTGCTACATATATATCCATTGTTCCTATTTGCACAAGTATTATATAATTACTTTCAAACCTCGTGCATTAAATGTTGAGTTTCAACATTTCATATTGAGATTTATAAAATTTCGTTACTTTGTTAATACCATTGAAGGAGGGGATAAGTGTTAACAAGGGGCTCAAATTGAGAGTAGGTGAAGGTGTAGACACCTGAATGGCAAGCCAAAATGCAGGTAATCCTAAACTAGCTAGTTGACAAGCCGAGTAACATAAAGATATACATGTTAGTTTGTAAGCATGCACATGCCATAACTTGGGTATTTGATCATCATTGACAAGCCAATAGAGGAATAGAACATAGGGTAGGTACAGTAAACAGTTAGCCATACAACATAATTGTCTAAGACGCATATAAATAGAGAAGTTGGGAATTTGAAAAGGACATGATTATAATACAAAAACATTATATGCAAGATAATAAATTATTCTCTTCCCAATGTGTGTGTGTGTTGTGTGCATGACTAATGATATGCTTGTTAAATGGAAATGGTGACAATGTGTTTCTCAATGGCATAAATATATATACATAGTCTAAGTAGTTGTACTAGAAGTTGTTGATGGTTTTCATATTAGAATTAGCTTTTATAATCAAATACATGGTATTTAGATGAATCCCAGAGGCAAGAACCCAATAGTTTTGGTTCTCCCAAATTCTATAGAAAACGATATTTCACAATAAGGTGTAAAAGGAACCTTTTTTTCCTTTTTCATGAACGCATCACTAGGAGAAAAACTAGGGTTTTCAACTATGGTTTCAACTACATTTCAGTTACATTTTGAAGTTGAAAATGTCACTTCCAACTGCAAATATTTTTTTCAACTCAAAATGACATTTTCAATTGCCTACCAAAATAGTTGACAATGTTGAGTCGAACCCACAACACAATCGTAATCCTCCTACATGTGTCAATTTTTCAATCAACATTGAGATGACAAGATTTTGGTTGAAAGTGACGAACCATTATAATCGACATAACATTTTTGACTTTTGGATGAAGTTCATTCACTTTTGTCCAAATTTCAAAGTTGAACTTTTAACTATTTTCCAATTTCATGAATTGTCCTACTCAAAATTATGTCTGTGCAAAGAATTTAAGCAACAGTTTGTTGACACATGTCCCTACCTAAAATTATGTGTAAGTTTAAGTTTAAGTATGTAGGTCCACTTAAAAATAAGTAGGTAGGTATTTACCTACTAAACCTACCTATTTGTATAGACCTCCATGAGTTAAACCTATGTAGGTAAGTAGGTAGGCCTAGGTAAATAAGTAGACCATAGTGTTATTTAGGCTTGGGATAGATAAGTAGGCTTCAAATTCTCCCCTTTTTTCACCACATGACCTTTAAGGTCAAACCTTTCTTATTAGTTTGTTTTAGGTGCCAAATTCACCTTTTGAAAACACTTGGTGCACTAATTTCATTATGTATTTTACAAACTTGGAAGATATGACAAACCATATGGGATAAAAATTATAATTGCACTCTAGTTGATATTTTGTCTCAAATGTTTTGAAGAAACAAATTTAAATCCTTTGTAGTTTGAAACCCCATATCTTTTTCATTTTAAAATCCATTTTGAACGATTTAAAAAGCTATGGGTGTGCCAACTAATGATTTACAATACTTGTTTGAACTCCAAATGCAACAAAGCAATGAGAAAAGAATTTAGTCTCAAAACCTGAAATTGTGATATTTTGTTTCAAATGTTTTGAAAAAAAACTTTAAACCTTTCTAGTTTGAAACCTCATATCTTTTTCATTTTAGGTCCATTTTGAGTGATTTAAAAAGCTATGGGTGTGCCAACTAACGATCTACAATATTTAATTGATCTTCAAATGCAACAAAGCAATGAGAAAATAGTTTAATCTAAAATTCCAAAACTATGATATTTTGTTTGAAATGTTTTGAAAAATATTTAAAACCTTTTTAGTTTGAAACGCCATATCTTTTTCATTGTAAGTTCATTTTGAGTGATTTAAAAAGCTATGGGTGCACCAACTAGTGATCTACAATACCTTTTTGAACTTCAAATGCCGAAAAACAATGAATTTTTTTCTTTCAAAATCCAAAAATATGATATTTGATTTGAAATGCTTTGAAAAAAAAACTTTTAACCTCTTTAGTTTGAGTTAATTTGTAGATACTAAATTATTTTTAGTTAATAATTAATATTAAATAAATAATTTAAGTCAAGAATATTTAATTATTAATTATCAAATATTTAATATTTAATAGTTATTCACCATAATTATATAGTTGGGGTAATCCAACTTATAAACGAGATGAAGCCGGATTTTTAATGGCCAACTTTTGGCATGTGTTGGTGAATGGTAATAAACCATTTGTCTTCCCATCACAAGTCCAACAAGTTTTCTATTTTGATGATTCTTCCCACCCATGGTGGAAGGTTATATTGCATAAGGAGCCATGGAACAAACGCGTGTTCCTAGACACCTATGGGGAATACATTAACACAAATGAGTGTGGAAGTGTGTTGGATGCACGCGGGGAAATGCCAAATGAACCACTAGTTGAGCCCGACATATAGTCGAAAAGTGGTTGGTTAGAAAATGACCTTTTCCTCCTAGTGCATCCATTGATATTACATATATTTTCATTGTTTCTAAATGTTCACATTTCCTTTCGAATGGTGTTCCAAGTGTACCAAAAGAGGAATAAGGGGGCCCATGATTTTAGAGGGTTACCATGAAGTCACATGCAAAGGGTCATCATGTTTTTGGTATTAAAATTTAATTAAAAAACTAAAAAAAAAATCGACAAAAAAACTTTGAAATTAACCTTATTTTGATTAAAATATTATTAGGATGGGTTATAGAGAATTGCAACAAAATTTAATTATAATTAAAGACAACAAAATGATAATAATATTTGAATTATTATTTTTATTATTTTTTATGCAATCTAATGGTTCAACCGTAAAATGAAAATTTAAGTAACTAACAACCAATAAGTGGTAATTGTTGTGTAGTGACATATTGCCAACATATATTTTATAATATTATAAAATTAGTTTTTTAAAAATAATTCACATGTAGCTTCCTAGGAGTAATAGAGTTTTCAATGCCTTAGTTTGAACATAAGAAATGTCATTTTGGTTTCTATGTGAGCAAATTGAAAACAAGTTCATTATGGACATGGAGCAATTCAAGGATGAATGATTGGAAGCTTCATCATTCTATAAAATATGTTGTTTAGTTTTTGGACATTTTGCCTTTTTGGTTGCAAAGTGTGTGGGTAATTGCTAGCTTAGTTAGGGTAGTTACTAATAGGACAATGATATATTAAAAAAATGAATAACTTCCAAAAGTAATCATAGTTTCAAATAATTCTTTTGATCATTAAACTCAAGATGCTTCCTGAGAGTTAGATGTAATTGTTCTAGCTTTTATTAGAGCAAATCAACTCCCCCTCCTCCAACCCCCCCAAATGATTTGTTCATTCATCCCATCTAGTTTTGTTTGTGTGAACCAATATTTCATGCATTGTTATGCCATCTGAGACATGTGAATTGCACTTTGTTTCATTTCATTTGTGAGTCTATTGAATGGTCGGGCACATTGATATTTGTGTGCCATAATTATTTTCCTAGGTATTTGGTTTATATTGAGCACCACGAAATTCCTAGATCCATTTTTATAGCTAGGTTAGGGTTTTAAGTAAAATGTTTAAAGTATTTAATGTTATAAAACCTTAATCATTAATTTAAACAAGTGCCACAAATATTGTTGTACCTTAGTTACATTAACATGGATGATTGTTTTCCTAACCTATAACTTCAACTAGAATATCATGGCATATGATGATCTATAGAGGTAAGGTAAACACCATTACTAATTCAAGTTTAAGATGTTCAAACAATTTACAACTCAAGGGTTTGGTAGAAATGTTAGCCAAATTATTTGATGAAACCACATGATGAATTTCACTCTCCTTCTCTTTTACTTTCTCCTTAATGAAACGATGGTAAATTGTTAAGTGTTTGGTTTAATCATGAAACAAACTTGGGTTTTATAAGATTTTGATTACGTTATGATTGTCACATAACAATTATGTTAGTTTTGTTATATCCACAACTTGCAACTTGGAAAGAAACCTCTTCAACCAAGGAGTCACTTTCACTCCATTACTAAAAGCCATGTACTTTACTTTTATAAATGATAGAGCAATGCAAGGTTGGTCTTGCTTCCCCACCTATGATGGGACTTGAACCAAGCTTGAATATGTATCTTAAAGTAGTTTTGACGCAACCCCAAGTCCTTTGTTAGACTCCCAAGAGTCCAACTATGACAGAAAGCGGAAGTTTGGGGACTTGAGGGTTCGCTCCCAGCACTCAGCACTAAAAGGGGTAGAGGGGCATGCTGAGGCCCCAGGATTAGACTAGGAAGAGGTACAAGCTATTTAGTTATTCGGTCCTGCATCCAAAACCAACCCCAAGTTGGTTAGAACTCATTCTGCATTCTTTTGGTGTTGGGACAAGCCACGGGCGACCTTGGACTCACTTGACTCACCACAGCCTGGACTCAGGGGAAGCCACCACCTTCCCTGATATAGTATTCTCTGCGTTACTTCGCCGCACTCGCATCCAAATGGCTCTTTTTCCCGGGACTCCCAAGGAGGAGTCCTGAAACTGTCCCGGTTTGGACTCCCGGGACTTTGGGTATCTATAACTTCTTGCTCAAACCTTTGATTGGGATGAGGTCTGAAGAAATCTTGTATATTTCTTTGAGAGCTTTTCAAGGCCATGTTGCACTCCTCTTGCAAACGTCGGATTCGGGTCGATTCCCAACTTTTAATGGTCGGGAGTCAAACTGCCAGTTTAACTCTTGGCCCTTCTTTTGCCCATAACTTGGGCTGCAAATGTCCAAATGGCTCATGCGAGGCCATTTTGGACATCTAAACTTCAAGACCTTTCCAATGGTATAAAGAACACCCCAATGAGAGGTGTTTTGACCCCTACAATCAAGCTCTGAGTTTTCAAGAGTCTCGGAGGACTCCAAGTTCCCACTTTTGGGAGTGTGAGTTTCATCCTCACACTTAACCCAAAGTGGGGTTGCGACAAGTTTTATATCTTATAGATCCTTAACCTAATTGACTATTAATTATTTAAATATAATAGTTTTCTCCCTTCATCAATGTTAAAACCCAAAATCCATAATAGCTAGGTTGATATACCGAAACATGTTTTTAATAACATTTAAATGAAACTTGAGGTTGGTGAAAAAAAATGCTAATCACATGGATTGCAAAAAAAATAATCAAATTGTGTTGGAAGAAAATGTGTTGGTATACATGATATCTATTACTAAAGCCTCCATGTTGACCTTAAGTTTCAAGCTTGGAAGCACGGGTTCATGAAATGCATTACATAATGAGGAAACACATTTTTCTGATCATTTGGGTAGTGTAACCATGTTGGGTGATTACAGTTCTTTCTAGGTGAAACAAGTATTCCATGCCAAAGGAGAGCCACAAAAAACTTAAATAAGTCATCTCAAATTATATTTTGATCTTTGTACAAAGACATTTCAACTTTGAAACTTAGTTTTTAATGAAATATACATCATCCATATATAAGGATTAAATATAAGATCATGCAATCATTGAAGTAATAGACATTGAAATTTACCAACCTTCAATTCTAGCCTTGATTTTGAAGACAATCATTTATATATTTCCATGTATCAAGTTCAAGGGCCTATGTTTCCATGTATCAAATTCAAGTCCAAGTGCCTTTTAATGGCTTGCAAAATTTCCCTTTTTGCCCCTAGATTTTGAAACCTTTAGGTTGTTCAATGAACACCTCTTCAACTAATTCACATAGATTTAAAAAGGTAGTTTTGACATCTTGAAGAAAAAAAATCAACCTTTGTGTCTTGCTAGTGTTGTGATTGTTTGAAAAATGTTGTATTTGGTAATAGGTGCATAATTCTTATCAAGGTCTTCACTTGCACATTATTGGAAACCACAAGTGATAATTATACTTTGAACTTCATTGTAGTTCCATCAACATGGGTCTTAATTTTATAAACCCATTTCGTAGTAATCATTATTAGAAAACTTAGTTTTTTTATTAGCAAATCTAGTAAAAAATGTACCCAATTTGAACACACATAAAAAAGACCACTTAGTCATCTTAAACAAGTTGATTATGACATGTCCAGTGTGAATGGGGTGGTTTTTTTAACTAGAAGAGTATGGACCATTTGATTGGTGATTTTGACTATTCAAATTTCTACCCATATAAAAAAAAACTTTATGGCAAATAAGTAGGTTGTAAAAAAACAAGCATGTAAGTAGGTATGTAGGTTGAAAAAAGCAAGCATGTAGGCATGTAAGTATGTAGGTAGGTCATAAAAAAAAAGGTCTAGGTAGGTGGTAGCCTAGCCTAGCCTATCGTACTTGATTTACCTTAACCTAACCTAGTATATCCTATTTAGCCTACCTTATTTACATTAACCCTTTAAGCATGTACATAGGTTATAATGTTAGGAATTGAACCTTTGACCTCCCCAATGATAAGCCATGTCCTTAATTAATGGACCATGCCATCAAAAGGTGTTCAACTTTTGATTATTTTTTTAATTTCACATGTTTATTTAGACATATCACTACAAGACTATGAGGCATGCAGGTAGGTAGGTTGTAGGAAATACGTGGGTGGGTGGGTAGGAAGTAGGTGGGGGGTGAATAGGTAAGTAGGTAGGGGGGGGGGTGTGAGTAAGTAGGTAGGTAATATGTAAGTAGGTTATAAGTGGGTGGATATGTAGGTAAGCATGTAATACATTTAGATAGGTAGGTAGGTAGTACATCTAGGTAGACGAAATTAATCCCAATTTATTCTTTGTGTGGCGGGCACGTGGGTAAGTAGGTAGGTAATTAATACTTAAATAGGTTATAAGTGGGTGGATAGGTAGGTAAGTAGGTAATACATCTAGATAGGTAGGTAGGTAAGTAAGTAAATACTACATCTAGGTAGGTGGGTGGGTTGGTAAGTAGGTAGTACATTTAAGTAGGTGGGTGAGTTGGTAGGTAGGTTGTAATATTATAAATGAGAGGTAGGAGGTAGGTGTGTAATAGGCATAAGATGTTCCATTTAACTAAAAAACATTGGCCATTTTGACTAATGACGTCAACTTCTTATGTTCAATTTGATTATATGTCCCATTTGACTAAAACCCATTGGCCATTTTGACTCGGGTTGTCTAACTTGACTAGATGCATCAATCAAATAAGTCATTATAGTCAAGTTGATTGGTGAAAAAATACATGCTTCGAGCCTTTAGTCAAAATGGACATGTCCATTAATAAAAAAACCAATTAGTTAACTTGAACCATTTGAAAAACTAAGAATTCTAGTAGTGAATGGATTTTTTACTTAGTGGAAGATCCATTAGCTACCAAATATTTATTTTATGGGTGGAATTCATCTCCCTTTCCATTACATCAACTCACTTTGGTACTTGAGATGTTTCATTATATGTAACATATTTAATAGGGACTTCAATTAGATGTAACACAAAATCATCAAATCTATGGGGAATGTTAACTATCGTTCCTACTCTAGTATGCATCCCTCAATGAATAAAAAACATAACTTCCAAAGTTGGTTATTTAGTGGAGTGATTATTCATAAGTTATTGACTAATAAAATTAGGAAATAGTACATGTTTCAAAACCATGTGGGTGGTTCTGTTCAACTAAGGATGGCCTGACCTTAAATGCTTTAGCTTTTACTAGAAGAACCATTGATCCACTTGGGTTGGTTGATTCTATTAGTGGAAGAAGCTTAGGTGCAAGAAGGTTGATGTGTGGTTCAATGTTAGTTAGGATTATTTTAGGGTGGTTGCAAAGTAAGGTGGACCAATTTCGGTGGATAAATAATCCATTAAAAGTCCATTTGGTAGTGTTAAAATTGTAATATACTATGATGTCATTATCTAGGTGGGGGATTAAATGTGGTTAATGAAATAATAAATATTAAATGTGAATAAAAGCCCAACTACATAACTCTTTCACATGCATGTTAAAGAGGATTTTTAAAAAATCCATCAAAAAATGAATATGATATGGACTTTTGAAAATATGGTCTATTTTAAAACATTTAAAAGTCCATATCTTCTTTTGGGTTCAAGTTTTTTCTAACAATTTTTTTTCATTTATGTCACTTTTGAATTCCCTATCATATATTGAGTCCTTATAAAATAACCTAAACAAAATTCATAAACAAAAATGTATTTATATCAAGCCATAGACAAAAGATTAGTCCATATTTTTCAACTTCAAAAGTCCAATACTCTATATTTGGAAAATACGTGTTATAATGTTTAATATATATGTCTTCTTATTCAAGTTGAGAATCTTAATTCAATGGAAAATTTGGCATAATGATGACTTTATGGCATGTTAATGACATGTTAATGCATGACATTATGCAAAAACTTGTAATGTGACACAAAAAGTGGTCCACCTTAGCTTGCACCCACCCTTTAGCCATAACAATTGATGGAAAACCATAATGATGATTATCAAAGATGACATTTTTGAAGATGATGATTTTACTCATTGGACAAAAACAACAACCGTTTTGACAAAAATCATAGCCAATGAACACACAACATAAGGATGCGGGTGACTATTTGATCTTGTATGTGTTTATGCGAACAAACGTGGTGCAACCAAAGATCCATAAGTGGTTTAAATAATTTGTATTATTGATGGTTTTTACCCATAGATGAATAATGTTTACCCTAGTGCAAGACTTTTTGTTCATTCAACGAAGGTTCTATATTCCACCTTTTTGCTTGATACTCCAACATTTTAAATTGGTTTGATTTGCAACATGATTTTAATGTAAAATATTAGTTTGGGCGAATTGTTGAACTATCCCATGATTTTTACATAAGTTTAAAAATTTAGCAGAGGTATAGTTTCCACTATTGTTTGAGTGTAAAACCTTGTTGGGCTTTCTAATTAAACTTTAATTTTGACCATGAATTGTTTAAACTAAGAAAGAAAATCCAACCAAACCTACCATAATTATTAGTGAACATTAAAACATAACAAGCTCCTAAAAAAAAAGTGACGGTGAATAAGCCACAACGAATTTTCACATGATGTAAACTTTTTTAGGGATTTTTTCTTTGTTATGCTTGCCTTGGTACATGTTTAATAAATATGACTTTGAGTAGAGATGTTCAATATGTTTGTTGGTAAACCTTTTTGTGATAGAAAATGTAGGCTTTGGATGTTTAGGTTTTCAAGGTGTTGATGTCATAACTGAGTAAGCCCACTAACACTTACTATCAAGCCACATAAGAGTTCTTGAAATACAATTTTTGGTAGAGGTCATTAATATTTTCTTTGCTATTGTTCTACAACATTAAATTGGAAATCCATTATAAAAATATTTAAAAGATTAAATAACACTCCAAAACCTTTGTTAGCAAAAATACCAATAATAACAAGTTTGATTTTACATTAGGCACATAAAGAACTTTTATTTCATTGTTCTTTTAAATAGAGATGACAAATTTTCCCTTCCCAACCATTAGGTGAGTAGTCCCACTAATTGTCTTGATTTTGGGAGGGCTTTGCCATCCTTTATGTTTGTGAGAAACTTGTTCTTAGTAACATATTGGAAACATCATTGTCAACAAACTAGTTTGAAGTGTTGGAGTATTGATTTAACTCCAACACCTTCCATGCTAGGGCATCAATGTTCTTAAAGGTCTCATTGTAGTTGTGGAAATTATCCACCTCCTCATCACTACCCTCCTTAATCATGTTGACTAATTTTTTAAGTGCTCACATTTGGTGTTGTGACCTGTGATTTCATTGGTTGGTTCCACATAGTTGCACATCCAATAGTTCAAATTTATGTGGAAGTTACAAGTGCCCTCTTGTTTGGCAACAACTAGTCCTTCGTGAATGTTTTGTCATATTGATGCAACTTTACCTTGCCAAATTTGGATTTGATTATAAAGATTTGATTTTTAATGTTTTTCTCGGTGAGCTCCTTCTTTGCCTCATCATGCATAAGTATCTTTCAAAGAAGGAAGTTCAGAACAATATATTAACGCATTTAACAAGGACTCCATGCTTTCTAGAAGAGAGTTCAAAATCTACTCAACTAAATCCTTTTCAGAGACGGTCTTTTTGATGTTGATCAACTAGTTGATCTCTTTTTAGCTATGTAAGAAATTCAGTTGCTGAACCACCTTCCTCCAAACCAAGGTTGGTGAGTTTACTTCCTTAGATG
>Ga0116226_10001498_pt1 | contig 20249 bp, 12 predicted proteins | sample S1TSphfallax_FD_89692 | JGI IMG/M metagenome (GOLD analysis project Ga0116226, IMG submission 89692) | Host-associated microbial communities from peat moss isolated from Minnesota, USA - S1T2_Fa - Sphagnum fallax MG | ecosystem: Host-associated > Plants > Peat moss > Unclassified | place: USA... | reverse complement strand
TGTGCCATGCGTCGCGTCTGGACTCGACCATGAGCGATGCAATTACGGCGTGCTGCGGGTACCGCTTCTTCACCTCGGCAATCTCGCGAAGATTTACTTCCAGCGGACGATCGCTGATCAGCTCGATATTATTCAGCCCCATCATCCGCTGGCCGTTCCAGTCAATCGATGAGTATCGCGCTGAAACATTGCGAACCTGGGCGCCGATGGTCTTCCATACCGCGCCGCCCCAGCCTGCGTCGAAGGCACGCATGATCTGTTCGCCGCAGTTGGTAGGTGGAGCGGACGCCAGCCAGAATGGGTTCGGCGATCTTATCCCGGCAAAGTTGATGGATACGTCAGGGCTCTCAGCCAACTGGCAGGCTCCCTAATAACTCGGCGATGGCGATGCCCGCGCGCTTGCCGTCGGCGACCGCATCGACGACCTCGCGGCCCCCGTTGACACAATCGCCCCCGGCAAAATACTTGGGATTCGCCGTCTGCCCAGTGGCCCTGTTGATCACCACGCGGCCATCTTCGAGCTTCACTCCGCGCAACTTCGATAAGAACTCGAACAGGGGCGACTGACCGATCGCAGGGATAACAAGGTCACAGGGGATGTTGAAATTTGACCCCGGAACAGGGCTGATCGCGCCCTCCGCATCCATGCGCATCCTGATGCACTCTACCGCCTCCAACCTGCCGCTAGTGAAATGTACCTCGACCGGTTGCGTGAGCCAGTCAAAGCTGATGCCTTCCTGCTTGGCGTGCTCATACTCAAAGGCAAATGCCGAAATATGCTCCTGCGTGCGGCGATACAGGATGCGCACCTGGTCGGCGCCGAGGCGCTTGGCCGCGCTCGCTGCGTCAATCGCCGTGTTCCCCGCGCCGATCACCACAACACTCCCGCCGACGCTCACCGTCGCGCCAAGCTTATAGCTCTCGATAAATTGCAGCGCATCCACCACCGATCGATGATCGCCGCCGGGCAGTGCGAGCGCGTGCATGGCGCCGAGACCCACGCCGAGAAAAATAATATCGAAGTCGCTCTCCAGTTTTTCGATCTCCGCCTCACCCAGTTCGAATCCGAACTTGAACTCCACACCCAGTTCGGCGATACGCCTGATCTCGCGCAGACTGTCGGCAACCGATAACTTGTACTCGGCGACTCCATAGGAATTCAAACCGCCGGGCAAACTCTTCTTATCGAAGATGGTGACCTGATATCCCTGCTGTCTTAACTCCGCCGCCGCCGCAAGCGAGGCCGGACCAGCGCCGATGCAAGCGACTTTAGCGGCATATATGTGCGGAGTCTTCAGCGGCAACGTACCGCCGCTTGCGTCGAAGCAATCCATCGCATATCGTTGCAGCCGGCCGATCGCGATTGGCTTCTGTCGATGCTGATGCATCACGCAGGAGCCCTCGCAGAGCACTTCGACGGGGCATACACGGGCGCAACTCGAAGCCAGCACATTTGCCTCAAGTATGCCGAGCGCGGAGCCGCGCAGGTTGCCGCTGGCTATCTTCTTGATGAACCGGGGCACATCAATATGCGTAGGACAGGCGAGGGTGCAAGGCGCGTCAAAGCAGTTGAGACAGCGGTTCGCCTCGATGACGGCCGCCTGTTTTGCGAACGGCGGATGCAGGTCAGGGAAAAGCCTCGCTATCTCGGAGTTCTCCTCAAACGGGATGTGCGCGGCCAACTTCTCCTCCATCCCCGGGCGAACTCTCTCCGTCAATCGAGTTCCGCTTGGGCCGCCATCGCTGCGGGTTTGACTTGAAATTGCAAGCTATCGAGGAACCGTCCTGAAGTCAATGCTTAAGTTACGGTGTAGACTTCTCCACAAGCGGAAGGAGGCAGAATCGCGGTGGAGTTTGAGACGTTTGACGCCACTTACCTGGCGAAACTTCGCAGCGGCGATGCGCCTACCGAGCAGCACTTCATCCGCTACTTCAGCGAGCTGATCACGCTCAAGCTGCGTTCGCGTCTGCAATCTCCCCAGGCCATCGAGGACGTCAAACAGGAGGTCTTCGCGCGCGCCTTCACGCTGCTGCGCAGCGAGGGCGGCGTGCGCAGCGGCGAGCGGCTCGGCGCGCTCATCAACTCCATCTGCAACCACGTGCTGCTCGAGCATTACCGGGCCAGCGGCCGGGCCCAGCCGCTTGAGGACGAGGTCGCCGCCAACCTGCTCGACAAACGCTCCGACGCGCTCAGCGAAATCATCACGAGCGAGACCCGGAGCGCCGTGCACGAGGTACTCGAAACCCTTGGCGACCGGGAGCGGCGGGTACTCAGGTCGGTATTTGTCGAGGAACGCGACAAGGATGAGGTCTGCGAGGAACTCGGCATCGACCGGAACTATATGCGGGTGCTGGTGCACCGCGCCAAACAGGCGTTTCGCGAAAAGTATGAGCGCCGCCTGGCAGGCACGCGGTAGGTTTTTTTCTGTAACGATCTGGCGACTCGCGCCACTATGCAGTAACTGGAGGGCTGCCTTAAATGAATCACGAAGATGCACTCCGCGAAATGTCGGCCGAACAGTACCTGCTCGGGGAGCTCAAGGGGGAGGCGCGCGACCGCTTTGAGGACCACCTGTTCGACTGCTCCTTGTGCGCGGATGATGTGAAGGCGGGTGTCACGTTCCTGCAGGGCGCGCGTGCGGAACTCTCATCAGCCAGGGCCATCAAGGCGCTGCCGGCCCGCCCGTCCAGGTTCCGGTTGTTGTTCAGCCCCGGGTGGCTGGTTCCGGCGCTCGCGGCCAGCCTGATAACAGTGGCGTATCAATCGGCCTTCGTCGAGCCGGCGCTGCGGCAGCAGCTCGCGCAGGCCGACAGCCCGGCGATCGTGAATAACCTGGTGCTGACCGGCGGCGCCACCCGCGGAGGCGAGATACCCACGGTCTCAGCGCCCGAGCATGGCTCGTTTCTGCTCTCTGTCGATATCCCGGCGCAGAGCGTCTATTCGAGCTACCTTTGCACGCTTTATACGCCTTCCGGCGTGGCTGTCTGGCATGGCAGTGTTACTGCGCAGCAGGCCAATGATACCGTGCTGATCCGCGTGCCGTCAGCAGTTACAAGTGCCGGCGAAAACACGCTATTAGTGCAGGGAGTAAGCCAGAATAGTGCTGCTGGTGCTAAGCTGGATGACCTCGCGAGACATAAGTTTCTCGTGAAGTTTTACAGGTAAGAGAAAGAAAGGCAGACCGAATGAACGCCAGCAAGAAGTCAACCTTTTACTATCATGCCGATGCAAGTGCAATCGGTGGAATTATCAGGCAGCCATTTGAGCGGGTCGTCTCCAGCCACGCATCCATATCGCTGGCGCAAGCCGGAGGTCTCAGCAGATCGCCCCGGGTAGAGGGCTTCGAAGTGGAAGGGATCGTCTCGGCACGGGTGGCGCACGCGCGCGTCTGGGGCAACGAGGACCCCGACCGCGGCTATCGATCGGTCGCATCTGCGACTGTCGAGGGCTTCAACGTGCTCGATGTGGTCACGGCAGACGCAATCACCGCGCAGGTCTCCATCATGCATCCTTATGGCAACCGGCCGTCAGAGATCTCGCTCTTCGGCAGCCAGTTTGTGAACCTGCAGGTCAACGGTTCTCCTGTGGAGCCGGTGATTGATCGCAGGCTCTTCGGCGCAGGCCGACTGAAGACGGCCGAGAATGAGGATAGCCACTCTCCGAGCTTTGCCGAGTTGCTGGCGGTGGCCGAGTCGCAGTACAAGGAGAATGAGGATGAGCGGCAGCTTTTGGTCGATACACTAGGGGAGCGTTTTTCGCTCGCTGACCCCAGGCAGGATCTGGAAGAAAAAGGGAGCGCTCTATGCTCGCTCGTGCAACAGGTGACCGTAGACGAACCGATTCAGGGATTTGGCCGGGTGATCCATGTACCGGACTTCGGCAACATCTTTCTGGGCGAACTGCTTTTGAGCCGGTTCGCAGCGGAGTTGACGATGGTGCGGGTGGAGTTGGGCTGCACGGCATCCGGCACCGTCAGCGGCACTTCCGTGCGTACAAACGGCCGGACTATGCCTTAGTAATTCTGATCCCACTCCTGCTTTTCTGCTTGCGCTGCACCGGCGATGCGCAGCTTTCCCCCGAGGCTCTCTATCGATCGATTGAACAACAGTTTGTATCAGGAGATCTTGCGAAGGCGGAAGCGGTCTCGAGGGATTCCGCATCGTCAAATCAGGCCAATACTCCGGCCTGGACGGCAAAATTTCGTCTCCAGCGTGCAAAGATTCTTATCTACCAGGGGCACAGTGAAGAGGCAATGACCCTGCTCCAGCCCCCTCTCGCTGCCGACGATGCCGAGCTTAGCGCCGCGCGCGCCAGCCTTCTGGCGATTGCTTATAAACGCAGCGGCGATAACCTTCGTGCACAGGAGGCTCTCGATGCCGCCGCCAAGCATCACCCGGATACTCGCTCCCGCGTATCGTTGAGCCTGGCGCAGGGCATCCTGCATGTTGAGGAGGCCAGGCTCGACGATGCAGAGCGTGACTTCAACATAAGCCTGGCCGGAGCCCGCGCGAACAACGACAGGTTTATGCAGACGCAGGCCCTGCTCAATCTGGGCGTAGCTGCGCTGCGTCAGGAGCACTATGACGAGGCGCTTGAAAATTTCAGCCAGGCCACGACACTCGCCAAGGCAATTGGCGCGCGCCTCGCGCTGGAGAAGGCCGCAGGCGCCTCCGGCAATACCTATTACAAGATCGGCGACTACAGAAATGCCCTCGCAAATTCGCAGCTAGCGGAGTCGCAGGCTACCGCACTAGGCTCGCCGATTGACCAGATCGCCTGGCTCGACGATGAGGGTCTCAGCGAGTTTCACCTCGGCGACCTCGCTGGAGCCCAGTCTTCTTACACCAAGGCTCTGCAGCTCGCCCACGCCTTGCATGATGACGAAGAAGACCAGGAGGTGGGAGAGGCGTTGACGGCGCTGGCCTGGATTGCACTCGAGCGCGGCGACACCTCCGGGGCGCTCGACCGCGCTCGCGAGGCGGAACGCCTGGCAACCAGCAAGGGCAATACGACGGTGGGTCAGCAGGCATCGCTGGTCGAAGCCCTCACTCTGGCGCGTCAGGCCAAAACCTCGAGCGCTCTCCAACTACTGCTCGCGCTCGAACGAACCGCGACCGTCAAGCAGTCCATCCGCTGGCAGATCGAGAATGCGCTCGCCGGCTTATCTGCGCAAACGGGCGATCCGCGAGCCGCCGACTTGTGGTTTCGGCGGGCCATCGACACGTTTCAGCGGCAGCGTTCGACCATCGGCAACCTCGACTCGCGCCTGCCCTTCATCGAGAACGGCAGCAGTCTCTATCTCGGCTACATGGAGCAGTTGATCCGCGAGGGCAAGCCGGGCGCCGCCCTCGCGGTGCTTGACCAGAGCCGCGCCGAGACGCTCGCCGAGGGGCTCGGCGTCAGCAGCGAGGCCGGTCCCGCGGACGCCGGGCCGGCCGCCAATCCGCAGGCGGCTGCCCGGCGTCTCGACGGCACGATCCTGGTCTATTGCCTGCGCCCGGGGACCTCTTACCTCTGGGCAGTCAGCCCCCGTAAGACCGGGTTCTTCCGGCTGCCCGGACGAGAGACGATCCAGCCGCTCCTCAGCGCCCATACCCAGGCCGTGCTGTCGTCAAAGGACGTGCTCGCCCAGCCCGATCCACCGGGCGCCGCTCTCTATCAGGACCTGGTCGCACCCGCCGCCGCTCTGATCGCCCCGCACGGACGGGTCTTCGTGATCGCCGATGACGCCCTGGACCCGCTCAACTTTGAAACGCTCGTCGCCCCCGGGACCCAGCCGCACTTCTGGATCGAGGACGCCGACATTACCAACGCGCGTTCGATCAGCCTGCTCGCCGCCAGCCACCCGCAGCCAGCCGCCCCGCCAAAGTTCAGCCGCCTTCTGCTGGTTGGCGACCCGGTCTACGATCACCCTCAGGACGTACAACTTGCGCACGCAGCCGAGGAGGTCTCCCGGGTAGCCGGGCATTTTCCGCCAGACCAGAGACTCGTGCTGACTGGCCCCGCAGCCACGCCTGCCGCCTACCAGCGCAGCCGGCCCGAGGACTTCGCCTACATCCACTTCGTCGCCCATGCGTCCGCAAGCGAGACCGACCCGCTCGACTCCTCCGTGATCCTGTCGGCAGCCCCCGGAGACAAGGCGTACAAGCTTTACGCCCGCAGCATCCTCGACCGGCGTCTCGGTGCCGAGTTGGTTACTATCTCGGGCTGCTATGGTTCGGGCGTCCGCTCCTACTCCGGCGAAGGGCTGGTAGGCCTGGCCTGGGCCTTCCTGCGCAGCGGCGCGCACCAGGTGATCGGGGCCCTGTGGCAGGTAAGCGACGCTTCAACACCGCAGTTGATGAGCGACTTATACCAGAACCTGGCCGCAGGCGAGCAGGCAGACGCCGCCCTGCGCTCGGCCAAACTCGCCATGCTGCATAGCAGCGGCGTCTTCCGCAAACCCTTCTACTGGGCCGCCTTCCAGCTCTATGGCGGGGCGTAGCCTGCCGTCCTGCCGAAGGCGCACTGACGCGCATCCCGGCTGGCCAGGCTTGTGTGACCATTCTGCTATGATGCTTGAAACCACCCGAATCCCGATCGAATGAACTTTCTTTTGTACCCGCCGAGGCCGCCAATTATGCTGCATACGTCCGACCTGCTCTGCCTGCCCGTTGCTGGGCGGCACGCTCTGGCATCTCTTATATCGTTCGATTGTTAGTTCTTCTCACCATCTTGACTTGCAAAGCACCCGTGCACATGGCGGAACCTGCGAGGTTCAACATTTCTGATCCATTTCAGATGAGGTGGGCCATGATGCCATCCGGCAGGGTAAGATGAGTGGGTAGTTGCATCAAACTTGCACCGAGTCAGGCTCCTGGAGGCCTTAACGAATGCGTGTGTTGTTCCTCAATCCGCCGTTTCACCCCCGATTCTCTCGCGAGCAGCGCAGCCCTGCTGTTACCAAGAGCGGTACTCTCTATTATCCGAAGTGGCTCGCCACAGCCGCCGGAGTCGCGATTAAGAACGGGCATGAGGTGGACCTGGTCGATGCGCCGGCAGGCGGTTTCTCAGTGCAGGCAGTCATCGATCGCATAGAAGCGAAGAATATCGATGCGGTTGTCTGTGATACGTCGACGCCCAGCATTATTAATGACGTGAGTGTGATCGACTCCCTGGTGGCGGCCCGGCCTTCGCTGCACACGCTCATGGTTGGACGCCATGTTTCCTCACTCCCCCGCGAGACGCTCGCCATGTCGACCTCGCTCCAGGCGGTCGCTATTCGCGAGTACGAGTACACGGTGCGCGACTGGCTGGAGGCAAAGGCGTGCGGTGCGGACCTGTCGGCGGTCGATGGACTGGTGTGGCGGCGCGCCTCCGATGGTGAGATCGTCAGCAACCCGCAGCGCGCGGCTATCAAGAATCTCGACGAGCTTCCGTTTGTCTCTGAAGTTTACAAGCGCTTCCTGCACACGCCCGACTACTTCTACGGCCACTCGCTGTGGCCGCTGGTGGTCTTTGACACCAGCCGCGGATGCCCCTACCACTGCTCGTTCTGCGTCTATCCGCAGACCTTCAGCGGCCACACCATGCGCTATCGCTCGGTGGCCAATGTTGCCGACGAGTTCGAGTATGTCGCGAAAGAGATGCCGGAGATCAAGACGGTCATGCTTGAGGACGATACCTTTATCGTCTCCAAGCCCCGTACCCTTGAGCTCGCGAATGAGCTGATTCGCCGGGGCAACAAGCTGCCCTTTGATGCGAACTGCCGCGCCGATATCGGCGCCGAAGGCGAGTTGCTCAAGACCCTGCACAAGGCTGGCGCGCGGCTGTTCTGCGTAGGCTTTGAGAGCGGCGATGTCGAAGTCATCAACGGCATGAAGAAGAATAATGATGACCGTCGCGACGCGAAATATCACGAGGAAGCGCATAAGTTTGTGCGCCGCTGCCAGGAGGCCGGCATCATGGTGCATGGCTGCTTCATGGTCGGCAACCTCAACGAGACCCCGGCCAGCATGGAGAAGACGCTCGGCTTTGCCAAGGCTCTGCGTCCGGATACGGCCCAGTTCTTCCCCATCATGGTCTATCCCGGCACCGCCGCGTACGCCGAAGCCAAGAAGCGCGACTACATTCAGAATGAGGATTGGGGCGCGTGGCTCACCAAGGACGGCCTGCACAACAGTGTCGTTAATCTGCCCAACATCACCCATGAACAACTGGTCAGCTTTTGCGACCGGGCGCGGCGCAGTTTCTACTTGGCACCTGGCTATCTCGCCTACAAGCTCAAGCAATCGTTGACCGACCGGCGCGAGTTGCAGCGCAACGTCAAGGGGTTCCTTACCTTGTCGAAGTATCTGCTCAAGGGCAGCGAGCACGCTAAGAACGAGCCTTCCGTCGCGGTGACGCCGCTCACATCCGCATGCGCGGTTCCGGAGAAGAAGTCAGTCGACGAACCGTTGAAGATCCTCTCCAACGTCGGGGGCGACTAGGGGTCCGTGATCGAAGCTAACTCTGTTTCGATTGTCATCCCGACGTACAATGGCGCCTCCCGCATAGGGAGGTGCCTTGACGCTCTGCTGAGCCAGACCGCGGGCCGCGACGTAGAAATTCTCGTGGTCAACGATGGCTCGACCGACTCCACCGCGCAGTTAGGCTCGCTTTATCCCACGGTCCGCGTGATCAGCCAAACGAACGCAGGCCCCGCGATGGCTCGCAATCGCGGCGCCCTTGAGGCTCGCGGCGTTTTCCTTCTCTTTACCGACGACGATTGCGTGCCCACGCCGGAGTGGCTCGATGCGATGCTTGAGCCCTTTCACGATCCTGCTGTGGTGGGCGCAAAAGGTGTGTATCGTACGCACCAGCGGTCCCTCGTGGCGCGCTTCGTTCAGGTCGAGTATGAAGATAAATACGCACTGATGGCCGGGCTACCGCGTATCGACTTTATCGATACGTACTCAGCAGCGTTTGTGCGCGCGCGATTTCTAGAGATGGGCGGATACGATACTGCGTTTCCCGTCGCCTGCGCCGAAGACGTCGAGCTCTCCTACCGGATGTCGGCACGAAACTGGACGATGAAATTCGCCCCTCGCGCCATCGTCTACCATACACATCCCGATACCCTGGCCAAGTACTTGAAGAAGAAGTATAAGTTCGCGTTCTGGCGGGTCCTTGCTGTGCGCAAAAACCCCAGCAAAGGGGTAAGCGACAGTCACACTCCGCAGATGATGAAAGCGCAGCTTCTGCTGGGGCCCGCGCTGCTGCTGGCTGCCGTCTATGATCTGGCTGCCCGGCCGCCGGTGCCCGCAACCCTATGCGTGCTGGGACTATTTGTAATCAGCACGGTGCCGTTTGTACTTCGCGCCTTCCGGCGAGACCCGCTTGTCGCGCTGCTCTCTCCCGCATTGCTGGCTGCGCGCGCGTGCGCTCAGCTGCCCGGCGTCGTTGCAGGCATCATTTACGCGAGGGGCCATCGCCAGGCCGGGGATAGAACCACAGATCAACCGGCAGCTTAGGGCCTGTTCCCCCGCACCGGGCCCCGGCGCAAATATCATGGAACCCACGCAGCGATCCTGCTAACAGGCTCCATCGCGCCGAAGCACCGAGCGCGGCGTACGCAGCAGGATCTTCATATCCCGCAGCAAAGACCAGTGACGCACATAATCCTCGTCCATGCGCACACGCTCTTCGTAGGACACATTGCAGCGGCCCGACACCTGCCAGACGCCTGTGATTCCCGGCACAGCCTCTGAGTAATACACATACCGCTCTGCGTAGCGTGCGCGCTCGGCCTGCACGATCGGCCGCGGCCCAACCAGACTCATCTCTCCCCGCAGCACGTTGAGAATCTGCGGAATCTCATCGAGACTGGTATCGCGCAAGAAGCGGCCCAGTTTCGTAATGCGAGGATCCCGTTTCAGCTTGTGGGTACGTTCCCACTCCAGGCGAATCTCGGGATGGTGCAGCAACCACTCGGCCAGCGCCTGATCCGCATTGTTGCGCATGGTGCGGAATTTGAATATCCGGAATGTCTTGCCATACTGCCCGAGCCGGTGCTGGCGATAAAACACGGGGAAACCCGACGTCAACGCCACGACAACCCCAATGAAAACCAGCAGCACGCTCAACAGAGGAAGCAAAAGGATCGAGAGCGCGAGATCGCAAAGACGCTTGGCCACCCGATAGCTGCGGCTGTGCGTCGGAAGCGAAAAAGGAGCCACCGGTATCCCGGCCAACTCCTGCGATGGACCGATATCGTCTACGATTCCGATTCCGATTCCGATCGAGGTATCGCTCTGCGTCTCCGATTGCGGAAGTGTCGACTGATTTGCAGGTTCGGGTGGGAACTCGTCCTTCCCATCCCCAAATACCGGGATGAGAGGCATTTCGAGAAGCTCATGTTCGTTGCGCTTGTCCCAGGTAAAAAATGCCAAGAGAAAGTCACCATATTCCGATTATCTGGATGTTTTGCTGCTCTGTGCTTAATCGCGGGCTTCACGTTGCTATGGGTACAGGACATCATAAACATCCTGCCGGGAAATCGTCGTGTCCAGGAAAAAGAAAAACAGCGCGTGGTAGGTTTCTCTGCTTACTATGGCCGCCACAACTTCAATCCAGACAGCCTGAAGTACACCTGCAATCGAAGTCGCCTCTTAGTAGGTTGTTCCGGGCTCTTGACTCAAGCATTACCAACCATAGCCATACCCTGTCAAGACTGAGTTCATGGTCTCCCTGGCATGCGCGGGCGTTGGGGGCGCCCGCTTTCACGCTGCCAGAACGAGATGCTATCAGGTTTTCTCTCCGATGTGCCGAATTTCTCTCTCGTCATCTTTCATTCCTTGATACCTAGACGCTTGCGAAAGACACCCCAGTTCCCTCAGCGGTCTCACTCTACTTCCAACCGGAAGTGACATCACTTCACAACATCGATTGCCGCTGCGCCAAGCGCAAGTTGCGAGAACAGCTGCGTGTAGGCGATAAGACTTCGCAAGCTGCTTGGGCGAAATGTCTTCTCCGGAACGACGATCGTGTCTCCCGGGTTCATCCGGATCGTGTTGAAATACCCTGAGCGGTGAGACTGCCTGCTCACCACCGAACCATCGGCGCGGATAATAAAGGCGCGTCTGCCGTCGGCATCCCGCGTCGGCCCACCGGACTCGTGCAGGTAGTCCCGCACCATGAATCCTGCCTGGTAGAGAAAGGAATTCTGATCATAGATCGCGCCGACTACATTCACAGTCGACGGATGCGAAGGGAGAATGAACCGGTCGCCATCCTCGAGCGGCAGATCGGGCAACTGGTCGACGCTCGAAGCATTGGCGTCGAGATCAAAGACGATGCGCCCGGTGGCGCGTATCTCATTCAGCCGGGCAATCAGCTGCTGCTCTCCGGCGGCCGCGGAGTTGGCCTCCTGCAGGTCCTGCGGCGTTGCGTTGCTTGCTGACGCCGCTTCGATGCTGCCGCGCGTGATCTGCACCTCGAGCGTCCGCACATACTCCTGCAATCGCTCCTGCTGTAAGACCCGCGTCGACTCGCGGGTAAACTCGGAGCCATATAAGTAGGCGTCGGGAGTGATGCCGCCCGCCCGTTTTACCAGCTCGCGCAAAGTCTCGCCGGGCTTCACGCTATAGACGCCGGCGCTCACAAACTCGCCTTCGAGACGGACAAACTTGGTCTGTTCGGCGACGGGTACGCGGATGTCGGCCTGGGAGAAGATGCTCACGACATCGCCAGGCTGGAGCTCGAGGTCCTGGCTCGGGTCATGCTCCATCACCAGACGGCCCAGGTTGAACGGGATCAGCGAGGTCTTCAGATTCTGGACGCCGGTACGCTCGATCACCGCATAGTTCCAGTCGATCTCCGGCGCGGAAAGCTTCACATCGGTTCGCGTGTAGCCCAAATCCAGCTTCTGCGCGTTCTCAAGGACCTGCTGGTTCTGCTGGCTTGCAATGGAGCCGCTCGCACCCGAATTCTGCGGACGCAGCACCTGGTTCGGCGAGAGCGTCGCCTGCCCCTGGACCCCGGCGCGATACTGCGGCGGGATCTGGCTCGGGTTGTAGCGGTCAGAGGTGGTGCAGGGTGCGCCGGTTACCGGATTCCGGTCCCCAGACGGAGCGCCATCTCCCTGCGCACCCTGCGAACCGGTTTGCGGAGCGCACGCGAAGCTGTCCAGATTGACAGGATAACGGGGCTGGGCCTGGACCGGCCCGGTCACGTCGGGCTCAAACTCGGCTCCCGGCAAACCAAGCCGCGTCCGCTGCCACCAGTAGTTCCTGGTCAGCAACGACGACCGGTCCGGGATGAGCTCGCTCAGCCGCATCCCTGGATGCCAGGCGAAGCGGCCCGGGTTGGCCGTGTTGCCGCGCAAGGTCACCGTCTTCTGGTACGCCGGCACGACTGAGATCACCCGCAGAAGGTCGCCATCGTGCAACCGGGTCGCCATCGCCGCCTGGTCGAACCCGACCTCCATCGCCTCGCGGCCGGCGTCCTTATCAAGCCGCTCGATCGAGATACGCGCTGTCGATGCGAGGGGCGAGGCGCCACCCGCGTCGCTCAAGAGCTGCCCAAGCGTCGCGTTGCCGCCCAACTCGTAGATAGCCGGATGACGCACACTGCCCGCGAGCGCCACCTGCGCCCCGATGCTCGGTACGAAGATCACGTCGCCGGGCAGCAGCGGTACGTCCTTTGACTTGTCGCCACGCAAGAGCAGATCGTAAAAGTCAAACTTCGCCACGACCTGCCCCTGCCGCTTCAGCTCGATGCGGCGCAGCGATCCCTGGATCGTCGGTCCACCCGAGACGAACACCGCGTTGATCAACGTGCTCAGCGAGCTGATCGTATAAGTGCCCGGCCGCCGGACCTGGCCCACTACAAATACCTGAATCGAGCGGAGCTGGCCCATGTCGACGGTCAGGTCGAAGTTCCGGAAGACCCGCGCAATCTCGGACCGCACATGCTCCTGGACCGACGCATAGGGCAGCCCCGCCACATGCACCGCGCCCACCTGCGGCAGGTAGATGTTGCCGGACCGGTCGATGCGGACGGCGGCATTGAAGTTCACCTGCCCCCACACCCGGATACGCAGCTCATCGCCCGGTCCAAGCAGGTAGTCGGCAGTGACCTGCCCCTGGTCGAGCGGGGCGAAGGTCGAGGGCGCATTCTCAAAGAGATTGGCGCCAAAGATGGGCAGGACCTGTCCCGTCGTTGCCGCGGCAAACTTCTGAAACTCGCTGAGCGGCTCGGGCGTTTCAGACGCCATCCGCCCGTTCTGCCCGCTTGCGCCGGCCAGGCCCCCGTTATCGGAGTAGCTCTGGCCGTTCACTCCCCGGCGGTCTGGGGACGGCTCGCCGGGCGCCAGAGGAGCGGTGTCGTACTGACGCCCTGTATCCGCATTGACCGGCTGCACGGCCATGCATTGCGGCGACATGGCGGCGACCGGATCAGCGCAGCCGGCCGTCGCCTGGCTGCCGGAGCTGGCCGGATCGTCGGGAAACTGGGCGCTTGCGGGAAGTATACAAAGAGTAAGCAGAAGAACGGCAGCTAGGCTCTTGGACCGGTATATCTCTGGGTACCTGGTTGCAATTGCTCGTAAACGCATGATGTCTGTCAAAAATGTATCGCGTTTCGCCCGGATAAGCACGGATAAGCACGGATAGCCGGTATTTACCGCCGCTTTTGTCCCAGAGCGCGGCGCAGCTCGCAGAGAGGTAAATAAACAGTTTACAGTCAAGCAACATGGATCAAGCAGGGGCCGATCTGCTGTTCATGTAGAGTTCATGTGCGGTTCCCGTCTGCCTCGTCGGCGCCGGGCATCTTCTCAGAGCACTCGGCGGCCAGCGCTCTGGCAACTTCCTCGAGCGGCCCGCTCCAGTCCGCTGATCTGGTCTGCCGGAAGAGCCTGGCGCTCGGATACCAGGGCGAGCGGCTGCCAGCCAGTCCCCACCGCCAGTCGCGCGTGTTATCGAGCAGAACCCACACCGGCGTGTGCATCGTGCCGGCCAGGTGCGCTACCGCCGAATCGACAGTGATGACCAGGTCAAGGCTCTCGAGGATCGCGGCTGTGTCCCGGAAGTCGCGGATCGGAGGACGATCCAGGAAGCGAAAACAGGCTCCGTGCTCCTCGATCTCCCGCTCTGCGGGCCCCACTTGCAGCGAGACAAAGGCTGCGCCCCCCGCTGCGCTCCCAGCTGCTCCCCCCGCTGCGGCGATCCCCTTCCATCGGCTGAGGGAGATCGTGCGCACGTTATCGCGCTTATGCTTCGGGTTCCCGGCCCAGACCAGTCCTACCCGGATCGGACCGCTTGAGCAAGCCCGCCGGCGCTCCCGCTCTGCGCTCACCGGCTGCACAGCCCAGGGAGCCACCGGAGGCGGGATCGTCTCCACGGTTGTGCCCAGCAGGTACGGAAGGCTCATCAGCGGCGCTTGCACATCGAAGCCGGGCAACGCCTGCTGCCCGCGCGCAACGCACGCTGTCACCCCGGGAACATCCTCAAGCAGTCGCTGCAACTCCGGTTGCACTTCAAGCACCACCCGCGCGCCAAGCGCCGCTACCAACGGCGCATAGCGGACAAACTGCAGCGTGTCGCCAAAACCCTGCTCTGCGTAGAGCAGGATCGTCTGTCCCTCCAGCGGCTCGCCCTGCCACCGGGGCGCAGCCCAGGTCCGCGGCTCGAGGCCCAGCGCCTTCACCCGGTCCCGCCACTCCAGTCCCGGCCAGCCCTCGCGGTAACGGCCATGCAGCAGCAGGTTGAAGCCCCGCGTCCATTGCGTATGCGCCGAGAGCGGCCGTTCCTCAGCTAGACCGTCCAGCAGCGCGAGCCCTTCCTCGAGCCCCATCTGTGCCAGCATGGACGCCAGGTTCATCCTGGCTTCGAAGGAGTCCGGGTCCAGCTCGACCGCCCTGCGGTACGCTCCGGCCGCCGCTTCAAAGAATCCTCGCTTCTCCTCGAGCACCCCCCGGTTGCACCACGCGCTGCTCGAATCGGGCTTGAGCGCGAAGGATTCTGCGTAAGCCGCCTCCGCTTCGTCAAACCGCCCAAGCTCCACCAGAACCGCGCCCAGGTTGCTCCACGTGTCCGCCGCGTTCGGCACGCGTCTCGCCAGTGCGCAACGATACGCCTCGACGGCCTCGGCAAACAGGCCGGAGGCCTGCTGCAGGTTGCCGAGCTCCAGGTACGCCCCCGCATGTTCCGGATCGAGCGCCAGCACCTTGGCCAGCAGGTCGAAGCCAACCTGATTGCGCTGGCGATCCGCATCGAGCAGGATCGCTTCCTTGGCCAGGTTGAAGTACGCCTCGGCATAGTCCGGCCTGGTCTCAACCGCCCGCACCAGCGCCGTCGCCGCCTCCTGATGTTGTCCGAGCGCCGAGAGCGTGACCCCAAGGTTATTGCAGGCGTCCGCTGCATTCGATGGGCTCAGCTCGATCGCGCGCCGGTAACAATCGGCCGCCTCCGCGAGCCGCCCGCGCTCACGCAGCAGGTTTCCGAGGTTGCAATGGGCGTCGGCGTAGCCCGGATCGATGGCCAGGGCGTGCCGGAGATCTTCCTCCGCCGCCGCCCACTGGCCAAGGGCCTTCGAGACGCCGCCCAACATAAGATAGGCTGGGGCATACCGTGGCGCAGTCCCGGTTACCCGGCGAAAATACTCTCCAGCAGCCGCCCAGTTCCCTGCCCGCTCCTCCAGCCGGCCGAGCGACATGGCGGCCTCGAGCAGTCCGGGAGCGACTCGCAGCGCTCGCTGCAAACACTCACGCGCCTCCCCATCCCGGCCAGCGGTCAAGAGCAGATTGCCCAGGTTCAGACAAGCGTCCGCATTGCCCGCATCGAGCCTCAACGCCTGACGGTAGCTTCGTTCCGCGCCCTGCGTATCGTCTGTGCGGAGCAGCAGAGTGCCCAGATTGTTGTGATACGCCGAGACCCTGGGATTGGCGAAGATCGCCTGCTCCACCAGCCGGACCCCGGCCTGGGGATCCGCTCGCCCCCTGAGAAGACCCAACAGGTGCAGCGCATCGGCATGCTCAGGCTCTGCAGCCAGCACTCGCTCGTATGCCTGGCCGGCCGCAGTCAGATCACCCTTCCGGTGATGCGCAAGCCCCTCGGCAATCAGCTCTCGAAGGGACGGCTGCTTGACCGCGATCTTCACAAAGTTCTCCTCCGCCCCGCAGGATCTGTGCTCCGGGCGCCTTGCACACTCTGGCCCAGCGGGCTATCAGCAGATCGCACCCTGCCCCGCGCTGCCAGGTCACAGATGGCGGACCTCGGTAACCGAGCCGTCTACGGCGCTTTCGCAGCAGGCGCCATCCCGGGGGCCGCATCACTCGCTGCTCTTGCCGCAGGAAAAGGGTCGCATCTCGATAATGGCTCCAGCCACAAGGGCTGGGATACTGCTCCGGGCCGGCGCAGGGTCTGCGGATTCCAGGCGCCTTCACATGCCTCCGCACGCACTAGAGCCTTCAATCCGTCGAGCAGCTTGACCTGAGGTTTCCAGCCCGGCAGAGCCGGTCCGGTCCAGGGCGACATCACCTCGCGCTCGCGATACGGCAGCGCTCCGAACTGAACCGGAAGCCTCGCCCCGGCAGCCTCTTCGAGCGTAGCGGCGACCTCGCGAAGCGTGCGGCGCTGTCCACCGCTGATCGCATAGACAGTGGCGGCGGGATCGCGATCATCGTCTCCTAGGCTCCCGGCGGACTCTCCTAGGCTCCCGGCGGAGTCTCCGAGGCTCCCGGCGGCGTGAACAAACGCCCTGCAGATATCGTCCACATGCGCCAGGTCGACCACCTGCTCGCCGGGAGACATGGGCAGCGACTCTCCGGACCGGAGGCTTGCCAGCAGTAGAGGGATCAGCTTGCGGCGGCGATCTCCCGGACCGTAGCTGTCACACAGACGCAGCGTCACCGCTCTGATCCGGGCAGCGCCGGCGTAGTAGGCAACAATATCCTCAAAGGCCTGCTTGGTTGCCGCGTAGAGATTGGCCGGCCGGTAGGTCGGGCTGTGGTAGTTCTGCCACAGCGTTCCGGCGTTCACCAGCCTCCGGACACCCGCCAGATGCATCGCCTCCAGCAGTTGCGCGCCAAAGAGTATGTTGGCCGATATCAACGGCTCCACCTGCGCGCTCGTATGCGAACCAAGAAAGAGCGAGGCGAGGTGAAAGACGGTCTGCGGCTCGAACTCCGCCACCGCGCGGACCACATCCGCCGTCCGCCCCGTGATCGGATACACCGCGGACCGCGCCTGCGTAGCCGCGAACGCCTCCGCTGCCGCCGGCCGCAGGAGCACGGCTGTCTCCCAGCCCGCACCCGCCAGGTGGCGCAGCAGGTGAGATCCGATGAATCCACTCGCGCCCGTCACGAGTGCGCGCGGCGCGTCCCCCCACTCAGTCACCTGCAACCCGCAAGCACAAACGGGCTGTCGAACTCATCGAGGCTCAACCACCTCTTGTCCCGCTCGGCAAGCAGGGGCGCCTCGACGGGCCAGTCGACCCCGGCTGAATCCCAGCGAACGCCGGTATCATGCTCTGGTGAGTAGACCTTCGAGACCTTGTAATACAGCAACGCCTCCTGGCCAGTTACGCAGAAGCCGTGGGCGAGTCCCGGGGGCAGATAGACCGCATTGCCCAACTCGCCCGACAGCTCGATACACACATGTTGCTTATAGGTGGGCGAGTCCCGGCGCAGGTCAACCGCAACATCGAGCGCCCGCCCCCGCAGGCAGATCACGACCTTGTGATAGTGCATGGGAGGCGCCTGAAAGTGCAGGCCGCGAATCGTGCCCGCCCTCGACCAGGTCACGTACTCTTCTTCAAACCGGGTGCACAACCCCAGTCTCTCCCAGAGCGGCCGATGAAACATCTTCGCGAAGGAGCCACGCGTGTCGCCGAGCACGGAAGGCAGCAACTCAAAGCAGCCCTCGAGCCCCAGAGGCCTCACGCTGAGGCACGGTTCCACGCAGGCCAACTCAACGCAGGCCAACTCAACGCGGGGCCCGGCTTCACTCCTGCTGCCATCCGCGATGGCGTGTTCGGAATTCACGCCGTTCGCGGGCATCCCTGTGCGCCAGTCTGCCGGTTGCCAGGCGGGATGCGGTGCGGATTCGGACCTGCCGACAAAAGAAGGGCTGCTTCGCATACGTGGGCCGGTTGATAGTGCGGCTCTATCGTTCAAGCTGTTTTCCAATCTGGCGAGGGCATCTTCACAGTGACTGTGAAACTGCTCTCAAGGGTCCGGCTTGCCAATGTCCCATCACCCAAAGTCCCTTGCAGCTGCGCCGTTCGACCCACTCCAGAGTCTCAATTCGCGAACGTCGCGGCTCACCGCGAGGTTCTGTGCAAATAGTTACAGAAATGTCAGCCTCGAGGAGCGCTAAGTAAGCAATTCGGTACCTCGGTACTGCTGCTGGCGGAACTCCCGCTCGCAGAAACAAAAAAGCCGTGATGAGCGAAGAAGCATCGTCTGCTTCTCCCCTCACCACGGCCCCGATTTGCTGACAATAGCCCGCTTAACGCATGTTTACAGTTACGGTGACCGGAGGAGCTTCGCTCGCTACTGCCCCTGGAGGAAAAGTGGCGAGCGATGCAGCCCCCGGATGACGCCTGCTATACAAATTAGAACGCGTACTTCAATTCGAACTGGATATGCCGCTCGGTCGACCGTGTGCTGGTGATCTGGCCGAAGGTGCTGTCGGACATGTTATTGTCCGGGTTGCCGTAGCTGGCGATGTTGAACAGGTTGAAGAAGTCGGCGCGGAAGTTGACCCGGTTCTCGTGGTAGACAGCAAAGCTCTTCTCAAGCGCACCGTCAACGTTCAAGAAGCCCGGAGCCCGCAGCGAGCCGGTACGGACATCGCCGAAGTGGCTGGCCGACTGCGCGGCATACACGCAGTTGACGGTGCCTATGCCAGGCACTTCGACCGTCGTTTTATCCGATGCGCAGGAATTCACCATCGTAGGGTCGGTCCCGAACCAGTGTGCGACGGAGTGGTTGACGATCTTGACCGGGTTGATCTGATCGGGACGCGCCGCGCCGGTGTACGCCTCGACCGTGCTCGAATAGTCGGCCGGCGAGCTGACCGTCACCGGGAAGCCCGTGTAGGCGACGCTCGAAGCGCTGAGCTTCCACCCACCGAGCGCCTCCTGCAGCACAGGGTTCGCACTTGAGCCGAAACGCTGGCCCGCGCCGTAAGGCAGAGTGTACGTACCGGTCGCATTGAAGGCATGGCGGACATCATCGCCGGCCGGACCCCAATCGCCGTGAATGTTATAGACGTTCTGCTGATAGTACTGTTGCTGAATATCGGCCGCGCCATAGTAGCCGATATCGTCGGTAAGAGCCTTGGAATAGGTGTAGTTGGCGGTAAGCTCAAGTCCTGCCGTCAAGCGCTGACGGAAGATGGCCTGGAGCGCGTTGTAGCTGAGCGAAGAATCGGACGCTGTCACCTTCACTACACCGCCTTGACCGACGATGCCGGCGTAAGGAGCAGTCGCGCCGGGCGCGGTGAGCTGGTTGGCATACGCCGGGTCGACCAGGTGCTTGCCAATCTCACCGACATAGCCGAACTGCAAGGAGGAGGTGTTGGTCAGCTGATATTCCCCAGTGAGTGAAAACTCCTGGATAACTGCCGATTTCAGATTCTTCTTCCACGCATAGAAGGTTGTAATGGGCGGCGTATTGGTGGGGAAGCCATTGCTGGTCAGGACAGGCGAGCCGGGCGAGTACCCGGTAGTATCGGTGTTGGTAGGAATGGTAGCTTTGGTCTCAAAGTCGTTGTGGAACGGCGGATTTTGAGTTAGGCGCAGGTTGGCGCCGGTACCTTCAAGATAGGTTGTGATGCCGTAACCGCCGCGCACCACTGTCTTGGTCGTCGGCTGGTAAGCGAAACCGAGCCGCGGCATAAAATCCGAGTAGGTTCCGTCGTAACAGGCTTTCGTGGCACAAACGGTAGCATTTGAGAACGTGTTGCCTGCAGGAATTTTCACAGCATACTCGACTGTGGCCGTGTCCAGGTTAATGTTGGCCTGCTTGTTGTTGACCTCATAGATGGGCTGGTCATACTCCCAACGCAGTCCGACGTTAAACGTTAGGTTGGGCAGATATTTATAGTCGTCCTGTATAAAGTAGGCGTTGCGATACTGACGCTGGCCGGTGCGGCCGACCACCTGGCCCACGGTAGCATCGTCGGCGTAGTTGGCGACAAAGTCAGCAAAACCGTCGAGCGTAGAGGACACTCCGGGGGCGGCAGTAAACTGACCGTTGTAGCTGAAGGTGCCGAGTTCCCCATCG
>Ga0116226_10001496_pt1 | contig 20255 bp, 15 predicted proteins | sample S1TSphfallax_FD_89692 | JGI IMG/M metagenome (GOLD analysis project Ga0116226, IMG submission 89692) | Host-associated microbial communities from peat moss isolated from Minnesota, USA - S1T2_Fa - Sphagnum fallax MG | ecosystem: Host-associated > Plants > Peat moss > Unclassified | place: USA... | reverse complement strand
TCGGGTTCGGCCGAGGGAATCGTGCGCAGATCGATGCGCCCACCGCGGCGGCTGTGGGCGATCGCTTCGGGCAGGGCATTCGACAAGCCGCCCGCGCCGACGTCGTGAATCAACAGGATGGGATTGCGCCCGCCCAAGGTCCAACAGCGGTCGATGACCTCTTGCGCGCGCCGTTGGATCTCGGCGTTGCCGCGCTGCACGGAGGCGAAATCCAGATCCTGGGAACTCTGGCCGCTGCCGACCGACGAGGCCGCGCCGCCGCCGAGGCCGATCAGCATGCTCGGGCCGCCGAGCACGACGAGCGCTGCGCCGATCTGTACATCGGCCTTGTCGACGTCGCGGCGGCGGATGTTGCCGAGACCGCCGGCGATCATGATCGGCTTGTGATAGCCACGCACGAGCGTCCGTCCGGCTTCCGTGACCGGCTGCTCGAAGACGCGGAAATACCCGCAGATGTTCGGCCGCCCGAACTCGTTGTTGAACGCCGCGGCACCGATCGGCCCCGCGAGCATGATCTCGAGCGCCGAGGCGATGCGCTCGGGCTTTTGCAACGGCGCCTCCCAGGCTTGCGGCAAACCCGGCAAGTGCAGATTGGAGACGGAGAAGCCGCACAGGCCCGCTTTCGGCTTGGCGCCGATGCCGGTCGCGCCTTCGTCGCGAATCTCACCGCCGGCGCCCGTGGCGGCCCCCGGGAACGGCGAGATCGCGGTCGGATGGTTGTGCGTTTCAACCTTCATCAAGATGTCGATCGGCTCGCGTACAGACGCGTAGCGCTGCGTGGTCGGATCCGGAAAGAAACGCTCGCCCACCGAGCCCTCGATCACGGCGGCATTGTCCCGATAGGCCGAGAGCACGCCGGCGGCATTGCGCCGGTAAGTCGCCCGGATCAGGTCGAACAGCGAGGACGGCATCGGCTCGCCGTCGACGATGAAATCGGCGTTGAAGATCTTGTGACGGCAGTGTTCGGAGTTGGCCTGCGCGAACATCATGAGTTCGACGTCGGTGGGGTCCCGGCCGAGGCGGCGGAACGCTTCGACCAGGTAGTCGATCTCATCGGCCGAGAGTGCGAGCCCCCAGTCGCGGTTGGCCTGGACCAGCGCCGCGCGGCCGTCCGCGAACGTCGCGGCGCCCGCTCCCGCGGCCACGCTGCGCAGCGGGCGCGGCGGCGCGGGCTTGAAGAATACGTCCAGATCGACTTCGCCGAGCCACAACGACTCGGTCATGCGGTCATGCAGGACCGCGCCCAGAGCGCGCAAATCCTCGGGCGCCAGATCCGCGTCCGCCGCCAGCCGATAGGCGATCCCCCGTTCCAAGCGCCGCACATCGGCCAATCCGCAGACTTGCGCGATATCGGTCGCCTTGCTCGACCACGGCGACAGTGTGCCGAGCCGCGGCGTCACGTGCAGCGTGTAGTGCGCGAACGCGCCCGGCGGCAAGTCGCCTTCGGCGTACTGCGGCCCATAGGTGAGCAGCCGTTCGAGCAGCGCGAGTTCCGCGGCCCCAAGCGCGGAGGCGGCAGTGACGAAATGCACGAAGTGCGCCGCCACGGCGCTCACCTCCGGACGCAGGGCACGCAACTCGGCGAACAGCTTGTCGAGACGAAAGGCCGAGAGCGCGGGCGCCCCCTGCAAACTGAACATGCTCAAGGTCCCCGTGGCGCGCGCCTACTTGCGCGCGTTCGAGTCGCCGCCGGGCGGGTAGATCGGCATCGGGAACTGCGCCACGTTGGAACCCTCGAGGGCGACGATCTTGCTGACACCCTGCTTCTTGACCTCATCGATGCGCAACACCGAGTGCATGGGCAGATAGGTGCGCTTTACTTCGTGGAACTCGGCCTTTATCTTCTCCTCCGCGGGGTCGACCACGACCGAGGAGCGTTCGCCGAAAACCAGCTCCTCGACCGCAATGAACCCGAATAGATCGCCGTGACTCACTTTGCGGGCATAGATCTCATAGACCTTGCCCTGATTCACGAACAGAACTTTGAAAATGTGACTCGCGGCCATTAAGCGAAGCTCCGACATTGGTACTGTTTAGTCATATTATACAAGGCCCTAGCGCAAAACCTCGTCGCCGGGTTCGGAGTCAAGTATGGCCTTGCGCTTAAGCGTAGTCAGTGAACACGCCAACCGCCTGGGATCCCAGGCGACCAAGGTATTCAGCGTCCATGGCGGGACCATCGGTCGTGGCAACGACAATGCGTGGATTCTACCTGACCCGGAGCGCTACCTCTCGGGCAAACACGCGCGCGTCGAATTTCGCGCGGGTACGTATCTGCTGGTCGACACGAGCTCGAACGGCACTTACGTCAACGGCGCGCAGGTCCCCTTGGGCAAATATCATGAATATGTGCTGAAGGACGGCGATTACGTCCGCATCGGCGAGTACGAGATGCTGGTGAGCATCGACCAGTCGAACGATTTTCCACCCGATGAAACTGCGCTCAACGCCCATGATGGCGGCCGGTCCTCGGCGGTGAAGAAGGCGACGGCCAACGACATCGGCGCCGACCTCGACTTGTGCGAATTGCTGGAACCGAGCGGCAGCGGCAATTTCGGCCTCGCGCCGAGCGCTCAGGCCCGGAATGTCTACGGCCAATCCCTGCTCGGCGGGCCGGCAACCGAAGAACCTGCAGGCGGCGTGCCCTGGCACATGATGACGCGTCCGCTCAAGGTCGAGCGCGATCCGCCGGCGGCCGCGGCGCCGCCGGCCCTGACGCCGCGCGGCCAGGTTCCCCAGTTCTATGAAGGCGAGACCGACGTCGGCCTCAGCGCCTTTTGTCGCGGTGCGGGTATCGATCCGCGCCGAGTCAGCGGTGACGCCCGGACCAACGCACTGCAGCTCGCCGGTCAACTGTTGCGTGAGGCGGTGCTCGGCGTCATGGATTTGAATCAGACCCGCGCGGAATTCCGCAACAAATTCCGCATGCCGGCCGCCGCAGAGGAAGTGAACGAGTTCGCCTGGAACTTCAATGATGGCGTCGACGAGACACTGGTCCGGCTGTTGACGACGCAGTCCACCCGCGCGGGCTCGGTCGAGGCGACGCGCGACAATTTTCGCGATCTCAAGTCGCAGCAGGCGGCAACTTTCGTCGCCATGCAAAACGCCCTGATGGAGTTGCTGGACCGCTTCGAACCGGCGCAGCTCGCCGAGCGCTTCGAACGCGGCGCCAAACGCACGGTATTCGGTGCGCAAAACAAGGGTCGCTACTGGGATTTGTATACGGAACTGTTCGCCAGCCTCGCGCAGGCGCCGACGGGCGGATTTCCACACCTGTTCGTCGAAGCTTTTGCAAAAGCCTACGAGGCCAAGCTGCGTTCGCTCGCGCCCGTACGCCGCGGTCCTTTCGGCGGCGAGGAGCCGGATACCTCCCAAGATCGGGTGGCGAGCAGCGATCGGTAGGAGCCTGTCTGAGCATTCCACGTGAGCCGCGCGTGCGCCTGCTGATCGTCGAGGACGACGATCTGGTCGCCGCCGCGGTGGCTCGTGGTCTCATTGCCGCGAACTTCTCGGTCCTGCGCACCGCGAGTGCCGAAGCCGCGCTCGCGGCCATCGCCGCGGAACCCTTCGACATGGCGGTCATCGACATCGGCTTGCCGGGCAGCGACGGCCTGTCCCTGGTGCGGCGCTTGCGCGACTCCGGTGCCGGCCTGCCGACGCTGATCCTGACCGCTCGCTGCACGCTGGCCGACAAGGTCAAGGCGCTCGATCTCGGCGCGGATGATTTTCTCAGCAAGCCGTTCGAACCGGCCGAATTGGCCGCACGCTGCCGCGCCTTGGTGCGCCGTGCCGGCGCCGCGCGCCAAGGGCTCGTCAAGCTCAATCGCTTGTCGGCCGACATCGTCGGCCGGCGCCTGTGCATCGACGCGGCCGAGGTCGAGTTGACCGCGCGTGAATGGCTCGTGCTCGAGGTTCTCGTGCGGCGCACGGGTCTGATCGTCCCGAAGGAGCGCATCCAGCAGGCCTTGGCGACGACGGATCAGGACATCACGCCGAATGCCGTCGAAGTGCAAGTCTCGCGCCTGCGCAGCAAGCTCGGCACGGCCGTCATGATCCGCAGCCTGCGCGGACTCGGCTATCGCCTGGAGGAAAGCAAGTGACCTCGATCAGCCGCAAGCTGATTTTCTGGCTCGCGATCCCCTTGAGCCTGCTGGCCCTGTGCGGCGGGTTGCTGCACTATTTCAACGTCGTCGCGCCGCAGGTCTTGAGTACGGACCGGCGGCTCGTCGAGGCGCAGACCTCGCTGACACTGCAGGTGGCGGGCGACGGCGGCGCAGCGCAAGTGAGCGGCGAGTCACCGACGCATGTGCGATTCGCGGTCCGCGACCGCAGCGGTACCTTGCTCGCGGGTGACCCGGCCTTGCCGCCCACGAGCGTCGAGGGCGCGGCCAAGTCCGTTTATCGCACGGTGGAGGTCGACGGGCGCAGGCTGCGGCTGCTCGCCGAGAATCGTCCCAGTGCCCTGGGATCGCTCACGGTCACGGTCGCGACCCCGGTGGCCGGCGATGAGACGGCCGCGCGCTACGGGCTGATGAGCACGCTGCTCTGGGATTTCGTCTATCTCGACATCACGCTGATCCTCGTCTGGATCGGCATCCGGGTCGGCCTGCGGCCGGTGCTGCAACTGCGCGATGAGGTCGCGCAGCGCTCGCCCCAGGACTTGAGGCCGCTCGTCGCGGCGACGGCACCGCGCGAGCTCGCGCCGCTCGTGACCACGTTGAACCGCTTGTTCGCAACCTTGCGCAGCTCCGTCGGATCGCAGCAGCAATTCATCGCCAATACCGCGCACCAATTGCGCACGCCGATCACCGCCATGCTCGCCCAGCTCGAGTCCCTGGCGGCCGAACCCGATGCCGGACCCATCCAGCCGCAGCTCGCGAGTTTGCAGGAGGGTGTGCGGCAACTCGCCCGTTCGGCCAATCAGCTGTTGACGCTGGCGCGCGCCGACCCTGCGGTGAATCTTGCCGCCAAACGCGAGCCGGTCGCTTTGGATGCGCTGGCGCGCGAGGTGGTGGCCAAGTTCCTCGATCGGGCCGTCCATGCGAACATCGATCTCGGTGCGGACTTGCGCGCCGTGAGTACCCGCGCCGATCCCTCCTTGCTCGACGACCTGCTCTCGAACCTGGTCGACAATGCCTTGAAGTACACGCCGGCCGGCGGCAGCGTCACGCTCAGCACGGGCGAGCGCAGCGGCCAGCCGTTCCTGTCGGTCGAGGATACCGGTCCGGGGATACAACCGGCGGATCGCGCGCGCGTGCGTGAGCGCTTCGTGCGCCTGCCGAATTCGCCCGGACACGGCAGTGGCTTAGGATTGGCGATCGTCGAAGAGATCGCCCGCTTGTTCGACGCCACCATGCACATCGATTCAGGCGCGAATCAAACCGGCACCAGGATCAGCATCGTGTTTCCTGCCGCCGCCGGCGCCTCTGCGGGCCCCGCGGCTACTGCGGATCGGGCGTGAGCGAGAGGACTTCTTCGATCGTCGTGAGCCCCGCGGCGACCTTCTCGGCCGCCGCCAGGCGCAGCGGGCGCATGCCCTCGTGGAGCGCGAGCTGCCGCAAATGCTGCAAATCGGGCTTGTCGGCAATGACCGCCTGCAAGGCCGGCCCCACCGCCATGAGTTCGTATACGCCGCTGCGACCACGGTAGCCCGTCTGCCGACACTCGAGGCAGCCGACGGCTTTTTGAATCGTTGCCGGTGGACTCACGAGCGCTGCGTCGACCCCCAATTGCTGCCACGTCGCGGCCGGCAGCGGCACCGGCGCCTTGCATTCCGCGCACAAGGTACGCACCAAACGCTGCGCAAGCACGCCGATCAGGGTCGCGCGGATCAAATAGGACGGCACGCCCAACTCGAGCAGGCGCGTCACGGCGGACGGTGCGTCGTTGGTATGCAGCGTCGAGAGCACCAGATGACCGGTCAGCGCGGCCTGCACGGCGACATCGGCGGTCTCGCGATCGCGAATTTCACCGATCATGATGATGTCCGGATCCTGGCGCAGCAAGGCCCGCACACCGTCGGCGAAATGCAGGTCGATGTTCGCCTGCACCTGCATCTGGTTGAAGCTGCCATCGATCATCTCGATCGGATCCTCGATCGTGCAGACGTTCACTTCCGCGGTCGCCAACTCCTTCAGCGAGGCGTACAAGGTCGTGGTCTTGCCGGACCCGGTCGGACCGGTCACGAGCACGATGCCATGCGGCTGGCCGATCATGTGCCGCCACAGCGTCGCTTCCGAGGACGTGAAACCGAGGCGGCTGAAATCGTGCACGAGCACATCGGGATTGAAGATGCGCAAGACCAGCTTTTCGCCGAACGCCGTCGGCAGCGCCGAGACGCGCAGTTCGATCTCCTTGCCGTCGGGGGAGCGCGTGCGGATCCGGCCATCCTGGGGACGGCGCCGCTCGGCGATGTCGAGCCGGCTCAAGATCTTGACGCGGCTGGTCACGGCCGGCATGACGGGCGCCGGCAGCTGATAAACGTCGTGCAGGATTCCGTCGATGCGGAAGCGCACGTTGCCGGTTTCGCGACGCGGTTCGAGGTGAATGTCGCTCGCGCGGGAGTCGAAAGCGTATTGCAACAACCAATCGACGATCGCGACGACGTGCTGGTCCTCGGCCGACAGCTTCCCGGCGCGACTGAGCTCCGTCAGTTGCTCGAGGTTGCGCAGCTCGGTCGGCGCCACGCGCTGGCGCTCCTGGCCGGTGATCTTGACCGACCGCGCGATCGCATAGAACTCGACGAGATAGCGGTCGATGTCGAGGGGGTTCGCAATCACGCGCCGGATCGGCAGTTTGAGCACCGGTTCCAGGTCCCGAACCCATTCCACCGAAAAAGGATCCTTGACCGCGAAGACGACGCCGCTCGGGCCGCTCGCGATCGGCAGGATGCCGCTGCGCAGCGCATAGGCATAGGGCACGACCTCGGTGATCGTCGCCACGTCCAGCTTGAGCGGATCGATGCGTACGTACGGCAGGCGCACGCGATTCGCGAGCCAGTGCGTCAAGACTTCGAGATTGAGCTTGCGACCCTCGGCGCGCCGATCGGGCCAATCCTGCGCGGCGGCGATGACCAGCGGATGCAGCGGCACGCCGTCCTTGCGCGCCGGCACTTCGACCAGCTGGCGCGCGAGCGCGACCGTGATCAGATCCGCCTTGATCAGTTCGTCGAGCAACCATTTCAAGCCGAGCGATGCCGGGTCGGCGATGCTGGTGCGGGGGCGAACGGTGCTCGGGGCGGGTTTGGTCATGGCGATCCTCGGACCATTATCCGCCGGATCGCCCGATTTTTCCCACCCGCCTGTCGCAATCATTCCGCGGTCGGCAGCTCCGACCAGTTCAAGATCCGGGTCGAGAGCGCCTCGGTCAGATTCGCGTTCACCAGCACGTTGTTACCCTTGTTGTCGCCGGTCAGCAGCAACATGGCGCCGCCCTGACTGAGCACGTTGATATTGGTGATCAGGTTCGGGTCGACGACATCCGTCAGCGGCGGAGAACCGGAACCGGAGGCCGACCCGTTGAGCACCGACAGACCGGTCGCAAAGTCGACCGCGAAGAGTGCGCTCGACCCGCTCGGCGCGCAGGGATCGGTGACCGTCGGGTTGGTGGCCGACCAGATCACGATGCCGCTGAAGTCGGTCGGTTGCGTGACCACACGCAGCCCGCCGCCGCCTCCCGGCAGCAGCATGTCATAGTACCAACCGTCCGAACCCGTGGGGATGACGTTGGCCGTCTGCAGATCCGAGAACGCGGTCATGTTCGAGCGCGTCGCCGGCGTCGTGATGGGGTTCTTGAAAGTACCGCTCGGTGCAGTGCCGTCGATGATGCCGTAGAAGCTTTGCACCTGCGTCGAACTTACGTCGTTGGCCGACAGGAGCTGGCCGGTGCCCACGAGAATATAGCGTTTGCGCGTCACCGGATGGACCTCGGCGAGCGGTGCGGTCGTGATGGGCTGCGCATGCCCGGACGGGTCGGTCAAGGTCGCGATCAAGGCGGGCGGCGCGTAGTTGCCGCTCGCCGGCGTGAGATCCAGCCGCCAGACCTGACCGTTGAGGTCGCCGACATAGTACGCATCGGCCGTGTAATCCGTGTAGTCCTGCACATAGGCCGAGCCTTGGCTCAGGCCCACCGAAGGACTCGGCGTTTGAATTTTCTGCAGCAACTGGCCGTTGGCCGGATTTACGATGTAGATGAAACCGTATTCTGTGCCGCTACCATCATCGTAGCCCGACGTGAATATCGCGACCCAGCCGTATTGCGTCGTCTTGACGACCGTCGGCTGGCCGAAGCTGTAGCCCATGCTGGGGTCGGTGAATTCCCAGAGCACTTTCCCCGCCGCCACGGGCTCGTTGGTCACCGCCGTAGGATCGGTCACGTCGATCGCGTAATAGCTCCGGCCACCCTTGCCGAGGCCGCCGATCAGCACCGTGCGCCAATTGGACGTATAGCCTGCCCCGCTGCTCGAGGCGCCGTCCACGCGGTTCAAGTCGATGTCGAACGCGCCGGGCGTCGAATCGACGTAGTAATAGTGCGTGAAGTTGGGATTGCCGAGCTCGACGAGGCCGTTGACCTGGGGAGTACCGTTCGGCCCCTGAAAGGTTCCGCTCGGCACATAGGCGAACAATTCGGATCCCGCCGAGGTGGTCGGGCCCGAGCCGATCGCGGTGCCGACGAAGGCGTGCAGCATGCCGTCGTTGGCCCCCGCGTAGACCATGGTGGCCCGGTTAGCCCACGTCGATGTGAACGCCGGGTAGCCGGGATTCGTGGCCTGCGAAAAATTCATCTGCGGTGTCGAGACCGCGAGCAGGGACGCATCGACGATGTCGCCGAGCAGCTTGGTGCGGGCGCGCAAGGACTGCGCGCTGCCCGAGGTGGGCGATCCGACCTCGTTGGTTTGATCGCCGCGCACCCAATGGAGGTACATGGCACTCGTCACCGTGCTCGCGTAGTTCGGTTGCAAGGCGTTCAGTTGCGCCGTCGTGAGGGTCCCCGGCTCGAACGGAACGCCGGTGGTGCCGTTCCAGGTGACGACATTGCGCGAAGTCTGCCAGCCCGTGCCCGAGAGCTGCGCTGGAAGGGTCGTGTCGGTCGTCCAGATCGGCGTTTGGCAGGGTGGCGAGGCGCAAGTGCTCGTGGCGCTCAGGGTCAGCGTGCTGGCTTGGACCGTGCCGTACCAGGGGCTGGAATTGTAGGTGGCCGCAAACGAGAGTCCGCCGGTGCCCGTGACATTGGGGCTCGAGAGCGAGAACGACGTCGAATTTTGGTGGATCGCAGCCGAAATGTTCGAGAACGCCGTGCTCAGCGAATCTCTCATCTGGGTCGAGTTCTTGCCGATGAAGTAATTGTCCGGCCAGTTGTGCGTGTTGCCGCCGTTCATCGCCACGGTTCGACCAGACGTGTCATACCAAGCCAGGGGCAGCGAGGAGACGCCGGGGCTGCTGATATTGTAGCCGGATGGCACAGTGAATCCGCCGTACTTCGTGGCGAGATAATAGTTGTTGAGATTCTCGACTTCCTGGTCTTCGGCCACGTCCAGCCAATAGGTCGCGACCGTGACGGGCGTGGTGGAACCCGCCTGCGCGGTCAGATCCGGACGGATGTTGATCGTGTGGATGCCGTAGGCGAGCCCCGCGATCATTTCCGTCGCGCCGCCGCAGCAAACGTTCCACCAAGGTGTGGTGGGTGAGATGCCTTCCAGATTCTGCAGGTCAGTGAGCCAGACCGAGGCTTGATTGAAGGAATCGGCCGCCACCGAGGGCGGGTCGGGGCGCACGGCCGTCACGTTGCTGCCCGCGACGCTGCTGCCGCCGGTGTTGTAATCGACCCAGGTATGGTCGTCGCCGATCCCGAGTATGAAATTCTTCTGGCAGTAATAGGATATCGGATCCGTCCAGTTCGGGACCGCGGGGAAACCGTCCAGCGTGGTCGAATTGACGTTCGCGAGCCACTCCGGGACGTTCTTCATGTTTTCGTAGTAGCGCACCGCCGCGTAGTAGAGTTCGCTGACGTTGTCGTAGGTTTCGTAGGTGTGCGACGTCTCGCCGAACTTATTGATGTAGTTCATGGCGCCGCTCTGCGACACCGGCACGCTGGTGGACGCCGCACTGACCGTGTCCGGATTAGGGTACATGATGCCCGTATTCGGGTCCCATTCGGGACGCGTATTCGTGGTCACGGACGAGGACAAGGGCTGCGGATAGGTCGGCCCGATGAAGCCCATCGGCGCACGCATGACACCGCCCTGATCGTTCGTGCCCAGACCCTGAAGATAACTGAAGACCGAGTATTGGATCTTGTTGGAGTACTGCTGCATCAAACCTTGCGGCTTGTAGATCGTGTACTGGGTGGCTCCGTGAGTATTGACGAATTGCGCACCGTAGCCGACGCAATTGCTCTCGAGACCCGCAAGGCCCATCGTGGAGTAGTCGCAGACACTGACGCGTACGTACAGGGAATATTGCGTGTGGTGGCTGGCGGACGTGGATCCGGTGTAGGCAGCCGAGCCGTTGGCCGTCGACACGCTGTAGAAGGTCATCTGATTGCCCTAGTTCCAGATCGTCGAGTCCCAGTTGCTCCAGTTGCTGAAAGGGGTGAGGTACGGGATCAGGCTTCCGCTTATATTCTCGTTGTTGGGCTCGCTCGTGCCCCGGTTCGGGAAATTGTTCAGTCCCCCTTGGTTGGAGCCCCAGGCTTTTTCGAGAATCGTCTGCGTCGTGGTATCGACGCTGCGGTAGCCGCCGGTCAGAATCGCACGGAACGGGTCGATCGTCTGCGTCGTCGCCCAATTCATGAAGTTGCCGCTCCACTGGCCCGAGCAGAAGTGCCCGTTCGTTCCCGATCCCGCGGCTTCCGGCTCGAAGTAGCTGCTCGCCGGAGTCGTCGAGTTATACAGGTAGGTGTAGCATTTCAAGGGATCGAAATAGCCGTAATAACTCACGGTGTCGTCGTAGTTACCGTAATTGGCGATGCTGAGCGCGGTCGGAAATTCCACCGACAGGGTGAAGACCATGTTGCCGGGTACGTCGACGCTGCCGAAGACCGGCTGGTCGGCGAGCACGGTCGGCGACTGCGCGAAGGCGCGGCCCGCAACGAAAGAGCCGCAGACTATCGCCAGCAGGCCGGCGCCCAGGGTTCGCAATGCGTGGTTCATCATGGTCATTGCCTCGTCAATTAGGCTTCGTGAAAGTGCTTTGGAGAAACACCTGCGTATTGCGCGGTCCCGTGATGCGCACCGTGACACGGTAGACCGTCGAGGACGGAGCACCCAGGCCATTGGCATCCTTGGTATCTTTGTTTGTCCCCGCAGCCGTGGATTGCACGCAGGTCGAACTGAAGGCCTCGCCCGTGCCCGCCGCGCAGAGGCGGTCGATGATGTAGCGCATCGTCACACCCGGGCTCGACGTGCTGCCCACGGTATAGTTCGCGGCGACGATATCGGGAGCGGTCCAGGCCGCCTGGAACGTGGCATCGCTGGCGAGCAAGATCGTCGGTATGCCTTGGGCGTTCTGCGGCAGCATCGTCGCCGAGTAGTTGGCGGCCGGGATGTTGCCGTCGGTGGCCGGGTTGTTCGCGTACACGCCCGGCGAGGTGAATTCGGCCATGACCGTCGCAACGGCCTGTTCGCCCTGATTGACCAGATCCTGCCGGAACGCGAGATTGCCGGCGCTGAACATCGAGATGTTCATGGACTTCATCAAGGCCACGGCGCCGATCGTGAGGATCAACAGGATGATCAGCGTGAAGATGAGCACCACGCCGCGTTCGCGTCGGGGAGCACGCATGTTCAGAGAAGTGATCATCCTGCCGCCAGGACCAGCATGTCGCGCAGCGGGACGGTGAACTCGAACACGCGATACCGATAATGCGGATCCGGCAGCGCGACGACCTTGGTCAGCGCCGTGCCGTTGCCGTCGACGAGACCATTGAAGATGGTGAGCGTGGCCGGCGAGACCGGGTTCTTGTCGTAGTACTCGCCGCGCACGACGATCGCGACCCGTACCGAGATGATCGTTTTCATCGTCGTCGTCGAGCTCATCACACTTTGGATGTCATAGCCGTGCGCCGCGTCGCTGGGACTCGCCCAGTGCGCGAACACGTACGGCAGCGCGGGCGAAGTCAGGGACGCAACGCCGTAGATCGCGTTCATCTGGATGACCCCATCGGCGATCGCCTGGCTGACGTCGCCGCCGCTGGCTTGGACGACACCCTGGTTCTGCAGGAGGTCGTAGCTGTAGAGGGTGTTGTTGGTCCCGACGCCGAATACTTCGAATTGCGCGTTGTTCGCCGCGGCATTGCCGATCGGCGTGACATAGGTGCTCGTGCTCGCGGCCAGCCCCTGTAATGCAGCGGTGTAGGAGTAATATCCGGGAGCCACCGCCGTGCCGACGCTCAGCGTCGTGGCGCCGACACCGCCGGCTTCCACTTCTTCCAAGAAACAATCGGTCGAGGTGGGTGCGCTCACCAGCATGAGGTCGTTTGCGAACATCCCCTGGGTCGTTTGCAAGGGTAGGGAGCCGGAAGCCGCCGTGGCGTTACCGCTGGCATACAGCGGGCGCGACACGCCGCCCGATGCGCCGGACCCGCTCATCAGCACGATCGCGTCCGACGTGGGCTTGTCCGAGCCGCCGGCCTGGATTGCCAAGGGCGTGACGGCGGGGGCATAGCTCAACCCGTTGACGATCACGCCATTGAGAAAGTTGGCTGCGAACGGCGCTGGAAACGCCCCGGCGCGCGGCAGCAGCACATGACCATTGCTCGCATTGACCACATGCAGCGTGCAGCCGAACAAGCCGGCATTGACGAAGCTGCCCTCGATCAGCGACGAACCCGCGCCGCGCAGGGCGCGGTTGAGCGTATAGAACGCGTAAGTACCGGTTTGATCGGCGTCGTTGGTCGAGGTCGTCGTGCGTTTGTGATTCTCTCCGACCACGAGGACGCTGGCGACGACCAGCGTGACGCTGAGGCCGATGACCATCGCCACGAGCAGTTCGATCAAGGTCATGCCGGATTGACGTCGCATGGTCCCTGCCGCCCTCACGAGTTTGGCGGGAGGATTACCCGCGTCGTCAGCATTTCGGTGATCGGGGCCGCCGTGGGATCCGACTGTTCCAGCCAGGTGATCACGATGTCCTCGCTGTTGGTCGTCCCGGCGGTGGGCGTGAGCGTCAAGATCCCTCCGTTGAGGCCGCTCTGCGGATTGTTGGCGAGGCTGATGTTCGTCTGCCAGGTGCTGATCTGCGCCGCCGGTGGCGTAGTCGTGTCGTTGACCCACATGTAAGTCGCGACTTCGTTCGCGAACAGCGCAGCGCGATTGCGGTCTTCCGCATTGACGGAATAATTGATGGCCTGCGCCTCGAGGCCGATCAGCCCCAGGATCCCGAACGAAAAAATCAGGATCGAGATCAATGCCTCGATCAGTGCGACGCCTCGTTGGCCGCTCGGGCGCGTTCGGCCGGATCGCCGCGGTGTGCTCGGTGTGTGCATGCTCAGCATCCGTATGAGTTCCCGCTCGTGTTGGTCGCCTGCGAGGGATCACAGAGGTGCACTTGGCCGCCGAGTGCCACTTCGACGTACAAGGGGGTGAGTTGCTTCGTGGAGCCGTTGGTCATCTGGACCTGGTACACCAGCATGGGCTGCGTGTTTGCTCCGAAGCCGCCAGCGGGTACGCTGCAGGTTCCGCCCGGAACGCCCGTAGCGCCATTGCTGACGAGTCGGCCCACGGAGTTGAAGCACACCTCGGCTCCGGATCCGTTGGCCACGCTGACCGTGACGTTCGAGACACCGGTTGCGAGCACGCCGGACTGGATGAATTCGCTGGTCTCGCCGGCGACGACGGGAATCGTGACGACGGCCCAATTGACGCCCGCGGCCGCCGCGGTGAACGCCGGAGATTGGTGGTTCGGGCTGTCGTTGGTCAGGGCAAAGACCACTTGGCGGCTGCGGCGCAAGGATTCGGCTTGCGCGAGGCGGAGGCCGTTCTGCAACGAATCCGCGACCGCGCGGACCCGGGTGTTCGCCATCCAGACTTGCATCGATGGCACGGTCAATGCCGCGAGCACACCGAAGATGACCATGGTCACGAGCATCTCGATCAAGGTGAACCCGGCCACCGGCTTGACTCGCTCCGTCAGCAAGTGCCCGCCTTGGTTTCCCAACTCGTGGTGCAGGTCAAAATCCAAGCCCCCGGTGCGGGCGATGCGACGACGGAGCCCTGAGCTCCCGTCTGATCGAGAGTATAAGTGAAGCCGTTGGTCTGGCCCTGGCCGTACGCGGCTATGGTGTAGGTCGTTGCCGTGAGGACGCCTTGCGCTCCGGTACAGGACACGTTGAACGTCCCGTAGGCGGCAACCGTCGCGCACGGCGGCGCAAAACCGTTTGCGGCGAGATACGTGCGGTTATCCTGGAAATAACGCTCCATGTTGGCGGCGATCGTCGTCAGGCCGTTGGTCGCGCTCACCACCTGGCCCCGCAGGACATAGTTGCGATACGCGGGATAGGCGATCGTTGCGAGGATCGCGACGATCGCCATCGTTATCATCAGCTCGATCAGCGTGAAGCCGCGCGCGCGGCCCTCGTGCGCCGGGACATTCGCACGCGTCGGGGTGGTCATCGGTCGGTCTCCGTGATTCGAGGTGTTCACGGAGCCAGTATCCGACAGGGAGCTTGCACGAAGCTTGCACGAGGCCGGTCGGAGTCGAAATTGAGACTTCGGTCACGACAGCCGCAGGGCGCTCGGCAAATCGGACCCGGCCCCGCGTCTCCACCGGGCCGGGCCGACTTTTCGCGCGTAATGTGCGCTATTGCGCGCTGTAACCGCGTCCTTCGATGCAAGCCATCATCGCACGCCGGTAGTCATCGACCTGCGAGGGATCGGCCTGGCTGGCCGCCCACTGCTGACAGGCCTGCTTGTCCGCCGACTGCTGCTGTTCGCTCTGGCCATTCTTCGGGTACATGAAGACCTGACCCGCGGCCGCACCACCGGCGCCCTGTACGTCCGCCTGCGCCTGCCCCGCGCCTTCGGCGGAGTCCGGAGCCACGGCCGCACCCGACTGGTCCGCCGCGGGCGGCGGATCGGTCGCCACGTAACCGTCGTAGCCCGGATCCCAGGTGTAATAGACATCGTTCGCGTAATAGTAAGGCAGTCCGTCGTACCAGTAGGTCGCATAGGCGAGCGGCAGTACCGGCAGGAACCACGAGAATCCCAGGCCATAATAGGCACGCGGCCAGTAGCCACCATGCCAATAACCACCGTGCCAGTAGGCGCCGGTCGAATAGCCGTGGTAGTAACCTCCGCCGTAGCCGCCGACGTGCCCGGCATAGCCGTGACCCGCATAGCCGCCACCGACATGAGCGCCGGCATACGCGGCGTGTCCGCCGCCTGCGAACCCGCCGCCCGCAAATCCGTGTCCGGCGGCCGCATGTGCGCCACCCCCGCCGAAGCCCCGCGCGCCGCCGCTAACCGCGTGCGCCCCGCCCCCGCCGAAATGACCGCCGCCGCCGCCGCCGCCGCCGTGCCCGCCACCGCCATGGCCCTGGGCCATTGCGGGCGCGCCTAACGCGAGCAGCGAACCGAGCAAGCTCGTCGCTAGAATGAAGCGTCCGATTTTGGTACTCATAAAGCGCTACTCCTACCCTGCCGGGCCGATCTCGAGCCCGATTATGAACCGAAAATCACTCAGAAACCCTGAATGCAACGTAATTCAACCTTGGATACAACGCGGCTCACCATCACTGGTGCACAGGCCGTTTGACAAAATCCGCTCGCGGAACCGCGTCGTGGAATCATTGGTTGCGCCGCCCCGCCGTGAATAGAATCATGGCTGTTCGCCCGGGATCGGGCTCGAAATAGCGGCCGTTGCTGTCGTTGACGATCACGGTATCTACATAGTGCCGATCGGTGAGGTTATCAACCCGGATGAATTCGCTGTAATGCCAACGACCGCGGTCCTGTTGCCAGCCGACACGAAAATTGTCCACCCAAAATGCGGCGGCTGCGGCGCTATTGCGATCAGCAGCAAAGATTTGCGCCCGGCCTTGAGTCTCCAGCGTCGCGGAGAAGCCCAGCGGCGCAAAGGTCCAGGTCAGACCCACATACACGGCATTCTTGGGGACCGCAGGCAGATAGCTTCCCACGCTCACGGGCTGGAGTCTGCAAGGCGAGCCGACGCAGGTCTCGTAGGACTGCAATACGATGGCGTGTAGGTAGGTATAGGCGAGATGCGCACGCAAGCCCTGCGGCCCGAGCGCGTCCGCGGCGAGTTCGAAGCCGCGGCGCTCGGTCTCGCCGATGTTCTCGTAGACCGAGCGACCGTCGGAGTTGGCGAGCACGGCGAGTTCATGTTGGGTCTGCACGAGGAACACGTCGGCGTCGGTGCGCAGCCAGCCGTCACCGGCTTTGAGACCGAGCTCATAGTTATTGCTGCGCGCGGGCTGCAGCCCTAAATTCAGTCCCGGGAGATCGGGATTCGTCGATCGATAAGCCAGATTGTTGAGAGTCGGGGTTTCGAAGCCCTTGCCGAACGACGCATACGCATTCAGCGTGGGCACAATCCGGTAGGTGATGCCGGCCACGGGATCGACGGCGCTGAAATGCACACCGCTGTCCGGGTCGCCGGAGGCGATGAGATGGTCGTGCGAGCTCACGCCGACGAGGCTGTTACGCACACCGGCCACGAGGCGCCAGCGCGCCGCCGGATCCCATTGCATCTGCAAGTATTCGTCGGCGTCGTAGACGTGATTGGCTTCGTCCCGGCGCAAGCCTCCGCGGACCCCGAGCTCGCTGCCGACGTAATTGAGATAACCGCGGCGTGCCTCCTGCAAATCGTCGTAGCTCACGCCGAGGGTGCTCTGCAAGGGCCCCCCGAAGAGTTCATGATGGTCGACGGCGTGCAGATCGATGCCCCAAAAGTTACGCGACAAGTCAATGACGCCACCGGGATTGGACGGGGGCATTTCGGTGGCAGCGGGAATCGCCTGGAATTGGGTCGTCGCACGATGGCCGGTGTAGACCGTGGCCGCCAGTTCGTCACTGCTGCCGAGACTGCGATCGAAGATCGCCCCCGCTTGTTCCTGACTGAGCCACTTGCGGGTGTCGTAGGCGAGGGCGTTGGCGCCGGCTTGCGTGGGATTTGCGTTCAGCTGCGCCTGGGTCAGGCCGAGGGGATCCTGGTTGCTCGGTGTCTGAATCGCGTTGCCGACCAAGGTCAAGGTACCCGCCTCGTGCAGATCGAAGCGTAGTTTGGAATTGAAATTGTTGCGCTCCGCCTCACTGTGCACGCGGTAGCCGTCGGTTTGAAAATGCGCCGCAGCGACGACGTAATTGACCGGTCCCTCATCGCCGGCGTCTTTGAGCGAGTAGCGCTGGGTCGCGAATGTGCCGTACGCAGCCGAGGCGTCGACGACGTTGCCCGGCGGTCCGTCCTCGGTGAACAGGGATATGACGCCGCCCGAGGAATTACCGTACAAGGCCGAAAACGGTCCGCGTAGGACCTCGATGCGTCCGGCTGAGCCCAGGTCGAACTGCGAAAATTGGCCCTGGCCATCGGGCATCGTGCCCGGGATGCCGTCCGAGTAAAGGCGCACGCCGCTGACTCCAAAACTCGAGCGCGCGCCGAAGCCGCGGATCGACATTTGCAGATCTTGGGCATAGTTCTGGCGGTTCTCCACGGATAATCCGGGGACCCCGATCAGCGACTCGGACAAGTTGACGCGCGGCTGTCCCACCAGGATTTGCGCCGCATCGACCCGCGAGATCGCCATCGGTAAATCGAGGCTGGCCTCCGGCGTTCGCGTCGCGGTGACGACGACCGGCGATAACTCCGCCGCGGCGACCGTGGTCGGCGCGGGCGCCGGCAACGCAGCCGCAGCCGTAGTTGCAGCCGCACCCGCGGTACTCGCCGCTGCAAACGCAAGGCCCAAGCCAGCGTTTGCCCACAACAGAACGCGGCGAATACTCACGGCCACCGACCGCTTATGTCCACTCGCCCAATCCCGCGCAGAGACTCAAGAGTCGAGCGCAAATGCCGATATATTTCGCATTGAAACAAAGTAATCACCCCTGTAGTCGACGCACCGTCGCCGCCCCTGCCCCGCAGCTCGTGGCCCGCGTCGTGGTCGGCCTAGCGGCGATCGGATTCGCCGGCGCCACCGCCAAAGAGACGCGGACCAGTTTTGCCGTCACCGGGAGCGTTGCGGCGGTTGCCCGGATTGTGCAACAAACAACGCCAGCCGACTTGCAGATTTCGTCAGCCGACCTGCAGCACGGATTTGTCGACGTCACGCAATCGCTGGGCCTGGTCGTGCAAAGCAACAGCTCGCAGGGTTTCGCTTTGGATGTCGTCACGGTCGCGCCGATACTCTCGGCAATCGAGATCGAGGGGCTGGGCAGTCGAGCGCGGCTCGGCGCCGAGGGCGGTGTCGTGGTGCAGCGCTGGCAGGGTCCGCAAACCGTACACCTCGCGCTGCATCTGCGCTTCGGGTTGCTCGCCGGTTTGCCTCCGGGCCGCTATCCCTGGCCGGTCCGTGTGTTCGTGCGACCGCTCGAGCGCTAGGAGCCTAGCGACTCGCCGGTTTGCAGGACAGCGTGCCGAGGTCGGGCAAGGGGTCATCGCTCGGGGGCGGATCCACGCGAAACAGGCAGTGACCGCCAACCCAGGCCGCCTCGCCACCCATGCCGTGATCGAGACCCGTCACATAGACTTCGCCATCGAGTACGACCGGGAAGGACTCGCCTTTGAGGCGCACGATCGCTCCGGCGGGCACGGGCAGGCCGTCGGGCGTAACCAAGCGAAACGTGCCCCCGCGGGTGCGCTCGACCGGAAAATGCACGACGACGCCGGTGCGAAACGGCGGGGCGACGTCCTCGCTGCTCGCGGCGATCGTCGTGTCGAGCGGCAACTCGCTCGGCGAAATACTGATGTGATTGTCCTCGTAAGGCCGCAGGTTGTAGAGCAAGGCCCGGCCCGTCGCATCCGTATACGCAGTCAGCTGATTCTCGACGTAGACCGGTATCTCGGGCAATCCGCCGACGTCGACGACCGCGAAGCTGCCATTGACCTGACGCGTTGCGTTCACCTCGCCGCCGAGCAGCGTCAGCGCACCGGTCACATAGACGTTGCGTCCGGCGACGCCGGCATTGCGGGCGGCTTCAGCCTCGACGTCGACGCCCGCGAATTGTTGCTGCCAATCCGCGTCGTAATTACCGTCGGTCGCCGCGCTGAGCCGATAGCCCGACCCCGGCCCGATCGGCGGCGTCTCCGACAGCGTGGCGAGTACTGCATCCTGCGGAGCGCCCGCGCCGCCGCCGCCCAACGCGGTCAGCGAGGCGGAGCTGCGTCCGCCGAGCGGCAGCACATAGATCAAGTACACACTCGTGGAATTCTGGCTGGGCTGTCCCGGTGCTCCGGCGGCCGTGAGGATCCGGGTCACGCTGAGATTCAGAGAACCGGTTGCGCCGATGTTTACGCTGTGGGTCAAACCGATCGTCTGTTGCGCCGGGGCGGCGCGAAACGCCTCACGCACATAGGCAAGCGACAAGGCGCCGTAGGCACCGAGGGTGACGCCGGCCTGCAGCAGACTGCGTTCGCGCAGGCGCTGCGCCGGATCCGGAGACTGTCCAACCTGGGCGAACTCCCTGCCCGCCCAAGAACTGTTCGCCACGAAGCTGAAACGCCGGCCCTTGTGTTCGGCGGAGACGCCGGTCAACCAGCCCGAACCGCTCGCATCGCCGCCATCGACGGCGGTCAGATCGATCACAGCGAGAGTGCCCGCCGCGAATGCGGCATCGAATCCCGTGGCGTGCGCGTAGTGCTCGAGGTACTCGCTGTGCGCGGACAGAGTCAAGCCATCCGTGATGCCTCGACCGTAGCTCGCCTCCGCCACGGTCGGACCGTAGTGATCGCTCGCGAGCGCGTAGTCGTCACGCAGACTGCCGACATTGACGGAGTAGGCGGTCAAGCCCGGAGCGAGCAAACTGTTGCTTGAATAGAAAGACTGGGTCATGACGGTCTCACGCCCCATGGCATCGCGCACGACCACACTGATGTCGCCGCTGCCCGTGACCGCGGGCAGCCGATCGACGACGAACGGCCCCGCCGGGGTCTGCGTGCTCGTCGCCAATTGATTGTTCACGAAGATGTCCACGGTCGACGGCACGGTCGCCGAGCCGCCGGCGGCGACCGACCCGCCCAAGAGCGCCCCGCCGGAGGAAACCGTGACCGCGCCGCTGACCACCGCCGCGGTGATCTTGCCGGCGTCGG
>Ga0116226_10001495_pt1 | contig 20266 bp, 21 predicted proteins | sample S1TSphfallax_FD_89692 | JGI IMG/M metagenome (GOLD analysis project Ga0116226, IMG submission 89692) | Host-associated microbial communities from peat moss isolated from Minnesota, USA - S1T2_Fa - Sphagnum fallax MG | ecosystem: Host-associated > Plants > Peat moss > Unclassified | place: USA... | reverse complement strand
GCGCCCTGATCAGACCAGAACCAGGGAACGGAGGGGGCGAGGAGGGGCAGGCCCAGCATGGCGCGGGCCGCATTGGCGCCCTGCTCCTCCGCCGCGCGCCAGTGCTCATGGCGCTTCCTCAGGCCCGAGGCCGGATCGACAAATGCCGCCACATCGCCCGCCGCAAACACGCCCGGCGCGCTGGTGCGATGCTCGTGATCCACATGCACGCCGTTGGAGACGGTGAGACCAGCGGCCCTGGCAAGCCCATCCTCCGGCGCCATGCCGACGCCCAGGATCACCACATCCGCCGGAATGAAGACGCCGCCGTCAAGCTCTACGCCTGCCACCCGCGCGCCCGATGCGACCAGGTGCTTGATCCGAGCGCCGGGATGAAGCGTGAGGCCGATGGCGAGGTGGGCTATGATCAAATGGTCGGCTATGGCCGTGGGGAAGATGTGCGCCAGGGGCTTTTCAGCGCTGTCGATCCAGGCGACCGGCTTGCCCGTCCGCGCCAGGGCGACCGCCGCCTCCGTCCCGATCAGGCCGCCGCCGATCACGGCCACAGTCCTGGCGGCTTGCAGGTCGGCGCGGAGCGCATAGGCGTCGGTGAAGCTGCGGATCACGTGCACGCCCGCAAGGTCCGCGCCCGGCAGGGGCAGGCGCCGCGCCTGCCCGCCGGTGGCGAGCAGGATGGCCTGGCCGGACAGGGCGTCTCCGCCTGCGAGTGTGAGGGTCAGAGTCTCTGCGTCCAGCGCCTCAACCCGTTGGCCCAGGCGCAGCTCCAGCCCCAGGGTCTGGGCCTGTTCGGCGGTGAGCAGGGGAAAGTCGGCGGCCGTCACATCCGCCTCTTCCAGCACGCGTTTGGACAGGGGCGGGCGTTCATAGGGCAGGTTGGGATCGGCGTCGATCAGCACGATCCCGTCCGAAAACCCATTGGCGCGCAAGGCTTTTGCAGCGGAAACCCCCGCCGCACTGGCCCCCACGATCAGGATGGGGAGCGTCACCGGGGGCTATCGACGAAGACGTCGCCGCCTTCGATCACCACGCGATAGGCGCCCACGGGCTTGTCCGCAGGCGGCGTCAGGGCTGCGCCGGTCTTCAGGCAGAACTGGGCCATGTGCAGGGGACATTCCACCGTGCCGCCCTCGATAAAGCCGTCACACAGGGAGGCCTGGCCATGGGTGCAGGTATCATCCAAGGCGAACCAGCCCTCTTCGGCGTGAAACAGGGCGATGGGCGGCGAAACCGCCAGCTTTCGCGCCTCGCCCACAGCCAGCTCATCCTCGCGACAGACGCGGATCAGGGGCATGGGATCAGGCCAGGTGACGGCGGGTGAGGGCGACGAAATCGTCGAACCGCTCCGCCTGCACCCAGTGGCCGCAGCCGCCGAACATGTGGAACTGAGCGTTCGGGATAGCGCGGCCGAGCTTTAGGCCCATCTCTACCGGGATCACCTTATCTTCGCGCCCATGCAGGATCAGGGTGGGGTGTACCAGACCGGCCACGGCCTTTTCCGGCATACCGGACAGCTCCGTCTCGCCTTCCTCCGCCGGCTTGGCTAAGAGCTTGCGCAGACCTTCCTGAGCGCCGGGGATCAGGCTGGCCTCAAAGCGCTCCTGCACCAGCTCATCGGTGATGAAGGACGGATCGGCGGGGAACAGGCTCATCACCGCGCGCATGTTTTCGGGCGAGGGCTGATAGTCCCAACCGGCGCGCAGGCCCGGCGTCATCATGAACTTGTCGCATGGGGTGCCCATCAGCACGATCTTGTCGAACCGCTCCGGATGGCGGAGCGCTGCGGCCAGTGACAGCGACCCGCCGAAAGAATTGCCGACCAGGCTGGTCTTTTCGATGCCCAGCGCATCCATCAGGCCGATCAGGTGCTTGACCCAAAGCTTGATGTCATAGGTCAGGTCCGCCTTGCGCTCCGTATAGCCAAAGCCGGCCATGTCAGGCGCGATGACGTCGAAGCTGTCGGACAGGGCGGGGATGACGCGACGCCAGTTGGTCCAGGCCGAAACGCCGGGGCCTGACCCGTGCAGCAGGATGACGGCTGAACCCGCGCCCGCCCGGTGATAATTGGTCTGAAGACCGAAGGCTTCAATGCTCCGGCCGACGCCCGCGCCGGACGGCGGCGCGCCTTGCGCCTGATCATAAGCCATCGAAACCTCCCAGAAATCTTTTCTCGACCCTATGAAGATCGGGACGCGGCGTCAATACGCTACCGTATGTTTTTGGGTCTCACGCGTCCAGCGTATCGCCTGCATGCTGCAGGGCGACGCGCACCATTTGAGTGGTGAGGCGGATGTGGGCGGCGGCGGTTTTCAGCGCCTTGGCCTTGTCGCGCGCGATGGCGGCGGCGGCGATGGCGGCGTGCTCATCGGCCACCGGGCGCGGGGCGGGTGCGCGGTTCAGGGCGAAAAACCGATAACGCTCGGCGTGATCATAGAGGTCGCTGCGAATGCGGATCAGGGTCGCGCTGCCGCATCCCGCCACCAGGGCGGCGTGAAACTGCGCGTGCAGTTCCGCGCCCTGTAAGTCTCTGGGCAGGTGGGCGCGGGCGGCCATGGCGGCGAGGGCCTGGCGCACCCCATCCTCCCAGGCAACGTCGCCCTGATCAATGGCCTGGCCAAGCGCCAGTTTTTCGATCTGAACCCTTGTCTCCGTCAGATCATCCAGATCGGAAAGGGAGATGGGGGCGACGCGAAAGCCGCGCTGATCGCGGGCCTCCACCAGGCCGTCGGTCGTAAGCTGGGACAGGGCTTCGCGCACCGCGCCGGGGCTGACCTCCAATTCTTCGGCCAGATCGGCGATTTTCAGTTTGGTGAGGGGCGCGAGGTCGCCCAGCACAATGCGGCTGCGGAGCGCCTGGTAGGTGCGCGGCGCTTGGGGTCGAGCCTCCCGCTCACGCAGCACAACTTGCGGCGGAATATCAATCATGCCGCAGATTAGCCTATTTTGACAGCTCACAAAATATATAATTGGAAGTAGGGTGTGGCCAAAAAATATATTTTATGGATGACATGGCGTTCGGTCCGGCCTATCTAGCTCGCTATGACCGCGTCCCTTCGCTCCGTTGAGCCGCCCCTGGCCGTCAATCGACAAGTCCGCGTGCGTCGGCGCGCTGAGGGGATCCCGACGCCAGAAGTCTTTGACGTTCTTGAAGGCCCCATGCCCAACTGTCCCCCCGGCGGGGCGGTGGTACGGGTGCTGAACGCCGCTGTCGATCCGGCCATGCGCGGGTGGTTGAGCGCTGAGACCAATTATATGACCGTGCCCGACGGCGCCGTCATGCGTGCGCACGGCGTGGGCGAGGTGATCGCCAGCGACTGTCCCGCCTGGCCGGTGGGGGCGCTCGCCTATGGCTGGCTGGGCTGGCAGCAATACGCCGCCGTGGCCGAAGCCGACCTGCTCTGGCCCATCGACCTCAAGCTCGCGCCGGCTGAGGCTTGGCTCAGCATATTCGGCCTGAACGGGCTCACCGCCTGGCTGGGCCTGGTCCATCTGGGGCGGCCCAAGCCCGGCGATACCGTGTTTGTGACGACGGCGGCCGGCGGCGTCGGCGGCGTGGTGGGCCAACTCGCCAAGGCCAGAGGGCTCAACGCGATAGGTCTGACCGGCGGGCCGGACAAGGCGGCGCGGGCGGTCGAGACGCTGGGCTACACGACGGCGCTCGACTATCGCGCCCTGGGAGAGGGCGTGCGCGCGGCGGTGGCGCAGGCCTGCCCCAAGGGTGTCGATATCTTCTTCGATAATACCGCCGGCGCCTTGGCGGATGCGGTGTTTCCGGTCTTGAATGTCGGGGCGCGGGTGATCCAATGCGGTACGGCGTCGGTGGCGAGCTGGCTGCCCCCGCCCACCGGGCCCAGGCGCGAGCGGGATGTGCTGGTCAAGCGTCTCTCCTGGCACGGCTTTGTCGCTTTTGATCATCAGACCCTGTTTCCCGAGGCCCTGCGCGATCTGCAGGCGCTTTACGCCGCCGGTCAGTTGATCGCCCAGGATGAGGTGCTCGACGGCCTGGATCAGGCGCCGGGCGCGATCCAACGCCTGTACAGCGGCGAAAACCAGGGCCGCCTCAGCATCCGCCCCTGACGTCAACCTCTATCTGAACCCACTCTAAAGGTCTGAAATCATGAAACTCTGTCGCTTTACGCAAGGCGCCTCCACCCGCATCGGCAAGGTGTTGGGGGATACGGTGGTGGACCTGTCCGGCGTGCCCGGCGTCACCGACTCCATGCGCGCCCTGCTCACCGACTTGCCGAAGCTGAAGCCGGCGCTGGAGGCCGCTGTCGATCCCGCCTTTCCGCTGACGGATGTGAAGCTTGAGGCGCCGATCACCGACCCGCAGAAATTCCTAGCTATCGGCATGAATTATCAAGCCCATGCGGATGAGGCCGCCGCCGCCGGCATCCCACAGCCCAAGAGCCAGCTCTGGTTCAATAAGCAGGTGAGCTGCATTGCTGGTCCCTATGACCCGGTCGAGGTCCCCAGCGTCTCCGACAAGGTGGATTATGAGGCGGAGCTGGGCTTTGTGATCGGAACCCGCTGCCATGACGTCAGCGAGGCCGAGGCGCTCTCCGTCGTCGCTGGCTATTTCGTCGCCAATGACGTGACGGCGCGGGATTGGCAGTTCCGCTCCCCCACCTACACCCTGGGCAAGAGCTTCGACACCCATGGCCCCATCGGCCCCTGGATCACGACGGCGGATGAGGTGCCTGATCCCCACGCCCTGATGATGCACCTCAGCGTCAATGGGGTGGAGCGTCAGCGCAGCTCCACCGGCGACATGATCTACAATATCGCCGCCCAGATCGCCTATCTCAGCACCGTCATGACGCTGGAGCCCGGCGATCTGATCATCACCGGCACACCGTCCGGCGTCGGCATTGCTGAGAATAGCTTCCTTAAGCCCGGCGACGTGGTGCGGGTCGAGGTCGACGGCCTGGGCTTCATTGAAAATCCCTTTGTCGGCTGAGTACTGAAAAGAAAAATCAGGGAGGAAAGCATGGCCAAATCCGTCATCATCAGTTGCGCCGTCACCGGCTCGCTGCACACGCCCAGCATGTCGCCGCACCTGCCCATCACGCCTGATCAGATCGCGGCGGAGTCGATTGCGGCGGCGGCGGCGGGGGCGGCTATCCTGCATCTGCATGCGCGCGATCCTGTGGACGGGCGGCCCAGCGCGGACCCGGACGTCTTCATGGACTTCCTGCCCCGCATCAAGCAGGCCACGGATGCGGTAGTGAACATCACCACCGGCGGCGCACCCGGCATGACCATGGACCAGCGCCTGGCCGCCCCTGAACGCGCCAGCCCGGAAATGACCTCGCTCAATATGGGCACGATCAATATCGGCCTGTTCGCAGGCGCCGGCCGCATCACTGACTGGCGCTATGACTGGGAAAAGCCCTTTCTGGAAGGAACGCGGGACGGCGTCTTCCGCAATACCTTCGCCGACATCGCCCAAATCCTGGAGCGGATGGGCAAGGGCCACGGCTGCCGGTTTGAGTTCGAATGCTATGACGTAGCTCACCTCTATAACCTGGCCTGGTTTCTGGATCAGAAGCTTTATGAGCCGCCGCTGTTCCTGCAGTTCTGCTTAGGGATACTCGGCGGGATCGGCGCGGATGTGGACCACCTGCTGCACATGCTGCGCACGGCGCAGCGCCTGCTCGGGACCGATATCGAATGGTCTGTGCTGGCGGCCGGCAGGCATCAGATGCCCATCGCCACGCACAATGCCCTGCTCGGCGGCAATGTGCGGGTTGGACTGGAAGACAGCCTGTTTCTGGAGCGCGGCCGCCTGGCCCAGTCCAACGCCGAGCAGGTGGCCAAGATCGTGCGCATCCTGGCCGAACTGGGCATGACGCCCGCCACGCCGGCGGAGGCGCGTGAGCGCCTGGCGTTGAAGGGGGGCGATCAGGTTCAGTTTTGAGAAGGTGGTGGGATGGGCGGAAAATGGAATGCGGGTAAGCGCCTACTCCCCCTCAGCTCCAGACGTAGGCGCGGGTCTGAGTGGCAGTCTTTACAGGCTCGGCGTGCCGGTCGGCCGGAGCCCGCTCCGTCGGCAGGCCGCCGTTTAGCGACTGCACCAGTCGCAACACGGTGGGAAAAGCGGTCTTATCAATGCCGGCAAGAGTGCAGACTACTTGAAACGGCAGAATCTGGTCCGCGTTCATGGCGCTTCTCAGATCATCCGTACTCACGCCGGCTAGGGCGGATGTGGCGATGATGAATAAGGACAGCCGACCTTCGTTCAGCGCACGCACCAGAAAACCGGGACGCAACTGGCCGCTGAGTTCCAGCTTCTTGACCTGGCGCTGCTCCATCGCCGTCCGATCCGCCGCCTCGTCATTGGCGAAGCCGGGGACATCAAGCGCGGTGCGGACTTCGTTCACCGTCGCCTTGACGGCTTCCTTCAGGCTCAACGCCGCATCGGGAAAGCGTTCCGTCAGCGCCCGTCGCAGGGTTTCGCCGACCCAGCCATACAACACCGCCGCCAGTTCGGGCGTCAGACGGGCATGATCAGTCAAAGGCGGCCGTAGCGCCGGAATGGACTGCGACATCCCCACCAGCCCAGCGAGATCGTCGTCAGACAGGCCGGCGGTGGCGTTCTCGGCCAGGGCGACCAGCGCCGGGGGCGCCGCTTTGGCGATAATCGCTGTGGCGACGGCAGGGGCCAGCCCCGGTCGCCGAGCGATTTCCACCTGATGCTCGATCGAGCATTCCAGCAGGAGTTTGATCAGCTCGCCATCGTCCAGCACGGGGCTGCGGGCCAGGATCGGGCGGGCTATGCAGATATCCTCGCGGGCCAGCACCTTGATTAGAGCATCGGGCGCCCAGGCGACATCGGCGAGCGTATTAGCCAGTTGGGCGCGAATGGTTTTTTCCGCATCCGCGATCAGGGCCAGGAAGATATCACGCAGGATGAGGCGAACTTCAGGCTCGGCGCACGCCGCATTGGCGCGACATACATCGGCGAGCGACAACAGCAGGGTCTCACGATCGGACCGGCCACCCGACCGCGCAAGAGCGTAGGCGGCCGCGACATCAAGGCCTGCGACCTCCGCCTCCTTATGCCTGCCTGGTATAAGTTCGCTCATCTCTCAATCGGATTTTGTCGGACTGGACTTAAGACACGTAACTGGCTGCAATGTGCTCAACTTTAGCGCGCGGAGCTTAAGTCAACTTTAAAACACACAATTTTTTAGGGGCGCTAAAATCACCGCAAGCGCTCCGGAACTGTTCAGTCAGGACCGCCAAATCCAGCCGGGAGGAATCGCCTTTGAGCATATCTGTGGTTGGGTCTTTGAATGTGGATCACGTCGCCCGCGTAGCGACCCTGCCGCTGGCGGGGGAGACGGTGATGGCGTCGGATCTCTCGCGCCATGTTGGGGGCAAGGGGGCCAATCAGGCGGTCGCGGCGGCGCGGGCGGGCGCTGTCACGCGGCTGATCGGCGCGGTGGGGCGCGATGAGGGCGGCGACTGGCTGTGCGCTTATCTAGCGGAGGCCGGCGTGGACATCTCAACTGTAAACTCTCTTGATGGGTGCTCTACCGGCCAAGCCTTCATCACAGTCTCCGACGCGGGCGAGAACGCTATTGTCGTCGCCGCCGGCGCTAACGCCTTAGTCGGCGTCGCCGATCCCTCCGCCTTGCTCAGCGAGGCTCGGGTGCTGCTGGCCCAGTTGGAAATCGGGTTGGAGTCGCTTGGGCCCGTTTGGGTCACGCCCGCCCCTGGCTGTCTAAAGGTGCTGAACGCCGCGCCGGCCATGATAGCCGCCGTTCCGCTCTTCGCCCACTGCGATCTTTTGATCGTCAACGAGACGGAACTGGCGGCCTATTCCGGCCTGGCTGAACCGCCCGCCGGCCTGGCGGCGATTGAGTCGGCGGCGAAGCGCCTGCCCATCGGGCCAGGCGCCGGTCTGATCGTCACCCTGGGCGCCGCGGGCGTCCTGGTGATCGCGCCGGACGAGACGACGCACCTGCCCGCCCATCCCGCGACCGTCCTCGACACGGTGGGGGCGGGGGACTGTTTTTGCGGCGTGCTGGCGGCGGGTCTGGATGCGGGCCTAACCTTGATCGCCGCCGCCCGCCGCGCCATCGTCGCGGCCGGTATCGCCGTCAGCCGCAAAGGCGCCGCCGAGGCCATGCCGACCCTGGTCGAGATCGAGGCGGCGAGCGGGTAGTTGCCCTTTTATATCCGCTCAGTCCCGCGTAAGCTGGAACCCAGGTTTTTTCAGGCTGGAGGGTTCAGGCGCAGCCGCGTTTATCCTGCAGACCGTAATGATTCAAAGCCTGGCTTCCCGCTTTCGCGGGACTGAGCGGAAAAAATAGCTTTGTAATATCAATAGTATAATGCTGTTATGGAAAGAGATAGGAGCCCTCACACCCCCGCGCTTGATGCGGGGCGCGCCTTCATGGCCTCCACCCAGCGGGCAATATGGATCAGGTCCTCAGCCGGCTGAAACTTGACCATGCGGGCGAAGTCCAGGCCGGTGATGGCGATGATGTCGGCCATGGTCACGCGGTCTGAAGCGATATAAGCGCTTTCGGCGAGGCGGCGCTCGAATACCTTCAGCGCCCGTTCCGCCTGACCGCGATAGCGTTCGGCCATCTCCGGCGACTGTTGTTCAAGAACGGCAAGGGCCGGATGCCCATGGCGCACAGTCATCATCAGGGGCGTTGACAACATCAGCTCCGCCCGCCGCGTCCACATTTCGATCACGGCGATCTCGCGCGCGTCCCGTCCGAACAGGTTGGGTTCAGGATAGAGACTTTCCAGATAGCGGCAGATGGCGACGGATTCGGTGATGGTCATGCCGTCCTCCAGCTCCAGCGCCGGGACGTTGGCGAGACCGGCGCGGGCCAGATAGTCCGGCGTCCTGTGCTCGTTTTTCAGGATATCGACCTGAACGATCTCGATATCGTCTATGCCCTTTTCGGCCATGAACCAGCGCACGCGCCGAGGATTGGGCGCGCGGCGGCTGTCATAGAGTTTCATGATCTTCCTCCGGGTTTCTTATTCTTATTGGCCTGATCAGGAGCTTAAGCCGCAGGCTCCAGCTTGTCCTGGGTCTTGGTCAGGAAGTCATCCGCGTCGTGGCGTTCGCGTAGCTGGCTTGAGAGGTCGCCGAAGGCGCGATTGACCATGCGGCCCCGCTGCACCGCCGCCCGCTCCCAGATCTGAGCCGTCCAGCGCTGGAGGTTCTTGTACTCCTGCACCTGCAGAAACTCGCCCGCTGTTCCATAGGCCTCACTGCGGGCCACGGTCCCGTACCAGGGCCAGATGGCCATATCGGCGATGGTATAATCCTGGCCCGCTATGTACTCGCTGATCGCCAGGCGCCGATCCAGCACATCAAGCTGGCGCTTCACCTCCATGGCGTAGCGATCAATGGCGTATTCGATCTTGATCGGCGCATAGGCGTAGAAATGGCCAAAGCCGCCGCCTAGAAACGGCGCGCTGCCCATCTGCCAGAACAGCCAGGACAGGCACTCCGCCCGCTTGGCCGGTTCGGTCGGCAGGAAGGCCCCGAACTTTTCCGCAAGATACATCAGGATGGCGCCGGATTCGAACACCCGGATCGGCTCTGGCCCGCTGCGGTCCATCAGGGCGGGGATTTTGGAGTTGGGATTTACGTCTACGAAGCCGCTGCCGAACTGGTCGCCTTCATTGATGCGGATCAGCCATGCGTCATATTCCGCCCCGGTAAAGCCGAGCGCCAGCAGTTCCTCCAGCATGATCGTCACCTTCACCCCGTTGGGCGTGGCGAGCGAATAGAGCTGGATCGGGTGGCGTCCGACCGGCAAGTCCTTGTCATGGGTCGGGCCGGCGATAGGGCGGTTGATATTAGCGAACTGACCGCCGTTCGCCTTGTTCCAGGTCCAGACCTTGGGCGGGGTATAGTCGGTGGGGGCGGTCATGGGTTGAGCTCCGGCATAGAGGCGCACATGTGAAGCGCCGAGCCAGAGGTAGGAGGCGAGGCGAGGATTGCCAATCCCGGCTAAGACTTCGCCCCGCTCCCCGCCGCCGCCAGCGACGCTTTATACGCCTCCGCCTGGCGCAGGACGCGCAGGACATTGCCGCCCCAGATCTTGGCCAGGTCGTCGCGGGTATAGCCGGCGGCGAGCAGGGCCGCGGTGATCTTGGGATAGCCGGTAATGTCTTCCATCCCCGTCACGCCGCCGCCGCCGTCCATATCCGCGCCGATCCCCACATGATCCACGCCCGCCACCTTCAGCGCGTGCAGGAGCTGGTTCATAAAGTCGCCGAAGGTGGCGCGGGGGACGGGGTATTTGGCCTCGATGGCGGCAAACTGCTCCTCCAGCGCCGCCTGATCGGCCGGCGATTTGGCTGACTGGGCGCGCTTCATCAAATCAGCCATAGCCGCCTCCCGCGCAGGGTTCTTGGGCGTGGGGATGAGATAGCTGCTAAGCGAATTGACCTGGATCACCCCGCCAGAGGCGGCCAGCGCCCGAAGCCGCGTATCATCCACATTGCGAGGATGGTCGAACACCGCCTTGCAGCCGGAATGGGACAGGATGACCGGCGTCTTGGACAGGGCGATCATTTGATCCAGCACATCGTCGGACGCATGGGAGGCGTCGAGCACGAGGCCCAGGCGATTGGCCTCCTCCACGAACTTGCGGCCCAAGGGGCTCAGGCCATGCCATTCCGGCTTGTCCGTGGCGGAGTCAGCCAGGTCATTATCCTTGAAATGCACCGGCCCGATCAGGCGCACGCCCATGGCCTGAAACGTGCTCATCAGGCTGAGGTCGCCCTCGATGGGATAGCTGTTCTCTATGCTCATAAAGACGAAGCGCTTGCCCTTGGCCATGATGGCCGCCGCGTCATCCGCATTCAGCGCCAACTCAAACTTGTCGCCATGCTTGGCTACCATTTCGAGGATTTCCACACCGCGCATAATGGCGGCGTCGCGGGCGGCGTGGTCGCCCTCGGGCGTGCGCGGGCCCTGGGGCGTATAGATGGCGAAGAAGCCGCCCTTCAGCCCGCCCTCCACCATCCGCGGATAGTCCACCTGGGAGCGTTCCTTGATCGTGTGCCGATCCATCATGTCCCAGCCCGGCCGGGCGAAGTTGGCGGGCGTGTCCAGATGGGTATCCAGCGTCAGCAGGCCTGCGTGCACAGCAGCCGGATCGGGTGTCTGGGCGTTGGCGGCTGCAGAGGCGGCTGCGGCGAGGATCAGGCCTGAAACAGCCAGAGCGCGGAACAAGGGCATGACGGGTTTCCTTTGGCGTCTGTGAGCCTGGGCAAGGTCTACACACTTATCCTTTCCGCCCCAAACATCGGCCTACGAACAGCGGCGCGCGTTCGGCATTGCCCAAACTTGGTCATCCGGCGCCTGAAAAGCTCGCGCCCCAGGCGATTGCGGCCCCATGATTTGATTCGACAGCCGCCATGCTTGGCCAGGCTCGCTCTGCCGTTAAAACGGAGGGCGCGTAAGATAAGCGAGTAGGGTGAGTGATTATGGAACCAGGGACGCCGAGGACGACGCGTCGTCAGCTCTTATCCGCCATCGGCATGATCGGCGGCAGCGCGGCGCTTTATCAGGCCATGACGACCATGGGCCATGCGGCGGAGACCCAGTTCAACGGCCCGCCCAATCTGTCGGGCGCGCGCAAGGGCGCCAAGGTGCTGGTGCTCGGCGCCGGCCTAGCCGGCATGGTGGCGGCCTATGAGTTGACCAAGGCCGGATACGACGTCAAAATTCTGGAATATCAATCCCGCGCCGGCGGCCGGAACTGGTCGCTCTATGGCGGCGACACCTATACGGAGTTGGGCGGCGCGACCCAAAAGATCGGCTTCGCGCCCGGCAATTATCTGAACCCCGGCCCCTGGCGCATTCCACACCATCACCGCACGCTGTTGCACTACTGCAAGGCCTTCGGCGTGCAGTTGGAGCCGTTCATCCAGTTCAATCACAACGCCTATGTCCACTCCACCGACGCCTTCGGCGGCAAGCCAAAGCGCTATCGGGAGGTTGCGGCTGACTTTGAGGGCAATGTCGCCGAACTTCTGGCCAAGGCGATTGATCAGAAGGCGCTGGATGCGGATGTGACGCCGGAGGATCGCGAGCGGCTGAAGGAGGCATTGCGCGGCTGGGGCATGCTGGATGAGAACATGCGCTATGCGTCTAACCTCTTGTCCTCCAGCCATAGGGGCTATGACCGGCCGCCCGGCGGCGGCGTAAACGGCGCGCCCACGCCCTCGGCCTTGCTCGACTTCCACGATGTGCTGGACCCCCAGGTGTGGAAGGCCATGGCCTTCTTCATGAACCATGAGATGCAGACCACCATGTTCCAGCCGGTGGGCGGCATGGGCATGATCGGCAAGGCCTTCGCCCGCCAGGTCCAGCCCCTGATCACCTACAACGCCAAGGTCTCGAAAATCTATCAGGACAAGACCGGCGTGACCGTGACCTATGCTGATACGGGCACGGGCGCCGTCAGTGTGGCCAAGGCGGATTTCTGCGTCTGCACCATTCCGCTTGGCGTGCTGAACCAGATCGAAAATAATCTAGCCCCGGCCAGGCAGGCGGCGATTTCGGCCATCCCCTATAGCGGGCAGGTCAAGATCGGCCTGGAGATGAAGCGGCGGTTCTGGGAGGAGGACGACCATATCTATGGCGGCCACAGCTTCACGGACCAGGATATCAGCCTGGTCTCCTATCCCAACAACCACTTGTTTGGGGATGGACCGGCCGTTGTGCTGGGCGCGTTTGCGAGAGAGAACGGCGCCTATGGTCTGGCCTCCATGACGCCTGAAGAGCGGATCGAAGCAGCCCTGACCCAGGGCTCCGTCTTCCATCCCGAAAGCTACAGAAAGGAGTTCCTGACCGGCGCCTCCGTCGCCTGGAGCCGCGTGCCTTGGACCCTGGGCTGTTGCGCCCGCTGGAATGAGGCGACGCGCAAGGAACATTATCAGACGCTGGTGGCCGTGGACGACCGCATCGTCCTGGCTGGCGAGCACGCTTCTTACGTCGGCTGCTGGATGGAGGGGGCTCTGCTCTCTTCGCTGGACGCCATCACCCGTCTGCACAAGCGCGCGCTGGAGGCCTGAACCGGATGAGACACGCTGTTACACGCGCCCTGCTGATCGCGATCCTCGCGGCCTGCGCCGCCCCAACCCTCGCAGACGAGCCCGGCGGTGTGGTGAAGTCGGCCACGCCTGTCGAAGGCAAGCAGATCTATACCCATATCTGCCAGGCCTGCCACATGGCCAACGCCATGGGGGGAACGGGGGCGGCGACCATTCCGGCTCTGGCCAATAATCCACGGCTGGCTGTTGCGGCCTATCCCATATCCATGGTCGTCCACGGCAGAGGGGCCATGCCCGGCTTCACCGACCTGTTGAAGCCGGCCCAGATCGCCGACGTGGTAAGCTATGTCCGCACGCACTTCGGAAACACCTACACCAAGCCCGTCACGGCGGCGGAGGTGGTGCAGATCGAAGGGATGAAGTAGAGGCGCCGCAGCCTGGCTGATCCCGCCTTTGGAGCAGGGGGGCTGGACCAGCGGCCCTGTAATTTGACGCGCCCCTATCCCTTCGCTAGCCGCTCGATCTGGCGCTGCATCTCTTCGATGCGGGCCTTGAGGTCGGCAAGTGAGTCGGTCGGCGGTTCGGGTGTCGCTGGTGCGGCCTTCGGCGGCGATGCGCTCCAGGGGGCAATGTCTTCGCCACGGGGGAAGCTGAAGGGGGTGAACATCTTCATGGCCTGGCTGAACAGGCTCATATTCTGCCGCACCTGCTCCTCGAACAGGCGATAGGCCGGGGCGGTGGCGAAGGCGCCGCCGATCTGTTCGCGCATCTTGTCCTGCTGGCGGGCGAAAGCGTCCAGCGACATTTCCAGATAGCCGGGCACCAGGCTTTGCATCTGATTGCCGTAGAGCTGAATAAGCTGGCGCAGGAACTGGATGGGCAGCAGGTTCTGGTCGGTATTCTCCGCCTCGAAGATGATCTGGGTCAGGACCTGACGGGTGATGTCCTCATTGGTCTTAGCGTCATAGACCACGAAATGGGTCTCCGACTTCACCATGTCGGCCAGATGATCCAGCGTGACATAGGAACTGGACTGGGTGTTGTAGAGCCGGCGGTTGGCGTACTTCTTGATCACCACCTGGCCCCCAGCGGCGTTGCGTTGGGCCTTGGCGCTCATATACGGCGCACTCTGGGCTGACGGCTCTGTGGGTTGATCTTGGGGGACCTTTCCGAGGTCCATCTGCGCATTAAGGGTTTCAGACACCTAGCGTTCCTCACGTCTTATCGGCTCAGCTTATCACAGAAGCGCGAGAGACGTGACTAGATCATCCAAGATGGGTGACGCCGCGTCAAAGGTATGAAAGGACAGCACCCGACAAAGCATCCGCCCTGGCACGGCTTGTTGCGGGCGGATCGATAAGGGAGCCTCTCGAATGATCGATATCGTGATCGCCGCCGCCGCCCGCACGCCCGTGGGCTCGTTCAACGGCGCCTTGTCCAGCCTGCCTGGCCATGAGCTGGGCGCTATCGCTATCCGCGCGGCGCTGGAACGCGCGGGCGTTGAGGCCGCCGATGTGGATGAGGTGATCCTGGGCCAGGTGCTGCAGGCCGGCGCCGGCCAGGGTCCTGCGCGGCAGGCTTCGGTAAAGGCCGGCGTGCCGGTGGAAAGCCCGGCCTGGAGCCTGAACCAGCTCTGCGGCTCGGGCCTGCGCGCCGTGGCCCTGGGCTATCAGCAGATCGCCACGGGCGATGCTGAGATCGTCGTCGCCGGCGGGCAGGAGAGCATGAGCCAGGCCCCCCACGCGCAAAACCTGCGCACCGGCCAAAAGATGGGCGACCTCGCCCTGATTGACACCATGATCAAGGATGGCCTGTGGGACGCTTTTCACGGCTATCATATGGGTACGACGGCGGAGAATATCGCCAGCCGCTGGCAGATCACGCGGGAGGATCAGGATCGCTTCGCCGCCGCCTCCCAGAACCGGGCCGAAGCCGCCCAGGCCGCTGGCCGGTTCGACGCCGAGATCGCGCCGGTCATGATCAAGGGCCGAAAGGGCGATACAGTCGTCTCGAAAGACGAATATATCCGCCCCGGTACGACCTATGAGGCCCTGGCCGGCCTGCGCCCCGCTTTCGACAAGCAGGGCTCCGTCACCGCCGGCAATGCGTCCGGCCTGAACGACGGCGCGGCGGCGCTTTTGCTGATGACGGCTGAGGCCGCCGCCAAGCGGGGCCTGACGCCCCTGGCCCGCATCGCGTCGTGGGCCAATGCCGGGGTTGAGCCGGAGATCATGGGCACCGGCCCCATCCCGGCCAGCCGCAAGGCGCTCTCCAAGGCCGGCTGGTCTGTCGCTGATCTGGATCTGATCGAATCCAACGAGGCCTTCGCCGCCCAGTCCCTGTGCGTGCTGCGCGAGCTGGGGCTTGATCCGGACAAGGTGAATGTGAACGGCGGCGCCATCGCCATCGGCCACCCCATCGGCGCATCGGGTGCGCGCATCCTCACCACCCTCCTGCACGAAATGGCCCGACGAGACGCCAAGAAGGGCCTGGCCACATTGTGCATTGGCGGCGGCATGGGCGTGGCGCTTTGCGTCGAACGGGCCTGATCCCAATCAAACTTCAAGCGTTGCAGTGGGCGCAGACCCAAGCACTCCAGGCGAGGAAAACATGGCGAGAACAGCATTGGTGACGGGTGGAACCCGGGGCATAGGTCGGGCCATCGTGGAGCGGCTGAAGGCGGACGGGTTCAAGGTGGCGGCCGGTTACGCCGGAAATGACGACGCGGCCAGGGCCTGCGCGGAGGAGCTTGGGGTCATGATCGTCAAGGGCAATGTGGGCGTGTTCGAGGATTGCACCCGCGCCATCGCCGGGGTGGAGGCCGAGCTCGGCCCGGTCGAGATCCTGGTCAACAATGCCGGTATTACGCGCGACGTCATGCTGCACAAGATGACGCCCCAGCAATGGAATGATGTGGTCACCGTCAATCTCGCCTCCCTCTTCAACATGACGCGCAATGTGATCGAGGGGATGCGCGCGCGGGGCTTTGGCCGGATCATCAACATCTCCTCCATCAACGGCCAGAAGGGCCAGATGGGCCAGACCAACTATTCCGCCGCCAAGGCTGGGGTGATCGGCTTCACCAAGGCGCTGGCGCAGGAGACGGCTAATAAGGGCATAACGGTCAACGCGGTCGCGCCCGGCTATATTGACACCGAAATGCTGTCGGCCGTGCCCCAGGCGGTGCTGGACAAGATCGTCGCCGCCATACCCGTCGGCCGGCTGGGTAGGGCGGAGGAAATCGCCGCCTGCGTCGCCTTCCTCGCCCGCGACGATTCCGGCTTTGTTACCGGATCGACGCTCACGGCCAATGGCGGCCAATACTTCTGTTGAATTAGGGCCACACCCGCCGGTGGATCGGGTGCGCTTGTGTGTCTGATCCATTTCACGTCCAAAAATCGCCCCAGTCCCCGCTCACATCTAGCGACCTGATGTCGACTGTAGATTTGGACGAGCGCCGCGCCCTTGCGGCCATGACCATCATCGCTTTTCTGGCGATCAGCCTGTGCATGCTCAACACGTCCGGCGTCGCGTGTGCGGCGGAGCCGGTCAATCTGCACGACATGCTGTTCGGCCGCCGCGCTAACGGACATCTGGGTGTCCCCGCAGAGGGGCCGGATCGCCCACCCCCGACCGTGGCCCGCTATGAGGGGGAGGGGGGCGTCGCTTTCATCTTCGGGCGCACTCCATCCGGACGTACTCTCTTGAAGTTCGACGGCGATCCGGAAATCTGGGCCCTGACGCCTACCACAGGGCCGCGCGGCGATGTGATCTACAAGAACGATGTGGGCGAGCCGGTCCTGCGCAGCACCCGCATGGGCGGGATGACGGTCTTCACCCCCGGCCAGCCCGCCGGCGTTCCCGCCGCCTTTGTGGAAGAAACCCTGGTCCCCCGCCCGCCGCCCGTGCTGGGGCCTGACGGCCTGTTTCAGATCGAGATCAATGCAGCCCTTCGCGCCACCCGCGCCGCCCAGCACCGGGTCGATTTCGACTCGACCCAGGACAGCGTAACGCCTGCGACCGAGGTGGTGTTCGCCGAGGCCTTTATCGTTACCTCCGAAGCCTTCGAGCGGGTGAGCCAGAAGCCCAAGGCCGCCCAGGGCCAGCTTATGCGAATCGTCACGGTGCGCTTCGTGACAGGCCATAGCCCCAGCGCCAGCCTGCACGGCCCCACCATGCAGATCACCGTCGCGCCAGACCTCGGCGTCGCCGGCCGCCCCTCCTCCGAACGCGTCGCCGCCGTCATCGGGCGGCGGTAAGCTAAGCCTCCACCACCGAGCCTCCGGCCCCGACCCTATCCCTTGAATCCATCCTTGGCCGCCCGTACTGCGGCGAATGCCGCCACAGGGTCGCCGGGCGTTATTCCCACGGCCTCCGCCAACACGGGCGCGCGCAGGAAGGGGTTGGTGGCGCGTTCGGCGCCGATGGTGGTGGGCACGGTCCATTCACCCCTGGCGCGGGCGGCGAACACGGCCTCAGCGCGCGCCTTCAAGTCGGGCGAGGGGTCGATGCTGAGGGCGAAGCGGGCGTTGGCGGCTGTGTACTCATGGGCGCAATAGACCTTTGTTTCGTCCGGCAAGGCGGCCAACTTGCTGAGGCTTTGCCACATCTGCCCCGCCGTGCCCTCAAACACCCGCCCGCAGCCCAGCGCGAACAGGGTGTCGCCCACAAACACGGACGCGTCAGCGGGGTCGTAATAGCTGATGTGCCCCAGGGTATGGCCGCCGGTGTCAAGCACCCGGAACGGCGTGTCGCCCAGTGCGACCGTATCGCCCTCGCCGACGACCTGATCCAGCGGCGCAATCCGGCGCACCTCTTCGGGGCCGAAGATCTTTGCGCCCGTCGCCGCCTTCACCGCCGCATTGCCGCCCGCATGGTCGGGGTGCCAGTGGGTGTTGAAGATGAAGCTGAGCGTCCAGCCCGTCTGCGCCAAGGCGGCCAGCACGGCGTCGGCGTCGGGCGTATCAATGGCGGCGGCGAGGCCCGTGGCCTCATCACGCACCAGATAACCGTAATTATCGGACAGGCAGGCGAACTGATGCACGGTGATCGACATGGTATGTCCCTTTTCAAGGCTTTAGGCTTATAACAGGCGGACGAGGTGTTGGATCGATCATGCGGCGCGACGTTCTTCAGCTTCGCACATTTTACGCCAGTCCGCTGGGGCGGGTGACGCGAGACCTGCTGCAACGCAACCTTGTGGCGGCCTGGGGCCAGGCGTCCGGCCTGGATGTGCTGGGCCTGGGCTATGCCACGCCCTATCTGGAGCCCTTTTGCGCGGCGGGGCGGCGCACGGTCAGCGCCATGCCGGCCGCTCAGGGCGTGGAGCGCTGGCCCCACGACAGCGCCAATCAGGTCTGCCTGTCGCACGAACGCGCCCTGCCGTTTCCCAACGCCCTGTTCGACCGGGTGCTGGTGGTTCACAGCCTGGAGGAGAGCGAAGACCCGGCGGCTTTCCTGAGCGAGGTGAAGCGGGTCATGTCTCCGTCGGGCCGGGTGATCCTGATCGTCGCCAACCGGCGGGGCCTGTGGTCGCGGGCGGAATCCACCCCCTTCGGCTATGGGCGCCCCTATTCCCGCACCCAACTTGAGGAGGTGGTGCGCAATGTAGGGCTGGAGCCGACGGCCTGGTCGCGCGCGCTCTACACCCCGCCGATCCAGGCCTGCGCACCCCTGGCGGAAACCTTCGAGCAGGTGGGGTCAAAGCTCTGGACGCCGCTCGCCGGCCTTATCCTTATGGAGGCGGTGAAACAGACCTTCGCCATCAAACCCCGCGGCGCCGCCGTCCCCGTCCGCGCCCCCCGCATCGTCCGCCCCGCTGTCGCGCCGGTGGGCGCGCGGGAGCGGGGGTAGGGCGGGGGTGGAGCCGTTGGTCTTTTCCGACTAACTGACTATGCTATACTTTGCGATGTTTGCATGGACCGAGGGTGGATCATGAGTGCGGTGCAGGCTAAGCTCAAAACGAACTTGGTGTTGAACGGTCTATGGGTCTCAATGGCCTTGGTCGGTGTGGGCCTGCAACTCGTCGGCCTCGTTTTTGACCACCGCCATCATCATGACCCACAGGGTGTTTGGGGCTGGATGCGTGTTCTGGCGATCGGCTTAGAGGCGTTCGGTTTCGCCGTGATGGCCTGGGCCAATCTCGACGCCCGCGCCAAAGCCCAGCGCGCCGCCGGCAAACCCTAACCGAACAAATCCCGATCCACTCGCTCCGTTACGCCCTGGCGCTGTCGGCTAAGCAGGAATAAGGCCTGCTCGGCGCGCCAGTTCTCGATAGCGCGCAGGGGGTCGATGGAGCGGGCGGGGCGGCGGTCGCTGAGCGCTGTGGCGGCTTCGATCCGCAGGTTCAGATCGCCGCACAGGTCGGTGAAGTCGCGCAGGGTGCACAGGTGGATATTGGCCGTTCCCCACCAGGGGTCGGGCAGGGCCGGCGTATCGGGCATCCGCCCCCCAGCCAGCAGCGACATGCGTACCCGCCAGTGGCCGAAATTGGGAAAGCTGACAATCGCCCGGTCGGCCAGGCGTAGGAGGTCCGACAGCACCTTGCGCGGCTGGCGCACGGCCTGGAGCGTCTGGGACAGAATCGCGTAGTCGAACGCCTCGGCCGGAAACTCCTCCAGGTCCCTATCCGCATCGCCCTGCATCACAGACAGGCCCCGCGATAGGCAGGCGGCGACGCCATCGGTGCTGATCTCTATGCCGCGCCCATCGACGCCTTTTTGCTGGCGCAGCATGTCCAGAAGCGCGCCCTCGCCGCAGCCCACATCCAGCACCCGCGCGCCGGGGCGGACCAGCCGCAGAATTTCCTTGAAGTCTTCACGTTGGTCGGCGGGCAGGTGGGGGTTCATATCAGCCCCCGAGCCTGGGCGGCGGCGTCGAGGAAGCCTTGCAGGGCCTGATGCAGCACCGGCTCATCCAGCAAAAAGGCGTCATGGCCCTTGTCGCTCTCGATCTCCAGAAAGCTGGCCCTAGCGCCCGCCGCATTCAGGGCGCGCACCACATGGCGGCTTTCGGCGGTGGGATAGAGCCAGTCCGACGTAAAGGACAAGACGCAGAACCGCACGTCCCGCGCCTTCGCAAACGCCTTGGCCAGCACGCCGCCATGGGCTCCGGCGAGATCGAAATAGTCCATGGCGCGGGTGATATAGAGATAGGCGTTGGCGTCGAACCGATCGACAAAGCTGGTCCCCTGGTGGCGCAGATAGCTTTCCACCTGAAAATC
>Ga0116226_10001494_pt1 | contig 20269 bp, 18 predicted proteins | sample S1TSphfallax_FD_89692 | JGI IMG/M metagenome (GOLD analysis project Ga0116226, IMG submission 89692) | Host-associated microbial communities from peat moss isolated from Minnesota, USA - S1T2_Fa - Sphagnum fallax MG | ecosystem: Host-associated > Plants > Peat moss > Unclassified | place: USA... | reverse complement strand
GGTTTCATTAAACTTTCCTGAATTATAACCTAAATACCGATTGATTGCCAGCTAATTATCAGCGATGTAAGAAATATTAAGAGACTTACTTGCCAGCAGATACTGCATCCTTGATAAGATATTCGCTGATAATCTGCATATTGCTGGAATGTGATCCCTTGACCAGCACTAAATCACCTGCCTGCAACTCCCCTGCTGCCAATGTTTTCAAACTTTCCGCATTTTCTGCATGAATACCCCGCATGGCTTCGGGGAGTATGGCATGTAAATGCTGCATTAACGCACCCGCAGTATAAAGCTTGTCAATATGATGCTCAAGCAGAGCGGGAAGCAGGGATTGATGCAATGTTATGGCTTCTGCTCCCAGTTCCTTCATATCTCCCAGTATGACGATTTTACGCCCTCTATGGGCTGCACTTTTATAAAGCTCATCCAGTTTGGCAATCGCTGCCTTAACCGCTACGGGGCTGGCATTATAGGAATCATCCATGAGGGTAATGTTTTTACCTTCCAGCAGATGGATTTTGCCTCTTCCCTTGGGTTCATGGAAATTGGCGAGGCTGGCAGCAGCATTTGCCAGATCGCATTTTGCTACTGTTGCGACTGCCAGCACACACAGCGAAGTGATTGCCCAGTGTTTCCCTACCGTTCCCAGTTGATATTCAATGGGAGTGCGAGAAATTTCCGCTTCAATATGCGAGCTGAAATCCTCTATGCGGTAATCCAGCAGGCGAAAGTTGGCTTCTGCATGTTCACCAAAGCTGAAATGCGAAACACCCAGGCTTTCTGCTTTCTGGACAAGGTGTGCATAAAAAGGATTATCATGATTTAAAATGATGGTTCCTTTTTGTGCTACCAGCCCCTGCATGATTTCTGCCTTGGCATCTGCGATTCCCTTTATACTTTCAAAAAACTCCAGATGCACGGCTTCTACGTTGGTAATTACGGCAATATGGGGTTGTAATATTTCGGTTAAGAACGCTATTTCACCTGCATGATTCATCCCCAGCTCAAACACGCCAAATTGCGTATCTATCGGCATATTGGCAAGGGAAAGCGGTAACCCGATATGGTTATTGAGATTCCCCTGCGTGGCATAGACTTTCCCGCTACTGCCCAGTGCCATTTTAATCGCTTCTTTGGTTCCCGTTTTCCCTACGCTACCTGTTACACCAATGAAGCGAGCCTGAGTGCGAAGGCGAGTAGCACGGGCAATAGCCAGCAATGCCTGATAGGTATCTTCTACCAGAATAATAGCATCATGCTTTATTCCTTGTGGCAGGCTGCTGGCAATTACAGCACCTGCACCTTTTGCCAGAGCTTCCGCGATATAATCATGTCCGTCAAACTGCTCACCTTTTAAAGCAAGAAATAGGTCATCTTTTTTTAGCGTACGGCTATCAATCGAAACTCCCGCAAAGACTCCTTCTCCTAAAGCGGTTTTGCCACTCGTTGCCTGTATTATTTCTTTTAACGTCCACATCAGCCCGCCACCACTTCCTGCGGGTGAATCAGTCCCCGCACCACGTCTGCATCATTAAAAGGAATGGTTCTATTGCCAATAATCTGGATATTTTCATGCCCCTTGCCTGCTATCAGCAATACATCTTCGCTATGTAATCCCCTTATCGCCGTCGCAATCGCTTCAGCCCGATCCCCAATATTTTTTGCCCGTGGCACACCAAACATAATTTCGGAGCGAATCGTAGCAGGGGTTTCATTGCGGGGATTATCGTCGGTAATAATCACTTCGTCCGCCAGTTCATTGGCAATTTTTCCCATTTCCACCCGCTTGCTGGCATCACGATTGCCACCACAGCCAAACACCACCCATAATTTACCCCTGATATGCGGACGCATGGTTTTTAATACATTACCCAACGCAGCGGGGGTATGGGCATAATCAACAAAAATGGCGGCTCCATTTTCATGATTCCCCACTTTCTCTAGTCTGCCAGCCACATTATGCAGATGGGGAAGGTGTTTCAACCCTGCTTCCTTATCTCCCCCCACTCCTATATATAATCCCAAAGCTGCCAAAGCGTTAAGTGCCTGAAATTCACCAATCATATTGAGGCGAAAATGCTGTGACGTGCCAAAGAGTTCCGCCTGAATCGCCATGCCGTCCAGTTTGGGCGTAATTTTGCGGATTTTAAGCTGTTCGCCCTGAAATCCATAACTGAATACTTTGAGACGGCGATCATCACACATTTTCTTTAAGCGTTTGAATTTTACATCATCGGCATTTAAAACGGCTGTGCCTTCTGCTGCCAGCACTTCGGTAAAAAGCCTCGCCTTGGCATGGAAATAGGCTTCCTGCGTTTCGTGATAATCCAGATGTTCTCTGGAGAGATTGGTGAAGGCTGCGGCGGCAATACGCACCCCGTCAAGGCGATATTGATGCAAACCGTGGCTCGATGCCTCCATTGCGACATATTCATACCCTGCTTTTGCCAGCTCCTGCATCTGCTGCTGTAATGTCACCGCATCGGGCGTAGTATTATCAGACGGAAATAAAAGCTGACTATCAGTTCCAATCACTCCAATCGTACCAATGGAAGCGGCTTTTTTACCGTCCATCTGCCATAATTGCCTGAGGAAATCCACGGTAGACGTCTTGCCGTCCGTACCCGTTACCGCACAGATGTAACGGGGTAATTGGGGATAAAAAGCAGATGCCAGTTTTGCCAGTGCGAGGCGGGCATTATCCACCCGAATAATCACAATGGATTTGGGTAGAACGAGTTTCTGCTCACCCTCAATAATAATCGCCACCGCCCCTGCTGCTACTGCGTCCATCGCATAGACCAGCCCGTCTGCTTTTGCTCCGCTAATGGCAACAAAAATGGAGCCTCTTGTCACTTTACGCGAATCCGCCGTGATGCCAGTCACGCCAAGCGTTTCCGCATTGCCCTCAATGGAAACGCTACCTTGATAAAAACCCAGTAGTTCAGTAAGATACGGCATTTAAAAACCTCTGATTGGCATTATTAACCCAATATTGGTTGACGGGGTCTTCAGGCACATCAAATACGGGTTGCAACCCATACATGGGAGCCATACGGCTGATAATATTACCCACTACGGGAGCGGCCACCCAGCCTGCGGTTGCAAAGCCATAGCTGGATTTATTCCCTTTAGGCTCGTCAATCATCACCAGCACAATATATTTGGGATCATCAACAGGAAAAGCCGAGATAAATAATGCCATATTGGCTTTGCGACTATAGCCTCCACTGGCATTGACTTTTTCCGCCGTGCCTGTTTTTCCACCTACGCGATAACCGTCCACATTGGCTTTTTTACCCGTTCCATGTTCTACCACCATACGCATTAATCTTCGCATCTGCAAGGACGTTTTTTCGCTGATAATTGGCTCACCCTTGGGCTTATCACGGTTGCCGTCTTTGATAAGCGTTAAATCTTCCTTATAGCCTCCATTGACAATCGTACCAAATGCCCGCACCAGATGCAAAGGCGTAACCGCCATACCATGCCCGTAAGAAATCGTCATACTGCTGAGTTCCGTCCAGTTTTTGGGATAATGCGAAGTGCCTATCTCTGGCAATTCAATATTCACTGGATCCATCAACCCAAGTTTGCGTAAGAAGCGTTGCTGGCGTTCCTTGCCCACATCCATCACCATCCTTACCGTTCCAATATTGGAGGAATAGGTATAGATTTCGGGTATGGTAAGCCAGCGGTTTTTGGCATGTTCATCTTTTATCGTGTAATTGGCAAACTGGATGGGATGACTGGCATCATAGCCGTCATTAAGGTTGGCAACTCCGTAATCCAGTGCCATAGCGGTAGTGAACGTCTTGAAAGTAGAACCCATTTCATAGCTTCCAAGCGTTGCACGGTTAAACATCGCCATATCGTTAGGATTACGCGGATTATGCGGGTCATAATCAGGCAGATTCGCCATTGCCATAATTTCACCACTGCCAATTTCCAGCACGACACCAGTAGCTCCAATCGCATTGAAATTATCCATTCCCGCCTTGATTTCTTCCGCTACAATATGCTGCAAACGAAGATCAATGGAGAGTTTAAGGGGTTGCCTGTTCTGTTTGGTATCACGCAGTTGTTTGTCAAAATATTTCTCCACACCTGAAAGCCCCGTATTATCCAGCCCCACAAACCCCGTGACATGCGAAAGCAGGCTGCCTTCAGGATAGATGCGTTTATGCTCCTGCTGGAAATACAGCCCTGGCAATCCCAGATTATTGGCAGCATATTGCTCCTTTGGCGTAAGATTCCGCTTTATCCAGACGAAACTGCAATTTTTACTCAATTTTTTATAAACGTCTTTTTCATCCAGTTCAGGAAAGATTTTGACAATTTTGCGGGTAGCATCTTTGGCACTGATTAAATCATGCGGATTGGCAAACAATGATTCCGTTGCCAGCGTGGTGGCAATAACCGTCCCGTTTCGATCAACAATATCCCCACGCGGTATTTCCAGGCTGGTATTGATTTCACCTCCCGCATTGCTTTGAAGGGGTGTGACTAGGGCTTCAGATGTGGTGGCATCCTGATTCAGTAGCGTAATCTGGATTAATTCCACGCTGATGGCGAGAAACGAAAATAAAAAACAGGCAGCAACACAATAGACACGGATTCTTCCCTGTTCCACACGACGCTCCGCACGGCTTTCACGACGGACTATAGTCTCTTCATGCTCATTCGTCATCGCCAACGACTTTATTAATCAGGGTGAGAGAAGTATTTTGATTCGGTTTATGCTCCTGATTTGCCAGTTTTGCAGGATTTTCCTGCATCTCGGGCAGGCTTGCCAGCTCCGTTACCTGCTTGCCTGTAAGTGGTTTGACATCCAGATATTTATCTGCCAGCCGCTTGATGCGATCAGGACGGGTGAGGTAAGCCCATTCCGCCTGCAATACATGGATATTTTTATGCTCTTCTGCAATCAGATGTTCGGTATGAGCAATTTCCTTTTTCATATCCTGCACCTGATATTTCACCATATAAACCCCAAACGCACCAGCGACAATCATGAGCATAAGCAAGAGGGTAGAAAGTCTCAGGTTCATTGCAGTGCCTCCGAACGTACGGCGTAACGCAGTTTAGCCGAACGTGAACGCACATTTTCTTTTACTTCCTCATCATCAGGAGGGATAGCTTTTCTGACTTCCAGAAAAAAAGTGGGGAGTGCTTCAGCGACGTTTCCATGAGTTCCCTCATGAAAAGGCAGATGACGCGAGACTCCCCCAGTTTCGCCAGAACGCGACTTGAAAAATCGTTTTACGATTTTATCTTCGAGCGAGTGGAACGTAACCACCACGATTCGCCCTTGGGGTTTTAACAGACTTTCAGAAGCCTCCAAAGCAGCTTCCAGTTCCGCCAGCTCCTGATTGACTTCAATGCGGAGTGCCTGAAAAGTACGCGTGGCAGGATCCAGTGCATCTTTATGGCTTTTTCGCACTACACGTCTTACTATATTCGCCAGTTGCAGGGTGGTGGTAATGGGAGCAACGGCTCGCTCCTTCACAATCGCATTTGCAATATGACGGGATTTACGCTCATCACCATATTCATAAATAAGATTCGCCAGCTCTTCTTCACCGTAACTATTGACTATATCCGCAGCACTGATACCCGACTGGCTCATCCGCATATCCAACGCCCCGTCGGCACGAAAGGAAAATCCCCGCTCAGGCTGGTCAAGCTGCATGGAAGAAACGCCTATATCCAGTACAATGCCGTCCACTTTATGCACCTTCTGTGCTGCCAGTAACGCCACCATCTCGCTGAAACTTCCTGCCAGCAGGAAAAAGCGGTTGGGGAATAAGGATTGCAACTGTTTTGCGGTTTCCGCCACATCAGGATCGCGGTCAATCGCATAAACGATACAGTCTGCCGCTTCCAGTAAGGCTTTGCTATAACCACCCGCTCCAAACGTGCCATCCACATACACAGCATCGGCTTTGGGCTGCATGGCACTTAGCATTTGCGGTAACATCACAGGAAAATGCGGAAGGCTCATGATGAAACCCCTTCATTACGCAGATTCAGGCGTTTTTCGCGTGCTGTACTTCTTGCCCGCTCAGCATATTCACTAAAGGCTTGTGGTTCCCATATTTCAAAGGTTTCACCTTTTCCCACAAATGTCGCAGCTTCACTGATACCTGCAAAGGCAATAAGCGATTCAGGCAACAATACCCTGCCCTCCCCGTCAAACGGCAACTGCACACTCCCCCCTAAAATAGTCGTGGCAAAGACATCTCGCTCTTCCGAAAAAGGATCCAGCAGTTCAATACGCCGTGATAGCTGGCTGATACGATCAATCCCGCACGCTTCCACGCACGGGTTGATGAAGGAAGAATAGGCAATAATCCCCGAAAAATCCTCACCTTCGCCCGCTTTTTTCAGCAAGGCAGCACGAAAAGTCGCAGGTACGGAAATGCGTCCTTTCTTGTCTATCCTGTTGTGAAATGTGGACAAAAATAACATTGCGAGTCTAAATTTGGGAATTTATGGGTTTTTATGGGCTATAATGGTAAAATACGCCTATAAGATGGGACGGTCAAGTAGATTTTACTATTTTTTTATGGGGCTTGGTAGAAGGCAAAGGGAATAAAATCATTTTAGGGTTTGAAAAAGCATCTTATATGATGTATAATTTTGCAAAATACTATCATTTATGAGTGAAATATGAAAAACGATAAAATAGCCAACCTAATAAAATACTATAACCAACGCAGAGAACAGCTTGGTATGAGCCAGACAAGGCTTGCCGAGCTAAGTGGTGTTTCCCTGCCCACCCTTCAACGCTTCTTTTCGGAACATTCTGCCAATGTAACCCTTGATACGATTTCAAAAATCGCACAAGTCCTTGGACTTTCGCTTACTACCGAAGAAGTCGTGAGTACACAAACGATGTTGGAAAATCAGGCACATCAAAAAGCTGAGAAACTGGCTGGCATGGTGCAGGCAACCTCTGCACTGGAAGCACAAGGCGTTTCTGCTGATAGTTATAAAGCCATAAAAAACCAGCTATTTTACGGGTTGATCTCTGGTTCCAAACGTCGTTTATGGAGTGCATAAGGTGGTGAAATGGAAAATAATAGAAGGTGCAACGCCTATTGATGATATTTCAGGGCTAAAACTGCCTATTACGCATTTGCAGGATTTATAAACGCAAGCCTTACGACTACTGCAAAATAACAGGATGCGTTTTGAAAAACTGGCTTTCAATATGGTCATTCGGTCTAATATCATTAGCAGAAGTGGAACCCTTCCCCAGAAAAATAATGGCTTTTACCTTTTTATCACTCTGGATTGGCTCATTAATATCAGAAAGGTCAATATGCGGAGCAATCTGTTCTATGATGCCGTCTTCAGAGACAAATACAATATCCACCTCTCCCAGAATATTGGAGGATTTGAGTGGCACTATATCGGGCGGATCGATAATAAACATCATTCCTTCTTTATCCCTGAAAGGCTGATGGGAAATAAAGTCATTCTGATTCAAAAAAGAAAGTGGACGCACTTCTACGGTAAATTCCTTACGGGTGCGACGTGTACCTGGAATCAAATCGCCTAACTTGCTATCTTCGGCTTTTTTACCCTCTTCCTTATTATTTCCCTGTCTGATACCTTCGGAGGCGGGAAGGATGGTAATGACGGTTTTGCTATAGACGAGCGGGCTACTGGCATAGCTCACACTGGCATAAAAAAGCAGAAGAAGAAAAGAAAGCCGTTTCATTTGAATATTGTACTGTTCACCTTGTCACCCCTGGTGATATGGTAGGTGTCACTTGCACCCGCATTTAATTCCAATACGGCTTTGGTATCATCTCCTTCCACACTCAGCGTATCCAGTGAAAGAGGTTGGGTATTTTTAATAACGCCAATCACCCGCCCCGTTTTATCCATAAACACCATATCAAGGGGCATGACCGTGTTTTTCATCCACATCATGATATGTTTAGGTTGTCCAAAATCAAATAACATGCCGTGATTTTCTGGCATATGTGGACGGAACATCAGTCCTTTTGCCTGCTCCTGTGGGGTTTTTGCAAGCTCTGCTTCAATGCTGACCTGCCCCTGTTGTGTAACAATCGTAATCGTTTCAACGGCAAGCTGGCTTTCGGCTGCCACGCTTTTACCCGCCAACACCACCATGCAAATCATTAAAACTATTTTTTTTACCATTTTACTAATTCCCCAGCATTGTATATAGTGTCCACGTTTTTTCAAACAATAGAAGCAGTATAGCACTTATGCAAGTCAAAATCGAATGCCCTATCAAAGGAATGAAATGACCTACCAATTATCAACATTGCCTAACGGGTTGCGAGTAGCAACCGAAAGCCTGCCTTCTGTGGATTCCGTGACTATCGCTGTCAGTGTGGATGTGGGGGCGAGATATGAAACGCAAAGCGAAAATGGATTGTCTCATTTTCTCGAACATATGGCGTTTAAGGGAACCAAACGTCGCACGGCACGCGATATTGCCGAGCAGATGGACATGGTGGGGGGCTATATGAATGCCTATACTTCCATGGAAACCACCGTCTATTATATCAAACTGCTGAAACATGATTTGCCTTTAGCTGTGGATATGCTGGCAGATATTTTGCAGCACTCCGTGTTTGATAAGGAAGAATTGGCTCGTGAACGGGACGTGATATTGCAGGAAATCGGGATGCACCAGGATTCCCCTGATGATCTGGTATTTGATCATTTCAGTGAAGTAGCCTATCCCGATCAGGCAATGGGGCGTTCCATTTTAGGATCAGCAGAGCAGGTGGCAAACTATAGTAGTGAAGACTTAATTCACTATATGAAGAAGCATTACCACATTTCCAACATGGTGGTAACGGCAGCAGGAAATGTCAATCATGAGGCTTTTGTGGCATTGGTGGGAGAGCATTTTAACGCTTTGCCTGCCAGCCCTACACTTAAACCTGAAAAAGCTGTTTATGTGGGGGGAGATAAACGTACCCGCAAAAAACTGGAACAGTTGCACTTAATGCTTGGTTTTCAGGGAGTTTCTTTTTTATCTGAAGATTATTATGCGTGGCAGTTGCTTTCTGTCATTTTTGGTGGTGGCATGTCTTCCCGTCTGTTTCAGGAAATACGGGAAAAGCGGGGATTAGCCTATAGTGTACAGTCTTTTCTTTCACCCAATTCCGATACGGGAGTATTTGGTATTTACGCTGCCATTTCCAATCATAAAGCCAAAGAAATGATGGACGCACTCTGTGAAGAAGTGTATAAATTAAGAGATGCGGTGAGTGAGCAGGAATTGCTGCGTGCGAAAAACCAGATAAAAGCCAGTCTGTTAATGTCGCGTGAAAGCACGTCTGCCATAGCGGAATGGATGGGCAGGCATTTACTATGCTATGGACGCTATAAACCTGGTAGCGAGATTATCAAGCTGATTGATGCAGTGCAAACCGATCATTTGCTGGAGGTGGGTAAAAAAATTGTAGAAAATAATGCCATCACCACGGCTGCACTTGGGTCGCATGGCAAAATGCCTGCTATAGAAAAAATAAGAGCGAAGTTTTAAGTATATTAAGAGTATGAGGGTATGAGAGTCTGGAAGAAGATAAACTTAAACTCTCATACTTTCATACTCTTATACTCTTATACTCTCATACTCTTATACTCTTATACTCTTAATATACTTAAAATCTTACCCTTAACACTTAAAGATTTCGCTATGGAAAAAAAGCATATTATCTTTTATCACGGTGATAATTGCCTGGACGGAGCGATGGCAATGGCTTTTTTCAGGGAAGATTTAATAAAGAACGGTGTAAAAGCGGAGGATATTGTAGCGTTTCCATTAAGTCATAATAATTCAGACAAGGCATTGGAAACCATAAAGAACACGATAGAGAAATATAAAGAGAAATATAAAAATCAGGAGATAGAGATAGATTTTCTGGATTTTTTTCCTACCAACCAACGCACGACGAAGGTAATATATGATGCCCTCAGGGAAAAGGGCAATACGCTAATAAAAATTCGCGATCATCATGTTACTGCCCACAATACACTTGAAGATATGATAAGCAGCAAGTCAAAACCTGTAAACATTCGCATTGACTCGGTTTTTTCATCTCCTGCTGCCAAAAAATCGGCAGCATTAATGGTATATGAAGAAACCCATCCCGATGAACCTGTTCCCAAATGGGTCATATATGTAAGTCGTGCAGACCTTAGTATATTAGAGAGTCAGGAAGGGCATATTACCGCAGCTTTTTTTGATTCACTGGATAAAAGCACGCCAGAAAAAGCCATAGCAGTATATGAAATGCTAACGTCACTTTCAGAAGCAGAAATGCTGGAAAAAGGAAAAGCTATCTATGATAGACTGGTAATATCTACCAACAAGATTATGAGTAAATCTCGAGATTATTCTATTGAATATAAAGGAAAGAAAATAAATGTACCCGTTATGGAGCTATTTACGGATATGCCTGAAATAGGGCGTGTGGGTACGCAAACCATACGAGGGCATTTTCAGAAAACAGGACATGATTTTGTATTAATTTCTCGCCCGAATCCTGCAAATGAACAGGAAATGAGGGTTACGGTACTTGTCTGTAAAAAAGAAGATCCGCTCGCAACGCAGCCTAATGCTGCTGAAATAGCAAAATCATTAGCAGTTAACTATCTTGGAATAGATGCAGAAATAAAAGCGGGTGGAAGAGAGGATCAGGCAGTATTCACCATTACAAACATGGGATATAGGCAGATGCTGGAATGTCCTGTTCACTCTTTTACACAGCTTGTACAAAATAAAAGAGCAAGAGAACCAGCATCTTCATATCGGTAATGAATGCTATTTTTATCATTTACCTGCATGAAGCCATTGACAGAACAGGTGTGAGGCTTTATCTAAAGTGCATCATGATAAGTAACCTTGCACGCAAACTCTTTGGTACGGCGAATGACCGTTATATTGCTTCACTGAAACATCAGGTGAAGGCTATCAACGCACTTGAACCGAAATTTCAATCTTTGACAGACGCAGAGCTGGCAGAGCAGACTACGCTGTTTAAAGAACGGGTTAAAAAAGGCGAATCGCTGGATATGCTGCTTCCTGAAGCCTTTGCCGTGGTGCGTGAAGCTTCAAGGCGTGTGCTGGGGATGCGGCATTTTGACGTGCAGCTTATTGGCGGGATTGTGCTGCATAAAGGTATGATTGCCGAAATGCGGACGGGCGAAGGAAAAACGCTTGTTTCCACCCTTGCAGGCTATCTCAATGCGTTGTCAGGCAAAGGGGTGCATGTTGTAACCGTCAATGATTATCTGGCACGGCGTGATTCCGAGTGGATGGGAAAAATCTATCGTTTTCTGGGGTTGAGCGTTGGCGTGATTGTGCATGGCATTGAGGATTATGAACGCAAGGAAGCCTACGCTGCCGATGTAACCTACGCTACCAATAACGAGCTGGGTTTTGATTATCTGCGGGATAATATGAAATATGCCCTCGAAGATATGGTGCAGCGTCCCTTTAATTTTGCGATTGTGGATGAAGTCGACAGTATTTTGGTCGATGAAGCCCGCACCCCGCTGATTATTTCAGGGCCTACCGAAGATAATTCCGATCTCTATGTCAAAATTGACCGTGTGATTCCCAAATTGCTCAAGGAAGATTTTGAAAAAGATGAAAAATCCCGCACCGTAGTTTTAACCGATGCAGGGGTAAAACATATAGAGACCTTGCTGGTGCAGGCGAATATATTAAAAGAAGGCACAGGGCTTTACGATATTGAAAATGTGTCGCTGGTGCATCATGTCAATCAGGCGTTACGCGCACATTACCTGTTTGCTGCCGATGTCGATTATATCGTAAAAGACAATGAAGTCATGATTATTGACGAATTTACGGGACGCATGATGGAAGGCAGGCGTTATTCCGACGGGCTGCATCAGGCACTCGAAGCCAAGGAAAAAGTAGAAATTCAGAATGAAAACCAGACCCTTGCTTCCATAACCTTTCAAAATTATTTCCGACTTTATGAGAAATTATCAGGCATGACGGGTACGGCAATGACCGAAGCCAATGAATTTCGTGATATTTACCGACTGGAAGTAGTGGAAATTCCTACCAATGTAATGGTGAAACGCCTGGATGAACATGACGAAATTTACCGCACCAATGCGGAAAAATACAAGGCGGTAATTGCACAAATCAAGGAATGCAATGCCCGCAAACAGCCCGTATTGGTGGGAACCGTGAGCATTGAGCGTTCCGAATATATTGCTTCACTACTGAAAAAAGAAAAAATTCCTCATAATGTACTCAACGCAAGGCATCATGACAAGGAAGCCGAAATTGTAGCACAGGCGGGAAGGGCAGGGGCGGTGACGATTGCCACCAACATGGCAGGGCGTGGAACCGACATCATGTTAGGTGGTAATGTTGACTTGAAAATAAAAGCAGCATTGGGCGAACATCACGATAAAAACTCCGTACAGGCTCAGAAAATTATAACGGAAACCGAGCAGGAAAAAGCCGAAGTGCTGGCAGCAGGCGGGCTATATGTCATTGGTACGGAACGCCACGAAAGTCGCCGTATTGATAACCAGTTGCGGGGACGTTCAGGAAGGCAAGGGGATCCAGGAGCATCCAAATTCTACCTCTCGCTTGAAGATGATTTGATGCGTATTTTTGGATCAGAGCGTATTGATACCATCCTGCAAAAAATGGGCTTGAAAGAGGGTGAAGCGATTTTCCACCCCTGGATGAATAAAGCGATTGAAAAAGCACAACAAAAAGTAGAGGGACGTAACTACGAAATCCGTAAAAACCTGCTTAAATTTGACGATGTGATGAATGATCAGCGTAAAGCCATTTTTGAGCAGCGTATTGATATGATGAGTGCGGAAAATGTCAGTGAGATTGTCGCTGCCATGCGGGAAGAGGTCAATAATACTTTGATTTCCCAAGCAATTCCCAAAAATTCTTATCATGAGCAGTGGGATATGGAGTTGCTGGAAAAAGAAGCCTTCCGTATTTACGGGCTTCACCTTCCTGTTGCCGATTGGGGTAAGGAAGAGGGTATTGCCGAAGAAGAAATTTTAGAGCGTCTCCAGAAAGCTACTGATGAGCAATTACAGCAAAAGCAACAGCATTACGGGCAGGAAATCGTTGAAATCGTTGAAAAACGGGTATTGCTGCAAACGCTTGATCAACTCTGGAAGGATCATTTGCTATCACTGGATCACCTGAGACACGGTATTAATCTGCGGGCTTACGGGCAGCGTGACCCTCTCAATGAATATAAAGGCGAGGCATTTTCCCTGTTTGAGCAGATGCTCTATGGCTTGCGGGAAATGGTAACGACGCGTATGGCACATTTTGAGATTCGCAGTGAACAGCCCCTTGAGGAGCTAAGCCATATTAAAACCAGCCAGAAAACGCACGAAGGTCGTCATGATCCCGCTCTTGCACCCGAAGAAACGGGCAATGTCACGGCTTTGCCCATCAGGACGCATGTCAATCCTGAAGATAGAAACCCCACTAACCCCGATACCTGGGGAAAAGTAGCACGAAACGAAGCCTGCCCCTGTGGTTCAGGTAAAAAATACAAGCATTGCCACGGGGCATTGCTTTAATTCTATAGGAGATAAACATTATGGCATTAAAAGATATTACTGTACCCTCTATGGGGGAATCCGTTTCCGAAGCCACTATTTCAAAATGGTTTAAGAAAATTGGTGATTCCATTAAACAGGATGAACCCGTTGCAGAGCTGGAGACAGACAAAGTAACGCTGGAGGTTAATGCTCCTTTTGCAGGTGTGTTAAAGGAAATTATCACTGCCGAAGGTGCAAATGTTGCGGTGGGTGCTATTATTGGTAAAATAGAAGAAGGTGCTGCTGCTTCTACACCTTCTCCTGCCAAGGCGGAAGCACCAGCTCCTGCCAAAGTACAAACCCCTGTTGCTTCCGATGCGGCAGATAACAAAAGTGGTCCCGCTGCCCGCAAGATTGCCGAGGAAAATAACGTTAATCTCTCCAATGTCGAGGCTACGGGTAAAGACGGCAGGGCGACGAAAGGGGATGTATTACAAGCGGTTGCTACCCCTCCACAACCTGTTGCCAATACTGCGTCAGCACCTGTTAGGGAAGCCAAAGAAGAACGCGTAAAAATGACGAAATTGCGTCAGACGATCGCACGTCGCTTAAAAGATTCACAAAATACCGCTGCTATCTTAACGACGTTTAACGAAATTGACATGAGCAATGTCATGGCGTTGCGTGCAGAATATAAAGAGGCTTTTGAGAAAAAATACAATATTCGTTTAGGTTTTATGGCGTTTTTTGTAAAAGCTGCCGTTTCTGCCTTAAAAGAAGTGCCTGAAGTCAATGCCAGCATTGAAGGCGATGAGATTGTCTATAAACGCAATTATGATATTGGCGTAGCGGTTGGCGGAGCGAACGGCTTGGTAGTGCCAGTGGTGCGTAATGCGGATGAGCTTTCCATTGCCGAGATTGAAGCGGAAATTGCCCGCCTGGCTGGCAAGGCAAAAGAAGGGACGCTTTCCATGGCAGATATGACGGGCGGGACGTTCACGGTCAGCAATGGCGGTGTCTATGGCTCGCTGCTTTCCACCCCCATCATCAACCCGCCACAATCCGGTATTCTGGGGATGCACAAAACGCAGGATCGCCCCGTTGCCATTAAGGGACAGGTGGTGATTCGCCCGATGATGTATGTCGCCCTTTCCTACGATCACCGTATTGTGGACGGGCGTGAATCCGTGACGTTCCTTGTGCGTATCAAGGAAGCCGTAGAAGATCCACGCAGACTGCTTTTGGGTGTGTAAATAAAAATTACATTTTCTTTAAACAAATACAATATAACCTATTGAACTATTACCTATCCACGTCATGAGCCAAGCGAATGCGAAGCAACCTTACAACTTTGCAGGCATTTTCTGGATTGCCACGCATTTTTTGCAAAAATGCTCGCAATGGCGAACGCTTAGGTTTTTCAGTTGGTTAAAGAAAAATAGCTATAATCTCAACTGAAAGGAATCTATTATGCCAACATTATTTTTTGTGAATACGGGTTGGTTGCCAGAATACCAAGGAGAAGATGTCAAGATTCAAAATGGTGGACAGTATGTAGCAGATAATGATGGAGATGGACATGAAACCCATAATTTTTATCAATGGGAAAATGGAAATTTTTATGGGTGTACTCCAGCAGGAAACAGAGAAATTCATATAGAGAGATTAGGAGCTGGACGTAACGATGAATATATTGAAGGTATCACCGTTGTTTTTACAGCAACACGCCCAAGACGGATGAATGGGGGGCGTTATATTGTAGGCTGGTATAATAATGCGACAGTGTTTAGGCAAAGACCCCAACATCCTTATATGAAAGGTTTTGAGTTCAGTATAAACACAATAGATGCCGTTCTTATTCCAGAAGGCGAAAGAAATTTTCAAATTACAAAGTCCTATTACAATTCTTTTTATGGAGATAGTGAAGAAGATAAGGAATTTATATCTCAAGTTAAAAAATACATAAAAGGGTACAATCCAAATATAGATTTATCTGAAGTAAAGCCGGATCAAAAACATTCCTATAGAGTCAGTGCAGCAACGGCTGCAACTGATTTGCAGACAAGACAATATACTAGAAATCATGAGATAAAGATTTCTCCACTTCATAATATACTTCAAACTCATTTTCAAAATTTTTTAATCAGAAATGGCTGTGAAGAAGGAAGAATGGTTTTTGAATGCAGACGCTTTGACTTACAGTACACAGATATTAATAATAATCTTGTGCTGGTAGAAGTTAAGCCAATACATAAAACAAGTGAAATTGGATTAGCAATACGTTTTGCGATTGGGCAGCTTATTGAATATAATTATTTCTTATTTAAAAATGAAATAAAGAATCTTGTTATAGTTATCGGATGCGAGCCTCCTCAAGAAATAATAGATTTTACCACAAGTCTGAATATTAAGATTGCTTATCCAGAGAACGGAGACTGGAAAGGAAATAAAAAAGTAATTAACTTTATTTTTAAATAAAAAATTATAATAACCATAGCCTAAGAAATAAAAAAAATGAAATTTCTCGATGAAGCCAAGATTTACTTAAAAAGCGGTGACGGTGGAGCAGGTTCCATCAGTTTTCGGCGTGAGAAATTCATTGAAATGGGCGGACCCGACGGCGGGAATGGCGGGCGTGGTGGCAGCATCATGATTGAGGCGGTGAATGGTCTCAATACCCTCATTGATTACCGTTACCAGCAGCATTTCAAAGCCAAAAAAGGCGAACATGGCAAGGGAGCAAACCGTAGCGGTATTTCAGGCGAAGATATGCTGCTTAAAGTACCTGTAGGTACGGAAATTCTTGACGCGGACAAGGAAACCGTCATTGCGGACATGACCAAAGTGGGTATGAGCTTCACTATCCTGAAAGGTGGAAGGGGCGGGTTAGGAAATGCCCATTTCAAAAGCTCCATCAATCAGGCTCCCAAATACGCCCAACCTGGTGAAGCAGGCGAAGAATTATGGGTATGGTTGCGACTTAAGCTGATTTCCGATGCGGGGCTGCTCGGAATGCCCAATGCGGGTAAATCCACGTTTCTGGCTGCCACTTCACGGGCAAAACCCAAAATTGCCGATTATCCTTTTACCACACTTACGCCGCAACTGGGTGTCGTTTCAGTAGATGGCAATGAATTTGTGCTGGCAGATATTCCGGGACTGATTGAAGGAGCTTCACAGGGAGTGGGGCTGGGGCTAAAGTTTCTCGCCCATGTCGAGCGGTGCGGGGTATTGGTACATTTAATTGACGGTACGCAGGAAGATGTAGTCGAGGCTTACCAAATGATAAGGGAAGAAGCCAGCCAGTATAGTAAAAAATTACGGGAAAAAGTAACGCTTATTGCCCTTAACAAATGCGATGCCCTCACCAAAGAGGACATTGCCCTAAAGTCAAAACAACTGAAAAAAGCCAGTGGACAGAAAGTCTATGCCATTTCCGCTGCTGCGGGTATGGGTATGGAAGCCTTATTGCGTGATATGTGGAAAATTATTGTGGAATCAAGGGAAGCATAATAGATCCTTTAACTCAAAGAAACTACTTCTCAGCCGTTACCACTTCCACTGGCTTATACATACGCACTTTCTTAATCGTGCGGGGGTTGGCTTCCAGAATTTCAAACGTGATGTTATTATAGGTGATGATTTCGCCATTCACGGGTACATGATCAATCTGATAGAGGATTAACCCTGCCAGCGTGTCATATTCTGCGTCTTCATCTGATGCGGGCAGTGCTACCCCTAACGATTGCTCAATTTTTTCTATCCAGATACGGGCATCCACGTCAGCGTAGCCCTGTTCATTCCATACCAGCACTTCTTCTGCGTCGTCTTCGTCATGTTCGTCCTGAATTTCCCCTACAATCACTTCAAAAATATCTTCCAGTGTGACTAATCCGTCCGTGCCACCATATTCATCCACCACAATCGCCATATGCACACCCGCATTTCGCATTTTCAGCAATAAGTTACTCAGCAACATGGAAGGAGGCACAAATAGCAGGTTGCGTAACACGAGGGCAAGGCTGAATTCCTCATCACTGGCAAGGAGTGGCAACAAGTCTTTAATATGAATAAAGCCTTTAATATTATCCAGCGTATCATTATAGACAGGGATACGGGTATGGCGGTATTCAATCACATGCTGTTTGAGGGTTTCCAGCGAAACGGCATATTCCACTGCTTTAATATCTGCTCTGGGGGTCATAATATCGGTTACTTTAAGCTGCCCGAAATCCAGCACATTCGCCAGCATTTTCTGTTCTTCCAGCGGAAGCTGCCTGCCTGCTTCTTCATGTTCTTCCAGCACGTCCTTTAAGGATTGGGTAATGGAATTATCAAGCTGTTTTTCGCCAAAAGTTCCCGTCAGCCAGCCACGGAAACGCTGGATGATACTCTCGCCGTCTTCGGTGTCACTCTTGTCTGTATCCTGCTGTGCCATAATTTACTCTTTAATGGGTTGATAGGGATCGGGAAATCCCAGTTGAGTTACTATTTCGGTTTCCAGTTTTTCCATGATGCGAGCCTCTTTTTCTTTTTCATGATCAAAGCCCAAAAGGTGCAATGTGCCGTGGACTATTAGATGACAGGTATGGCGGGCAAAGGATTTTTTCTGTGCTTTGGCTTCCTGTTTTATGGTCTCAAAAGCGAGAATAATATCGCCCGTTTCTTCTCCCTGCCCGGCAAAGGAAAGAACATTGGTGGGTTTATCCATGCCACGATAGTGCTTGTTCAGAGGCTGCACAAAGGCATCATCCGCCAGCACCACTGCTATTTTATAAGGGTGGGCAGGAGGTGGAAGGAACGAAACCGCTACTTCGCACCAGTTGGCAATGCGGGCAGCAGAAACATATTTTGCCCACTGCCTATTTAAATGCGTGATAGTCACTTCACTATTATTTTTGATAATCAGCATTGCTATTGCGTTTTTTCTTTTCCCATTCGTCGTAGGCGTGAACGATTTTTGCTGCCAGCGTATGGCGTACTACATCCACGTCCGAAAAGCGGATACATTTAATGCCTTCAATATGCTCCACCTTTTTAATCGCATCCTGCAACCCCGATTTGACATCTTTGGGAAGGTCGGTTTGCGATAAATCCCCTGTAATCAGCATCCGTGAATTTTCACCAAGGCGTGTTAAAAACATTTTCATTTGCGTCGGGGTGGTATTTTGGGCTTCGTCCAGAATAATGCAGGCATTCGCCAGCGTACGTCCCCGCATGAATGCCAGAGGTGCAATCTCAATCTCGCCATTTTCAAGATGTCGCATGACGCGTTCCGTTGGCATCGTATCATAAAGAGCATCATAAAGCGGACGCAGATAGGGATCGATTTTTTCTTTCAAATCGCCTGGCAGAAAGCCCAGTTTTTCGCCTGCTTCCACCGCTGGACGCGATAAAATAATACGATCCACCTGATTATTAAGAAAAAGTGATACGGCGTAAGCCACGGCAATATAGGTTTTTCCCGTTCCTGCTGGCCCCAAAGCAAATACCATATCATGCTTTTGCAAGGCATCAATATATTCAGCCTGAGCATTGGAATAGGGATAGATGGTTTTTTTCTGCGTTTTGATAAAAATATCGGAACGAAACTGGATGCGTTTAGCAGAAGGCTTGGCAGCAGGAACCATACGAATAGCAGCTTCCACATCCGCAACCGTAATTTCTATGTGCTGTTCGAGTTTCTGGTAAAGCTGTTGCAAAATATCAGCCGCTTTCTTCACCTGTTCTTTCTCACCCGAAATATTGATGCTATTGCCACGCGAAGTTGCGGTTACACTCAAACCTTTTTCGATTTTTATCAAATGTTTATCATTTTCCCCAAACAGCATGGGCAGGAGGTTGTTTTTCTCAAACTGCAAACCCAGCGTTTCGCTTTTTTCGGGTACAGTATGAGCTGATTTGGCTGATTTTTCCAAGTCATTATCCTTATGTTGTGGCATAAGCGGGTATTATGCAATGCTCTGCCTGAAAATGCAAATAAATTTTCAGTTGCCTGTTTTGTGCCAATGATTATAACATAGTGCTTATTCTACCTGTTAATAAGTAAATTGGAAATGATTATGACGACAAAAGATGCTGCACTCAATGCTCCACACGGCACGTTAATGCAAGGCAAAAAAGGTATTATTCTGGGGCTGGCGAATGACAAGTCGCTGGCTTGGGGAATTGCCCGCTATTTATCAGCACAGGGTGCGGAGCTTGCCTTTACTTTTCAGGGGGAAGCACTGGAAAAGCGTGTACGTCCGCTGGCAGAAAGCCTGAATGCCAAACTCATATTGCCGTGTGATGTGACGGACGAAGCCTCTATCGAAAACGTATTTACCACCCTTGAAAAAGAATGGGGTGAGCTGGATTTCCTTGTTCATGCGATTGGTTTTTCGGATAAAAATGAATTACGGGGAAAATATGTAGAAACCTCTATGGCAAATTTTGCCATAACGATGAATATTTCCTGTTTTTCCTTTACGCAACTGGCAAAAAAGGCTTATCCCTTGATGAAAAACGGTGGCAGCCTGCTTACACTTACCTATTACGGTGCAGAAAAAGTCATGCCGCATTATAATGTGATGGGTGTTGCCAAAGCAGCCCTTGAAACCAGCGTACAATATCTCGCAGCGGACTTGGGAAGCCAGAATATCCGCGTCAATGCGATTTCCGCAGGGCCGGTAAAAACGCTGGCGGCTTCAGGTATTGG
>Ga0116226_10001493_pt1 | contig 20283 bp, 15 predicted proteins | sample S1TSphfallax_FD_89692 | JGI IMG/M metagenome (GOLD analysis project Ga0116226, IMG submission 89692) | Host-associated microbial communities from peat moss isolated from Minnesota, USA - S1T2_Fa - Sphagnum fallax MG | ecosystem: Host-associated > Plants > Peat moss > Unclassified | place: USA... | reverse complement strand
TAGTTGTGCTTCGTAATCGGCAGCGTGATGCCGGTGATGTCCACCTCTTGAAACGCGTCGCTGCCCAGCACCTTCGACGAAACCTGCCCCGTAATACACACGATAGGAATCGAATCGAGCATCGCCGTCGCAATCCCCGTTACCAGGTTGGTCGCGCCCGGCCCCGAGGTCGCCATGCACACGCCCACCTGCCCCGATGCCCGCGCGTAGCCATCCGCCATATGCGACGCTCCCTGCTCATGCCGCACCAGCACATGATGGATCGGGAACTTTCTTAGGGCATCATAGATCGGCAGAATTGCTCCGCCGGGATAGCCGAAGACAGTAGTAACTCCCTCGCCGACAAGCGTGGCCCAAAGGATTTCGGCTCCGGTAAGTTGTGGATCGTTTGTTGTCACGCATTCTCTCCTAACATTCACACGAAAGCTCAATGAAATGTAAAGCTGTAGTCCCTATAGTGAACCAACTCATAACCTAAGTGAATCATGAGTACAATCAGAATAATGCCTAGAAGCCGCACGCCTCTGATCAATGAAGGACCTCTTGTCGGATGAATCAAGTTACGACCAATTTTCGTGTTAGGCCCCAAAAAATCTACAAGTCCTGTACGATCTTCAAAAGCAAAAAGAACACCCGCCAGTAAAACAAAAATTAAGAGGAGAACTAGGCATACATCGAGCCCTCGGCCACTTCGGCCGAAGTATGCCGCTACCAACGAAAGAAACGAGCCATAGAAAACTCCTTGTGTTATTCGCGAAGAAAGCCGCTTTCCAAAGAACCTCATGACTGACATGCACCTCCGAGCGTGGGAAACTAAGTCGTAACCGCTCCCTCACTCGCACTGCTTACGCTCTTCGCATACTTCGCAAAGACTCCCCGCTTGTATCTCGCCTCTGGTGCCTTCCACTCGCGAAGCCGTGAAGCGATCTCGCCCTCGGAGACCTCAAGCCGCAGCTCACGCTTCGGAATATCAAAGCTGATCGTGTCGCCCTCGCGCACCGCGGCGATCGGCCCGCCCAGCTGCGCCTCTGGAGCGACGTGGCCTGCCATCAGGCCGCGCGTAGCTCCCGAGAATCGCCCATCGGTAAGCAGAGCAACCGTCTCCGACAGCTCCGGGATGCCCTTGATCGCCGCCGTGACCGCGAGCATCTCGCGCATGCCCGGGCCGCCCTTCGGCCCTTCGTAGCGAATGACAAGCACATCCGAAGGATTGATCTTGCCCGCCTCGACCGCCGCATGGCACGCATCCTCCGAATCGAAGACCCGCGCTGGCCCTTGGTGGAACAGGCGCTCGTGACCGGCGACCTTTATCACGCAACCCTCCGGCGCAAGGTTGCCCTTCAGGATCACAAGTCCACCCGTCGCCTTCAGCGGATCGTCAAGCGTATGGATCACCGGCTGCCCCGGCGTCTCCACCGCAAGCGCTGCTTCCTCGGCGATCGTGCGGCCAGAGACCGTCGGCTGCGATCCATCCATAAGCCCGGCATCGATCAGCCGCTTCGCGAGCACGCGCGACCCGCCTGCCTCCTGGTAGTCGGTCGCGGCGTACTTGCCCCCCGGCGAGAGGTCGCAGATAAACGGCGTATGCTCGCTGATGCGGTCAAAGTCATCCACGCTCAGCGGAATGCCAAGCTCGCTCGCAATCGCAATCAAGTGCAGCACAGCATTGGTACTTCCCCCGGAAGCGCACACGGCGACAATGGCATTCTCAAGCGCCTTGCGCGTAAGTATCTTGCTCGGCCGCAAATCGTGCCTGCAGAGGTCCATGATCATGCGGCCGGCCTCTCGGCTCGCGCTCGCCTTCTCGGCAGACATGGCCGGAACGCCCGTAAGGTTGAACGGCGAGACGCCCAGAAACTCGCCCGCCATCGCCATCGTGTTCGCCGTAAACTGACCGCCGCACGCTCCAGGCCCAGGGCAGGCTGCAGCTTCGATCGCCTCAAGCTGCGCGTCATCGATCTTACCTGCTGAGTGGGCTCCCATGCCTTCAAACACATGAAGAATCGTTATGTCTTTATGCGTCCCATCGGCCTGCGCCAGCCTGCCCGGAGCAATGCTCCCGCCATAGAGCATGATCCCCGGAATGTCCAACCGCGCCATCGCCATAATTGTTCCCGGCATGTTCTTATCACAGCCCGCGATGCAAACAATTCCATCGAATAAATTGCCGCGAGCGACTAGCTCGATAGAATCCGCGATCACCTCACGCGAGATGAGGCTTGCTTTCATCCCCTCAGTGCCCATGGTAATGCCGTCGGAGATGGTGACCGTATTGAACTCCATTGGAGTCCCGCCCGCATCGCGAATCCCCTGCTTCACGGCGGCCGCAACCTCGCGCAGATGGAAGTTACAGGGGCCGATCTCCGTCCACGTGTTCGCGACACCGATGATCGGCTTATGCAGGTCTTCCTTTGAGAAACCAACGCTGCGCAGCATTGCTCGGGCTGCCGAACGCGATGCGCCCTCAGTAAGTGGAATGCTGTACTTCTTAGGATTGCTCTCGTTGCTCACTTACACACCTTTCAATTCTATGGCTGTTACGTTTCTCATTCCCGAAGGGAGCCTGCGTGTGCTCTAGGCCGCTAGGCAATTGGCCGGGGTTTCAACCAGAACTCCGCACCATGCTTAGCCTCATACTCATCCAGCTCCACCTCATGTCGCAGCGTCAGCCCGATGTCGTCCAGCCCATTCAACAGGCAATACTTGCGAAACGGGTCAATCTCGAACGTCGCTGAAAAACCTTCGTCATCCGTCACCACCTGATCTTCGAGGTTGATCGTGATCGAGTGCCCCGGCCTCGCCGTGCTGCGATGCGTCAGCAGGTTAACGTCTTCTTCCCCGAGCCGAACCAGAATCATGCCGTTCTTCCCCGCATTCGAGAAGAAGATATCGGCGAAACTAGGCGCAATCACAGCGAGAAATCCAAAGTCCGTCAGCGCCCAGGCCGCGTGTTCCCGCGAGCTGCCGCAGCCAAAGTTTTTTCCAGCGATCAGGATCTTTGCGCCCCGATACGCCGGCTTATTGAGGACAAACGAAGCATCTGGCTCGCCAGCGCCTGGACCATCCTGAATGCGCCGCCAGTCGAAGAAGAGGAACTCACCGTATCCAGTCCTTTCGATCCGCTTCAAGAACTGCTTCGGAATAATCTGGTCGGTGTCGATATTCGAGATATCGAGCGGCACCGCCGTACTCGTCAAAATGTTTATAGGTTGCATAAGCTAGCCCTTGAACTTCCACTGCCGAATATCCGTAAAATGCCCCGTAATTGCCGCGGCTGCCGCCATCGCCGGACTTACAAGATGCGTTCTTCCGCCGCGCCCCTGACGGCCTTCAAAGTTCCGGTTGCTTGTCGAAGCGCAGCGCTCGCCCGGCGAAAGTATGTCGGGGTTCATGCCCAGGCACATGCTGCATCCCGGCTCCCGCCAGTCGAAGCCCGCCTCGGTGAATACCCTGTCGAGCCCTTCCTTCTCCGCCTGCGCCTTCACCGACTGCGACCCTGGGACTACCATCGCACGCACTTTAGTCGAAACGTGATATCCCTTGACCACGGAAGCAGCAGCCCGCAGGTCCTCAATGCGAGCATTTGTGCAGGAGCCGAGAAACACCGCATCGATCTCGATAGCTTCGATGGGCGTTCCCGGCTTTAGATCCATATATTCGAGCGCACGCTCAAAGTTTTTCCTGTCCGCCTCGGTTGCATCGTCATCCAGGACCGGCACAGTCGATGAGACGCCGGTCACCATTCCGGGCGAGGTGCCCCAGCTTACTGTCGGTGTGATCTCTGCCGCATCGATGAGAAGCTCGCGGTCGAAGGTTGCACCTTCATCGCTCACAAGCTCGGACCAGTGCGCGACCGCTTCATCCCATGCGTTATCCTTTGGCGAAAACCGGCGGCCCTTCAGATACGCGAACGTGGTCGCATCCGGCGCAATCATACCCGCCCGCGCTCCCGCCTCGATACTCATGTTGCAGATGGTCATCCGGCCTTCCATTGAAAGCGCGCGGATCGTCGATCCGGCATATTCAACTGCGTACCCCGTCGCGCCAGCCGTGCCGATCTCGCCGATGATATGCAGCACAATGTCCTTCGCCGTCACGCCATAAGGCAGCTTGCCCTCGACCGAGATGCGGAAGGTCTTCGGCTTGTCCTGCGGCAGCGTCTGCGTCGCCATAACATGCTCCACCTCGCTTGTGCCGATGCCGAAGGCCAACGCGCCAAACGCCCCATGCGTGCTGGTGTGCGAGTCGCCGCAGACGATCGTCATGCCCGGCTTGGTCAGCCCAAGCTCCGGCCCGATGATGTGGACGATTCCCTGCTCTGGCGACTGCACATCGTATAACTCAACGCCAAACTCCGCACAGTTCTTGCGGAGCGCTTCAACCTGCTTCGAAGCGATCTGGTCGACAATGTGGAGCCGATCTTGAATCGACGAAGTCGGCACGTTGTGATCGACCGTCGCCACCGTGCGATCAGGCCGTCGCAACTTGCGTCCTGCGAGCCGCAGCCCATCGAACGCCTGCGGGCTGGTCACTTCATGTACGAGGTGCAGGTCAATATAAATAATCGACGGCTCACCCGCTGGCGCTGCCACAACATGCTCGTCCCACACCTTCTCGAAGAGTGTTCGTGGAGTACTCATTGTATGTCCGTTCCTTCCTGCTGCTTCGGCAGCGTGATGCCCAGCCGCGCGATCGGTATCTGGTGCGGTGTGCCGTCGGGATCGACGACGATGGCATGTGTAATCTTCTCCACGATGCCCGAGCCCGCGAGCGGCTCCTTGGTCCAGCGCGAGATGCTATGGATCAGCGCGGAGGGGATCGTATTCTGGGCGTCCGGCGTCAGGCCGAAGGCCTCGTTCGCAAACAGCCAGAGTGTGTACTCGGCATCGGGCTGGCTGGTCGTCTTGCTGTCGCGAATCCAGTCGATCGCCGCGAATGCCACCGGATTGCCAGCCTTCGGAGCTCCGTTCAAGTCGACCCACAACAACCCGCGCGAAGGACAGAAGTGGAAGACGCATCCGGTGATCGTAAGATAGCGGTCGTCATCCGCGACGACCTTGCCGGGCACCGAAAGGAAGTCCATCGCAACATCCGGCAGCGGCTTGTACTTCGTTCCCTGCACACCCCAGAAAGACTGCGGCGCGGTCAGGTTCTGCTGTAGGAACGGGTAGAACTTCGCATCCTGGATCAACTGGTTCTCGCGGCCATCTGCGGGCGGCGGGCCATACTGCCACATCCATTCGGCATCGCTGCGCTGCTTCTTCTCATGCTTCTTCATGTCTCTCGTGCGCGGAAAATGAAACTGTGCGCAAGCGGCAATCGCAGTCAACGCGAGAAACGCCGTTGCACAACTTTTTGCGAGCGTAAATCTACACCGCATGCATCGCCTGCCTCTGGTCGATGGCCTGCGCCAGCGCCTCATGCACCAGCTTGCCCATCTCTTCGGTGGTCACGGAAGTCCGTCCTTCGGCCTGTCCGCGCGCGATGTCGGCCGTGCGGTATCCCGCATCGAGCACCTTCACCACCGCCGCCTCAATCGCCGCCGCATCCTGCTCAAGCCCCGCCGAGTGCCGCAGAATCATCGCCGCCGTAAGGATCGCGCCCAGCGGATTCGCCTTGCCCTGTCCAGCGATATCGGGCGCCGAGCCATGCACTGGTTCGTATAAATTAACCGCGCCGCCGATGGTCGCAGAAGGCAGCATGCCGAGCGATCCGGTGATCACGCCGGCCTCGTCCGAAAGGATGTCGCCGAATAAATTCTCCGTGAGCACCACGTCGAAGTTCCGTGGCGTATTCATAATGTGCATGGCCATCGAATCCACAAGCTGATGTTCGAGCGTGACCTCGGCATAGTCGGCAGCTACCTCGGTAACCGTCGCGCGCCATAGCTGCGAGACCTCAAGCACGTTGGCCTTATCGACGCTCGTCACCTTCTTGCGCCGCTTCGATGCCAGCTCAAACGCGACCCGCGCCACGCGGACGACTTCAGCCTTCGTGTAGCGCATCGTGTTGATCGCGACTTCCTTCTCGCGGTCCCACTCGCGCGGCGCTCCGAAGTAAAGCCCGCCCAGAAGCTCGCGCACAAACAGCATATCGACGCCCTCTGTAACCTCGGGCCGCAGCGGCGAACTCGCAGCCAGCGCCTTGTATGCGATCGATGGCCGAAGGTTCGCAAACCCGCCCAGCGCCTGCCGAATCTGAAGCAGCCCCGCCTCGGGCCGCTTGTCTGGCGTAAGCGAATTGAACTTGTTATCGCCCACCGCCCCCAGCAACACGGCATCGCACTCAAGCGCCGCATCGAGCGTCGACGTAGGCAGCGGCGTTCCCGCCTCGGTGATCGCAACCCCGCCAATCAACAGCGGCACAAAGCTGAAATCATGCCCGCCGAACTCCGCGACCGCGCGCAGAATCTTCGTCGCTTCGTTGGTCACCTCGGGGCCGATCCCATCGCCGGCAAGCACTGCAATCTTCAATCGCATCGTTTGTCTCTCTTCGTCCTTAATGCGTCAGCGTCGGGGCCTTCTCATGCACCATCAGCCCAATCAAATCCTGATCGTAGATCGCCTTCTTCCGGTCCGCCAGCTCCGTGAACCGGTGATACACCACATCGAGCTGCTCCCGCGTCAGGGGATGCCCAAGCTCCGCAAGCCGCTGTTCGAGCACTCTTCTGCCGCTGTGTTTGCCCAGCACCAGGTTCGTCGCGCTCGCGCCGACAGACTCCGGCGTCATAATCTCGTACGTCAGCGGATTCGCCAGCATCCCATGCTGATGAATTCCCGACTCATGCGCGAAGGAGTTCGCTCCCACCACAGCCTTGTTCGGCGAGCAGCCGAAGCTGATCAACTCCGCCAGCAACTGGCTCGTCGGATACAGCTCCTTCATCACAATGTTGCTCGTGTACGGAAACTTGTCGCGCCGCACCATCAGCGCCGCCGCGATCTCTTCAAGCGCGGCATTTCCCGCGCGTTCGCCAATGCCGTTGATTGTGCACTCCACCTGCCTCGCCCCGCCTTCAATCCCGGCCAGAGAGTTCGCCACGGCCATCCCAAGATCATCATGGCAGTGCGTCGAAAGCACCACTTTCTCCATGCCCGGGACCCGCGCCTTGACCATGCGGAAGAGCGCCGTGTACTCGGCCGGAGTCGTATAGCCAACCGTGTCGGGGATGTTGATCGTCGTCGCTCCCGCCTGCACTGCGATGGTAATCATCTGAAGCAGAAATTCATGGTCCGACCGCGTTCCGTCCTCGGTCGAAAACTCCACGTCCTCCACGTATCCATGCGCGCGCGCAACCGACTCCGCAACCTGGTCGAGCGCCTGTGCCCGCGTGATCTTCAGCTTCGCTTCAAGATGCAGGTCCGACGACGCAAGAAACACATGGATGCGCGCTGAGTGCGCCGGTTCCACCGACTTTGCGGCAGCCTCGATGTCCTCGCGCTTGCACCGCGCCAGCGACGCAATCCGCGGCCCGCGCACCGACCGCGCAATCTCGCGGATCGAGTCCGAATCGCCCTTCGACGCGATCGCGAACCCGGCCTCCAACACGTCCACGCCCAGCGTCGCAAGCTGGTGCGCCATGCGCAGCTTCTCCGCTGGGTGCATGGTGCATCCCGGCGACTGTTCGCCATCGCGCAGCGTGGTGTCGAAGAAGACGATCTGGTTCGGTTTCGGCATAAGCAATCGTTCCGCTCTCTGGACTCGATCATAACGCAGGCTTATGATCATCTCCACCTGCATCATCATTTCTAATCGGCATATTCGGAGAAGCGCGCACCGGAATGTTGATCGGGAGACGAAGCCCCGCATGGACTTGTTTCAACTTGAGACATTTCTCGCCGTCGCGGAGGAGCGCAGCTTCTCCCGCGCCGCGGCCCGACTGCACCGCACCCAGCCGGCCGTCAGCCAGGCCATCGCGAAGCTCGAAGGAGAGCTCGGCGAGGTCCTCTTCGAGCGGTCGTCCCGCGATGGAACGCTGACTGACGCGGGTGGCGTCCTGCGCGAGTACGCCCAAAAACTCCTCAACCTGCGCACCGAGGCCTCCGCCGCGCTCGGCGAACTCCGCGAACTCCACAGCGGCAAACTCACCCTCGCAGCCAACGAGTACACCTGCCTCTACCTCCTTCCGCTCCTCGACGAGTTCCGCCGCCAGCACCCGCGCATCAAGGTCGCCGTCCAGCGCTCGCTCGCCAGCCGCATCACCGACGAGGTCCTCATCCACTCCGTCGAAATCGGCGTGCTGTCCTTCCGCCCGGACGACGCCCAGGTCAAATCGACCGTCGTCTACCGCGACGAACTCATGCTCGTCGTCAACCCGAAGCATCCCTTCGCCGCGTCGGGCGAAGTTGCTATCCGGCAGCTCGGAACGCAGAGCTTCGTGGCGCACAATATCGCCTCGCCGCAGCGCCTCAAGGTCATCCAGACCTTCCGCAAGTACAAGACTCCATTGCAGATGGGCGTCGAACTTCCCTCCATAGAAGCCATCAAAAGATTTGTGGAAATGGGCAACGGCGTCGCCCTCGTTCCCGGCCTCACCGTCCGCAAGGAACTCGCATCCGGCGACCTCGTCCGCATCCGCGTCCAGGAACTCCAGACCGAGCGCAGGCTCCGCCTCGTCTACCGCAAACACGCCAGCCTTTCGCACGCGGCGCTTGCCTTCCTTCGCATCGTGGAGGCATTTTCTGCCACGCACGGTGACCCCTACAGCTTCGCGGCCGAGCGCGGATAGGCCGGATCCACGGCCTGTGCGCCGTAGCAAATAGGATGCTCATCCTCCACACCGGCCTGAGGCGATAAACTTCTAGTACAGATGCCCGCGATTCGATCCAGTGAGAGCAACGGAACCCTGCCAGCCGTAGGTGCGGCAGCGGCCAAGCAGCGGATGCTCAAGCAGCTCATCTGTAGCGACGCCCCGGAGCAGGCCCTGCGCTACCGTGGGTTTATCCACATCGCAGGCGTCGACGAGGTTGGGCGAGGAGCACTGTTTGGCCCGGTCGTCGCCGCTGCCGTCATCCTTCCACCCCGGACAGAGCCGCTGGCGAGGGCGGGCCTCAGGGACTCCAAGCAGATGACGCGCGAGGATCGCGACGCAATGGACCTCCGCATTCGCCGCCTCGCCTTGGCCGTCAGCGTCGCCGAAGTGACGGCGGAGACCATCGACGCGATCAACATCTACCAGGCAACCCGGCTGGCCATGAGAATCGCGGTCGAAGGCCTCGCGCTCCAGCCGGACCATCTGCTTATCGACGCCATGCGGATCGACCATGCCTGCGCGCAGACGCGGCTGATTTATGGCGATGCGCTCAGTCTCTCGATCGCTGCCGCCTCCGTCGTCGCGAAGGTCCACCGCGATGGATTAATGCGCGAACTGGACCGCTTGCATCCCCAATACGGTCTGGCCTCGCACAAGGGATACGGCACACCGGAGCACCGGCGGGCCCTCGAAGAGTATGGCCCCTGCGCGCTGCATCGCCGCACGTTTGCGCCGGTCGCGGCAACCAATGGCCGGGATTCAATGGAGGTTCCAGGTTGGGCTTGAAGATGATGGTGGTGGTGGCGCATCCCGACGACGAGTGCTTCGCCTTCGGCGGCGCGATCGGTCTCGCCGCCACCCGAGGCGTCGAAACTTACGTAGTCTGCTTGACGGACGGCCAGGCGGCTACCTACCGCGGCGATGCGGCATCCGGCGAGGAACTGGGGCGCATGCGCCGCGAGGAGTTCGCCGCATCGTGCCGCGTGCTTGGGGTCACCCACCACGAGTTGCTCGACTACCACGACGCGCGACTCGAGTTTGCCGATTTCTCCCGCGCCGCCGGACGCCTGGTAAAGCGGATGCGCCGCTTCCAACCGGACATCGTCCTCACCTTCGGCAGCGATGGCTCACTCAATACCCATGCCGATCACATGATGGTCTCCATGATGACCACGGCGGCATTCCACTGGGCGGGCCGCCCCAAACGATATCCCGATCTCGGCGACGCATTCCAGCCAAAACGTCTGTACACCCTCACCTCCAACTTTTTTCTGCCTCAGCGTCAGCCCCCGCTGCTCGCCCCGTGGACGGTCGTGCTCGATATCCGCTCCGTGCGCGAGCGCAAGGCGGAGGCATTCCGTCAGCACACCTCCCAGACACCACTGATCGAACGCACCCGGGAGATCGTCGAAAAATATGGGGGCGAAGAGTTTTACACACTGCTTGCGGCAGAAGAGCCGCAGGCAGCTCGGGTGGGAACCGATCTCTTTGAAGGTTTGTAACCCATCGCTCACCCTGCAATCTCGAACCATTTTACGGGTCCACGATCTAAGTCTCGCGCGCACTTCGCGCCAAACGGAGTCAAAGAATCTTCGGCTTCTCCACCGGCGACACGAAACCAGTACTTGAAACTCCACCTTAGTACGTCGAGAGAACCGGAGTCTGCACTTCGGCGAAGGTCAGATGTTCGACCGGGCTGCCAGTGCGTTCCTTCCACTGCTGGAAGAGTCGTCCGTAGCTATCGGTGATGCAGATGGCGGCATCGACTCCGAGCAGCTCCAGCATCGAGTCGATCCAATCCGTGGGACCTTCGAGTTCGGCATAGTTCCCGATGGGCGTCTCGTCGACGACCAGGTGACCTATCGAGCCATCTGCGCGCTCGGCGGTGAAGAGCGGCATCTGGGACCATTCGGTGCGATATTTCTCGTAGCGGAAGACGGGAAGAAAGCCGAGGTGGGCGAAGATCTCGGCCGTGGCGTCGCCGTCGTCGACGTGGGTCTCGGTCTCGAATCGGACCTTGTACCGGGCGGTGGTCCCGGGGGGATCGGCCTGCTCGGGTTGACGCTTGTGGGTGACCGTCCAGACTGAACCGTATTGCCGTAGACGGAGCAGTTGGCGGCGCGCTCGGATATCGCGCGCCGCTGTGTCGTAAAGCGTGTTGGATTCGAAGGTGCGGGGCGTATCGAGATGGAAGCCGAGGGCGGGAAGCATGTACTGAAAAGCAACCGGGTCGGCGAGGGGAAATTTGAGTTCGATCTCGGAGGCCTGCATGGCAAAAGTATACGGTGGAACAAGGGCCACGCATCCGGCGCCGGTTGCCGGATAAGATGACAGTATGGGCGATTTATTGCCGCCATTGTGCAAAACCCGGCAGTTATCGGCGATCGCCGCGGGACGCGACCGACGCGAGGTCCTGCGCGAGATCGACTTGGCCGCCCAGATCGTGCGCGGCGGCGGGACCGTCGCCTTTCCGACCGAGACGGTCTACGGCCTGGGCGCGAACGCGCTGGATGCGAAGGCGATTGTCAGGATCTTCGCCGCGAAGCAGCGGCCGCGATGGGACCCGCTGATCGTCCACGTCGGTGACCGCGCTATGCTCGAACAGGTAGCGTCGATCCCGCCGGAGCTTGCGCCACGGGTGAAGCATCTGATGGCCACCTTCTGGCCGGGCCCGCTGACGCTGCTGCTGCCCCGAACTCCGGCGATTCCCGATTCGGTGACGGCCGGTCGGCCGCTGGTAGGTGTCCGGATGCCGTCCCATCCCGTCGCCCTCGAACTCATCCGGCTGGCAGGGGTGCCGATCGCCGCGCCCAGCGCGAACCGATTCGGGCACACGAGCCCCACCAGCGCCGCCCATGTCCTCGACGACCTCGATGGACGAATCGACGCCGTATTGGACGGAGGCTCGACCTCGGTCGGCATCGAGTCCACCGTGCTGGACGTAACCAGGATGCCGATGCTCATCTACCGGCCCGGCACCATCACGGCAGGGATGCTGCGGAGAGCGACAGGTTGCGACGTCATGGTCTATAACTCCGGGCAGACCAACCAACCGGCGCAGGCTGGCCAGCGCGGGTTTGACTCCGTCCGGGAGATCTCTCCGGCAAGCCTTCCCTCGCCCGGCGTCGGACTCCGGCACTATGCTCCCCGAGCGCGGCTGGAGCTGGTAGAGCTCTCGCGGCAGTTCGCGCTCGGCGATTCGATGCTCGTGGCAGTGGAGCGGGCCCGGGCTGCTGGAGAGATCACCGGCGTCATGCTTCCTTCGGGCTGGGATGCCCCAGAGGCGGAGGCGATCTTTCCTTGCGGCGACTGGGGGGACGATGAGTTCCTCGCCAGTTGCCTCTTCGCCGGTCTGCGCTGGCTCGACGCCCGCGGCGTCGATGTCATCCTCTGCCCCCGGCCGACCGGGGATGGCGTCGCCGCAGCCCTCCGCGACAGGCTCGACAAGGCTGCAATGCGATAGCGGGTATCGTGTCGCTGGAGAGAAACGCGCCGTGACATTCGCAGCGGAACAAGTCTCGACTCGTTATACGATGTGCAATCCTGAGCGAAGTCTGGCGCGCCTCTGCGCCAAACGGAGTCGAAGGATCTGCGGTCCCGGCCTTGACCTATTCAGATGGGGATCTGGGCCGCCGTCGAGGCCGTTGGAAGCAGTTCGGTGAGGGCTATGCCGGCAAGGATCAACCCCGCGCCGGCAAGTCCGCGCTGGCCGAGATGCTCCTGCAGGAAGAGAAGTGCGGTCAGCCACGCGAATACGGGTTCTAATGTAAGAATGACGGCGGTGTGCGTCGGTGGCAGGTGCTTCTGTGCCCAGCTCTGGATCGTGAATGCGGCCGCAGTCGCAAGAATGCTAGTCACGGCGAGCGCGATAACAAGCCGACCAGTAAAGACGGCGTGTGGCCGCTCCCCAAGCGGGAGCGTGAGGAGCATGATGAGTGCGGCGAAGCCAATCTGGAGCGTCGCGAGCTGCGGCGCCGGAAGTCGCGGGGAGAAGTGCGCTAGCGCCTGAAGATGCCCGGCGAAGGCAACCGCGCAAACCAGAGTCAGCAGATCACCAACGCTGATGGAAGCGATGAGATGCCCCCACGCAGTTCCCGCCGGCGTGGTCAGCAGCAGCAACCCGCAGAATGCAAGCAATGCCCCGGCGAGGGCCGTCCAGCGCGGGGCACGGGTCCCTGCCGGCCGCAGAGGCGGAAGGAAGGTAAACAGCGGCACAAACACCACCACCAGCCCCGTGATAAACGCCGAGTTCGCCGGAGACGTGCGTGCAAGTCCGCTGGTCTGAAACTGGTATCCCGCCGCAAGCAGCGCTCCAACGGCCGCACCCGAGACGACGGCGCGACGCGACAAACACCGAAGATGCCGATAGTTGACCGCCGCAAGAACGAGAAAGGCGATCGACATCCGCATCAGGTTGAAGAGCAGCGGCGTGGCATCGTGCAGTGCATCCTTGACCAGCACGAACGTCGCACCCCAGACAAAGACCGTGGCAACCAGCAGAATATGGGCTATGGCGGATGGGGTAAGGCGGGGCATCTTGTTCCTACAGGGTATCGCGTCACAACCTCACCCACCCGTCGCGAAGGACAAAAGCACGATGGATTGGGCACCCGGTTGATGAACCTCTGTGTATCTGGCTTGGGCCCGTGCGTGAGCCGCCACGGGGAAACAGTGCTCCGCGAGACCACCAGCCTGTGCCGTCCTGAGGTAGAATTCCCGGGATGCAGAAAACGTTTCCAGAAGTACTCGCCACATATGGCAAGGCGGCCACGAACAGATCCACCGAATACAAGAGCCGCTCCGTAGACATGCCCGAATTCACGGCCAAGGTCAGGCCCCGTCCATCACAGGAGACTGAAACCATGTCACACCCGCGCCTCTATCCGGCAGGAATCGCCGGCCGTACTGCCCCGGTCCGGGCCCACCGCGCGGGGACTCTGCCGCCGGCCTTGCTCCCGGTCTTGATCGTGGCCTTGCTTTTAGGGATGCCCGTCGTTCCCTGCCAGCCCATCAACGCGCAGGCACCAGGCACGCCCGCTCAACTCAACATCGACACCGCGAAGATCGTGACTCCGGTCAGCCCAATGCTCTACGGCATGATGACCGAGGAGATTAATCACGCCTTCGACGGCGGCCTCTACGCCGAATTGCTCCAGAATCGCACCTTCCGCCCGAGCTGGATGGGCATCGAGCACTGGGACCTCGTTCGCAACGGCAGCGCCTCCGCCGAACTGGCCGTGGACAAGACCACCGGCCCCAGCGCGGCGCTTCCCAGCAGCGCCCGGCTTACCGTCACCTCCGCGGCCCCGGGCAGCGAGGCCGGCCTTAGCAATGCCGGCTTCTGGGGCATACCGCTCCGCGCCCACACCACCTATAAGGGTTCTTTCTACGCAAAGCTTGAGGACGCAGCCCTCGGCCCCGTCACGGCCCGTCTGATCGCCGACAAGACCGGCGTCGCCCTTGCCGAAGCAAAGATCGACATCAAGTCCGGCCCCTGGTCGAAGTATGAGTACACCCTGACCACGGGGGCCATCGCAGCCTCGTCGACGAACCACCTCCAGTTGAGCGTCGCCCACGCCGGCACCCTCTGGATGCAGCTCGTCTCGCTGATGCCGCCCACCTACCACGACACGCCGAACGGCAACCGCCCCGACCTGATGGGGCGTCTCGCCGGCTTGCGTCCGAAGTTTCTGCGCCTGCCCGGCGGCAACTACCTCGAAGGCGATCGGCTGGAGGACTGGTACAACTGGAAGACCACCATCGGCCCGCTCGTCGACCGCCCCGGCCACCAGGCCCCGTGGACCTATTACTCCTCGGACGGCCTGGGTCTGCTCGAGTTCCTGAAATGGTGCGAAGACCTGAAGATCGAGCCCGTGCTCGCCGTCTACGCAGGTTACGCCCTCAAGGGAGACCACATCCAGCCCGGCAAGGACCTCGAACCCTATGTCGAATCGGCGCTCGATGAGGTCGAGTACGTCACCGGCGACACGTCCACCAAATGGGGCGCGGAGCGCGCGAAAGACGGCCATCCCGCCCCATTCCCGCTCCACTACATCGAGATCGGCAACGAGGACTGGTTCGACAAGTCGGGCAGCTACGACGCCCGCTTCGGCCAGTTCGCCACGGCACTTCGCAAGAACTACCCGCAGTACAAGCTGATCGCCACCACTCCCGTCAAGGAGAGTGAAGGCGCCGAACCGGATGTCATCGACGACCACTACTACAAGCCGCCGGCTGAGATGATGGACTTCGTCCACCATTACGACAACGCGCCCCGCATCGGCCCGAAGATCTTCGTCGGCGAATGGGCCTCCATGTCCGGCACACCGACGCCGAACTTCGGCTCCGCGCTCGGTGACGCCGCATGGATGACCTCGATGGAGCGCAACAGCGACCTCATTATCATGGCCAGCTACGCGCCTCTGCTGGTGAACGTAAACCCCGGCGCGATGCAGTGGAACCCTGACCTGATCGGCTACGACGCCAACACCAGCTACGTCTCGCCCAGCTATTACGCACAGTCACTCTTCGCCGGGCACCTCGGAGACGGAACGCCGCAGACCTCCATCACCGGAGCCGGAGACCACTTTTTCTACTCCGCAACCCTCGGGTCGGCCGACCATGTTCTTCACGTCAAGCTGGTCAACGCCTCCACCCGGAGCCAGCCGCTCGACATCGCTCTCGAAGGCGCGATGAAGGCCCATACCGCAACGGTCGTCTCACTGCACGGCAGCACGTTCGAGGCGACCAACTCCATCTCCGACCCCAGCCGCATCACGCCGCAAACCAGAATGGAGACAATGGTCTCAACTCCCTGGCACCACACTGTACCCGCCCTCACGATCGAGGTGATCGACATCCCGTTGAAGTAGGCCGTGCGCGACCGTTGTGAAACCGCGGGCCCCAGGCCATCGCCTCTTGGTTCCAGGGCGCGGGTTACCGCCGCACTGCCCGCCGCACCTCGGCGAACTGCAGCAGAATGTAGTGGTCCGTCATCCCGGCGATGTAGTCCGCCACGATGCGCGGCACGCCCTCGGCCTCAGACTCATCGAAGTATCCCGGCGGCAGTTCCTGCGGGTTCTCGACCCAGAAGTCGAAGAGCGCGGTGACCACCTCCTCCGCCTTGTCGTGCTCGTTCTCAAGCGCGGGACACGTGTAGAGCGTGTCGTAAAGGTAGCGCTTCTCCTGCCGGCGCTCGCTCTCCGCCTGTTCGGAGAAGACCGCCAGCCGCTCCGGATGAGCCCGGATCGCCTCGACCGACTCCGCGCCGATGGCCCTGGCGTTCGTGAGCGTTGTCTGGATCAGGTCGTCGGTCAGCGCGTGCTGCATCAGTTGCAGCGCCTCGTTGAAGAGATACTTCTCCTCCACGCCGACGTGCTCCTTCGCGACAGCCTCATAACAGCGCCGCAGAATCACGACATTCTCGCGGATGTGCGCGACCTCCAGCAGCCCGGACTCAACGCCATCGTCGAGGTCGGCGGTGAGGTAGGCGATCTCGTCCGCGAGGTCAATCAACTGCGCCTCCAGCGGCGGCCGTTCGCCGAGGAAGTAGCCGACGAGGGCGGGATGCTCCGTCGCTGCGTAGTCCCGCGAGTGCTTGATGATGCCCTCGCGGACGCCGAGCGTGAGGTTCAGTCCGCGGTGCGCGGCGTAGCGCTGCTCGAAGTGCTCCACGATGCGGAGCGCGTGCAGGTTGTGGTCGAAGCGCAGCCCATGCCGCTTCAGGCAGCGGTCGAGCGCCCGCTCCCCGGCGTGGCCGAAGGGCGGGTGGCCGATGTCATGCACCAGCGCCAGCGTCTCCGCCAGGTCCTCGTTCAGGCCGAGGGCTGCGGCCACGTCGCGGGCGATCTGCGAGACTTCAATCGTGTGCGTCAGGCGGCTGCGAAAGTGGTCCGAGGCGCGGCTGGTGAAGACCTGCGTCTTGCCGGCGAGGCGCCGAAACGCCCGCGCCTGCACAATGCGGTCGCGGTCGCGCTGGAACGCCGTCCGGTGTGGCCGCGAGGGCGCGGGATACACACGTTCGCAGAGGGCGTCCGAGACCCCGCCAAGGACGGCGCAGCGATGCAGATCGGTTTCATCCATTGTTCAAAGTGTATCGAACGGGTTGCCCCGATGCCCGGGTGCCCCATCCATCGCGGCCTTATGCGATGGGTGGGAACAACGAACCTACTTCACCGCAGTCGTGCTCACCTTCGCAAGCTTCACTCGCGCCTGGTCCAGCTTGTGCTGTACCTTCGCCACGTCTTCGGGGTCGACATCGGCCGGAAGCGAGTGCGCGTACTCCGTCATCGACCGCTCCCACTGCGTCACCGCCAGCCTCAGCTTGCCCGTCTTCTCATAGAGCTGGCCGAGATGGTCGTGTACGGTCGGGTCGCCGCTGCTGCGCTCCACCGCCTTCTGCAGGTTCATCGAGGCCTGCGTATACTGCCCCAGCTTGAAGTACACCCAGCCCAGCGAATCCAGGAAATTGTAGTTCTGCGGATCTAGCTCGACCGCCTTCTGGATCTGCTTCAGCGCCTCCGGCAGCTTCACGCCGCGGTCGGCGTTCATGTACCCGACGTAGTTCAGCACCGTCGGGTTCTGCGGGTCGATCGCCAGTGCCTTCTGGAACTCGACCTCAGCCTGCTCGTACTGCTTCTCGCGGTCGTCGAGCGCGCCGCGCAGGAAGTAGATATACAGCTTCTCATCCGGCCGCTTTGCGGTCTTCTCGGCGATGTCGATCTCGCTCGATGCGTCGTTCCACCGCTTCAGACGCGTGTATATATTTGCCAGCGCCAGGTGGACGTCGCGGTCTTCCGTCGCCGACTCCGGCGTTCCCTTCATCTGCGCCTTCGCCAGCGCGAGGCCCTCGTCCACCTTGCCTGTGTCGGTCAGCTGGCCCGCGTACATCAGCTGCACCTGCTTGTCCTTGGGCATGGCCTTGGCGGCTGCGGCGGCGGCATCGGTCGCTTGCTGCCACTGATGCGCGTCGCGGTAGGCGTCAATCTCACCCTGGTAGCCGCGGGTCACATAGTCGCCGCCCAGCGCAATCAGCTGTTTGTACGCCGCGACAGCCTCGGGCGTCTTGTTCTGCTCACGGTAGATGATTCCCAGCCGGTCAAGAAAGATCGCGCGGTTGGACTTTTCACCCTCGGCATACTGCCCGTCGAGGTGCGATGTGCTGTCGACCAGCCCGGTCAGCAGGGATATCGCATCGTCGTAGCGGCCCAGCGAGTCGTCGATCAGCGCCTCGTTGTAGGTCAGCTCGGCGTTGTCCTTGGTCAACTCCTTGGCCTTCTTCAGCGTGTTCAGGGCGTCTTCATAATGTCCCTGCCGCCGCTCAATCTCGGATACGCGGATCTGCGACTGGGCATCGGTCGGCTCGGCCGCAAGCACCACGCCGAAGGCCTTCAGCGCGTCATCCAGCTTACCCTCGCTCAGCAGCGCATTGGCGAGCCCGCGTTCGGCGTCGATATTGCCCGGATCGAGGTCCAGCGCCCGCTGGTAGGCCTCCGCCGCTTCTTTAGGGTCCTTCACCTGGTCGTAGCTCGCTCCCAGCGCCAGCTCGATCCGCGGACTGCGGTCGTCCACCGGAACGCCCTTCAGCACGTCGATGGTCCGCTGGAACTCGCCCTGAATGCTGTACAGCCGCGCAAGGTTCAGGACGCTCTCTTCGGAGTTGGGGTCAATCTTTTCGGCCAGCTTGAACTGCCCCTCCGCCTTGGCCGAGTCGTGGTTCAGGCCATACAACTGGCCGAGCAGAAGGTGGTTCTCAATCTCGTTCGGCTGGAGCTTCGCCAGCGTCTCGTACTCCGCGATGGCGAGCTGTAGCATCTCGCCCGACTGCTGGCCCTGCATGTCGCCAAGCGACCGCAGGTAGACCTTGCCGAGCAGCTTGTGCGCCTCGATGTCGTTTGGATTGGTCGCAATCTGGTCCTTGGCCGCCGTCACCGCCTCACGGATGCGGCCGATCTTGAAGTAGAGGTCGGCGAGGCCGTCCTGCAGCAGCGCGGACTTGGGGTCGGCGTTCAGGGCGAGTTTGTACTCCTCGACCGCCTGCGTCGCATAGTCCGGCCTGCCGGCATTAACCGCCATGTCCTCATACATATGCGCGAGACCATAGTGGTAATAAGCCGCCGCACGATCCACCGGTGGCGCGGTCGTTCCCATCGCCGGCGCGTCCGTGCCCTCAGCCGGATGGTGCTTCAATGTCTGCGCGGGAAGAGTGGCGCTCACCGCCAGAATCGCCGGTGCGAAGAAGAGGACGCGGCAGGAGGTAAGGGAAGACTTACGGAGAGAGAATCTCATGAATGTACTTTCCTGACCGGCGAATGTGGTTCCAGATCGACTACGGTTTAGACGTTGCCACCACGCGTTTAGACGGGCGGTTCGATGCAATGCGGCACAATGGCGATTTGACGCGGCCACCGGAGGACGCCGCCCGAAACTTACTGTTCACAATTATATCCACCGGGAAGCGCCGCCACCCAGGTGCCCCACGTCTCGAGTTTGAGACGTGGGTATGCCGCGACTCACCCGTGCCGGAAGTGCCTTACGCCCGTGAAGACCATCGCGACTCCGAGCCTGTTCGCCGCCTGGATCACCTCGTTGTCCCGCACCGAGCCTCCGGGCTGGATCACCGCCGTGGCCCCGGCGTTCGCCACAACCTCCAGCCCGTCGGGAAACGGAAAGAAAGCATCGGACGCCGCCACCGAACCAACCAGCGGCAGCGCCGCTTTCATCGCGCCAAACTTGGCCGCGTCGACCCGGCTCATCTGCCCCGCCCCCACGCCGACCGTCTGGCCGTGGCCCCCATCAAACCGGGCATACACGATCGCGTTCGACTTCACATGCTTGCACACCGTCCAGGCGAAGAGCAATGCCCGCAGCTCCTCCGCCGTGGGCGCGCGCTCGGTAACGGTCTTCAGGTCCGCCGTCGTGATCTGCTTTAGGTCGGCGTCCTGCACCAGCAGGCCGCCCGAGACCTGCTTGATGACCCTGGTCGTGTGGGCGGGTGTGATCTCCACCAGACGCAGGTTCTTCTTCGCCGCAAACCGCGCCAGCGCCTCGGGCGTAAACGACGGCGCGACGATGGCCTCCACAAACAGCTTCGCGATCTCCTCGGCGGCCTCGGCGTCCACCTCGCGGTTGATGCCGATCACGCCGCCAAACGCCGAGATCGGATCGGCCGCCAGCGCCCGCTGGTACGCCTCCAGCACCGTCGCTCCCGTGGCCGCGCCGCACGGGTTCGTGTGCTTGATGATGGCGACCGCCGCGTCGTCCGAACCGGCAAACTCGCTCACCAGCTCCCAGCACGCATCGAGATCGACGATGTTGTTGTAGCTCAGCTCCTTGCCCTGCAACTGCCGCCCCGCTGCAACGCCCTTCCCGCTGCCATTGACATACAGCGCCGCGCGCTGGTGCGGGTTTTCGCCGTAACGCAGCGTCATCTTCAGCGGATCGATGATCCGCACCGTCTCCGGCAGCGCGGCCGTGTCGAACATCGCCGGCTCGCCCACGCCGCCCGGCTCCCCCTTGTGAAGCAAGATCGTCTC
>Ga0116226_10001491_pt1 | contig 20291 bp, 20 predicted proteins | sample S1TSphfallax_FD_89692 | JGI IMG/M metagenome (GOLD analysis project Ga0116226, IMG submission 89692) | Host-associated microbial communities from peat moss isolated from Minnesota, USA - S1T2_Fa - Sphagnum fallax MG | ecosystem: Host-associated > Plants > Peat moss > Unclassified | place: USA... | reverse complement strand
CTCGCGCTCATTGCGGCGCCGACGGGCGAATAACGTTTCTGATCCATGCGGCAAAGTCTGTCTCGGTCATGGCGCCGCTGGCAACGGCGACCATGGTGGTTGCGGCCTCGGCGTCGCTGGCGGTGAGATCGTAGCCGTGGTCGAGCAGGAAGACGCAGGCAACGACGAAGGCGGTGCGTTTGTTGCCGTCGACAAAGCCGTCGTTGCGGGCGATGCCGAACGCGTAGGCGGCGGCGACATCGGCGACGTCCGGCGCGGCGTAGGCGGCCCGGTTTTGCGGGCGGGCGAGGGCGGATTGCACCAGCGCGAAATCACGAATGCCAGCGTCGCCGCCGTGTTCAGCGATTTGTGCGTCGTGGATGGCGAGGACGATGTCCTCGGAGAGCCAGCGCCACGAGGGCGCGGTCACTTTGATCGCATAGTCGAATTGTTTACCACGGTTCACTAACCCTCGTGCCGGCATTCAGGATCCACCGATGCGCGAGGGCTAAGCATGCAGATGTCTATTCGTATCCGCGTACTTGCGGGGTTTGCCGCCGTTCTCGCGATCCTGACGATCTCGGGAACGTCCGGCATTGTCCTGGTTGAACGGATCGCCGTTCACGCGCTGGACTACCGCGCCGCACTTGCGATAAAATCTGACGCGGTGGACCTTGACCTCACGACGACGAAGGTGCGCGTCCGGGTCAACCAATGGCTGCGCAGCTTCAATCCGGTTTTCGCCAAGGGGGCCGACACGTTGCTGGCGCAGACCGCCGCGATGGTGGAGGCTGGCAAGTCGAAGCAGTCCGGCAAGGCGGCCGAGATTATCGGCGGTTTTCAACGAGCGCTGATTGCGTATACCGCGAGCTGGAAGGTTATCCAGAACCAATACAACGACGAACGCAGGCTGTACGCCGAGACGCTCGATCCTGCCGGCGATGTGATCCGCGACGAACTGGCGAAGATCCGTGATGGCGAGGCGGGCACACAGGGCCGCGAGGCCAGCCGTTTGCGTTTGTCGTGCGCGACCAGTTCATGCTGGCGGAACGGATCGCCCTTCGTGATCGGGTGAGCCCGAAGCCGGACCATGCGGCCATGGTGCGTGCGGCGCTCGACAATTCGCGCGCGGCGATGACGGAACTTGCCAAGCGGGTGGCGGATCGGCCGGCGGAGGCCGAGGCGCTGCGAAAGGCGCAAGCCGGCATCAGCGATTGGGGCGCCGCCTTCGAAAAGGCCACGACGATTGCCTCCGCGCGCGCGACGCGCCTCGTCACCTGGACCCGCGATGAGGGTGAGGTGATGGGAAAGGACGCGAGTGCTCTGCGAGAGTTGGAGGAAACGGCGGCTTCGGCCGCGAACGCAGCGCTGGAACAGACGCTCGCGCAGAGCCGCACCTGGCTTTACGCCACGACGGCGCTTGGCCTGGTTCTTGGTGTCGCGGTCAGCCTGCTGCTGGCGCGATCGATCATCGGTCCGCTCACCCGCATGACGGCCGCGCTGAAGGCGCTCGCCGCCGGGGAGCATAGCGGGGAAGTGCCGGAAACCGGCCGTCACGACGAGATTGGCGACATGGCCAAGGCGGCGGAGGTGTTCAAGAACAACGCCCTGGTCATCCAGCGCATGATCGGCGAGCAGGAAGTCGCGCGCGCGCATGCAGCGGCGGCGCAGGCGATGGAACGCAACAGGCTTGCCGACGCGTTTGAGGCAAAGGTCGGCGGCATGGTGCAGGTGCTCGTCGCCAACTCTGGCGCGCTCACCTCCACCGCCGACTCACTGGCCCGCGCTGCCGAGCGCTCCACCGAACGGGCGGCGACGGTCGCGAGTGCCGCGGCGATGGCGAGTTCCGGCGTGCAGACGGTGGCTTCGGCCGCCGAGCAACTGACCGCGTCGATCGGCGAGATCACGCGGCAGGTTTCGAACTCGGCCAATATGACCAGCCAGGCGGTCGCGGAGGCGCAGCGGACGGAAGGGCTGGTGCGTGCTTTGGCGGACGCAGCCCGCAAGATCGGCGACGTGGTGGGCCTGATTACCAGCATTGCAGGCCAGACCAATCTCCTGGCGCTGAACGCGACGATCGAGGCGGCGCGGGCGGGCGATGCGGGCAAGGGATTTGCCGTCGTGGCGAGCGAAGTGAAGAACCTGGCGACACAGACGGCACGGGCGACCGAGGACATCAGCGCCCAAATCACTCATGTTCAGGGCGCGACGCAGCAGGCGGTCGATGCGATCAACAGCATTACTGCCACGATCACGCGGATCAGCACGACGTCGACCTCCATCGCATCCGCGGTCGAAGAACAGGGCGCGGCGACCGCCGAGATCGCGCGCAACGTGCAACAGACGGCGAGTGCGACCCAGGCGGTGACATCCAACATAGCGGGCGTCAGCGAGGCTGCGAACGACACCGGCACGGCTGCGAGCGAAATGCTTAACGTCGCGACCCAGGTCTCCTCACAATCGGATCTTCTTTCGAGGGAAGTCGCCCGGTTCGTCTCCGGCGTGCGGTCGGCATAGAATCTGGATGCGACAGCCGGAATGTTGGGCGATGCGCTTTTGGCCGACGCGGGTTCCGGCGCGGATGGCGCCCAAGGCCACCAAAGCTGGCGCCGGCCGGGCACGCGCCGATGTCGTTTTGCCAAGCAAGATGTCGGCAGCTTGCTGCATTGCCTCGAGGAATTCACTGCCGGGCTCAGGTTTGCGCTTTGGCATTGCATGCGCTCCTGGTTCAACGACTTGTGCACATTGCGAAGGGAAAGCGACCGACGCTTGATGCTTTTGCCTGTAACGAGTTACGCTCGTGCTGGAAAGAGTCTTGGATGGCGAATACGGCGGAGCGGATGAAGGCGATGCGCCAGCGGCGGCGTGCCCAGGGGCTGCGCGAGCTTAGCATGGTTATTTCGGACGCGCGTGATCCCGCGTTCAGGCGGCACGTGGCGCAGGAAGTGTCGCGGCTGGACCCGTCGTTGGAGGGGGAAGCGATGCGGTGGATCGAGGGCGTGTCGCTGTTCGATGAGAGCGACGCGACGCGGTGATATCGTTACGGTCTCCGTGTCCGGCGGCGGTTGTGCAGAACGATGCATTTCCGCGGCAACATCCGTCGGTGAATACTTGCCAATTGACGTCGGATCGACAGCCCGTCGAAAAATTCCGGTTGGATATCGAGCCGACGGCGGAGAATGGGTTGCGGGTTGGCTTGCAGATCACGGTGGACAAGCCGGTGACTGTGCGGCGAGAACGGGTCGGCGGCATTATTGGTCATTTGGGTGCAACCGATTTTCTTCGTCTGAACACGGCGTTGGCATGGGTAATTGGCCTGGGCGGTTGAAGCTCGCATAAAGCAAAAGTTTTTTGGTTCTTTTTTTCAAAAAAGAACTGCTTCTCTTGCCTGGTGACGAGCTATGGTGGGTTGCGGAAGGGCAGCCCACCCTATTGTTTACTGGAATGATTCGGCGTGCGGATGAAGGCGGTGTAGTTGCCGTTTGCGTCGAGATACGAGCCGGCGATGGCGCCGTTGTTGTTGATGCTGGCGGGCTGGGTGTAGGTTCCGTTCGGCACATCGAAACTCGTGAACCCGGATTGGGGCGAGCCGACGAAACCATGGGCGTAGGGCGGTTGTTCGATGTTATAAAATCCGGTGATCTGGTCGTTGTCATTGATGCCAACCGCCATGGTCTGGGGTGCTCCCTGAAGGGCGAAAATCTTGATTTTGCCGTCGGGTGTTCGCTCAAAGCCGGTGGCATGTCCTGCGTAATCGTTGAAGAAATACCCTACGATCGTGTCCTTCCTGTTGATGCCGTAGGCCTGTGTGTAACGCGCGTAACTGATTCCGAAGCTGGTGATCGTTCCATTCGCCAGGCGCAGGAAGGCATGCGAATTGCCTGATGCTTCGCCGTAATATCCTGCTATATCGCCGTTCGCGTTAATGGCGGTGGGAGTGGTAGCGTTAGAGCCGTTCGGGTCGAACGAGGTGATCGTGCCGTCCGCGGCGCGGAGGAAGCCGTGTGTGTTATAGAAGCCGGTGATGACGCCGGCGTCGTTGATGGCGAAGGCCTCGGTGTTGGTGGATCCTTTCGGGTCAAAGGTGATGATCTTGCCGCCAGGCTGTCGCAGAAAACCGTGATTTACATTATCGTTGTTGTCTTGGTAAAAGCCGGTAATTGAGGCTTCGCGATTAATGGCGGTCGAAATGGTGGTCAGCGTTGGTTCGTAGGTGGTAATCGTTCCGTTAGTGTGCCGCAGAAAGCCAGCGAAGAAATCTCCTCCGACGTAGTCACCGGTAACCGCGCCGCCGGCATTAATGGCGGAAGCATACGTGGAAACGTTGTCCACGTTGAAGGTGATAAAGGTTTGCCCCGCGGCAGGCCCGTTTGCGGCGAGCGCACAGAGGGTTGCCAGTGTTCCCGGTTGGCTCACCAACGACGTTTTGGACATCGCGCATCCCCTGGTCTAGCTTTTCTTACATATTATCTCCGTTCCCGATCGTGACGCAAATTTGTATTGATCCCCGCGTGGCATCCGCAATTTGCAAGAGTTTTTTGGTTCTTTTTTTCAAAAAAGAACTGCTTCTCTTGCCTGGTGACGAGCTATGGTGGGTTGCGGAAGGGCAGCCCACCCTACCTTTTCTCTTCACTCCAGCGGGCAATTATATGTCGTCAAGATATAGAGGCCGTGCATCATGCGTTCGACGTAAGCAGCGTCACATTGAAACCCTTGACCTTTGATCCAGCGGCTTGCCGGGTCGATTTCGGCGATGTCGTCGGAAGGGTTGGACACGAGGTAAGAGTCGTTTTCATTTCCTGCCCAGCCCCATTGGTCCCAGGTTACTACAATGCCATCGTGCGATTTGAATTTCGCAATCAGATTTCGGTGCAGTTTGTACCAGACGAAGAAACCAACCGGGTCACGTATAGGTGGAATTACCGTAAACACTGTCGGGGTAAGCGTGGCGATCACCGCAACGGTCAATAATATATGAAGTCTTTGAGCGCCCATAGGAGGTTTGAATGCCATCACAAGGAGAATAATGCAGGCAATTATGATAATCGGCAAATAGAATAAGATACAAATCAAGAAAATGCCGAAGTCTCTGCTCCAGGCAAATGGTGTTGCGGTCACCAGGACGATCACAGCGACCAGCAGAGGCAGTTGCGCAAATAAACGTGCAACGGTGGCGCGTAGCATGTGGTAGCCTACTTGGTGAGGTGAATTGGTGGGTTGCTGAAGGGCAACCAACCCTACTCTTGGCGCCGCGATGGCGTTTCAGGCTGCGGCTTGGGTTGCGGCGGCGAGGACCTCCTCGACGACTTCGGGGTGGTGGGCGATGACCAACAGCAGAACGCGGGCGGAGGCCTCGGGTTGGCGGCGGCCTTGTTCCCATTCGCGAACGGCCGAGGGGGTGAAGCCGAAACGTTGGGCGAAGCGGGTCTGGCTGAGGCCGGTGCGGGCGCGGATGGCGCGCACGTCCACCGCGCCCGGTGCCGGCCAGGCACGCGCCGGCTTGCTCTTGCCGAGCATTATGTCGGCGGCCTGCTGCATTGCCTCGAGGAATTCACTGCCGGGTTCGGGTTCGCGTTTTGGCATGGCAGGCACTCCTGTTTAGCGATTTGTGCGGCGGGCCAGTTCGGCCTTCAAGGCGGCGACGATTGAATGGGCACCGCGTTTTTCTTCCGGAGAGAGATCGGCCTGTTCGTTTTTGCCGCATAGAATGATGGCCACGATCGGCAAATCATCATGTAAAACGTAATAAACCACTCGGAAGCCGCCCCGCTTTGCGCGGTGGCCGGCACCGAACCGCGGCTTTCGCACGCCCCGGTGCCCGGAATGAGGTCGCCGGCCAGAGGATTGTGCGCCAGCGTCCAAATCAGTTCGGCCCGTTCCTCTCGCGAGAGCAGCGCGTCGGCGCGGCGCGAGAAGATCCGGGTTTCGAGCACCGACTGCATTCGCGCGGACTATACGGCATTGCCATACAGTGCGTCAATGCCGTATGTTGCGCTCGGTTCGGCGTGAGCGCCGATCGTGGCCCGGCGACCTGAGCTGGTGGGGTGCGAAGGGCACCCCACCCTACTTTTTTTCCCAGCCGCGGGGGCCTTGTTGCCAGTAGGTGAGGGTGTGGCCGGCGGATTTGGCGAGGCGCCAGCGGGCGCGGGCGGAGGCGACGGCGGATTCGTCGCCGCCGTCGAAGAGGTCGAAGATGCGCTCGTAGGCGTCGAGGCGGGCGCTGGTTTGGCCGTCCAGCAGGAAGAGGTAGGTTGCGCCGTTGGGGGCGTCGTCGGTGTCGGTGATCCAGATCGGTTGCAGATCGGCTTCGCCGGTGGACGCGGTGCCGTGGGGTAGCCAGTCCGGCTCGGGGCAGACCCAGAGGGTGGTGTCGATGGCGGGGATGCGGTCGGCGGCGCAACGGACTACGGCGCGCTTGCCGGCGGCGAGCGTGCGGCCAAGCAGCGCGGGGAGGGCTTGCTCGGGGCCGGTGCGGGTGAGGTGGTAGAAACCGATGTCAGCCATGTGGCAAAAGTTTTTTGCTTCTTTTTTTCAAAAAAGAAGGCCTTCCTTGCCTATGGTTCGGCTTCAAATCGATCTCTGACGAGCCGATCGAGCAGCCGCACGCCAAACCCGGTGGCGCCCGCGGCGCGGCGGTTATCGGCCTCCGCGTGATTCTCGACGCCCGCAATGTCGAGATGCGCCCAGGGAATGTCGCCGACGAATTCGCGCAGGAAGGCGGCGGCGTGGCACGCGTCCGGCTGGCCGCGTTCGGGGGAGCAGTGGCGCAGGTCGGCGATGTCGCTGTCGAGCGCGCGGCGGTGGCTTTCGTCGATCGGCAGGTGCCAGACGGGCTCGCCGACGGCGGCACCGGCCGCCGCCACGGAAGCCGCCAGTGCGTCATCGTTGCTGAAGACGCCGGCCATGTGGTGGCCGAGGGCGGTGACCACGCTGCCGGTGAGGGTGGCGGCGTCGATGATGGCGCGGGGGTTTTCGCGGGCGGCATAACCTAGCGCGTCCATCAGCACGAGGCGGCCTTCGGCGTCCGTATCGACCACCTCGATGGTGGTGCCGTTGGCGTGGCGCAATATGTCGCTGGGGCGATAGGCGTTGTCGCCGATGGCGTTTTCCGCCAATGCCAGCACCGCCATGGCGGGGGCGGGGGAGCGGCGGAGGGCGAGTGCCAGGATGGCGCCGGCGCAGGCGGCCGCACCCGCCATGTCGGCGCGCATTTCCCACATGGCGTCGGCCGGCTTTATGCTGATGCCGCCGGTATCGAAGGTAATTCCCTTGCCGACGAAGGCGGCCGGCGGCGCGTCGATCGCGCCGGGCCAGCGCAGCACCGCCAGCGCCGGCGGATGCATGGACGCACCACCTACTGCCAGAAGGCCGTTGAGCGCGGCCGACTGTAGCGCTTCGCCGCGCAATACCTGAAGCGTGCAGCCGGCGTTGACAAGTTGTTCCAGGCGCGCCACGAAACTGTCGGGTGTCTTGGTGTTGGATGGTTCGGTTACCAGATCGCGGGCGAATTCCACGCCCTCCAGCACGGCGGCCTGGCGGGCCCAGCGCTTTTCGAAATCGGCATCGTCGGTGACGGCAAAGACGTCGGCGAGGCGTGGCGCGTCCTCCGGCACGCGGGTGATGAGTTTCTCGTAGCGCCAGGAACGCAGCACGGTGCCGGTGAGGCAGGCGACCGCGTCGCGGTGGCGCAGGCCGCGAAGATCGATCGACAGGCGCGAGGCACGGATCGTGTGGGCGGCCGCGGTGGCGCCGGCCGCTTCGAAGATTTGCTCGTCGGGCGCGTCACCGATGCCAACCAGCAGCACGCGCCTGGCGCCGCCATGGATGTCGCAAATTGTATCGACCGCGCCGTGGAAGCTGGATGCTCGGGCGGCGGTGACGAAATCGGGCGGCGCTTCGCCGGCACGCACAGGGAGTGCCAGGGGCCAGTCGCCTTCGATTTGGCCAACGGGGTGGACGCGCAGCATTAGGAAGGAAGCAGTTCTTTTTTGAAAAAAAGAAGCAAAAAACTTTTGTCCGTCGCGTGCAGCACTGAATTGGCCCTTTTGAAGCGAAAGCCGGCCGCGATGAGCAAAAGTTTATTGCTTCTTTTTTTCAAAAAAGAAGTGCTTTCTTTCTTACTCAAAATGATCGCTAACCAGGCGATCGAGCAGGCGCACACCGAACCCAGTCGCGCCCTTCGGCACTGTCGGATGATCCTTGGTCGCCCAGGCGGTGCCGGCGATATCCAGATGCGCCCATTTTGTGTCGTTCACAAAGCGCGCAATGAACTGCGCGGCGGTGATCGAGCCGCCGGGGCGGCCGCCGATATTCTTCATGTCGGCGATGTCGGATTTGATCTGTTTGTCGTATTCGCGGCCCATCGGCATGCGCCACAGCCGTTCGCCGGAGGCCAGGCCCGCCGCTGTCAGTTTGGCGGCCAGATCGTCGTCGTTGCTGAACAGGCCGGCGTGCTCGTGGCCCAGCGAAATGATGATCGCGCCGGTGAGGGTCGCCAGATCGATCATGAAACGGGGGGAGAATTTTTCCTGTGCGTACCAGAGCACGTCGGCGAGGACGAGGCGGCCCTCGGCGTCGGTGTTCAACACCTCGATGGTCTGGCCGGAATAGGATTTCACCACGTCGCCGGGGCGTTGGGCGGTGCCGCTCGGCATGTTTTCAACCAGGCCGACGAGGCCCACGGCGTTCACCGGCGCGCGCCTGATGGCGAGCGACGCCATCAGGCCGGTCACCGCGGCGGCACCCGCCATGTCCCACTTCATGTCCTCCATGCCGGCGGCGGGCTTAATGCTGATGCCGCCGGTGTCGAACGTGACGCCCTTGCCGATGAAGGCCAGCGGCGCTTCGCCCGACCTGCCGCCGTCCCACCGCATGATGGCGGTTCGGGCCGGATTGGCACTGCCTTGCGCCACGCCGAGGAGGGCGCCGAAGCCGAGCTTCTCCATGTCTTCCGGGGTCAATACGTCCACGGCGAGACCGAGCTCGGTGAGCTTTTCGATGCGGTTGGACATTTCCACGGGCGTGAGGATGTTCGGCGGTTCGCTGGCGAGATCGCGGGCGATGAAAATGCCGCGGGCCAAGGCCTCGGCTTTCGCCCATGCAGCGCTGGCGGCGGCCGGTTCGGTTGTCAGCACCGACAAGGTGGCGAGCTTCGGCTTGTCCTCGGGCTTTTCCTTGGTGCGGTAACGATCGAAGCGATAGGCGCGCAGCACCGCGCCCAGGGCCACCAGGGCGGCTTGCGGGCCGGTGACGCCGTCGGTGGCGAGCGATACGGTGGCCTCGCGGGTCAATGCGGCCGCGAGATTGCCGCCGGCATCTTCAAGGCGGCGCTCGGAGACCTCGGCCGCCTTGCCGAGGCCGGCGGCGACGATGCGGTTCAGGCCGCCGCCGGGGGCGAGAATGCTGCACGTGGTGCCCTCCTTGCCGGTGAAGTCGGCGCTGGCGAAGCCGCGGCTCACGGCGCCGCCGGTCGCAGCGTCTGCCGCCTGCCAAAGGCCGGAGGGCGCCGCGCCTTCGACGATGAGCAGCGCCAAAGCGCCGCTCGCCGGCAGGGACGAGGCAGAAAAACGCACTTCCAGCATTCGGGGGGATCCAATCGTGTTGCGGCGCGCCCGCAATGTAGCAACCTACCCGGCCTTTGCCAGGGCCGCCATCCGGGCTATGCCCCCGGCGCATGGACGATGCAGCCCTTTTGGACCTCGCCGCCCGCCTTGCATGGCAGGCGGTTGAATTGATCCTGTCCATCCGTGCCCGCGGCTTCTCCACCAGCCAGAAGAATGACCGCTCGCCGGTGACCGAGGCGGACCAGGCGGCGGAGACGCTGATCACCGCTGGGCTGCGCGCGGGCACGCCGCTGATCGCCATCGTGGCGGAGGAAGAAATCAGCGCCGGGCACATTCCGCGCCCAGGGCGCGCCACCTGGTATGTCGATCCGCTGGATGGCACGCGCGATTTTGCCGCCGGCCGGGATTCATTTTGCGTCAATATCGGCCTGGTGCGGGACGCGGTGCCGGTGCTGGGGGTGGTGGCGGTTCCTGCAACGGCGGAGCTTTTTGCCGGCATCGTGGGCGTGGGTGCCTGGAAGCAGGATGCGGCGGGGCGCCGGCCGATTCGCGTGCGGCCGCGGCCGGCAGAGGGGCTGACTGTGCTGGTCGGCCATCGCTATAGCGATGACCCCCGAGTGCGGGAGTATTTGCGTGGAAAGCAGGTCGCTTCGGTGACGCAACTGGGGTCGGCGATCAAGGTGTGCCGCGTCGCGGAAGGCGTGGCGGATCTTTATCCACGCTTCTCGCGCACCATGGAGTGGGACACGGCCGCGCCGCAGGCGGTGCTGGAGGCGGCGGGGGGGACGCTTACGCTGCTGGATGGGACGGCGCTGCGGTATGGCAAGCCGGGGTGGGCTAATGGGGGGTTTGTGGTGCTGGGGGGGACTTGAAGAGGAAAACGAAGCAGTTCTTTTTTGAAAATAAGAACCAAGAAAACTTTTATTAATTTCGACCAGCTGATCGTTCAAAAGGGCCAATTCGGTGCTGCCCGCTACAGATAAAAGTTTTTTGGTGCTTTTTTTCAAAAAAGAACTGCTTCCCTTCCTTGCTTCCGCCGGGCGGCCGTCATGACCATCGCAATTGGCGCCGATGGTGCCGGCATCGAAAGGGCTGCCGCCTTGCTACGGGAAGGCAAGCTTGTCGCGTTCGGTACCGAGACGGTTTATGGTCTTGGTGCTGACGCAACGAACGGCTCCGCGGTGGCGGCTGTTTTTGCCGCCAAGGGACGACCCCACTTCAATCCGCTGATTTGTCATTTTCCCGATGCAGACGCGGCGTTTCGGCATGTTTTGGCCGATGCGCGGGCCGAATGCCTGGCCGCCTCGCTGTGGCCGGGGCCGCTGACGTTGGTGCTGCCACGCCGGGCGAAGGGCGGCATCAGCCTGCTGGCGGGCGCTGGCCTGGACACATTGGCGGTGCGGGTGCCCGCACATGCGGCGGCACTCGCGCTGCTGCGCGCGGCCGGCGTGCCGGTCGCCGCACCTTCGGCGAACCGCTCGGGTGCGGTGAGCCCGACTTCGGCGGAACACGTGCTGGCAGATCTTTCCGGGCGGATCGAGGCGGTGCTGGACAGCGGACCCTCCGCCGTGGGGTTGGAAAGCACGGTGTTGGATCTTTCCGGACCGCAGCCATTCCTGCTGCGGCCCGGCGGAACGCCGGCGGCGGCGATCGAGGCGCTGATCGGTCCTGTCGGACGCGGCATCAGCCCCGAACAGGCCCAGTCTTCGCGCTTGTTACGCTCGCCTGGCTTGCTCGTTTCGCATTACGCGCCGTCACTCCGGGTGCGGTTGAACGCCAGCGAAGTATCCTCCGATGAGGCGTTGCTGGCGTTTGGGCAGCCGCTTCGCGGCGCCGGCCTGGTGTGGAACCTCAGTGAAAGCCAAAACGTGACTGAAGCGGCGGCGCGGCTGTTTGCCGGTTTACGTTGGTTGGATCAGGAAGGTGTGCGTTTGGGCATGGTGCGCATCGCCGCCATGAAGGTGCCTGCGGGGGGGTTGGGTGACGCGATTAATGACCGGCTGTTGCACGCGGCGGCGCCGAGGTAAGCAAGCAAGCAGTTCATTCTTGAAAAAAAGAACCAAGAAACTTTTGTCTATTACGGGCAGCAACTGAATGGAACGCAATTAGAGCATTTTCAGCCTGACTGGAATCGGCCTTCATGAGCCGGCGGTTTGAGGCTGATACAAATGCTCTGCAAACAACTGGCTGGAGCGGCCGGCCGGATGCCGATGATTTTCCAGTCCGGATGAAGCCGCTCTAGCAAAAGTTTTTTGGTTCTTTTTTTCAGAAAAGAACTGCTTTCTTTCCTTTCCTACGCGGCGCGCATTTCGTTGGCGAAATTGCTCACTTCGGTCGTAAGCGCGCCCGACTGGCGGGACAGGTCGCCGGCGGCGGTCAATACCTCACTTGCGACGGCACCGGTTTCGTTGACAGCGCGCCCGACCTCGGCGATGTTGCTTGTGACCGACTGGGTATTGCCGGACATCTGTTGCACATTGCGGGCGATTTCCGCGGTGGCCGCACTTTGTTGTTCGACGGCGGCGGCGATCGACGTGGCGATCCCCGCCACTTCCTCGATGATGCCGGTGATGGCGCGGATGGCGTCCACCGCCTGATTGGTTGCTGTCTGCACCTGGCCGATCTGGGCGCCGATTTCCTCGGTGGCGCGGCCGGTTTGCTGTGCCAGGGATTTCACCTCGGACGCGACCACGGCGAAGCCACGCCCGGCCTCGCCGGCGCGCGCCGCCTCGATGGTCGCGTTCAGCGCCAGGAGATTGGTCTGCCCGGCGATGCTGGTAATGAGATCTACGACCTGGCCGATCTTGCCGGCGCCTTCGGCAAGCGCGCGCACAATGCCATCAGTGTGGCGCGCCTCGCCCACGGCCCGGTCCGTCATGCGGGCGGACGCGGTGACCTGGCGGCCGATTTCGCCGATCGACGCGGTGAGTTCCTCTGCGGCCGCGGCAACCGTGGATACGCCCGCGCTGGCGGCCTCGGCCGCGTGGGCGACGGTGGCGGACTGGGCGTTGGTCGCCTCGACGCTGCTATTCATGTTTTGCGCCAGCGTTTCAAGCTGCCGGCTGGCACCTGCGAGGTTGGACGCCAGGCCGCCGATCCGCGCCTCGAAGCTGCTCACTGAGTCGCTCAGCTTGCGGGCATGCATGAGCTTGAGCTCGTCCTCGTAAACAGCCACCGACAGGTCGATATCGAGAAGTATCGCCTGGGTGATCGCGCCGGCCAGAACGCCCATGCGCTTTGTCGATGCAGCGGTGTTGAACCAGCCGCTGCGGGCGCTGGAAGCGACGGCCAAAAGGTGACCGGCGAAGTACCCGTATCCGCCAATATACCACCGCGGGTCCAGACCGATGCGGCTGTGCATGCGGCCGATACGCGCAACCGATTCCATGTAGGCTGTGCTGAAGTCGGCGCGGAAGAGTTTGCGCCAGTGTTCGGCCTGCGCGCCGCGAGCGCGGTCGATGGCGCTGCTATCCTTGAACATCGCCATCAGTTCAGGGCGTGACCGCATGTGCTGATAGAAGCTGCCCAATATGTCGGGCAACGCCTTGTCCAGCACAGGCGCGAAATCGCGCAATGCCTGGAGAGCTGCCTCATTCAGACCCATGAACGCTAAACGCTGCGGCATATCGAGATTTGTGGACACAAGGTCCCTCCAGGTTGGCGCTGGGGGAACCGTAAGGAGGTTTGGTAAAGCGGGGCTTAAGCAGCGCGGTGCCAAAACGTGGTGACGATGATTTTTGGCGACCGTGCTAACCGCAGGGTGAATTGGGCCGCGTGCGCCATTGGTAAAAGTTTTTTGGTTCTTTCTTGCAAAAAAGAACTGCTTTTTTCCTGAACCTCAAGGCAGTTTTGTATCCGGGTCGAGCAGGAAAAACTTGCGTTCCGTCAGGACCGGCCAGCCGAATTTTGACGAGATCGGCGTTGCATTGTCGTCGAGCAGCCGCCAGCCCATCCGGGTCGAGAGCGGCGTGGGATTGTCGGACAGAACCTTCCAGCCGGCTTTTTCGGAAAAAGGCGTTGCGTGTTGCGACAGCAGGCGCCAGCCGAATTTCGTTGAGAGAGAAAAATTGCTGAGCACGGGGAGGCTCCAGAATGTCGAGAACGGCGTGCGGTTATTCGACAGGAGGGGCAGGCCGAGTGCCTTCGAGAAAGGCGCCGGGTCCCGGCTCAGTTCGTCGTCGTCATCGTAACTCATGGAATAACTCCCAAGCTCGGATGATCCGTGGCTGCTCAGGATCTTGCGGGCACGTAGGGCGTGGCCGAATCCCGCGACGACTGTCACCAGCGACCCGCCGCCTCTCACGGTGTCGGCACATCGCGCCGCATCGCTTTCGGAAATGCCCGCGTTCGCGAGGGACGCCGCGAAACTGTCCTCGGCGGCGTCGCCGCCTTTGCCGCGCCGGCCGCTGGCCTTGGTAATCAGGTGCACAGAATCGTTTCTGAAGCCTGCTTTCTTAAGCGCATCGGCAGCCGCGTGGCCGGCAGGATGGTCGGTGAACAGTCCGGTGATCAATTGCGACATGAGTCCTCCTGCCCGACTGTATTCACATTATATAATTGTATTCAAAGATATTTTGAATTTAGTGCGTTATGTGCGGCCGGCGCGCCATCATTGCGTGACCAGCTTCGGCAGGCCCGGCTGGTCCGCCTCGGCGCGTGCCTGGGCGCGGCGCAGGAGGGGCAGCATGGCGACCAGCGTGGCGCAGAGCAGCACCAACTCAAGCCCGTACACCGACATGTATCCGGTCGCCGGCCCGAAACCCGCGCGCGTCGTGAAATGGGTCACGACGTCGCGGATGATGCCGCCGGCGGCAATGGCAAGCCCGGCGGCGGAGGCCTGAACCGCGCCCCAGGCGCCGAGGGCCAGGCCGCTCTGGCTTTTTGGCGCGAGATTCATGGTGGCGGTTAATGTGCCATGGCCAAACAGGCCGGCGCCGAAGCCGATCAGTGACGTGCCGATGACGAACAGCGCCGGCATCTGAAACGGCGAGGCCAGAATGATACCGGCGAAGGCGGGCAGGCCGACCAGCGCGCCGTAGGTTGCCATGCGGAACGGATCGGCGCCGCGGCTGAGCACGCGGGAGGCGAGCGCGAAGCCGAACAGGCCGCCGAGCGCCAGGGTGGCCGTCAGTTTCGTGGTCGCACCCACGGTGAGATGCAGGATCTGGCCGCCATAGGGTTCGAGCAGCACATCCTCCATGCTGAAGGCCATGGTGCCGAGGCCGACCGCCAGCAGGCGGCGCCTGGCCCGGCCACCCGAAACGAAGCCGGCCCAGGCGTCCTCGAAACTCGGTGCATTTTCCGGCGGCTTGCGGAACGGCTGGCGCGTCTCCTGTTTCCACAGCGAGACGACGTTCAGCACCATGGTGGCCACGGCCGCGGCCTGGATTACCTGGATCAGGCGTTTCGGCGAGAAATCGGCCAGGAACGCGCCGAACGCCAGCGCGCTGCCGATCATGCCGAACAGCAGCACGACGTACATCAGGCCGACCACGTTCGGCTGCGATTCCTTGGGTGCAAGGTCGGTGGACAACGCGAGGCCCACGGTCTGCACGGTATGCAGCCCGGCGCCGACGAGCAGGAAGGCCAGACCCGCACCGAGGTCGCCGATCCACAGCGGGGCGGTTGCCGCATGATTGGTGCCGGAGAGCACCAGCAGGGCAAACGGCATGATGGCCAGGCCGCCGAACTGAACCAGGGTGCCGCGCCAGATGAATGGCACCCGCCGCCAGCCGAGGGCGGAACTGTGCATGTCGGAACGGTACCCGATCAGGGCGCGGAACGGCGCGAAGATCAGCGGCAGCGAAATCATGATGCCGACGAGCGAGGCCGGCACGTTGAGCTCGACGATCATAACGCGGTTCAAGGTGCCAACGAGCAGCACCAGCGCCATGCCGACGGAAACCTGGAAGAGCGAAAGGCGCAACAGCCGCGGCAGCGGCAAATCCGGCGTGGCTGCATCCGCGAACGGCAGGAAGCGCGAACCTGCCTCCAACCAAGCGGTGATCAATCGGTTGCTGACCCGCTCGCCAATTCGATTCATGATCTAATCAACCTCGATGTGCCAACCTTGGTCTGCCAAGCAGGGTCTGGACAATTCCCATTGACCCGGGAAAAGGCCGGGTCCTGCGAGGCCCGGTCCTTCCTTCAGCGAATTGACGCGACCGTGCCTGCGTTAGCGCGACGCGACCGAGCCTGCTCCCGTCGTCATGCCCATGGCAGTGCCCTGGGGCAACGGCGCCGTGGTGTTCACGGCCGCCTGCTTGACGTGTTGGTTGCCTTGGTAGAACGCGGGATACCACGTCGTGTGGGTCAACACGGCGGCGTGGATGATCAGCGACGTCGCGGCCACGCTGAACAGCAGCAATGGAATGCCGACGCCTGGCTTCACGACCAGCCACAATCTTGCTTGGTTCATTTCAGTTACCTCCTCGTGTGTCCTGGACCGATGAAGCCCCGGTTAGTGAAGCCAGGGTGACCAGACATAGCTGAGCAGATGTGCCACCAGGGCGATCGCACCGAACACGCGTGTTCCGTCGATGATGTGCTTGTGGATTTCCTGCGCTTCCGGCCATGTCAAGCCTGTGGGCCATACTTTGGTGTCGTCCGACATTGCTGCTCCTCCTAGCAAGGGTGCGAAAAAACCGTGCTCAACCCCGCACGGCTTACCCTGGTTTGCGGCGTTCGAAAGACTTTGCCTGACCGCGCCTTTTCAACCCCTTCCGGGGCCGATGTTGCAGAAGCCGCACGCTTTGCCGACCGCGACTGTCAGTATCTCCTTACAACTTTTAGTGTCAATCGTATAGGACACCTTCAAGCGTCCGGTTCTTGCCCGGCGACAAGCCGGTTTTGTCCGGTAAAACACTCATTCTGGCTTCGGTTGTAAGATAAATGACGGACACGACGCGAGCCGGGTCATTAAAAGATCAGGAACAAAACGAAGAATTTCTTTTTTAAAAAAGAGAAACAAAAAACTTTTGCTAATTGCTGCAAGCTGGCGCTTCAAAAGAGCCAACGTGGTGCCACCCGCAATAGACAAAAGTTTTTTGGTTCTTTTTTTCAAAAAAGAACTGCTTTCTCTTTTCTTCCTTCTTATAAACACTGCGGCTCGGATGAGCGGCACGAGGCCTTTGTGAACGATATCGACTCGGCAGACCTGACCGCGTGTGACCGCGAGCCGATCCATATTCCCGGCGCCGTGCAGCCGCACGCCGCGTTGCTCGCATTGCATCCGGATAGCCTGTGCGTCGTGCATGCCGGCGGTGCCACGGCCACGCTGCTCGGCACGGCGCCGCAAGCCTTGCTCGGGCAGACCGCGGATCGTTTCCTGCGGCCCGATCACCTGGCGCGGCTGCGTGCGCTGCTCGGCACCGGCCAGCCGAATGTCCGTCCGTTGCTGGCGTTCAGCATGCAAGCCGCGTCCGGCGGCAGCATCGCTGACGTGATCGTGCACCGGGCGGGCGGGCCGCCGGGACTTTTCGTGCTGGAATTTGAGCCTCGGCACGAAGATGAGCCGGAGAATCCGCTGGCGCTGGTGCAAACCATGGTGCGCCATGTGCAACAGGCCGAGGGGCCGCATGCGTTCTGCGAGGCGGTCGCGACCGAAGTGCGCGCGGTCACCGGATTCGACCGCGTCATGGTCTATCGTTTCCTGGCCGACGGCAGCGGTGCGGTAATTGCCGAGGCGCGCCGCGAGGAAACCGCGTCGTTCCTTGGTCTGCATTACCCGGAATCCGACATACCGAAGCAGGCCAGGGCACTGTATCAAACGAACTGGATTCGCATGATTCCGGATGCGCGCTATAGCCCGGCCGCGTTGCTACCAGTGGAAAATCCGGCGACCGGGCTGCCGCTCGACCTCAGCCAGGCGGTCACCCGCAGCGTGTCCGCGGTGCACCGGCAATATCTCGCCAATATGGGCGTGGTGGCGTCTATGTCGCTGTCTCTCGTCATGCGCGGAGAGCTTTGGGGCCTGGTTGCCTGCCATCACCAGGGGCCGCGCTATATTCGGTATCCGGTGCGCGAGGCGTGCGAGCTGTTCGCCGAAATGGCGTCGGCGCAACTTGAAATGAAAACCGCCGCCGAACGGTTCGCCGCCCGTCTGGCGAGTTCCCGGGTGCATGAGGAAATGGTGCGCCGCATGAGCCAGGAGCCGGACCTGGCGCGCGGGCTCACGCGCTTTCGGCCGAACCTGCTGGACTTCATTCCGGCGAAAGGCGTGGGGCTGTGGGTTGATGGCAGTTTCACCGGAATCGGCAACACGCCCGATGCCGCGCAGATTGAAACGCTGGTCGTCTGGCTGAACGCCACGGTGAAGGATGGCGTATTCCACACCGAGTCGTTGCCGGCCCATTATCCGCCGGCCGCGGATTTCGCCGATGTGGCCAGTGGCCTGCTTGCCCTCTCCGTCTCCAAGACGCCGCGCGATTACGTGCTGTGGTTTCGCCCCGAGGTGATCCGCACCGTGACGTGGGCCGGCGATCCGGACAAGAAGCTGGAGCAGGGGAACAACGCGGGCATACTGAACCCGCGAAGCAGCTTTGCGGCGTGGGAGCAATCGGTTCGCCTGCATGCCGAGCCTTGGCTCGAGACCGAAATCGAGGCGGCGCACAATCTGCGTCTGTCGCTGCTCGAGGTGGTGCTGCGGCGCATTGACCAGATGGCGCGCGACCGTGAAATCGCCCGCCTGAAGCAGGCGCGCCTGACCGAGGAACTGGATCGCCGGCTTGAACAGTGGCAGGAAGTGGCGGCCGCGCTGCAACAGGAAACCGAACGTCGCGCGGTGGTGGAGGCCGAATTGTCGCAGGTGCTGCGCCATACGGTGGCCGACCAGGAGGCCGAGCGCCAGCGCATTTCGCGCGAATTGCACGATACGCTGGGCCAGTCGCTGACTTTGCTGCAGCTAGGCCTGGAGGGCGTGGGCCAGGTTTCGCATGCCGATCCCGAGGTGCAGCGCAGGGTCAGCCAGTTGAAGGGGCTGGCCGCCGACGTGGGGCGCGAGGTGAACCGGCTGGCGTGGGAAATCCGGCCGACCGTGTTGGACGATCTCGGTATCCAGACGGCGGTGCGCAATCTGCTGGAGACCTGGAGTGCGGGCTGCGGCATCCGCTTCGACCTCGAAATGCGCTGCGGCGACCGCAGGCTTGCATCAGATATAGAGGTGACCCTCTATCGCGTGCTGCAGGAAGCGCTCACCAATGTGGTTCGTCACGCGGACGCGACGCACGTCGGCGTCATTCTCACCTTCGCGGAGCGCCAGGTCGACATGATTGTCGAGGATGACGGCAAGGGTTTTCGCGCCAATAGTGCTGCGGGCGACGGCCCGCCCGCGCGCCGCCTGGGGCTGCTCGGCATTCGCGAACGCCTTTCGCTGGCCGGCGGTACGCTGGAAATCGAATCGGCGCCCGGCGGCGGGACCACGCTGTTTGTTCGGATTGCGGTTTAACGATGCGTGGCAAAAGTTTTTTGGTTCTTTTTTTCAAGAAAGAACTGCTTTGCTTCCCTCCGTCCAACCGGACGCAGACCTGAAATGCCAGTTGCACAACAAGCGCCGAGATTGCGCGTATTCCTGGCCGACGATCATCCGATCGTGCTCGACGGCATCACGGCGCTGCTCGTGGCCGATTCCCAGTTGGAACTTGTCGGCCACGCCGGGGATGGGCCGACGGCGCTGCAATGCGCGACGGCACTGCGCCCCGATGTGGCCGTGCTCGACCTGTCGATGCCCGGCATGAACGGTGTGGAAGTGGCGCGCCGCCTGCTGGCGGTGTGCCCGCATTGCCGGGTGGTTGTGCTGACCGTGCATGAGGAGGCCGCCTACCTGCATGAGCTGCTCGACCTCGGGATCGCGGCCTATGTTCTGAAACGCTCGGCGACGGAGGAGCTGGTGCGCAGCATTCACGCCGTCGCCGCCGGCGGCATCTATCTCGATCCCGCCATTGCCGGGCGGGCGCTGCGCGCCAAGGCGGTGGCGCCACGGCAGAACAACCAACAAGGCACGCCGCTAAGCAGCCGTGAAATCGAGGTTCTGCAACTTACCGCGTCCGGCCACAGCAACAAGGCGATCGCCACGAAGCTCGAAATCGGGCTGAAGAGCGTGGATACCTACAAAGCGCGCGCAATGGCCAAGCTGGGGTTTCATAGCCGCGTCGATGTGGTGCGGTTTGCGCTCAACCAGGGGTGGCTGGCCGAGGCTTGAGTCGACGCCAATAAAAGTAACAAAAGGGAGTAAGTAATTTTTTGACAAAAAGAACGAAAAAACTTTTTCTTTGGGTGCCGCGGCGCCCTATAAAGTCAAACCCGCTTACCTTGCGGCAGCGGGTTTTGTGTCACCGGGTTTTGTGTCACCAAACCGGCTAACTGCCTAATTGCATGTCGGCCAGCACTTCGGCAGCGAGACCTCGTTTGTCGCCAGCGGCACATTCTGCAACGGGCCCTTCAGGGCGGATGCAATATTGGTGGAGGACGGGCTGGAGAACCCGCCGAACTGTGCGGATGAAACCGCGACCATGGCTGCTATCAGCGCGAATGCTTTCATTTTGACATGCCCCGTGCACTTGAGTTTCGACAAAAGGTGACGGGTGATTTGCCCCCCCGTCATCGCCAGATATAGCAGCTTCGCCACGCTGGCGCTACTGGTGGTGGTGCGCCGCAACCAATCTCGCCTCAGGGGTGGTGCGGCGGCGGTTGTGGATAACCGGTTGCAGGAATTACCGCACGTCACTGCGGTTGCAGGCCACCCGCCGGCGG
>Ga0116226_10001489_pt1 | contig 20312 bp, 12 predicted proteins | sample S1TSphfallax_FD_89692 | JGI IMG/M metagenome (GOLD analysis project Ga0116226, IMG submission 89692) | Host-associated microbial communities from peat moss isolated from Minnesota, USA - S1T2_Fa - Sphagnum fallax MG | ecosystem: Host-associated > Plants > Peat moss > Unclassified | place: USA... | reverse complement strand
TTGCTGCACGAATTTCTATCGCCGCTGTCGAATCAGCGCGACGACGAGTACGGTGGTTCGCTCGAGAATCGCATGCGCTTTCCACTCGAGGTGTTTGCGGCGGTACGCGCGGCAACGCCCGCGACGATGCCGGTCTGGATGCGCATCTCCGCGAGCGACTGGACACCAGGCGGCTGGGACCTCGAGAGTTCGATCGTCCTAGCCGAGGCTCTCGCGGTGCGCGGCTGTGCCGCGATTCACGTCTCGAGCGGCGGCCTGTCCGCGCAGCAGGCGATCCCGTTGGCGCCCAACTACCAAGTGCCGTTCGCGGCGCGCATCAAGTCCGTCGTCTCGATTCCGGTCATTGCGGTGGGCTTGATCACCGAACCGGCCCAGGCCGAGGCGATCTTATCGGCAGATCAGGCGGATGCGATCGCGCTTGCCCGCGCGATGCTCTATGACCCGCGTTGGCCCTGGCACGCAGCCGCTGCGCTGGGCGCGCGGGTGTGGGCGCCGCCGCAGTACCTGCGCAGTCAACCGCGTGAATTGAAAGATCTGTTCGACTCGCCCCAGTGATCCGGCGCCGCGCGACGATGCTTCGGTCGCCTGCTCCTCAGCTGGCCGCTTTGCGTTTGCAACTCGCATCGGCATAGCGAGCCAGAATTTCGTGTGCGGGCATGGGCGACGCCAGCAAGTAACCCTGTACGTCGCCGCAGGCATGTTTGCGCAGCCATGCCATTTGCGGTTCCGTTTCGACGCCCTCGGCTGTCACGCTGAGATCGAGCGTGCGCGCGAGCGAGAGGATCGCGGTGCAAATGGCCGCATCGATCGGGTCGGAGGCGACGTTGCGGATGAAGGCCTTGTCGATCTTCAGTTCATCCACGGGCAGGCCGCGTAAATACGCGAGCGACGAATAGCCCGTCCCGAAATCATCGACCGCGACCCGACAACCGAGTTTGCGTAGTTCGATCAGTCCGCAGCGCACCGCGTTGAGGTCCTGAATCAACGCGGATTCGGTGATTTCAATGACGATCGATGCGGGATCGATCCCGGCTTCCGACGCGCAGGCGTGAATGAATGCTGCCGGGTCGTCGTGCACGAACTGGCGTGCGGACAGGTTGATCGCGACGCTGGTGTCGAGGCCCTGGTCCCGCCAGTTGGCGGACTGCCGGCAAGCGGCCTGGGCGACCCATCGGCCGAGCTGCAGGATCAAACTCGATTCCTCGGCGATCGGGATGAATCGATCGGCCGGCACCTTGCCGAACCGCGGATCGTGCCAGCGCAGCAACGCTTCGACGCCGACCAGGACTCCGTCCGAAATCCGCAGTTTCGGCTGAAAATGCACGTTCAGTTGTTCGTCGCGCACGGCCATTCGCAGCGCCTCCTCGAGCGCGAGGTGCTCGCGGGCGCGATTGCCGATGTCGTGTGCATAAACTACGGCGGCGTGCGCGGCGCTGTTCAGCGCATGATGCTTGGCCGCCGCCGCGGCCGTCAGCAGCAATTGCGGCTCGCCGCCATGGTCCGGGCCGAAGGCGATGCCCACCGAGAGGGCGAGACAAAATTGATGGCTGCCACAGTTGACGGGCTGCTCGACGACGGCTTGCAAGCGCTCCGCGAGATCGGTCGTGCGCGTGCGTACCTCCGTCCCGCTGACGCAGACGACGAACCGGTCCCCGTCGATACGCGCGAGCGCGGTCCCGGGCTCCGCCGACGTGTACGACTCGAGCCGAATGGCGAGCGCGTTGAGTGCTTGATCGCCGGCATCCGGCCCGAAACTCGAGCGAATGCGCTCGCACCCCTGGATGTCGAGATGCAGCAAGCCGACCGGTTCCGCGCTGCCATCCGCATCGGCGCATGTGATGGCTCGGGCGAGCGCCGATTGGAGGTGCTCGGTCAGTGCCTGTGCGTTCGGGAGACCGGTCAGGGGATCATGGTAGGCGACGTAGCGGAGCCGGGATTCGGCATCGGCATTTCGCAGGATGTAGCGCAGGCGATGCGGCAGTAAATTCCAATTCAGCGGTTTGGCGATGAAGTCGGTGGCGCCGGCTTCGAACGCCCGTTCGATCGAGTCTGCGTCATCGTGTCCCGTGATCATCACGATCGGCAGGTGGCGCAACTCGGGCCGGGAGCGGATCGCGCGGCAAGTCTCGTAACCGTCGAGGCCCGGCATATCCACGTCCAGAAAAGCAGCCCGAAACGGCGCCGAGTCGGCAACCGCGACCGCGCTCGTGCCGTCGGCGGCGCTGACGGTATTGAAGCCCGCCTGTTCCAAGGTTTCGACGAGAAACAGTCGCGCGATCTCGTCATCGTCGGCGATCAACACCAGCGGCCTGTCGTTCGTGTAGCTCATGCGATGCGCTGCTCCAGCGCCCTTTGCAAGGAGGCGACAGCCGAGTCGCGTGCCGACCGCAGATCGCCGCTACACGCGATCACGCGGGTAAGATCGCCTGCGCGGGCTGCACGCTCGAGTTCCGCTGCCAGCTCACTCAGCTGGTCCGCACCGACATGGGCCGCGGCGGACTTGAGCGAATGACAATGACTTTGAACGGTCTTGACGTCCCCGCGCGCGACGGCGCTCAGGATGCCGTCGACCTGCTTCGAGGAGGTCTCGACGAACAGCCGGGTCACCCGGTCGAGGAACCCGCCGCGACTCATGCGCTCGATTTGGTGCATCTGTGTCAGGGAACGCTCCGAGAGTATCGGCTTTGTCGAGGCGGGCAAGGGCGTCGGAGTTTTCTGGTTCAGCCAGTGCGACAACGTGGTGTAGAGGTCGCGAACCGAGAGCGGCTTCGTCAGAAAGTCATCCATGCCCGCCTGCATACAGCGTTGGCGATGAGTTTCCGACGCATCGGCCGTGATCGCGATGATCGGCGTTCGGCGCCGACCGTGCTCGATCTGGCGCAGCATCTTGGTCGCGGTCCAACCGTCCATGGCTGGCATGTGCACGTCCATCAAGATGGCGTCATGGGAGCCGGTCGCCGCGGCCGTCAGGGCCTCCCGTCCGTCCCTGACCGTCGCATACGAACATCCCAATTCGCTCAGCAGGCCGGCGAATACTTCGGCATTGACGGGGTTGTCCTCGACGATGAGGATGTGCCCACGCAAGCGGGGCAGCGTTTCGACCTCGGTGCCGTCCGAGGCAGAGGCTGCAATCGTCAGGGCCGAGCGCAGGCTGCCGAGCAACAGCGGCTTGAGGCAGCTGCGTACGTACGGGGCGATCTGGTCGGTGCCCAGAACCGCGAGCGAGTCCGATCGCCCGAGTAGAATGCAGCGGCTCGCGCGCTGCGTATCCTCGCCCGCGGCCAGCAGCGTCGTAGCCACCTCGGGACACTGGTCGACGTCGATTAGAACGGTCCCTTCGACGTCGGCGGCAAGCTGGTCGAGCGCTTCCCGCGACGTCGCCGGCAAGAGCCAGCGGCCGGCGAGGCCGAGCAGCCGGCACTGGCGCTCGAAGGCGTCGCCGAGCGCGGCACTGCGCGTCAGCAGAACGACGGGTGCGGCGGTCGGTGCCCGATCCGCGGGCAGCGAGTCGCCGAGCTGCATCGACAGCTGCACCGTGAACGTGGAGCCGACGTTGAGAGTGCTGTGCGCAACGATGGTGCCGCCCATCAATTCCACGAGCTCGCGGCATATCGTGAGGCCGAGACCCGTGCCCCCGTACTTGCGGGTCGTCGACTCATCCCCCTGGGTGAAAGGGTCGAAGATGCGGTCGACGACGTCGGCGGCCATGCCGATGCCGGAGTCGCGAATCGTCAAGGTGACGAGAACGCTGTCCGCATCCGCCGGCTCGGCGTCGCAAATCAGCGCGATCTCGCCGCTAGGCGTGAACTTGATTGCGTTGCCGAGCAGATTCACCAGCACCTGGCGCACGCGCAGCGGGTCGCCGACGACGAGTCGCGACAACTCCGGCGCCGGTGCGACGATCAAGTCGAGCCGCTTTTCCTGGGCGTGCGCGGCGAACGTCTCGGCGGTTTCGCCCATGACCGTCGCCAAATCGAACGGCTCCATGCTGATCGTGAGCCGCCCCGCCTCGACCTTGGCCAGATCGAGGGTGTCGTTCAGAATCTGCATCAGCGAATTCGCCGACTGCTTGACGGTGAGGGTAAGGCGTCTTTGCGACTCGTTCAGGCCGCTGCGCAACAGCAATTCCCCCATGCCGATGATGCCGTTCATCGGCGTGCGAATCTCATGGCTCATGCGGGCGAGGAAATCGCTCTTGGCGCGAGTCAGGCGTTCCAGCTCGATATTGCTAGCCTTCAGTTCGGCCGTGCGCACCTCGACCACGCGCTCGAGATGCGCTGCCTGTTGAGCGGCCAGACGCAGCTTGTGCTGGTGCCGCGCGCGGTAGCGCCATAACAGCATCCCGAGCCCGAGCGAATAGGCGAAGTAGGCGGCCGGGGAGCGCCATGGCGCCGGCCGCATCGTGATCGGAAGTTCCAGCGTATGCTGGCTCCAGGGGCCGTCCGGTGTTGCGCCACGCACCTCGAGCACGTAGTTGCCGGAATCGAGATTCGTGAAGGTTGCCCGGTGGCCCGCGCGCGCGGGCAGCCACCGGTCATCGAAACCGCGCAGTCGATACTCGTAGCGGTTTAGCTCCGGCGCCGCGAAATCCAGAGCGGCGAACTCGAAGCTCGCGAGATCATCGCGATAACCCATGGTCAGTTTGTCGAGCGAGGCGAACGGTGCGTTCAGGGACGCGGGCTGCCCGCGCAGTTCCACCATCGTCAATGCGAGCTCGGGCGGCTGCGTGCGAGCCGCCGAGACGCTGCGCGGATCGAACAGATTGAAGCCGTTGGAACCACCGAACACGAGGCGCCCGTCCTGCAGACGAAAATGTGCGCCGCTGATGAACTCCTCGCCCTGCAAACCCTGTTCGCGGTGAAAGCGGCGTATCTCGCCCGACTCGGGCACGTAGCGGATCAGTCCCTGATTGCCGCTCAGCCACAGCGCACCCTCGGCGTCGCTGCGAATCCCGTAGACCGTATTGTCCGGCAGGCGCCACGCGGTGGAATGATTGACGAAATAGACGGAGCTTGGCTGATGTGCCGAACCCACGACCTGATCGACGCCGCCGCTGTCGCTGCCGACCCAGATGCGCCCTTGGCCGTCGACATGCAGCGCATAGATGGTGTCCGAGGCGAGGCTGCGCAGATTGGATTCGATGTGATGCCAGGCGGACAGCAATGTGCCGTCGGGCTGCAGGGCGAGCAGACCGCCCCCGTCGGTGCCGACCCAGACCACGCCGTCCGGGGCCTGCACGATGGCAGTGGCAGGGGGATTGCTTGCTTTCGAGCCGTTGCCGGGGTCGGTGGGCAGGTGCTGCACATGGTTGCTGCGCGGATCGATGATCGCGATGCCACCGCGGAACGTGCCCACCCAAATCCGGCCGTCACGCGTTTCGCAAAGCGCCATCACGCCGTCGGCGCCGAGCGCGCGCGAGTCATCGGCACCGTGTCGTTCGCCCGCGAATCGAGTCACTGTACCGTTCGCCGCGATCCGCACCAGCCCTGCGCGCATCGTGCCCACCCACAGGTCGCCGCCGCTGGAGCGCAGCAGCGCCATGATGCGGTCATCGGGCAACAGCTTCGGGCGCTGGAACAGGGTATCGGCGGCGAGCGTTTCCCCCGTGCGCGGATCGAACCGAAATAAGCCCGCGCCGAAGGTGCCGACCCAAAGGCGGCCCTCGCCGTCATCCGCAAAGGAGATGGGATAGGCTTGCGCGTTCCAGGTCGGCCGCACGTGACCGAACAGCCAGCTGCGCGGGTTCCACCGGCTCACGCCGCCGTTCACGGTTCCGACCCATAAGAGACCGCCACGGTCCTGGTAGAGCGAGACCACGTAGTTGTCGCGCAGCGACTGCGGATCGGTCGGATCATGCTCGAAGCGCGCGAAGCGGCCGGTGGCGCGATTCAAGAGATCGAGACCGCCCGCCGTACCCACCCAGAATCGCCCTTCGCTGTCCTCCAGCAGTGCCCGCACTTCCGGATTGCTGAGCCGCGTCGGATTCGAGGGCTCGGCCGCATACACGGTGAAGCCGCGCTGCGCCCCGTCGAAGCGGTTCAGACCGCCGTCATACGTGCCGACCCACAGGGTATCGCTGCTGTCCACATACAGGGTCGCTACCGTATTGGAGCTGAGCGAACGCGGATCCGCCGCCGAATGTGTGAAATGCTGAAAACCGTTTTGCTGCGGCAGCCACAGATCCACGCCGCCATCGGTGCCGACCCAGATCCGCCCCTCGTGGTCCTCGGCGATCGCTCCGACCGTATCGCTATTGAGCGAATCGCTGCGGGCCGGATCATGCACGAGGCGCTGCGCTCGGCCGGTGCGCGGGTCGAGCACGCAGAGTCCGCCGCCCGCGGTCGCAATCCACACCCGATCCTGACGATCGATCAGCAATTGCCGCGTCATATCGGTCGAGATCGAAGCCGGATTGCCCGCATCGTGGCGATAGTTCGTGAACTTTTCGGTGCGGATGTCGAAGCGCACGACGCCGCCGTCTTTGACCGCCAGCCAAAGATCGCCGGCATGATCTTCGACGATCGCCCAAATGTAGTTGCTCGGCAGGCCGTCGTCCGCGCCGCGCTGATGCGTGAAATGGCGCAGCGAGAACCCGTCGTAGCGGTCGAGGCCGTTCTGGGTTGCAATCCACAGGAACCCACGCGAGTCCTGCAGCGTTGCCATGACCGTGTTCTGTGCGAGACCCTCGTCCACGGTCAGGTGTCGAAACACCATCGGTGGCATTTCCGCAGCCCTGGCAGCCCAGGGCGGCAGCAATATCAGTATGGCCAGCAGCCGGGTCGCCGCTTTTGCGTAGGTCATTGGCTGTTTATCCGCAAATCGGCGGCGCTACTCCAGGTAGCACGTCAAGTTTTGTCCAAGAAACGGTCGGAACTATTCCTCCTGGGCCGGGAATGGGGCGCTGGCCGAGTAGGCTGAGAGCGAAGCCGGCGAGAGGCTGCTCGCGGCATTGAACGGCAGGCTCTTGGTCCAAAGGTAGGCCTGGGACCACACGGTGCTCGCACTCCAGGTATAGCTCTTGGTCCACAGGTAGGCCTGGGACCAGGTGGTGCCCTTGGTCCAGAGGTAAGCGTCCGACCAGGCAAAGCCCTGCCCAGCCGGACCGGCGCCGGACCACGAGTAGCCGTCGCTCGGGTCGGCCGCGAACGGCGTGCTGCTCTTCATGTTCATGATGTAGAACGTGCCGTTTGCGGTTTCATTGGCCGCACCGCCGAAGTGCTGCGTGCCCGCGAGATCCGCGGCGATATTGAGACCCTGGTTGGCGCAGTTCAGCGCCGAAGTCGAGGTTGCACCGAGGACATTGATCATGCCGGCGCCCTGCTGAAAAATGCTGTAGGCGAGGTGATTCGACGGGTTGACGGCCGGTTGCGCGCTCGCCATGAGTTTGCATTTGACCTGGTCGGGCGTGAGCGCGGGATCGTTCTGCAGCAGCAACGCCACCGCGCCGGAGGTGACTGCCGCCGCCTGTGAGGTGCCGGACAACGGGAAGAGGGTGTACGGATTGCCCGCGTTGCCGAAGATTTCGGTCGTGAGCGTCGTGCTCTGGTAGGTGTTGTTGGGCATGGTCCCGATCACGTGGCCGCCCGGCGCGATGACCTCCGGTTTGACGAAGCCTTCGTAGGTCGGACCAGTCGACGAGAACGAAGCGAGCTTCCAGTTCGAGGAACTCCATGGCGTGTAGTTGTCCGTCATCGCGCCCACGGTGATGACGTAGGGAACGTTGCCGGGCACCTCGATCGTTTGCGGGCTGGGGCCTGCATTTCCGGCGGCTGCGACGACGACGATTCCGGCCTGCCAGGCCTTCATCACCGCCTGGTTGAGAGGATCGTTCCAATAGGTCGACTGCGGCGTCGCACCCAGCGACAGGTTGACGATCCGGATGTTGTATTTACCCTGGTGCGCGACGATCCAGTTCAGTCCGCTGATGACACTCGAGTAGCTGCCGGAGCCATTTGCGTTGAAGGCGCGGACGATGATGAATTGAGCTCCGGGCGCGATGCCATAGGGGAGACCCGCGACGTCTTTGGCGGCGCTGCCCATGACGGAGGTGATCTGCGTGCCGTGGCCATAGCCGTCGACGACGTTCGCCCAGCCGGTCGCACCGTTGCTCGCCGCGAAGTCCACTTCCTGGATGATGCGACCGTTCCAACCGTCGTAGTCATAGGGATGCGGCAGAGTCGTCATTCCGGTGTCGAGCACCGCGATCACCACTCCGGCGCCGGTGGTTCCGGCCAGCTGCAGTGCAGTAGCGCTGATCTCCGGTGGGGACGCCGCGCCATTGACGGTCGGTGTGTAGGCGACTCCGGGACTGTTGGTGGCCGCCGTTGCGCCCGTGCTCACGCTGACCTGGCGGTCCTCGTAGACATGGACGTCGTGCCGGTGCCGCAGCGCTAGCGCTTCGTCGCCGGTCAGGTCGGCAACGACCGCATTGATGATCGGCAGCGACCGCGACAGGTGGCCGCCGGCATGCTCGACGACCCGCGAGGCGACTGTGGCGCTCTCGGCTTCTACGATGTAGGGCTTCGTGACGGCATGGGCGGGGGCAGTATCCCGGTTCGGCGCCGCCGTTACGGAGAGGGAACACAGAGCGGCAATCGCACCGGCGAGTAACGACTGCTGACTGAGCGTGATTTTGAATTTCATTCTGTCGTTTCCTGCATTGATCGCTGGAGTTCTGCGCTGTGGGTCACATTAGGCAATAGCGAGCGACGCTGGGGACGTGCGGGTTTCGCAGGGCCGCCGCGCTCAAACTGTGACGCGGGTCGAATAACGCGCGTGTCAAACGCGTGCGGCAGAGCACTCAGCCGGCGAGTTTGCGCTCGCGTCGGCGCCGATGCAGGATCGCTTCCGTATAGCCGTTGGGCTGATTCCGGCCGGAGAAGACCAGATCCCGGGCCGCTCGCAAGGCGACGTTGCGCGCCGGATCCGCGCTCAAGGGGCGATAGGCGGGATCGGCTGCGTTCTGGAGGTCGACGACACGCGCCATCCGCGTCATCGCATCCTCGACCTGTGCTTGCGTGCAAACGCCGTGGTGCAGCCAATTCGCGACGTGCTGACTCGAGATTCGCAAGGTCGCGCGGTCTTCCATGAGTGCAACGTTGGAGTAGTCGGGAACTTTCGAGCAGCCCACACCGAAATCGATCCAGCGCACGACGTAGCCCAGGATGCTCTGCAGGTTATTGTTCAGTTCCTCCTCGACCTCCGCCGCGGACCAGGACGCCGTCGCCGCGATCGGCGGCGTCAGGATGTCCTCGAGTCGTGCGCGTGCGCGCGTGACGATCGCGGCCTGCACGGCCCGGACGTTGACCGCGTGATAATGCAGGGCGTGGAGAGTGGCGGCCGTCGGCGAAGGTACCCAGGCCGTATTCGCACCGGCGCGGGGATGGGCAATCTTCGTGCGAACCATGTCCGCCATGAGGTCCGGCATTGCCCACATGCCTTTGCCGATTTGCGCCCGACCGCGCAGACCGGCGGCGAGTCCGATGTCGACGTTCTGCCGTTCGTAGGCATCGAGCCACAGCGCCTTCTTCAGTTCGCTCTTGCGCGGCACGGGTGCCGCTTCCATCGACGTGTGAATCTCGTCGCCGGTCCGGTCGAGGAAGCCGGTGTTGATGAACACGACGCGATGGCGTGCCGAGTGGATGCACTGGGCGAGGTTCACCGTGGTGCGGCGTTCCTCGTCCATGATCCCCATCTTGAGGGTATGCCGCGGCAGCAGCACGAGGTCCTCGACTTCCGTGAACAGTCGGTCCGCGAACGCCACTTCCTCCGGGCCATGCATTTTCGGCTTGACGATGTAGATTGAGGCGCGCCGGGAATTTTGCAAAGCGCCGGCACGCGACTCGGCGGCCAGATCGTGTTTGCCGATCAGCGCGGTCACGACGGCGTCGAGGAAGGTCTCGGGCGTCGCTTCGCCGTTCAGCGTCACGGCGTCGGTGAGCATGTGCGAACCGACGTTGCGCGCGAGCAGCAGGCTGCGTCCCGGCAAGGAGCGCTCGCCGCCGTCGGCTGTCCGATAGTGTCGATCCGCATTGAGGGTCCGGCGATACGACTTGCCGCCTTTGGCGACGTCGGCAGCGAGCGTCCCGTTCATGAGTCCGAGCCAGTTGCGGTACACGAAGAGCTTTTCCTCAACATCGACCGCGGCGACGGAGTCCTCGAAATCCTGGATCGTCGACAGCGCCGCCTCGAGCACCACGTCGCTGACCCCGGCCCGGTCCGTTCGACCGATTTCGTGCGCCGGGTCGACGTGGATTTCGACATGCAGGCCGTGATGCACCAGCAACACGACCTGCGGACTTAGGGTCTCGCCCTGAAAGCCTTGGAAAGCGAGCGGGTCGCGCAGTCGCGCGATCCGGCCTGAGGCCAGTTCTACGACCAATCCCGCGGCGTCGACGCGATAAGTGAGCGCGTCGCGATGACTGGCTTCGGTCAGCGGAAAGTACTCGTCGAGGAACTGGCGCGCATAGGCGATGACCATGGCCCCGCGCACGGGGTTGTAGCCGGCACCGCGTTCGGCACCTTCGGACTCGTCGATCACGTCGCTACCGTACAAGGCGTCATACAGGCTGCCCCATCGCGCATTTGCTGCATTCAAGGCGTAGCGCGCATTGTTCACGGGCACGACCAATTGCGGTCCTGCGATGGTCGCGATTTCCGCGTCGACGCCGGCCGTATCGATGGTGAAATCCTCGCAGGCGTCGGCGAGATAGCCTATTTCGCGCAGGAACGACACGTAGGCTTCGCGATCGAACTGCGCTCCGGGGTGGTCACGATGCCAGTCGTCGATGCGTCTCTGCAGTTCGTCCCGCCGCGCTAACAATGCCGCATTCACCGGCGCGAGGCGCGCGATCAGCGCCGCAAAGCCATCCCAAAATGTGCGTTCGTCCAGTGCCAGGCCCGGCAGAACCTCGTTGTTCACGAACTCTCGAAGCGCGGGATCGACGCCGATGTCGCCGATTGAAACCAGCTGGCTCATCCGATGCTTCCTGTATGATCGTTGCTCGATGAAGTGTAGATGGCTTGGTCGCAAATGGCTACGTTCAGCCGGGATGCCCACCGGCCCTGGGCCGGCTCGTGCCGACGAATTGCGCGTCGTCGTCTTCGCGCTGTACTTCACGTTCGGTGGGATCACCAGTCTCAATGACGTGATGATCCCCAAATTGAAGTCGCTGTTTGCCTTGGACTACGGCGCTGTCATGCTCGTGCAGTCGGCATTTTTTGGCGCCTATTTCCTCGTCTCTCTGCCGGCAGCCGCAATCGTCGATCGCTTGGGCTACCTGCGCGCGGCCGTGGTCGGGCTGATCGGGACGACGATCGGCTGTCTGCTGTTCGTGCCCGCATCGAAGAGCGCCGTGTTCGGCCTGTTCTTGCTGGCGTTGTTCGTGCTCGCCTCCGGCATCACGATCGTGCAGGTCATCGCCAATCCGCTCATCTCGATGCTCGGCGTCCCTGCCACCGCATCCAGTCGCCTCACCTTCGCGCAGGCCTTCAATTCCCTCGGCACGGCGATTTTTCCCTATGTCGGAGCGCGACTGATCCTGGGTTCGAGCGCAAGCTCGGATGCGAGCGCGATCATTGGACAGACCTATCTCGGTCTCGTGCCCGCGCTATTGGTGCTCGCAGCCGTCGTTTGGTTCCAGCGCAATCGGCTCGACGAGTCCCCGGTCGTACCCGGCGCGTTTCTACGGGCGTTCACGCTGCTCGCGCGCCCGCGCTTCGCCGTTGGCAGCTTGTGTATTTTCTTGTACGTCGGCGCCGAGGTTTCGATCGGCTCGATCATGATCAATTATTTGATGCAATCCGGCGTCATGGGCATCTCGGCAGAGGCGGCGGGCGAACACGTTCCGTACTACTGGGGCGGCGCGATGGTAGGACGATTCATTGGCGCGTATTTGCTGCGCGTTTTCGCGCCCGGAAAAGTGCTCGCCGGTGCGGCAGGCTCGGCGATCGGTTTGCTCCTCGTCTCGGCCAATACGACGGGACTTTGTTCCGGCTGGGCCTTGCTGGCCGTCGGTCTCTGCAACTCGATCATGTTTCCAACGATTTTTTCGCTCGCCTGCGCGGGATTGGCCGAGCGTAGCGCGGAAGGCTCGGGGATCATTTGCATGTCGATCGTCGGCGGCGCAATCGTGCCGCTGATCACAGGGCATGTCGCGGACCTCAGCGACTTGAAATGGGCGCTCGTGGTGCCGGCGATCTGCTACGCCGTGATACTCGGGTTCGGCTGGTCGTTGCGCAAGGCATTCCGCATCGTCGCGGGCGTCGTATGATGCGCTGCACTGTTTGATCGCAGGAATCGGGACCTACGTCAACGTCGCGGCATGATGATCATGCGACCCTGCGCCATGAGCGTCGCAAGCCGGTCACATGTCTAGTGTTTCGCCGCTCGAGCCGGAGACGCTGCGGACATGCGACCCCGGCAGTAGCCGTCAACTGCCGACTCCGCGCAAGTCCCACTTGCTCGAATATTTCCTCGGCGCCGCGGGCTTTGGTCTGCTGGCGTGTTTCGAATGGCTTGCCTACCTGCATGCCTGGCCGCGTCGCCCGATCGTCTTTTCCGTCGCTGCGCTCGTGGCACTGTGCATCGCGGTCTGGCGATGGTCGGATTTTCGCAAGCAGCTGCAGCGGTTCGATGCGACACTGGATTCGCGCCAAGGCGTGGCGCAGTTTCTCGAGCCTTTGCGCAAGAACGGCGCGCATCTGTTTCACGGAGTCGCGAGCGCCGGCATGAAGCTCGATCACATCGTCGTATCGCGTCACGGAATTTTCGTGATCGACGTGCAGGATGGCGGCAAACCCTGGCCGAAAGCGACGATCCGCTTGGACCACAACGATGTGCTCGTCGCCGACCGACTGCCCGATCGGAATCTTGCAAAGACCGTGCAAGAGCAGGCGCGATCCCTCGCGCGGATCCTCGAGCAAGCGACCGGCAAACGTTTCACGGTGCGCGGCCTCGTGGTAATGCCGCAGTGGTGGATCAGACAGAAGGCCACCGGCGGCCTCGGCGTTCTCGAACCCAAGTCCCTGTGTCGATCGATCGAACGCGCGGGCGAATGCATCGCGGCCACCGATCTCTGGCTGGTGGCCGATCAGCTCGCTCAGTGCGTGCAGGCGTCCGGCGAGCGACGCTGGTAACGATCTCGACAGGGTTGCGGGTCGCGTCCGTGGGCGATCGTACAGACCGGACCCCGGCCAATCCGCGTAAATACCCAACGTTGAGTCGCCGCGCGACGGCGGCAACCCTCTTCTGCGGCCCGCAGACAGCGTTTCACCATTTGAACAGGAGGTCTGACCATGGCAAGCGGAGAACTACCCCCGATGACGTCGACGGAAAGCACGCGCCGCACGCCTGCGAGCGAGTCTCGCGGCAAGCTGCCGGAGATGATTTCAAATACCGTGGTCCGGGTCGATAAAAGGATCGGCCCCTGCCTCTCGGCCGAGCAACATCACGATCTCATCAAGGTCACGGCTTATCATTTGGCCGAGCGTCGTGGCTTCGAACCCGGCCACGAAGATGAAGATTGGGGCACCGCCGAGATCCTTGTGATCAACAGCTCCGGCCTACCGGTGATTTGAGGGGCTGTCTTGATTCGCGAGATCGTCGAGAAGTTGCTGGGCAGCAGCCACTGAGTCAACGACGGGCCCACAAGCCGCGATCGTGCCGATGCCCAAGGCGGAATGGGTAGTCTCAAAAAAACGTCCTGCCGTTGACGATGACGGCGACTCGCCACCGATGCTCCTCCATGGCCGCTTAGTTGTTGCATTTCTCCCGGCCGGCGCGTGATTCCCGTGCCCCGTGGCCCTATGCTCCATCTCGAAGATCGAGGTGACATGGCATCGGCTGGAGCTGCAAGCGCGTGACGTCCGCAACGATCGGGATTGATGTCGGCACCTCGGGTGTTCGTGTTGCCCTGATGGATGCTCGTGGTGAACTGCTCGGCATCCGCTGCGCGCCGCTCGAGCCCTCGGATCGCCGTAATCCCGCTCGCTGGTGGCATGCAGCGGAGTCTGCGCTTACGGCTCTGAAGGCGTCAGCCGATTTCTCAAGCGTGCGTGCCATTGCGGTCGACGGCACGTCCGGCACGATACTGATGCTCGACGAAGCCGGGCAGCCGATGCGAGAGGCCAGCCTATACAATGACCCCGCGCCGGAGGCCGCTGCGCGCGCGGTCGCGGCGGCAGCACCAGTCGGCAGCGCTGCCGGCGGGCCTGCTTCGCCTCTGGCCAAGCTCCTGGCCGTGCAAGATGTGCCGGGCACGGCGCGGCTTGCCCACCAGGCCGACTGGATTGCAGCGCAGCTCGGCGCACCGTTGGGCATCAGCGACGAAAACAACGCTCTCAAGACGGGCTATGATCCGGTGCAGCGATGCTGGCCGCGCTGGCTGCGCGGGCTTGGCGTTCGCGTGGCTTTGCTGCCAGAGGTCGTCGAGCCCGGCACGCCGATCGGGGTCATCAATAGGGCTCTGGCTAGCCGCTTCGGCTTGCCCGCCGGCGTGGTCATTGCCGCCGGCACGACCGATGGGTGCGCGGCTTTCCTGGCGACCGGCGCCGATACGGTGGGCGAGGGGGTTACGTCGCTCGGCTCCACGTTGACGTTGAAGCAGTTGTGCGACAGGCCGATCTTTTCTGCGAAATACGGCGTGTACAGTCACCGGCTGGGTACTCGCTGGTTGGCCGGCGGCGCATCGAACAGCGGTGGCGCCGCTCTGGCTCGGTACTTTACCCCCGACGCGCTCGTCGCGCTAAGCGCATGTATCGAGCCGTCACTCGGGAGCGGCCTCGACTACTATCCGCTACCCAGCCCTGGCGAACGCTTTCCCTTTGCCGATCCGAATTTATCGCCGCGGGAGACGCCGCGCCCCACCGACGACGTCCGTTTCCTGCACGGCCTACTGGAAGGCATCGCCCGAATCGAGGCGCTCGGCTACCGGCGGCTGGCTGATCTTGGAGGGCCCGCACTCGGCAGTGTGCGAACCGTGGGCGCCGGGGCGCGCAACGCCGCGTGGACCGTGATCCGCCGGAGCGCCCTCGGCGTGGATTTGAATTTGGCGAGGTCCGAGGAGGCCGCGATGGGCACCGCCCGGCTTGCGCTCAAGGCGGTGCGCTAGACGGTGCCGGCGACGGCGTATTCAGGCCGTGGTGTCGACGCTATTACCCAAGACGCTCCGAGTATCCGTACCCGCCGCCGCCGTGCCACTGGCGCTGGACGCGCTGGAGGCTGCAGTCGAGTTGACGGACGACGCGGTGATTTTGCTCAACTGGGCGATCTCCGTTTCCACGAGCGTTATCTGCGTCGCGACCAACTGCGCCGCCGTGGTGTTCTTGCTGGTTTCGTCAGCCGACAATTCTTTCTCGTACTTCGCGAGCTGCTTGTCGAGCAACGTAATTTGTGACTGGTTGCTAGACCCGCTTGAAGTCGTCGCGCCTACTGCTGATACCATGGCCGCACCTTCCAAATCCGATCAGTAACGAAAATCCACCCTGCGTTGATGCTATCGACCGGAGGCCACGGGACTGAATGAAATCGACGAAAAAACCGCGATTTGATCGGCTGAGGTAGTTTTGAGGACGATCGAGTTACCAAACTCGGCGCGTAGCGGCTCGCGCGATGGCGTCCGCGTTGCCAACCGGTTGGCTCTCCTTGTGTGTATTGGCTCCCCGGGAGAGATTCGAACTCCCGACCAACGGATTAACAGTCCGTCGCTCTACCACTGAGCTACCGGGGAATATTCAGGAGGCGCGGATTGTCGGGAAGCGCGGCGCCTAAGTCAAGGATTCGGGGCGCGGGCGTAGGGCTTAATCTTGGCCGACGACGGGATGCGGGACGTAGGGCGCCTCGAGTGCGGCGATTTCGCCGGGTTCGAGGCGCAGGGTCAGGGCGGCTACGGCGTCGCTCAAATGCTGCGCTTTGCCGGCGCCGATGATCGGAGCGGTGACGAACGGCTTCTGGGCGACCCAGGCGAGCGCGACTTGGGCCTTGGGCACGCCCCGCGCCGCGGCAATCGCGGCAACCCGCTCGACGACTTTGCGGTCGGATTCTTCGGTTTGGACGTAAAGCTTGTTGCCGTACTGATCGGTGCGCGTGCGTGCGGTCTCCTCAGCCCAGTCGCGGGTCAGCCGGCCGCGGGCAAGGGGGCTCCAGGGAATCACGCCGATACCCGCATCCACGCATAGCGGCATCATCTCGCGCTCTTCCTCGCGATACAGCAAATTGTAATGATTCTGCATCGATACGAACCGACTCCAGCCGTTCTGTCGGGCGACGTGGAGCGCTTTGCTGAACTGCCAGGCGTACATCGACGACGCCCCGATGTAGCGCGCTTTGCCCGCGCGCACGATGTCGTTGAGCGCCTCGAGGGTCTCCTCGATCGGCGTCTTGTAGTCCCAGCGGTGAATTTGATAAAGATCGACGTAGTCTGTGCCGAGGCGCCGCAGGCTCTTGTCGATCGCCGCGAGAATGGTCTTGCGCGATAGTCCGCCGTCGTTGGGCGCTCCGCTCATCGGAAAAAAGACCTTGGTGGCGATTACCGCGTCGTCCCGGCGCATGAAATCCTTCAACGCTCGTCCGAGTATTTCCTCCGACGTGCCGTCCGAGTACACGTCGGCGGTGTCGAAAAAATTGATGCCCAGATCGACGGCTTGTCTTATCAGGGGACGACTGGCCTCCTCGCCGATCGTCCAGGGATGATCGCCGCGTTCGGGTACACCGAAGGTCATGCAGCCGAGGCACAGATCCGAGACCTCGAGCCCGGTCTGACCGAGCTTGCGGTAATTCATGCCGATCGGCTCAGGCGCGCTTGGCGACGACCGTCGTGACGACGCGGTTGATGCGCAGCAGCGCCTCTTCGAGGGTTTTCAGGCTGCATGCGAAGGAGATCCGCATGTGCCCCGGTGCACCGAAGCCCGACCCCGGGACGACGGCAACGCCGCCCTCGACGAGAAGATACTCGGCAAATGCATTGTCATCCCTCAGTCCCAAGCTCTGCATGGCGCCGGTGACGTCGGCAAAGGCGTAGAACGTGCCCGCGCCCGCGCGGCAGGCGATACCCGGGATGGCGTTCAGGCCGGCGACGACGAAGTCGTGACGCTCCTGGAACGCTCTGTTCATCTCGCGAACGCAGTTTTGATCGCCATTCAGCGCGACGGTGGCTGCGCGCTGCGAGATGCTCGAGGCGTTGGAGGTCGATTGACCCTGGATCGTTGCCATCGCGCTGACGATGCTCTTCGGGGCGCCGCAATAACCGATGCGCCAGCCGGTCATGGCATAGGCCTTCGAACAGCCGTTGATCGTGATGGTCCGTTCATACAGGCCGGGATTCGCTTCGACGAAACTCGTGAATGGCTCCGCGGCCCAGTAGATGTGCTCGTACATCTCGTCCGAGGCGATCCAGATGTCGGGGTAGCGTGCGAGCACTGCCCCGAGTGCCTGCAGTTCCGCCGTGGTGTAGGCGGCGCCCGTCGGGTTACTCGGACTGTTCAAAAACAATAGCTTACTGCGAGGAGTTATTGCAGCTTCGAGCTGTGCAGGCGTGATCTTGTAGCCCTGAGATGGACCCGCATAAACCGCCACGGGCACGCCGTCGGCGAGCAAGGCCATGTCCGGATAGGACACCCAATAAGGCGCGGGAATGATGCACTCATCGCCGGGGTCGAGTACGGCGGCGCACACATTGAAGCAGGTTTGTTTCGCACCCGACGAGACGATGATTTGGCCGCGTTCGTAGTTCAAGTGATTGTCCCGCTTGAACTTCGCGATGATGGCGTCTTTGAGTTCGTTGGTCCCGTCGACGGAGGTGTACCGCGTGATGCCCGTGCGGATCGCGTCGACCCCAGCGTCGGCGATGAAGGTGGGCGTATCGAAGTCGGGCTCGCCGGCGCCCAGGCCGATGATGTCCTTGCCCTCAGCCTTGAGCTTGGCGGCACGCGCCGTCACGGCGAGAGTGGGGGAGGGTTTTACCTTCTGGACGCGCTTGGAGAGGGACAGGGCCAAGGGGATTTCCTCGTGAATGCCGCGGCTGTTTGCCGGCGACGGAGTGTACGAAAAATACGCCGGTGCCGCCAGGTCGCGATGCCGGCGCGCGTGCGATAATCCCGCTATGAGCTTCGAACTATTTGCCGACTACGTACCCGCCGGCGACCAGCCGCAGGCGATCGAGAAACTCGTCGACGGACTGCAAAGCGGCCTCGCGCAGCAAACGCTCTTGGGCGTCACCGGTTCGGGCAAGACCTTCACGATCGCCAACGTGATCAAACAGGTGCAGAGACCGACCTTGGTGCTCGCGCACAACAAAACTTTGGCGGCTCAATTGTATGGGGAGTTCAAGGTGTTCTTCCCGAAGAATGCCGTCGAGTACTTTGTTTCCTATTACGATTATTACCAACCGGAGGCCTACGTCCCGGCCTCCGACACCTTCATCGAGAAGGACGCGTCGATCAATGAACACATAGAACAAATGCGCTTGTCCGCGACCAAGGCTCTGCTCGAGCGTCCGGACGCCATCATTGTCGCGACCGTCTCGGCGATCTACGGCCTTGGCGACCCTCAGGCGTATCTCAGCATGGTTCTGCACCTGTCGCGGGGCGAACGGATCGACCAACGCAAGCTGTTGCGGCGGCTTGCCGACATGCAATACACGCGCAACGAGATGGATCTCAGTCAGGGCTGCTACCGCGTGCGCGGAGATGTCATCGACGTCTTTCCGGCGGAGTCTGAGCGCGAGGCGGTGCGTGTCGAACTGTTCGACGATACGGTCGAGAGTTTGAGTTTTTTCGATCCGCTGACCGGCGAGGTCCTACGCCGCGTGCCGCGGCTGACGATCTACCCTTCGACCCACTACGTGACGCCGAAGGAGCGCATCCACGCCGCCGTCGATGAGATTCGCGAAGAATTGCGCGGGCGATTACTCGAGTTGCACGCCGCGAACAAGCTCGTCGAAGCGCAACGGCTGCAACAACGCACGCTGTTCGATCTGGAAATGATGAACGAGGTTGGCTATTGCGCCGGGATCGAAAACTACTCGCGCTACTTGTCGGGGCGCACTGCCGGCGAACCGCCGCCGTGTTTGTTCGACTACCTGCCGCCCAATTCGCTGCTCGTGATCGACGAGAGCCATCAGACGATCCCGCAGTTGGGCGCCATGTACAAGGGCGACCGCTCGCGCAAGGAGACGCTCGTCGAGTACGGTTTCCGGCTACCGTCCGCACTCGACAACCGGCCCTTGCGCTTCGAAGAATTCGAAAAAATGGCGCCCCAGGCCATTTATGTCTCGGCAACCCCTTCTGTCTACGAGAAGCGGGTCTCCGGCCAGACCGTCGAGCAGGTCGTGCGCCCGACGGGCTTGATCGATCCGGTCGTGGAAATTCGTCCGGTGCGTGCTCAGGTCGACGATCTCTTGTCCGAGATCCGCCTGCGGGCCGCGCAGAGCGAACGGGTGCTCGTGACCACGCTCACGAAGCGCATGGCCGAGGACTTGACCGAATATCTCAACGAACATGGCGTCAAGGTGCGTTATCTGCACTCCGATATCGAGACCGTCGAGCGGTCCGAGATCATTCGCGATCTGCGGCTCGGCAAGTTCGACGTGATCGTGGGCATCAACCTGCTGCGCGAGGGCTTGGACATGCCCGAGGTTTCGCTGGTCGCGATCCTCGATGCCGACAAGGAGGGGTTTTTACGGTCGGAGGGATCGCTGATCCAGACGATCGGGCGCGCCGCGCGCAACGTCAGAGGCAAGGCCATCCTGTACGCCGACGTGCGCACCGGCTCGATCGAGCGCGCCATCGCGGAAACCGATCGCCGACGAACGAAGCAAATCGAATTCAACACCCTGCACGGCATCACACCGCGCAGCATCGTCAAGGCCGTCGGCGACACGATGGAGGGCGCGCGCTCCGTACAGGAACGCGAAGCGACCGAGGCGAGCACCAATTACGCACTGATGCCGCCGGAACAGGCGGCCAAGCGCATCAAGAAACTCGAGCTCGAAATGCAGAAACTCGCGCGCAACCTCGAATTCGAGCAAGCGGCCCGGATTCGCGACGAGATCCACAAGCTGCGCCAGGCGGCTTTCGGCATGCCGGATAAACTCGTCGGCTGAGGAGCCGCTGGCTTGGGACCTACGCTCGTGACGCTCGTGACGCTCGTGACGCTCGCGGCGCTCGCGGCGCACGCTGAGGCGCGGGCAGAGTGAGTTCGCTGCTAACTTGGATTAGTCAGAATTAGCATGTAAATCAATAGCTAATCGATAACTATTCATGCTTTGATTTAAGCGACGAGATTCCTCGAGAGGCCTCGCGCTGTGGCGCCCGTA
>Ga0116226_10001488_pt1 | contig 20315 bp, 21 predicted proteins | sample S1TSphfallax_FD_89692 | JGI IMG/M metagenome (GOLD analysis project Ga0116226, IMG submission 89692) | Host-associated microbial communities from peat moss isolated from Minnesota, USA - S1T2_Fa - Sphagnum fallax MG | ecosystem: Host-associated > Plants > Peat moss > Unclassified | place: USA... | reverse complement strand
TTTTCGGGCGCAAAGCCACCCAACCGGCGAACGATCCGGTCGAGGAGTTCATCCTGCCGATCCTGGAGGCGATCTCCCGGATCGCCGAGGCGGTCCAGAACGGGACATACCGGGAGCCCGAATACGCACCCTGGGAACCCGACGAGCGAGACCCAAGGCCCCCCGACGAGGCCCCAAAAACCTTCGACCGAAAACCTCGGCAAATCCGAGAGCCGGAGCCCCCGTGGCTCTCCGGGCCGCTCGAGGCCAGGCCCCGAGCGCCCAGGCCCCCGCCCGCCCCGGAGCCGGCGGAGCGGCCATCCGCCACATCCCAAGCACCCAGTCCGCCCGCGCGGCCGCGCCCATCGTGGCCGCCCGCCCGCTCCGCCGCCCGGCGACCGCGCCCGCCGCCCCGGGTCCGCATCCCTCCAAAAAAAGCCCGTCCGAAGCCTGTGAAGAAGCACGCCCATTTCGTTACGATAACGTAACAATAGCGCGCCGCATCGTCGCATCGGATCAAACCGGCCGGTCGATTTCTAACACCAACCGGCGCCAGTTCTGACTCTCCGCGCCGCCCCCACAGGGTCAAGCCCGGCCATGACGAATATATCATGAAATCAATAATTTACGTCATGCCCGGCTTGACCCGGGCATCCAGGCAAGGGCCGAACAATTCGCCGGTTGGTACCAGGATTTCAGAACGTTGCTTTCAGCCCGGCGGCACCGGGCAGCAGGCGGCGGCGGTGGCGCGGGCCAGCACGATCATCCGCCGCGCGGCGACGCCCGCGCCGGCGACGTCGCTGGCCAGCCGCTCCATGATCGGGTTCGACAGCAGCGTCCGCATCGCCATGTCGGCGGCGAGGTCGGTCGCGACCACGCCGGCGGCGGCGAAGGCGACGCGGCGGAGCAGGGACAGCGTGCCGAAAAGGCCCGGCCGCAACCCGTGCAGCTCCGCCACCTGCCGCACAAGCCGCACGCCGCGCCAGCCGACCAGCAGCCCGTCGAGCGCCGGCGAGGGAACGGCGGCGGCGACGGTGAACATCTGCAACGCCGCCATCCGGCCCAACTGATCCGCCCGCGCCGCCAGCGTCGCCACCGGCCCGGCGCGCAGCAGCGCCAGAATTGCCGCCGGGTCATCGGTCGCCCGCACCGCCTCGGCCAGCGCCGCGCCGTCCGGCAGGGTCGCCAGCCAGCCGAGCGCGGCGGCCTTCGCCCGCGCCGGGTCGGCAAGCGCCACGTGCAGATGGTCCACCCGGCGCAGGCCGACGACGCCCGACAGTTCGCGCCATATGGCGGCGGCGAGCAGGCCGAAGCCGGTGCCTGCGACGCCGAGCGTGAGCCAGCCGAGCACCGGCCCGCGCGCGAACTGGCTGGCGACGAAATTGCCGGCGTCGAGGGCGGCGAACCCGAGCACCAGCATCGCCACGCCCACCGCCGCGAGACCGACTCCGCTGCGCGGCACGGCCGGGCCGACCGACAGTGCGACCGGCAGCGGCGCCGGTTCCAGCCGGCCGATGCCCTGCTCCTCCAGTTCGAAGCGCGGGCGGATGCGGGTCTCGCTCACAGGACATCCTCCAGCAGGAACGTGAGCAGCGTGTCCAGCGCGATATGGGGCACGCCGCCGCGCCCGCCCAGGGCCAGCCGCATCGGCTCGAAATCCGGCAGCGCCAGGAACGGATGCGCCCAGAAGTCCGGGCCGGGCGGGCCGTCCGGCACCTCGCCGGGGTAGGAGCGGCCGCCGCGCGCCTCCCCCGCCACCCGGCCGCGTACCGCCGAGACCGGGCGGCCTTCCAGCGTCCAGACCAGATCCTCGGTGCAGCGGACGGCGGCGACGGCGAAGGCGCGGCTCGGCGCGTCCGGCACGTCGGTCAGGCTGCCGACCAGGGCCGCGAGGTTGCCGCGCTGGCGGGCGGCGACGTGGTCCGCCTTGGTGGCGGCGAAGGCGACGCGGCCGATCCCGCCGAACCACCACGGCGCCAGCGCCGCCAGCCAGACCGGCGCGCCGCCCTGCCAGCGCAGCGCCTTTGCCACCGCCCGCAGCGAGGCGGCAGCGTCGGCGAACGCCTCGGCGCCGGCGTGCAGCGCGCTCAGCAGATCGGCCAGCACGACCAGCCGGTCGACCGAGCCGAAGCCGGGCGCGACCAGATCGGCGCGCACGCTCGCCCGGTAGCGGTCGTACCGGTCCCGCAGCAGGCCGGCGAGCGGGGCGCCGCCGGTGAGCGGGAAGAAGCTTTGCCAGGGCGGCGGCGGCCCGGGGGCCGGCATCAGGAACCGGCCGGGTTGCAGGAACGACAGGTTGGCGGCGCGCAGCCGCTGCAAGGTCTCGACGTAAAGCCGGTGCCCGGCGTCGGCCAGCGCGTCATCCGGCGGTGCGCTCGCCGGCAGGCCGTGCGCGAACGCGAGGAAATCGCGCCCCTCCGGCCGGCCATCGAGGCGCCGCAGCGCCGCCGCCGACCATTGCGAAAAATCCTGGGCGAGCAGCGGAAAATCGAGCAGCCACTCGCCGGGATAGTCGAGGAACTCCAGCCGCACCCGCCGCGCCGGCAGGCTGGCGGCCATGCCCGGCCAGCCGATCTCCAGATCGAGCGCGAGCAGGCTGACCGCGTCGGTGCGTTCCGGCCAGCGCGGCGGGTCGGCGGCGAGGGCGGCGACGTGGGCGGCATAGTCGAAGCGCGGCAGCCCGGATGCGCCGGACGGCGCGACGGCAACGCGGAACCGGCGCTCCGCCAGCCGCGCCGTCAGCGCCGGCAACGTGGGCAGGCCGGCGCCGGCCGCCAGCAGATTGGCGGCCAGCGACGTCAGCAGCGCCGTCTTGCCGGCGCGGGCAAGGCCGGTCACGCCGACCCTGACGGTGCTACCCCCCGGCAGCAGCCCACGCGCCGCCGCGAGGAAATCCATCTAGGACGGCATTCTTTGGCGCCGCGCTTCCTCCCCCTCCCCTTGTGGGAGGGGGCTGGGGGGAGGGGACGAGCCGCACCAGCCTCGGAGCGGCCACACCCCTCCCCCAACCCCCTCCCACAAGGGGAGGGGGCCTTTCGCTGATGCGTGGCGGTGATCTCTCAAAAATCGAGTTCCCGTCAGCCGCGCTGCACCAGCTCGATCTTGTAGCCGTCCGGGTCCTCGACGAAGGCGATCACCGTGGTGCCGTGCTTCACCGGCCCCGGCTCCCGCGTGATCTTGGCGCCGGCCGCGCGCAGTTCGGCGCAGGTCTGGTAGACGTCGGGTACGCCGATCGCGATGTGGCCGTAGCCGGTGCCGATGTCGTATTTCTCGACGCCGTAATTGTAGGTGAATTCCAGCACCGTCTCGCTCGCCTCGTCGCCGTAGCCGACGAAGGCGTTGGTGAATTTCCCCGCCGGCACGTCCCAGCGGCGGATTTCCTTCATGCCGAACATGTCCGAGTAGAACTTGATGCTGCGGTCGAGGTCGCCGACGCGCAGCATGGTGTGCAGATAGCGGCCTGTTGCGGCCATGGTGTGACTCCTTCTTGTTGTGTCAGGCGTATTTGGACGGGTCGATGCCGAGCAGAAACAGGCCGGCCGCGTCCCCGGCGCGCACCAGCCCGTCGCGATCTGTCAGAAGGGTGCCCCCGGCCTCGAACGCAATGCCCGAGAGCTTCGCGGCGGCGGCGGCGGCGACCGTGTTCGGGCCGATCGTCGGCAGGTCGGCGCGGCGATCCTGCCCCGGCTTGACCAGCTTGACCAGCACGCCGCCCGATCCCTGCCGCGCCAGCAAGCCGGCGCGCGCGAGCATCGCATCGGTGCCCTCGATCGCCTCCAGCGCCAGCACGATGCCTTGCTGCACGACGCAGGCCTGGCCGACATCGGCGGCCCCGAGCGCGCGCACCACGGCGACGCCGCGCGCGATGTCCGACATCGCCTGCGCATCCGGCGCGATCGTCCCAAGCAGTCCGCCGGGTGCCACCGCCTCCGTCAGGATCTCGTGCGCGCCGAGGACGGAAAACCCCTCCTCCGCCAGCACCCGCACGACCGCCGCGAGCAGCCCGTCGTCGCCGGCGAAGGCGGCGCGGCCGATGCGGGCGAGGATGCGTGCCCCCTCCACGTCCGGCCGCAGATCGAGGATCGAGGGGCGCTTGACCGGCCCCACCAGCACCAGATCGCGGCACCCGTTCTCCCGCAACATTGCCAGGATGCGGCCGGCGGCGCCCAGACGGACGAAGCCGTGCGGAAATGGCGCGAGCACGGAGCGTTCCGCGAACCCCTCCAGCCCGACCAGGAACACCGGCCGCCCCGCCGCCGCCGCCGCCGCCGCGACCCGGCCCGGCAACGGCCCGCCGCCCGCGAGGATGCCCAGCGCCGCCGGGCGTGACTCCGCTCCGATCATCGCGATCTCGTCACGAACACGATTTCCGTTGGACCTGCACCGATTGATCCGTCATATGACGAATGCGGTTTGGCACGCGAAGCCGATGCGGGCGGCGATGGGCTTGCCCGCCAGAGGGGGGATCTGCGAGTGGATGATGACAGCGGTTTCCCCGATTTTTTCGATGCGCCCGACTTCGATGCGCCCGACGCGGACGGCGATCCGACCGCGACGGGCATCGTGCAGTGCCTGAAAATGCTGGCCGAGGAGGCCGCCTCGCTCGGCATGGCGCGCACGCTCGATGCGTTGCAGGCCACGATCAAGGTATGTGCGACCGAGGGCCAGACGGCGGACGAACTGGCGGACGGCGACGATCCGCGCCTGCGCGCGGCCGGGAGTTCGCTGCTGCACTGAACGCCGGCGCCGCGATCACGCCGCGTCGTCGGTATCGGCACTGACGGCGGCGCGGATCAGGCCGCGCTTGCTCGGCGCTTCGATGAAGGCCAGCAATTCGTCGACCAGCGCATCGCCGCCATACTCGGCCCGCACGACGGCCAGCCGCTCGGCAAACACCTGGCCGCCGATGAACAGCCGCCGGAACGCCGCGCGCAGGACGTGCAGGCGCGCCTTGTCGACGCCCCGCCGCTTCAGGCCGATCACGTTCAGCCCCGTCAGCCGGGCGCGGTTGCCGATCACCGCGCCGAACGGGATCACGTCGGCCTCCACGCCGGAGACGCCGCCGATCATCGCGCCCCGGCCGATGCGGACGAACTGGTGCAGCGCCGCCGCGCCGCCGATCACCGCGCCGTCGCCGATGCTGACATGGCCGCCCATGACGACGTTGTTGGCGACGATCGCCCCCGCCCCGATGTCGCAGTCGTGCGCGACATGCACCACCGCCATCAACAGGCAGTCGGCGCCGACGCGGGTGATGCCGGTGCCGGTGACGGTGCCGCGATGAATGGTGACGTGCTCGCGCACCTGGGTGCGGGCGCCGATTTCGGTCCGCGTCGGCTCGCCCCGGTATTTCAAGTCCTGCGGCGGCAGCCCGACGGTCGAGAACGGCCAGAGCTTGACGCCGGCGCCGATCGCCGTGCGGCCATCGACGACGACATGGCTGACCAGTTCCGCGCCTTCGCCGATGACGACCTCCGGCCCCACGGTACACCAGGGGCCGATGCGAACCCCATGGCCGATCGCGGCGCCTTGCGCCACGATCGCGGACGGATGGATCAGGCTCAACAGACTCTCCCGGACGTCGCTAAATCTGCTTGGATCGGTCGATGACCATCGCGGTGTAGGTGGCTTCCGCGACCAGTATACCCTCGACCTTGGCGACGCCGGTGAACTTCCAGACGGTGCCGCGATTTCGCTCGACATTGACGTGAATGCGCAACTGGTCGCCCGGGCTGACCGGCCGGCGGAACTTGGCACCTTCGACCGACATGAAATACACGCCCTTGGTGCCGACCGTTTCGGGGCCGCCGATCGTCTCCATCACCAGCACCGCCGCCGTCTGCGCCATCGCCTCCACCACCAGCACGGCGGGCATCAGCGGCACATGCGGGAAATGGCCCTGGAAATAGTATTCGTTGATCGAGACGTTCTTGATGCCGATGGCCGACCGGGCCTTCACCACGTTCTCGACGCGGTCGATCATCAGGAACGGGTACCGATGCGGCAGCGACCGCATGATTCCCGCCGTATCGACCGCGTAGCCTTCGTTCGCCGTTCCGTCCATCGCGTTCAGTCCGAATCCGTCCGTTCCGCCCCTCGATCCCCGGTGGCCGGGTCGCCCGCCGGAGCTCGCCCGACGCCGCTGGTCCGCGCACGCCGCTCGGCCGACAGCCGACGCACGGTGGCGACCTGCCGAAAGAATTCTCGGACCGGCATCGCCGGGCTGCCAACGACCTCGGTTCCGGCCGGCACGTCCGCCATGACCCCCGCCTGGCCGCCGATCCGCGCCTGGCGGCCGATATGCAGATGCCCGGCCAAGCCCGCCTGCCCGGCGGCCGTAACGAAATCATCCAGCACGGTCGAGCCGGATATTCCCACCTGCGCCACGATGACGCAGCAACGCCCGAGGCGCACGTTGTGACCGATCTGCACCAGATTGTCGAGGCGGGAGCCGGCGCCGATCACGGTATCCTGGGCCGAACCGCGATCGACCGTCGTGTTCGCGCCGATCTCGACATCGTCCTCGATGATGACCCTGCCGAGTTGCGGCACGCTGACGAAGCCGCGCGGCGTCGTGGCGAAGCCGAAACCCTCCTGGCCGATCCGGGCGCCGGGATAAATGTAGACGCGCGCACCGACGATCGCGTGGCTCAGGCTCGCGTACGGGCCGACGCGGCAGTCCGCCCCCAGCGCCACGCCGGGCCCGATCACGACCCCGACGCCGAGCCGGCAGCCGGGGCCGATCGCCGCACCCGGGCCGATCACCGCGAACGGGCCGATCTCGGCCGAGGGGTCGACCGTCGCCTGCGGATCGACGATCGCCGAGGCGTGGATACCGGGGCGCACCGGCGGCAGCGGATGGAACAGCGCCGCCGCCCGCGCCCAGCCGAGATAAGGCTCCCGCGTGACCAGGGGGAGGGCGGTCGCCGGCACTTTCGACGCGAGATCGGGATGCACGATCACCGCGCCCGCCCGGGTTGCGGCGAGGGCCTCGGTGTAGCGGCGGTTGTCGAGGAAGCTGACATGCTCGGGCCCGGCCAGCCCGAGCGGTGCCACGCCGTGCAGCAGCCGGTCCCCGGCCGGCGGCTCGGCGCCGCACGCGGCGGCGACCGCCGCCACCGGATGCGGCCCGGTGCGCGCGAAGAAGCGCGGGTCGCCCGCAATCGCCGATTCGACCATCGCCTAGTTCGCGGTTGCCGGTGCCGGCGGGGCGGCGGGCGGTGTCGCGACGGGTGCGGTTGCGGCGGGCGGGGTCGCCACCGGCGTCGCACCCGGCGGCTTGGCGGCCTCCTCGGCGGCGAGCGCGGACGGCGAGACGCCGTCGGGCGGGATCACCACGCTCGGCAGGATCTTGTTGAGCTGTTCGGCGACTTCGTCGGTGATGTCGAACTGGTTGGCGTTCAGCGCCACCTGCTCGCGGTGCAGCACCATGTTCATCCCGCGCGAATCGGCGACCTGGCGGATCACCGCGACCAGCGTCCGCTCGATCTGCGCCAGCGCGTAGCGCGCCGCCTCCTGGATGATCCGGTTGCGGTCGCGGAACTGGCGTTGCGCCTTGGTGATCCGTTCCTGCAAATCGAGGTCGCGTGCCTTGACCTGCGCCTCGGACAATTTCGGCCGCTCGTTGGCGAGCGTCTGCTGCATGTCGCGCCAGACGGCCTGTTCCTTCTGCGCGTCGTCGTTCAGCTTGGCGCGGCGCTGCTCGATGACCTTCTCCACCTGCTGCGCGGCGGCGGACGCGCGCATCACGTCGGGCACGCCGAGCACGCCGATCACCGCGGCGGGCGGCGATTCGCCCTTCGGCAGCGCCGGCAGTTCCGGCGGCGGCGGCAGTTGCACGTTGGCCACCGGCGGCTCCTGCGCGTCGGCGCCGAGGCTGCCGGGCGAACCGGCCGGAGCGCCGGCGCCGAGCGGTGGAACGGCCGCGAGCGGCGGGCGCTGCACCGGCTTCGGCGCGGGCTTTGCCGGCTGCGCGGGGGCCGGCTGCGGCTTGGCCTGGCCGGGAATGAAGTAGTCCGGATTCTGCTGCGCGGCCGCCGGCACGGGGAGATGCGACGCCAGTGCCGTGGCGAGCACGGCGACCGTTAAGGTGCGAATCATGTGCATTAGAACCTCGTACCGAAGCCGAAGCGAAAGATCTGCGTCTGGTCGTATTTCTTCTTCACCACCGGGTCGCCCAGGTCGATGTTGATCAGGCCGAACGGGGTCTTCCAGGAAAGTCCGACGCCGGCGCCGACGCGCGGCGACGAGTCATCGACGATTGCATTCGTCTGGCCTGCCGGCACGAGCTTGGCCGGGAGCACGTTCGCGCCGGACAGCGCGCCGACATCGACGAACACGCGGCCGGACAGGCCGAGGTCGGGCGAGATCGGCAGCGGGAATCGCAGTTCGGTCGATTGCGTCCAGATGAACCGGCCGCCGATGCTGTCGCCGTCCTGCACCGAGTGGGGGCCGGCGCCGCCGGTCTCGAAGCCGCGCAGATTGTCGCCGCCGAGGAAGAACCGGTCGATGATCTTTTCCTCGACACCCGTGTTGAACAGGTAGCCGGTGCCGGCGGTGATGGCGACGTCCCAGTCGGCGTTGCCGGTGATATTATCCAGCGGGATGTAGGTGGCGGCATCGATCTTCGTGCGGACGAACCGTTCCGTGCCGCCCGCGCCGGCAAAGTCGGTGCCGCCGCGCAGCACCCAGCCGGCGTGCGGGTCGACCTTGCTGTCGCGATAATCGATCGTCAGCGTCTGGCCGATCTGCGACAGGTCCGAGGTGCCTGCCAGTTCCTGAATGTAGATCGAGGCGGTGCTGGCGACGCTGTAAACGTTGCGGTCGATCAGCGAGTAGGTCCACGCCTGCCGCAGATGGTCGCTGAAGTCGTAGCCGGTGCGCAGCGAAAATCCGTTCACGCGCTCGTCGTACTGCGACACCGTTTGCGTGGCCTGCGTGTCCGTGTGGAACAGATCGATCCCGCCGACGAGATTCCGATCGAGGAAATACGGGTCGGTGAGCGACAGGTCGACCGAGCTCTCCTTCTGCGCGAGCACGGTCGAGATACCGGCGTCGAGGCCGGTGCCGATCAGGTTCTGCTCTCGCACGCCGACATTCGCCAGCGCGCCAAGGTCGGTCGAATAGCCGCCGCCGATGGTCAGTTCGCCGGTCGCCTTTTCGTCGATCGTCGTGGTGAGCACGCTGCGATCCGCCGCCGAGCCCGGCGCGGACGAGATGGTGACGTTGTTGAAGTAGCCGAGATCCTGCAACCGCTGGCGTGACTGGCGGATCAGCGCCGCGTTGAACGCATCGCCTTCGGCGACCCTCAGTTCCCGCCGCACCACCTTGTCCTCGGTCCGGGCATTGCCGACGATGTCGATGCGCTCGATGAAGACGCGCGGGCCTTCACCGACATCGAAGACCAGATCGACCGTGTGCTTGTCCCGATCGCGCGAGATGCGCGGCTTGACGTCGACGAACGCATAGCCGCGCACCTGCGCCTCGTGATTGAGCGCCTGCACGTTCCGCTCGACCGCGTCGCCGTCGTACCAGTCGCCCGGGCTGATATCGACGATCGGCTGCAACGCCGAACTCTCCAGCTTGCGCAGCGTCGAATTCACCTCGACCTTGGCGATCTTGTAGCGTTCGCCTTCGCTGATCGTGAAGGTCAGGAAGAAGGCCGAGCGGTCGGGCGCAAGCTCGGCGGCGGAGCTGGTGACTTCGAAGTCGGCGTAGCCGTTGTGCAGGTAGAAGCGCCGCAGCAGTTCCTTGTCGAAGTTGACGCGGTCCGGGTCGTAGCTGTCGCTCGACGACAGGAACCGCCACCATGCTTCCTGCCGGCTGCCGATGACCTCCTTCAGCCGGTCCTCGCTGAAATCGTGGTTGCCGATGAAGGCGATGCGGCTGACGAGCGTCTCGTCGCCCTCGTGGATCTCGAAGATGACATCGACCCGGTTCTGATCGAGCTTGATGATCTTCGGCTCGACGCGCGCGGCAAACCGGCCGCGACGGGCATAGAGGTCCAGGATGCGCTGACGGTCTGCCTGTGCCAGGGCCGGGGTGAACACCGCGCGCGTGCGCAGTTGCAGCTCCGGGCGCAGCGTATCGTCGTTGAGCTTCTTGTTGCCCTCGAAGGCGATGCGGTTGACGATCGGGTTTTCCGCAACCTTTACCACCAGTGTCCCGCCGTCGCGCCGCAGCGAAACGTCGGAAAAGAGGCCGGTCGCAAACAGGGTCTTCAGGCTGCGGTCGAGCCGTGCGGGATCGAACGGATCGCCGGGCTGCACCAGCATGTACGAGCGGATCGTGCTTTCCTCGATGCGCTGGTTGCCCTCCACCCGGATCGCCTGAATCGTTCCGCCGGCCAACGGGTCGCCGGCCGCCCCACCGGTGGCCGGCGCCGAGCCTTGTGCGGCCGCGGTGCCGGCGGAGTCGAGGCTGGGAAAGGTCGGGCAGGCGACAAGGAGCAACGCGAGCAGCGCGGCGTGCGTACGAGACAAAAGCGATACCCCCAACGACTGCGCCACCCTTCCGGCGGGCGACTCCGATCCGCCCTTTCCGGGCGCGGCGGACAATAGCCGCCGACGACCCGCGCCGCTACCCGGGCCGTGATCCCGGGCGACGCGGCGGACGGCGCGATCAGCCGATCAGGTCACGCACCCAGCGCATCAGCCCCAGGTGCGACAGGTCGTTCCAGGTGGCGAACACGAACAGCCCGACCAGCAGCGCGAAACCCGCACGGAACCCGTATTCCAGCGCGCGTTTGGGCAACGGCCGTCCGCGCAGCGCCTCGACCAGATAGAACAGCAGATGGCCGCCATCGAGCACCGGGATCGGGAACAGGTTGATCAGCCCGAGATTGACCGAGAGCACCGCGATGAAATTGACCAGGCTGATCAACCCGAGTTCGGCGACTTCGCCCGACAGTTGGGCGATTCGCAGCGGCCCGCCCAGTTCGTCCGCGCCGTGCCCGCCGGTGATGATCCCCCACAGCCCGACCAGGGTCTGCGACGCCACGTCGTAAGTGTGCGCTACGCCCTCGACCACCGCCGCGCCGGGCGACAGCTTCAGATACTCGGTCGCGTCGGCTCGCACGCCGAGGGTGCCGATCATGTGCCCGTCCTCGCTGTGCGAGTCCGTCGTCAGCTTGATCGTCATCGGCGCGCCCGCGCGCCGGATGCCGAGCACGAGTTCCTGCGCGGGCCGGGCGGTCACGATGCGCCTGACATCCTCGAACCGATGGATCGGCGTGCCGTCGATGGTCTCCAGCGTGTCGCCGGCCAGCAGCCCGGCCCGCGCGGCGGCCGAGTTCTTCACCACGCCGCCCACCGTGGCCGGAATCAGAGGATCGAGGCCGAGGTCGCCGATTTCACGTCCCCGCACGGTCTTGGCTTCCGGCACGGCGGTGAAGGTCATGCCGTCCGTCCCGCGCCGGACCTGAAAGGCCAGTGGCCGGCCAGGATGCGCCGCGACGATGCTGTCGACATCATCGAACCGCTGAATCGGCCGGCCGTCGATCGCCGTCACCCGATCCCCGGTTTCCAGACCGGCATGGGCGCCGGCGGAGTCCGGCGCCACATACAGGGTCGGCGGGATCACCGGCTCGCCGGCGGTGGCGAACAGGGCGGCGAACAGGACGGCGGCGAGAATGAAGTTGGCGACCGGCCCGGCGGCGACGACGATCGCGCGCGAGCCGACCTGCTTGTCGTGGAATGTCCGCCCCGGCTGCCACTGCGCGCGGGTCTTCTCGTCGACGTCGGCCGGCTGCTCCTGCCCGTGCAGCTTCACGTAGCCGCCGAGCGGAATCCAGCAGATCTTCCAGGCGGTGCCGCGCTTGTCGGTCCAGCTTGCCAGCGCCTGGCCGAAGCCGATCGAGAATGCCTCGACATGCACGCCGCGCCAGCGGGCGGCGAGGTAGTGGCCGAGTTCGTGGAAGAACACGAGCACGCCCAGCACGATCACGAATGGCGCGGCGAAATTCAGGGGCGACGGCAGGGCGTTGAACACGGCCGATTATCTCCTGGGGCGGATGTCAGGCGGCGGGGCGGGCACGATTGGCGCAGGCGTTGGCGGCGAGCACGCGGGCGTTCGCATCGAGGTCTAGCACATCCGCAAGGGAGTCGGCCGGTCGATCACCAAGGGCATCAATTACATCGCTTACGATTGCAGCAATATCGAGGAAACCTGACCTGCCGTCCAGGAATGCCGCGACGGCGACTTCGTTGGCGGCGTTCAGCACGCAGGGCGCGCCGCCGCCGGCCTCCAGCGCCTCGCGCGCGAGCCGCAGCGCGGGGAAGCGGGCGGGGTCCGGTGCCTCGAACTCCAGCCGGCCGAGCGCGGCGAGGTCGAGCCGCTTCGCCGAGGTCGCCAGCCGCCCCGGCCAGGCCAGCGTGTGCGCGATCGGAATGCGCATGTCCGGCGAGCCAAGCTGCGCCAGCACGCTGCCGTCCCGGTAATGCACCATGCCGTGGATCACCGACTGCGGATGCACCAGCACGTTGATCGCGGCACTCGGCAGATCGAACAGCCGCGCCGCCTCGATCAGCTCCAGGCCCTTGTTCATCATCGTCGCGCTGTCGATGCTGATCTTGGCGCCCATCGACCAGACCGGATGGCGCAGCGCCGTCTCCGGCCGGGCACGCGCCATCTCCTCCAGCGTCGCCTTGCGGAACGGGCCGCCGGACGCGGTCAGCGTGATGCTCTCGACCGCGTCGCGGTTGCCGTCCGCCATCGCCTGGAAGATCGCGTTGTGTTCGGAATCGACCGGCAGCAGCGTCGCGCCCGCCTCCGCGACCGCGCGGAGCATGACCTCGCCGGCGCAGACCAGCGCCTCCTTGTTGGCCAGCGCGACGGCCCCGCCGCGCCGGATGGCGGCAAGCGTCGCCGGCAGGCCGGCCGCACCGCCGATCGCCGCCATCGTCCAGTCGGCGGCCAGGCTTGCGGCCTCGACGACGGCTTGCGGTCCACTGCCGACCGCGATGCCGCTGCCGGCGAGCGCCTCCACCAGCGCCGCATGGCCGGCGGGGTCGGCGATCACCGCCAGCCGGGCGCCGAGCGCCCGTGCCTGCGCCGCCAGCAACGCGACGTTGCGCCCGCCCACCAGGGCCTGCACCGCAAACTGCTCCGGCTTGCCGGCCAGCAGATCGAGCGTCTGCGTGCCGACGCTGCCGGTGCTGCCGAGGACGGTGACAGTTTTCATGGCCCGAACCCCGTGCCCGACCCCGCGATCATCGCCAGCAGCGCCGCCGCGGGCGCTGCCGTCATGACGCCGTCGAGCCGGTCGAGCAGGCCGCCGTGGCCTGGGATCAGCCTGCCGGAATCCTTCACGCCGTAGCGGCGCTTCAGCCAGCTTTCCATCAGGTCGCCGGCCTGCGCGATGACGCTGAGCACGCCGGCGAGCAGCACCGAACCGCCACCGTGCAGCGCGGCGACACTCCAGCCGACGACCAGCGCACCGACCAGGCCGCCGGCCGCGCCCGACCAGGTCTTGCCGGGCGAAATGGCGGGTGCGAGGCGCGGGCCGCCGATGACGCGGCCGATGACGTAGGCGGAAATATCGGTGGCCCAGACCGCCAGCAGCACGAACAGCACCCGGCCCCAGCCGGCCTCGCCGCCGCCGCGCAGCCAGATCAGGGCGATCGCGGTCAGGCCGACATACGGCACGCCGAGCGCCGGCGCGATCCGCCTGCTGACCAGCCAGACCAGCAACGAAGCCACCGCCAGCAGCGCAAGCCCGGCCCAGGCGAGACCGAAGGCCGCGAAAAGCGCGGCCCCGATCGCTGCCGCCGGCACGATCAGTCGTGTCACGCCGGCCTCCCGCGCCCCGCACAGAGCCAGAAACTCGAGCGCCAGCCCCAGCGAAGCCGCGCCCACCAGCCCAATCCACGCCCACCCGCCGAGCCAGAGGCAGCCGAGGCCCACCGGCAGCAGCACGAGCGCGGACAGCACGCGCACGCGCAGATCCGCCCAGCGCGCGGCACCGGTGCGCGCGGCTGCCGCGCTTGCGGCGCTACCCCGGTCTGGCACCGAAGCGCCGCTCCCGTCGCGCGAACTCGGCCAGTGCGTCGGCGAAATGGCCTTGTCCGAAGTCGGGCCACAGCACGTCGAGGAACAGGAGTTCGGCATAGGCGCCCTGCCACAGCAGGAAGTTCGACAGCCGCTGCTCGCCGCTGGTGCGCAGGATCAGATCAGGGTCGGGAATTCCGACGGTGTCCAGTTCGCGGCAAAAACTGCTCTCGGTGATCGCCGAGGGGTCGAGCGTGCCGTCCCGCACCGCCTCAGCCAGCCGGCGGGCGGCGGAGGCGATTTCGGCGCGGGCGCCGTAGGAGAGGGCGACGATCAGATTGAGCCGCGTATTGCCCTTGGTCTTGTGCTCGGCAAGCCGCAAATCCGCCTGCAAATCGGCGTCGAAGCGGGACCGGTCGCCGATGAAGCGCATCCGCACGCCGGCCTCGTGCAGTTCCGCCACCTCGCTGCGCACGTAATGGCGCAGCAGCCCGGTCAGGTCGATCACCTCCGGTAGCGGTCGGCGCCAGTTCTCGCTGCTGAACGCATACAGCGTCAGCCAGCCGACGCCCTGCTTGATCGCGGCCTCGATGGTCCGCCGCACGGCCTGCGCGCCGGCGCGGTGGCCGGCGATGCGCGGCAGGCCCCGCGCGGCCGCCCAGCGACCGTTGCCGTCCATGATGATGGCGACATGCGCCGGTGTCGGAGCGCCGTCGGCAGGCAGGACCCTGTCCGCAACCGCCGCCGCCTCGCGCAACGCTCCGTGTCCGACAGCCGCCACTCTCGTTCAGACCTGCTTGATTTCTTTGTCTTTTTCGTGGAGCGCGTCATCGACCCGCTTTATGTAACCATCCGTAAGCTTTTGCACCTCTTCAGTCCAGCGCGCCAGATCGTCCTCGCTGAAGGCGTGTTTCTTTTCCAGCGCCTTGATCTGCTCCATGCCGTCCCGGCGGACGCCGCGCACCGCCACCTTGGCACCTTCGGCGTATTTGTGCGCGGCCTTGGAGAGTTCGGTCCGCCGCTCGCCGGTCAATTGCGGGATCGGCACCCGCACCAACTGCCCGTCGCCGCTCGGGTTCAAGCCGAGGCCGGCGTCGCGGATCGCGGTGACGACGGCGTTGACGAGGCTGCGGTCCCAGACCTGGACGGTGATCATGCGCGCTTCCGGCACGGCGATGGTGCCGACCTGCGGCAGCGGCATCTCGCTGCCGTACGCTTCCACTCGCACCGGTTCCAGCAGCGCCGGACTCGCGCGGCCGGAGCGCAGGCCGCTGAAGTCCCGCTTCAGCGTCTCCAGCGCGCCGTCCATGCGGCGAGTCAGATCCAGTTTCAGACTGTTCAGATCGGATGCCACCAAGACCCCTCCGACAAGCGTACCAGCACTTTGTTATGCAACCGAGTGTAAACGCAACGCCCCGCCGGCCCGCCCGCTTAGTCGACCTCCACGATCGTGGTGAAGCGGCCCTCGCCCCGCATCACCTGCGCAAAGGCGCCTGCGGCGTGGATGTTGAAGACGATGATCGGCAACCCGTTCTCCCGCGCGAGGCTGATGGCGGAGGCGTCCATGACCGCCAGATCGCGCGACAGCACCTCCAGATAGGTCAGCCGGTTGAAGCGGGTGGCGTCGGCGACCTTGCGGGGATCGGCGGAATAGACGCCATCGACCTGCGTGCCCTTCAGCAGCGTGTCGCAATTCATTTCCGCCGCGCGCAGGGCGGCGGCGGTGTCGGTGGTGAAGAACGGATTGCCGGTGCCGGCCGCGAACACGACGACCCGCCCCTTCTCCATGTGCCGCTCCGCCCGGCGGCGGATGTATGGCTCGCACACGCTCGCCATCGGGATCGCCGACTGCACCCGTGTCGGCACCCCCCGCTTTTCCAGCGCGTTCTGCATGGCCAGCGCGTTCATCACGGTCGCCAGCATACCCATGTAATCGGCTTGTGCGCGATCCATGCCGCCCGCCGCCGCCTGCACGCCGCGAAAAATATTGCCGCCGCCGATCACCAGGCAGACCTGCACGCCCATCGCCACCACGTCGCGGATGTCGATGGCAATGCGGGAGACCGTGTCGTTGTCGAGTCCATACTCCCGCTTGCCCATCAGGGCCTCGCCCGACAGTTTCAGCAGGACGCGCCTTGGATGTGCCGGTGCGGCGTCAGGCGACTGGTTCATCGCGACTCGTGACCGTCATGAATGGAGCGGGCGCACCGTAGTGAGGCGGCCCGCCCCGGGCAAGCAGACCGCGCCGGATCAGGGCGCGGGTGTTGGCGGTTCCGGGGTCGCGGGAGGCGTCGGCGGCACGCCGGAGGCGGCGGCGACCTCGGCGGCGAAGTCGCCCACCGGCTTCTCGATGCCCTCGCCGAGCGCGAAACGGGCGAAGCCGATCAGCCTGGCGCCCGATTTCTCGACCACCTTCTTCACCCGGCTCTCGCCGTCATGCACCCAGACCTGCTCGAGCAGCACCACTTCCTCGTAGTACTTGCGGATTCGGCCCTCGACCATCTTCTCGATGATGTTCTCCGGCTTGCCGGAGGCGCGCGCCTGCTCGGACAGCACCGCCTTTTCGCGTTCCAGCGCCGCCGGGTCGACCGCCGAGATATCGAGCGCCTCCGGCCGCGTCGCCGCGACATGCATCCCGATCTGCCGGCCGAGCTGCTCCAGCGCGTCGATCTCCGACGGACCTTCCAGCGCCGCCAGCACGCCGATCTTGCCGAGGCCGGGCTTGACCGCGCCATGCACGTACGTCGCGACGACACCCTTTTCGACGCCGAGCACTTTCACGCGGCGGATGTTCATGTTCTCGCCGACCGTCGCCACCAGATGCGTCAACTCGTCGCCCACGGTCCGGCCGGTGCCGGGGAAGGGCGTTGCGCGGATCGCCTCGATATCCTCGCCGACCGCCAGCGCCGCCTGCGCCACCGCTTCGACCAGGGCCTGGAATGCCGGGTTGCGGGCGACGAAGTCGGTCTCGGCGTTGACCTCGACGAGGGCCGCGCGGCCGACCGCCGAGGCGACGCCGACGAGCCCTTCCGCCGCGACCCGGCCCGACTTCTTGGCAGCCGCCGACAGGCCCTTCTTGCGGAGCCAGTCGATCGCCGCTTCCATGTCGCCGCCGGTTTCGTTCAGCGCCTTCTTGCAGTCCATCATGCCCGCGCCGGTGCGCTCGCGCAGGTCCTTCACCAGGGCAGCCGTGATCTCGGCCATGTCGGTGCTCCTTCAATTCAAGATCGTCGTCTCATCGTCAGGCGGCGGGCAGTTCCGCCGGCTCGGGCAGCGCATCGGCCGGCAAGGCTTCCGACTCGCCCAGGTCTCGGCCGCTGGCGATCATCTCGGCGCTGATGCCGTCCAGCACCGCCGCCGCCACAAGGTCGCAATACATCGTGATGGCGCGGATCGCGTCGTCGTTGCCCGGGATCGGGAAGGTCACGCCGGCGGGGTCCGAGTTGCTGTCGAGCACGGCGACCACCGGAATGCCGAGCTTGTTGGCTTCCTCGACCGCCAGCTTTTCCTTGTTCGTGTCGATGATGAACAGGATGTCCGGCAGGCCGCCCATTTCCTTGATGCCGCCCAGCGCCCGCTCCAGCTTCTCGCGGTCGCGGGTGATGTTCAGCACCTCTTTCTTGGTCAGGCCCTGCACGTCGCCGTTCAGCAGGTCGTCGATCTGGCGCAGCCGCTTGATGCTGCCGGTGATCGTCTTCCAGTTGGTCAACATGCCGCCGAGCCAGCGGTGGTTGACGTAATACTGGCCGCAGCGCTTGGCTGCCTCGGCGACATGCTCGGCGGCGGCGCGCTTGGTGCCGACGAACAGCACCCGCCCGCCGGCGGCGGTGACGTCGCGGATCGCACGCAGCGCGCGATCGAGCAGCGGCACGGTCTGTTGCAGGTCGATGATGTGGACCTGGTTGCGCACGCCGAACAGGTACGGCGCCATGCGCGGGTTCCACCGGCGCGTATGGTGGCCGAAATGGATGCCGGCTTCGAGAAGCTGGCGCAGCGTGAAATCGGGCATCGCCATGGGCGAGTCCTCTCCTGACGTCCGGTTGAACCTCCGCGGGGCCAACGCCACAACGGCACCGGAACCTGGCCCACCTGGGCCGGGGAGGCGCCCCGCGTGTGAATTATCGCCCGGCCCCGAGAGCGGGGCAGGGACGACGGCGGCGATATGGCGGAGTTCCGGCCCGAAGGCAAGCCGCCGCACGCGGGGCAGGGCTGTCGCGGGACACGGAAAACCCCTCTCCCGCAGGGCAGGAGAGGGGCCTTTCAGAGCATTCCGTCAGGTCAGACGGTGTCGCCGGGCGGGTAGATCGTCTGCCCGCCGTTCGGGCGACCGCCGCGACGATCGGCCATGAACTGGTCGAACTCCGCCTTGTCCTTGGCCCGGCGCAGCCGTTCCAGGTAATCGACGAATTCCCGCTGCTCCTGCTCCAGCCGGCGCAGCGTCTCGGCGCGGTAGTCGTCGAACGCCTGGTTGCCGCTCGGGCGGCCACCGCCGCCGCCGCCACCGCCCCACCGGTTGCGGGCGCCGCGACGGCCCCAGCCGCAGCCGCCGTCCATGTTGTACCACTGGCCGCGCGGCTGGCCGGACCAGTTTGCGCGGTGCAGCCGGCCGCTGAATCCGAGGAACGCCAGGATCGCCAGGCCGGCCGGCCACCACAGGATAAAACCGAGGACCATGGCGGCGATCCAGCCTCCCCTGCCGAATTCGTCCATCTTGGCCGCGAGCATCATCGAAAGCCTCCAAGTGAATGTAAATCACATTTACATCATGCGAAGCCGGCGATTTCCTGTCAAGCGGAACCGGATCACGCTTTGTCAGAATGCGCTTGCGTGCCGAGCCCGAGCGATTGCAGATAGATCAGGACCCCCGCCTCCAGCAGATCCTCCGGCGACATCGGCAGTCGCCGTCGCGTCTGCTCGCCCCGCTCGACGAACAGGGAGGCGATGCCGTGCGCCATCGCCCAGATGTGCAGCGCGACCATCAACCCGGGCGGACGGTTGCCCGGAAGCGTCACGCACACCGCGTCGGCGGCGCCGCGCAACACCGCGAAGGCGCGTTCCGACGCGAGGCGCAGCTCGGTGTCGTCCTCCACCGATAGTCCGGATTCGAACATCACCGCATAGGCGGCCGGGTCCGCGCGGGCAAAGGCGAGATAGGCGCGCCCGCACGCCTCCAGCGCCCGCAGCGGGTCGGGCCGACCGCCGTTCCAGGCGCGTTCGAGCGCCTCCGTGAATTTCTCGTAGCCGCGCCGGGCGACTTCGGCGAGCAGGGCGTTGCGGTCGGCGAAGTGGCGATACGGGGCGGCCGGGCTGACGCCGGCGGCGCGCGCGAGTTCCGCGAAGGCGAATCCGGCCGGGCCGCGCTCGGCGATCAGGCTCAGCGCCGCCGCGATCAGCGCCTCGCGCAGGTTGCCGTGGTGGTAGCTGTCGCGCCCCCGCCCATCCCGCGGACCGCCGTCCTGCGACTTGTCGAACCTCATGTGAAGAACGTTTACACCAGCCGCCGCACGGCGCCAGCATCACGTCCCGCAGCCACGCGGACGCATGGCTAAGGGCGGGGTTGACTTGCCCGGAGTCGGCGAACGATCTAGGCGCGTGATCATGCGAATCGTCTGCCCCGGCTGCAAAACACAGTACGATGTGCCCGAGGCCATGCTGGCGGGCGGCACGAGAACGGTGCGTTGCGCGCGCTGCGCCAGCGAGTGGACGCCGCCGGCCAACGCCGCCCCGCCGCCGGCGCGTGACGATTTCGATGCCAGCTTCGCGCACGACATGGATGGCCAATACGGGCAAGACAAAGATCGCGCCAGGGCGGCCGACGACGTTGCCGACGACGGCGTGGATTTCTCGATGACCGGGATGCGCGCCCGGATGATGCACGAGCCGGGGCCCAGGCCGGCGCTGGCCGCGCCGGGCGGCCGGCGGCGCGGCGCCGCCGTTGTCGCGGTTGCCGCCTGGGCGCTCAGCGTCCTGGTGGTCGCCGGCGGGGTCTACGCGGCGGTGACGTGGCGCACCGAGGTCATGGCCGCCTGGCCGCCGAGCGAACGCGCCTACGCCGCCGTCGGGTTGCGCTGAGGCGCGTTCAGTCCCGGTCGATCAGCGACGTCTTCCGCGTGTCGGCCATCAGCACATAGACCGCGAGCGATCCGGCGATGCAGGCGGTGACGTACCAGAAGAACAGGCTTTCCACCCCGGCATTCTTCAGCCACAGCGCGACATACTCAGCCGTGCCGCCGAACAGCGAGACCGCCAGCGCATAGGGCAGCGCGACGCCGAGCGCGCGGATGCTGGCCGGGAACAGCTCGGCTTTCACGACCGCGTTGATCGCCGTGTAGCCTGAGACGATCACCAGC
>Ga0116226_10001487_pt1 | contig 20318 bp, 15 predicted proteins | sample S1TSphfallax_FD_89692 | JGI IMG/M metagenome (GOLD analysis project Ga0116226, IMG submission 89692) | Host-associated microbial communities from peat moss isolated from Minnesota, USA - S1T2_Fa - Sphagnum fallax MG | ecosystem: Host-associated > Plants > Peat moss > Unclassified | place: USA... | reverse complement strand
TTTCGTCGAAGCGAGGCGCGATGAGGGAGCAACGCCGTAGCGTTGTGACCGAAGAGCAACGAAGTCTTCGGCGGAATGGGCGGTGTCGAGACGCCGGCGTCATTTTTTCACAGGCCTGCTAGATCCGCGCAAACGGCACCGCCGGTTCGGCGAAGAGATACCCTTGCCCGTACTGAGCGCCGAGGGCTTGGAGCGCGTCGCGCTGATCTTCGTGTTCGATGCCTTCGGCGACGACGTCGAGGCCGAGGGTACGCGCGAGATCGAGCAACATCCGCACGATCGGTTCGCTCGTGAGTTCGGTCGAGCCGATCGTTCCGCTCACGAACGACCGGTCGATCTTGAGGCCCGAGATCGGGAAGCGGTGCAGGTAGCGCAGCGACGAGTACCCGACGCCGAAGTCGTCGATGCAGATGCCGACGCCGATTTCCCGCAGGGCGCGCAGCGAGACGTCCGATGCGAGCGACGATTCGATGATCGCGTTCTCGGTGATCTCGAGCACGACGCTCTGGGCCGGAACGTTTGCTGCGAGCAACGTCGCGCTCACGAACTCGGCGAGATCGTGCTGCATGATCTCCTGGACGGCGAGGTTGACGTGCATCTGCACGTTCGGGCGCTGCCGGCGTTCGATCGCAAGCCGCGCGCATGCCTGGCGGAAGACGCTGCGGCCGACGGCGACGATCTGCCCCGTCTCCTCGGCGAGCGCGATGAACTCACTCGGCGCCAGCAGGCCTTCGCGCGGATGGTTCCAGCGCACTAGGGCCTCGAACGCCACGATCTCCGCATCGCGGAGCCGCACGATCGGTTGATACGCGACGACGAGTTCGCCCTCGGCGATTGCCGAGCGTAAATCGGACGTCAACTGCAAACGCCGGACCGCGCCTTCGTGCATCGCCTGATCGAAGAGGACCGCCCGCGCGCGGCCTTCGGCTTTCGCGCGATACATCGCCGTATCGGCGTCGCGCAGGAGATCCTCGGCGTTCGTGTAGCGCGTGCCGAGCGGCGCGACGCCGATCGAGGCCGTCGAATAGATCGTGCGGCCGTCGACGGCGAGCGGGACCGTGATGATCTCCTGGATCTCGCGTATGCGCCGCGCGAGCTCGGCGGCGTAGCGGAGATTCCCGAAGAGCACGGCGAATTCATCGCCGCCGAACCGCGCGATCGTATCGTCGGGCCCGGCGAAGTCGCGCAGACGTGCAGCGACGGTCCGCAAGAGCTGATCTCCCGCCGCGTGGCCGAGCGAATCGTTGACGAGTTTGAAGTGATCGAGGTCGATGAAGGCGACGGCCGCCGTGGCGCTCGCGCGCTGGAGCACGTCCTCGATGTGCGATGCGAGCAGCGAGCGATTTGCCAGGCCCGTCAGACCGTCGTGGGTGGCGTCGTAGAGCAGCTGCGCTTCGATCGCTTTGCGGTCGGTGATGTCCTCGACGAGCCCGATCGCGAACCAGCCGGCCGGGTCGTCGATCGGCAAGCGCGAGACGGAGACTTCCGCGCACATGAGGGTGCCGTCGCTGCGCTCGTAGCCCTTTTCGTATTGATACGATTCGATCGACCCGTCGGACAATTCCATGAAGCGTTCGAGGGTCTTGCGACGATCGTCTTGGGCCGTGAACTCGCTGAGGTGTTTGCCGACGAAAAATCCGTCCGGATAGCCCAACATGCGGGTGAAGGCACGGTTCGTTACGGCGACCTCTCCGCTGCGATCGAGCACGACGATCCCCGCCGTCGCGCCCTCGAAGACCGCCTCGAACCGGCCGTGCTGCGCGAGTCGTTCGGATTCGCGGCGCATCTCGCGAAACGCCGCCTCGCGCCGAAACGATCGCACGATCGAGATCCCGAGCGCGGCCGCGGCGAGGACGCCCAAGAGTCCGGGCATGGCGTCGAGGAAGATCGCGCGCCGAAGCGTATCGATGCTCCCTTCCAGGTAGCGCTCGTCGGTGGCGATGAGCCGTTCTTCGAGGCGTGCGATGGCGGCGATCGCCGCATCGAGGTCCGGCAGAAGCCGGCGCCCGGGCTGGCTCGGTTCCAATTCTGCGAGGCTCGTTTTCGCGGCGGCTTGCGCGGTTGCAGCGGCGGACCCGAGCTCCGGGCGCTGAGCGGGGTCGATTCTCAGTAACTCGGCGAGGTCCCAATCATCGACCTGGGTAAGCAGCACGTGCGCGCTTGCCCGCGACTCGGCGAGTTTGAGCCGGCGTTCGACCGCCGCCCGGCCGTCGCCCGGCCGTTCCCGCACGAGCGTCCGGATGCGCCGCAGCATCGCGATCGTCCGCGGCACCCGCAGGGTCATCGCGTCGGTGAGATCGTCGTGCTCGGTGTCGCCCGAAACGAAGAGTCGCGTCCCGTTGAGCCCGATTCGCTCGAGCGTCTCGGCGATGTCCCGCTCGTTGTCGGGCGCGCCGGCATCGTGCACGCTCGCGAGCGCCTCGTACCGGGTCCAGAGCTCGGAGACCCGGTCGGCCGCAGCAACCTGAACGTGCGTAAACGCTAGCCGGTCGAGGGTCCCCCGCATGGCAAACGCGGCGCCCCAAACAATCGGCACGATGAAGAGCACCGTCGCCACAATCGTCCAACGGATTGCGGCTTGCGGCGATCCGGATAAGGACGGCACATGCCTGCCTTCGACGCGCAGGCTCGCGCTGCTTGCGGCCGGAAAATGTGAACTTTACGCCCTGTTGCTCGTCTGCTCGTCTCAAGAAGGTTTCTCGCGTGGCCAAAATTACGGTAAAGAACCCGATCGTCGAACTCGATGGCGACGAAATGACCCGGATCATCTGGCAGTTCATCAAGGAAAAATTGATTCTGCCGTACCTCGACGTCGATCTGAAGTACTACGATCTCGGGATCGAAAACCGCGACGCGACCGACGATCGCGTGACGCTGGAAGCCGCGCGCGCGATCAAGCAGTACGGCGTCGGCGTCAAGTGCGCGACGATCACGCCCGACGAAGCCCGCGTCAAAGAATTCAATCTCAAGAAGATGTGGAAATCACCCAACGGGACGATTCGCAACGAACTCGACGGCACGGTGTTCCGCGAGCCGATCGTCTGCCGCAACATCCCCAAACTCGTGCCGGGCTGGACGGAACCGATCGTCATCGGACGCCACGCGTTCGGCGATCAGTATCGGGCGACGGACTTTCTCGTGCCGGGCGCGGGGACGCTGACGATCACGTTCACGCCGGCGAACGGCGACGTGCCGGTCGTACGCGAGGTGTTCGAGTTCCCGGCCCCGGGCGTTGCCCTGGGCATGTACAACCTCGATGAGTCGATCCGCGGCTTTGGACGCGCGTGTATGAACTACGGCCTGCTGCGCGGCTGGCCCGTCTATCTCTCGACGAAGAACACGATCCTCAAAGCGTACGACGGGCGCTTCAAGGATCTCTTCGCCGAAGTATTCGCGGCCGAGTTCGCCGAGCGCTTCGCGGAGCGCGGGATCACCTACGAACACCGGCTCATCGACGATATGGTCGCCTCGGCGCTCAAGTGGTCGGGCGCCTTCGTGTGGGCCTGTAAGAACTACGACGGCGACGTCGAGTCCGATATCGTCGCGCAAGGTTTCGGTTCGCTCGGCCTCATGACGTCGGTGCTGATGACGCCCGACGGGCAGACGATCGAGGCGGAAGCCGCGCACGGCACCGTGACGCGCCACTATCGCGAACATCAAGCCGGCCGCCAGACGTCGACCAATCCGATCGCCTCGATCTTCGCCTGGACGCGCGGCCTGGAGCATCGCGGCAAGGTCGACGGCACGCCTGATGTCGTCGCGTTTGCGCAGGCGCTCGAAGCGGTGTGCGTCGAGACGGTCGAGAGCGGCAAGATGACCAAGGATCTCGCGAGTTTGGTCGGCCCGGATCAACCCTGGCTCACGACCCAAGCCTTTCTCGATGCGCTCGACACGAATCTGCGCGCGAAGATGGGCTCGCTCGTTCCGGCTTAAACCGAGACGGACTGGCGTAAATCAGGCCATCCTAGTACGCGCGGCGGAAGGTCGCGTACATGTAGGGATAATCGGCGTAGAACCAGTTGCGGAAACTGCGCCGCACGAGATCGCGCGAGGTGACCGGCGAGGCGCCTTTCATCACGAAGTGCTTGCCGTCGAAAAAGTCGGCTGAGTACGGCTTGTACGACGCCATCGGGACGAAGCCGTCGAACGGCGCGAATGGGGTCGCCGTCCATTCCCAGCCGTTGCCGACGAGGTCGTGCACGCCCCACGCGCTCGCACCGCGCGGCGAACTGCCCACGGGTTCCGGATCGAACCGGCGGAAATCGAAGTTCCCATAAGCCGCGCTTGGAGCCGCGTCGCCCCATGGCTGCGGCCGTTCGCCGCCGGCCGGCGTCCCGTAGGCGGCGCGGTGGTACTCGGCCTCGGTCATCAGCCGGCCGCCCGACCACGCCGCGAATGCCGTCGCTTGTTCGTGTGTCGCATACACGGGCCACGACTGCGGCAGCGGGATCGTCCCCGCCAGCACGCGCAGTTGCCAGCCGCCGTCCGCGCGCACCCAGAACGGCGGCACCGGCCCACCCGTCTCGACGAAGGCGAGATACTCGCCGTTGGACACGTCGTAGCGATCGATCCCGAACGCGGGGACGGCGACGGTGTGGGCTTGGAATTCATTGTCCCACCCGAAGGAGACCGCGTCGCGCTGGGCGCCGAGGGTCGCCGTGCCGGACCCGATCGCAATCGGATCCGACGGGGCCGGCGCGACGTCGCGGTGCTCGCGCGCCGGGATGTGCTTGTGCTGCGCGTCGAGCCGGTGCACGATGTAGAGCAGCGTCTCGTGGTGCATCGGCTCGTGTTCGAGGATCGTGTACGCGGCTTCGGCCCGGACGAGATCGGGGACCGAGGGATCGTCGATCTTGGCGTTCGCGAGCGCATCGAGTACCGCCGCGTCGCAGGCCTGCGCGAACGCGCGCACCGCATCGCGTGCCGGCCAGTCGAGCGCGCGACGCGCGGCGGGCTCGCCCGTTACGCTCGGGTCGATGCCGCGCTCGAAGAGGTTCTCGAGCGACCGGTCGATCGAGGGACATCGGAGCGCGTTGCGTGCCAGCGTGTTGAACGAGAACGCCGGAATGTGCCCGTCGTAAAAGACGAACGGGTGCCGCAGCGCGATGGGCGCTTCGTAGTACACGGACGGATCGATCCAGCGGAACAGTTCGGCCGAGCGGGCCCGATTCGCACGATACCACGCGATTAGCCGTTCGCGGTCGAGGGTCGGACACGACAGCGTTTCCATGCTCCCCTCTTTTCCCCGGGACGCGCGCCGCTACCCGGCGCGCTAGACGACGACGTGCCGGTAGCGTTCGAGCAGCTCGGTCAGTTCGCCGGCCGGGACGGGGCGCGAGAAGAGGTAGCCCTGGACGCGATCGCAGCGCTCGCGTTGCAGGAACGCCAGCTGCTCGTCGGTCTCGACGCCCTCGGCGACGACCTCGAGCCCCAGACTATGCGCCATCGCGATGACCGTGCGAACGATGGTGGCGTCGTCGGGCTCGATCATGATGTCGTTTACGAACGACTTGTCGATCTTGATCGAGTCGAGCGGAAAACTGCGCAGATAGCCGAGCGACGAGTAGCCGGTGCCGAAGTCGTCGAGCGAGAGCCCGACGCCGATATCGCTGACGTCGCGCAGAATCAAGGCGCTGGCGCGGGCGTCGCTCATCGCGACCGACTCCGTGATTTCGAGCTCGAGCGAACGCGGGTCGAGATCGTAGCGCTCGAGCGTCCGGCGGATCGACGCGGCGAGCTGGGTCTGATGGAACTGGCGCGCGCTCAGATTGACCGAGAGGCGCAAATCGGGATGCCCGGCGCTCTGCCACGCGGCGAGTTGGCGCGCTGCCGTATCGAGTACCCAATCACCGAGGGCGACGATCTGGCCTGAGATTTCGGCCGTTGGAACGAACTGATCCGGTGCGAGCATGCCGAGCCGCGGATGATCCCAGCGCACCAGCGCCTCGACGCCGACGAGGCGGCCGCCGCCGAGTTCGATCTGCGGCTGATAGTGGATGACGAACTCGCCGTTCTCGAGCGCGCGACGCAGGCTTTTCTCCTGCGAGAGCCGGCTGCGCAGCGATGCGTTGAGCGCGAGGGTGAAAAACTGGTACGTGTTGCGGCCGCGATCCTTCGCGCGATACATCGCGATGTCGGCATGCTTGACCAGCGTATCGGCATCGCCGCCGTCGTTCGGATACACCGAGATGCCGACGCTCGTCGTAACGAACTGTTCGTAGCCGTCGATCTCGAAGGGCTGGTCGATGCAGGCGATGACGCGCTCAGCGAGGCTCGCGAGGGCGTCCGTCCCGGTGTTCTCGACGACCAGCACGATGAACTCATCGCCGCCCATGCGCGCGACGAAGCCCGCCTGCGCGACCGTTGCGGTGAGCCGGTCGCCGACGATGCGCAGCAACTGATCGCCGAGTGCGTGGCCCAGCGAATCGTTGATATCTTTGAAGCGATCGAGGTCGAGGAACATGACGGCGACGCGCGTGCCGCGTTCCGCTGCACGGACGATCTCGGTGTTGAGTTTGGTCACGAACGACGCCCGGTTCGGCAGACCGGTCAGTTGATCGGTGTACGCAAGGACGTTGAGGTGTTCGCGGGCCCGGCTCCGATCGATCGCCGAACCGACCAGCTCGCCCATCAGCTGCACGAGATCGCGATCCACTTCGCGGAACGGATCGCTGCGCGGCGCCGGAGCAGCGAAGCAGAGCGAACCGTACGGCACACCGTTCACCGCGATCGGCGTGCCCATGAAGGCGACGACCGCGGGCTCGCCCGGTTCGGATTCGCCGATGAAGGGGACGCCCCTCAGGTCGTCCAGCGCGAGCGCACCGACGGTCGCCGTTGCGATTTGCGCGATGCGTTGCGGGATCGGCGGCCCGTGCGCGGCGACAAGCCGCTGCGACTGCGTTTCGAAGAGCGCGCCCGAGGTCATGTCCAGGAGCCGGCAGCCGGCCTCGATCGTCGCGGCGATTTGATCTTCGGCGGTCGCGTTGTTCGCCGCCGAGGCGAGGTAGAGCTCGCGGATGTGTTCGGCGTGCGCTTTGATCTCGCGTTCGGCGCGCCGGATCGCGCTGATGTCGCGGGTCAGCAGATGGACGCCGTTGACCCGCCCGTCGAGCACGATCGGGACGAACGACGCGGCGATCGGGTGGAGCTCGTCGCCGTGTCGGACCGAGACTTCGATCGATCCGGCGCGGCCGTGGCCCGCGCGCCGCAGCGCTTCGCGCGCGCGCGTCCGATCTGCGGGCGCGATGAAGTCCATAACGTTCGCGCCCGTCAGCTCGGCGGCCGTCACGGCATGTGCCTGCGCGGCGGCGCCGTTCGCGCGCGTGATCGTGCCGTCGACGGTCAGGCTCAAGATCGGCTCGGGGCTGTAATCGAAAATGGAGCGGAAACGCTGTTCGCTCTCCTCGGCGGCACGCCGGGCGAGAACGTGTTCGGTGGTGTCTTCGACGAGCGAGAGCACGCCGTAGCCGCCGTCGCCGAGCGGCACGCGGGAGTTGAACCAGCGGCAGTGGACGACGCCGACCGACTTCGTGAGGTTGCGATTCTCGCACACGTTGGACGCGACGCCCGCGCTCAGGGAGTTTGCGATGCCGAGAACGCGCGGCAGATCGGGCTCGTAGACCATGCCGATCTCCGAGAACGTTCGCCCATGCACTTCTTGCGCGGTCCAGCCGAACATCGATTCCGCGCGCGGCGACCAACCGACGACGTGAAAGTCCGCATCCCAGCGGATCACGGCCAGCGGACTATGTTTAGTGTGGAAGGTAAGGAGCTGGTTGGCGAGATCGAGGTCGCGCAGCCCGGCATCGCGTTCGACCGGCGTGTAGTCGCTCGCGCGATAGATTACCAAGAGCCCGTCGTCGTCGCGAGCGTTCGCGACCGCGACGAACGCATCGAAGCCGGCCGATTGGAGTACCGCGCCGCTCCGTCCGGCATCGAATGAGGACGCGAGCAGGGCGCCGAGATCCGCCGCGTAGTGCGGCAAGGCTGCGACGATCGGGCGCCCGACGACATCGGCGGCGGAGGCGCCGATGAGCCGTTCCGCGGCCTCGTTCACCGCGATAACGTTCAGGTTGCGATCGTATCCGATGAGGCAATCTTGCCAACACTGAAAAAAAGTCTTTACATCCACCTAGGACCTCATCGGCGCAAGCAATGCATTATTCCAGGTAGGGAAGCAAACCCGCGACGCCGCCCTCGCGGCCGAAGCCGCTCTCCCGATAGCCGCCGAATGGCGAACTGGGATCGAATTGATTGAACGTCGAGCACCAGACGACGCCGGCGCGCAGCCGCTGAGCGACATACATGCTCTGCGCGCCCTTGTCGGTCCAAACGCCGGCTGAGAGGCCGAACGGCGTGTTGTTCGCCTTTTCGATCGCTTCGTCGGCGGTGCGGAAGGTCAAAATCGAGAGTACCGGGCCGAAGATCTCCTCGCGCGCGATGCGGTGCGTTTGCGAGACGCCGGTGAAGAACGAGGCACGGTGGAAGAAGCCCCGCTCGGGTAGCGCGCAGCTTTGTTCGACGTAGGTTGCGCCGGCGTCGATGCCGCTCTGGACGAGCGAGCGGATCTTGTCCAGCTGAGCGCGTGAGTTGATCGCACCGATATCGGTGTTCTTGTCGAGCGGGTTGCCGACGCGCAGCGTCTCGATCCGCGCGCGCAGCCGTTCGACGACCTCGTCATGGACGCTCTCTTGCACGAGCAGTCGCGATCCCGCACAGCATACGTGGCCCTGGTTGAAGTAGATCCCGTTCACGATGCCGTCGACGGCTTGGTCGATCGCGGCATCGGCGAACACGATGTTGGCTGCCTTGCCCCCGAGCTCGAGCGTGAGCCGCTTCGCTGTGCCCGCGACGGTGCGGGCGATGATCTTGCCGACCTCGGTCGACCCGGTGAAGGCGAGTTTGTCGACGCCCGGATGCGCCGTGAGCGCAGCGCCCGTGAGGCCGTCACCGGTGACGATGTTGACGACCCCCGGCGGCAAATCGGCCTCTTCGCAGATCTTGGCGAGCGCAAGCGCGGTGAGCGGCGTCGTCTCGGCGGGCTTGAGGACGATCGTATTGCCGGCGGCGATCGCCGGCGCGATTTTCCAGGCGGCCATCAAGAGCGGGAAATTCCAGGGCACGATCGCGCCGACGACGCCGAGCGGCGTGGGCGTGCGGCCGTTGCGCAGCGCCCAGCCGAGCTTATCGGCCCAGCCGGCGTAGTAGAAGAAGTGCGCGGCGGCTTGCACGACGTCGAAATCGCGCGATTCCTTGATCGGCTTGCCGCCGTTCCGCGTCTCGACCACGGCGAGTTCGCGCGAGCGTTCGGTGATCGCACGCGCGATTCGATAGACGTATTTCGCGCGGTCGGCGGGCTTCATCGGCCGCCAGTATTTCTCGTAGGCCTTGCGCGCGGCACGCACGGCGCGGTCGACGTCGGCCGGCGTTCCGACCGCAATCTCGGCGAGCGTCTCTTCGGTCGCCGGATCGATCGTGGCAAAGGTCGCGCCGTCCTCGGACGGGACCCATTTCCCGCCGATGAAATGCTCGTAGCGCGGCGCGATCTCGACCGGCGTCGATTCGAGCGATGGTGCGTAGGCAAGTCCCATGTCGTATCAGTCCTTCGAGACGTAATCGAAGGAGCCGTAGCGCCCCGTCGATTCTTTTTCGCGCTGTAAGAGCAGATCGTCCAGCAGGGCGGACGCGCCGATGCGGAAGTGATCCGGATCCAACCACGCATCGCCGAGCACTTCGTCGATCAAGACGAGATACGCGATCGCGAGCTTCGTGTTGCGAACGCCGCCCGCAACTTTGAGCCCGCGGCGGTTCCCCGTGCGGCGGGCGAAATCGCGGATCGCTTCGGCCATCGCAAGCGCCGTCGGCAGCGTGGCGCTGGTGCCGATCTTTCCCGTCGAGGTCTTGATCGTGTCGGCACCCGCCTCGAGCGCGATGTCGCTGGCGCGCCGGATCGCATCGTAGGAACCCAGTTCGCCGGTTTCCAGGATCGCCTTGACGTGGATCTCGCCGCAGAGTTGCTTGACCGCGGCGACTTCATCGAAGACCGTCGCCTCGTCGCCGGCAAGGAAGGCCCCGCGATCGATCACCATGTCGATCTCATCGGCGCCCGCGTCGAGCGCGGCTTGCGTGTCGCGCAACTTCACATCGAGCGTGGAGAGGCCGCTCGGAAAGGCCGTCGCCACCGATGCAACCTTGACGCCCGTGCCGCGGAGCGCGTCCTTCGCGACGGCGACGAGGTTCGGATAGACGCAGACCGCGGCGACGGGTGGCGCACCCGGCGCAGGCGCCATCGCTTTCGCGCACAGCGAGCGAACGCGGCCGGGCGAGTCGCGACCCTCGAGCGTCGTGAGGTCGATGCAGCGGATGGCAAGATCGATCGCAGCGAGCTTCGCGGCCTTCTTGAGCGAGCGTTTGGCGAACTCGGCCGCGCGCGCTTCCAGCATCACGGCATCGAGCGGCGGCGAGACGACGATCGGACGGTTCGATTCTCGGAATCGGGTCGAGAGCAGCATCACCCGGCGCGCTTCGCGCCTGGCGTGCCCGCTTCATGCGGTTTGATACGATGCGCCCGTGACGACGCGATTGCGGCCGCCGGCCTTGGCCCGGTAGAGTGCGCCGTCGGCCTCGATCACCAGCGCCATCGGTGAGGCATCGGCGAGGGGGATGATGACGGCCACGCCGATGCTGATCGTTACGACCCCGCCCGGACTTGCGGCCTGCGGGATGGCGAGCGCCTCGACGGCGCACCGGCAGCGCTCGGCGAGCAGTGCGGCGTCCGAGGCGCTCGTTGCACTCAAGATCAGCGCGAACTCTTCGCCGCCATAGCGCGCCGCCGTGTCGTCGCCGCGCCGAATCGTCGCGCGCAGCGCAGCGGCGATGCGGCGCAGCACGTCATCGCCCGCCGGGTGTCCGTAGCGATCGTTGTATTTCTTGAACCAGTCGACATCGATCATCAACATCGCGAGCGGCGATACCGCGCGCGCGTTGCGCTGCCACTCGCGATGCAGCGCCTCGTCGAACCCGCGCCGGTTTTCCAGGCCCGTGAGCGCGTCGATGTCGACCAGCACTTCGAGCCGGCGGCGTTCCTCCTCGAGCCGATGCGTTCGGTCGGCGAGCGCAAGCGCGAGGAACAGGGCCTCGAACGCGATCCCGATTTCGAGGCTGTAATCGATGAGGAACGTCCCGCCCGGGATCAACCGATCGAGATTGAATTCCCGGATGATCGCGCCGATCACGACGCCCGCGAAGGCGACCAGAAAGAACCGGGCGCTGCTCATCCCACGTCGCGCCATCGTGATTCCCGCCACCATCAGCGCGGCCAGCACGGCGTAGCCGATCGCCTCGTCGAGATTGTAGAGCGGCCACGCATCGCCCAGACAAAAATCACCCACGGTCAGGACGAAGTTCAGCGCGACGAGCGCGAGGATCGTGAGGTACAGACGGCGCGCCGCGCGGGGCAACGTGAGGAAGACGCTCGCGAACTGCGCCACGGCCGCGAAGTAGGAACTCAAGAGCACGCTGCGGATGATCTCTTCCTCGAGCGCCGTGTGCGTCCAGCCGCGCGGCAATCCCGCCGTCGACGCCATATACAAGGCGAAGATCCCCATTGCCGAGGCGTACCAGGCAAACGACGCGTCGCGCAGCATGAGGGAGAGGATCGCGTTGAAGAGTCCGATCGCGATGAAGAAGCCGAGAAAGGCGAAGTACGTGGTCTGCCGGTCGTACGCCGAGCTCGTCAGCCGGTGCAGCGCATCGATTTTCGGGAGCGCGCTGCGACCGGCATAGACGACCGCAACGTCGACCCAGGGCGCATCCCAGGCGGCCTCGGGGAGTTGAATCGAGACGGGCAATCCATCGACGTCGCTCGCGCCGCCCCGCACGTCCATCCCGGTCCGCAGTTCGTAGGCCGTGGTGCCGAGCCGGTAGCGAATGTCGATTTCGGCGGTCACATGGCTCCCGTAGATGACGTAGCGGCGTTCGTGCCGATCGCCGACGAGACGAAAGCGGAAGACGGCATGCGCCGGACGGAGGGGGCTTGCGATCGTCCCCGGCCGCGGCCCCTCGATCTCGCGCGCGACGTCGGCGAGCGCGACGGCGCCATGCGTCGCGGCGGGAGAAAATTCGGGGATGCCACTCGTTTGAGCGCACGCCGAAGCAATGCTCGCACAGAGGAGCAGCAGCGTCAGCGCGAGGCGCTTACAAATTGCCGCGCTTCGCCTGTTCTTGTTCGATCGAAACGAAGAGCGCCTTGAAATTGCCTTTCCCAAACGACAGGCTTCCCCGGCGTTGAATGATCTCGAAAAACAAGGTCGGCCGGTCTTGCAGCGGCTTCGTGAAAATTTGCAGCATATAACCGCGATCGTCGCGATCGACGAGGATGTCCAGCTCGCGCAGGATCGCGATCTCTTCGTCGATCGCGCCGACGCGCGCGCCGAGGGCATCGTAATAGGCGTCGGGCGTCTCGAGCAGCTCGACGCCGTTGGCGCGCAGGGCGCGCACGGTTTCGATGATGTCGTTCGTCGCGATCGCGACGTGCTGCACGCCCGGGCCGCCGTAGGAATCGAGATATTCCTCGATCTGCGATTTCTTGAGCCCTTCGGCCGGCTCGTTGATCGGCATCTTCACGACGTTACGCGCATCGGTGACGACCTTCGAGCGCAGCGCGGTGTATTCGGTCGAGATGTCCTTGTCGTCGAACGAGATCAACTGCGTGAAGCCGAACGCGCGTTCATAATACGCGACCCAGGTGTCCATCTCGTTCCAACTGACGTTGCCGACGCAGTGATCGATATGCGAGAGGCCCACCGCATGCGGCGCGCGGATGGCGGCTTCCCAGCGGACGAAGCCCGGCAGCCAGACCCCGCGATAGGCGCTGCGGTCGACGAATGTGTGGACGGTTTCGCCATAGGTGCCGATCGTGGCCACGACGGCCGTGCCGTCCGCGTCGTGGAGTTCCCGCGGCTCCGCGATCCCGTGCGCGCCGCCCGCCATGACGGCCGCATAGGCCGCCCGCGCGTTCTCGGTGCGCAGTGCGACGTCGTGGACGCCGTCGCCGTGGCGCCCGACGTGCTCGGCGATCGCGTCGCCGGGGACGAGCGAACTCGTGAGCACGAGCCGAAAACGGTCTTGCACGACGACGTAGGAGGCGCGATCGTGAACGCCGGTCTCGGGCCCGGCGTAGGCGAGCGGCTCGAAGCCGAACGCCGTGCAATAGAAGTGTGCGGCTTGCTTGGCGTTGCCGACATAGAGTTCGAGGTAATCGAATTCGAGCGAGTCGAGGGCGCCGGCAGGCGCGGGCGTTGCGGCCGTGGTCATGCCACGTATTTCGCGATGAGCGGGGTGATACCCAGGTCGCCCGACTGCCGGCCCTCGGGCGGGGGCCGGCGCGAATTGCGGCGTCGGGCCCGCCGCCACTGGCGGAACGCCCGCGCCCTCGCTTGGTTGGCTCGTGGAGCGGAGGGATTTTGCGTGCTCGGAAGCGAGCGAAGTCGCCAGGGTGCGACCCCGGCCGTGTGCTATCATAGCCGCAGCCTCGACGAGGGCTGGGCTTCGCGCAACGGCATCCCGTGAACCCCGCCAGGTCCGGAAGGAAGCAACGGTAAGCGGTCCTTCCCGTGTGCCGCGGATCACCTGGTCCTCGCCGAGGTTCCTCACGTTACGGAGTCCTGTGCAGAACCTTACCTCAACCGTGTTCGTCGCCGTTATCGGCGCGCTCGTGGTGCAAGGCGTCTATCATGCGCTCTTCACGATGCCGCGTCTGCGTCGCATTTCCGCCGTGCTCGACGCGCACGACGAGCTCTTGGGCGGCGGGGCCGCCAAAGCGACCGACCGGATCGCGGATCTCGAACGGCACGCCGCCGACGCCGAGGCCGTACGCGGCGCCGTCGAGGGCCGGCTCCTCGCGCTCGAGCGCGTCGCCCAGAGTGAAGTGCCGCGGATCGGGTTCGTGCGCTATAACGCGTTCAGCGACGTCGGCTCCGACCTCTCGTACGCGCTCGCGCTGCTGAACAAGACCGGTGACGGCGTGGTGATCTCAAGCATCTGGTCGCGCGAGGAGACGCGCACCTACGGCAAGGCCGTACAAAATTTCACCTCGGCCCAAGACGCGAGCGTCGAGGAACGCGCGGCGATCGCAAAAGCCAAGGCGGCGACGTCGTGAAGAGCGGCTTTCTGATCAAGATCATTCCGCCCCAGGGCTACTCGGTCTACCGGTTGCACTTCACGCGCCGGCACCTCGTTGCACTGGGCGCGCTCATGGCCGTGCTCGTCCTCGGAGCGATCGGCGTTCACACGTATCAATTGCACGCCGCCGCTGCCAACATCGCGGCGCTCGAAGCGCAAAAAGACGAGCAGCAGCACGAATTGCAAGAGATCGGCGCGCAAGAGCAAGTGCTGCAGAGCCGCTACCAGCAGTTGCAAAAGCAGACCGACGCGATTCGGCGGGTCTTGGGCGGCGAGAAGACGGCGTCCGGAAATCACCAGCAGCACGCACACCGCGGCGCCGTCCACGCATCGGTCGCCGACGTGCGCGCGCGGCTCAAGGAGCTCGCCTCGGAGTCGGCACGCACGAGCGCCGACGCGGCGCGTTTGCAGAAATTGGCCGCGCGCGTCCTCGACTTGCGTCGGATGGCGGCCATCTCGCGCGAGCACATGATCGCGGCGATTCCCTCGATTTTGCCCGTCGAGGGCTTCATGACGGCCGGTTTCGGCTATCGCACGAGTCCCTGGCCGGAGTTCCACAAGGGCGTCGATCTCGCCGCCGACTACGGAACGACCGTCCGTGCCACCGCCTCCGGAACGGTCGTCGAGGCGGGCTGGACCTCCGGGTACGGGATCCGGGTCGACATCGATCACGGCAACGGCTACCACACCTGGTACTGTCATCTCTCCCGGGCCGGGGTCGCCGTCGGCGAACATGTCTTGAAGGGCGAACCGATCGCCGCGGTCGGCTCGACCGGCGAATCGACGGGTCCGCACCTGCACTATCAGGTCATGAAATTCGGCGTCGCGGTCGACCCGCAACCCTATCTCGATGGCGTCCCCTCGTCGGTCTTGGCGACACTTCCCGATCCCCGCCACGTATAACAGGGGAATCATGGAATTGTGCAGTGCCTACGGAATCCTCAGTACGTGCCTCTACATCTACTGGTTGATCATGCTGGCCTATGCGGTCGTGTCGTGGTTTCCGGGCCTGCGCCGCTATCGCGCCTCGGATTATCTGGCCATGCTGGTCGAGCCGGTGATCGCCCCGGTGCGCCGGATCATCCCGCCGATCGCCGGCCTGGATCTCTCGTTTCTCGTGGTCCTGCTGTTGATCGGCTGGGTCAAACGAGCGCTCGTCGATCCGCAAATGTGCGGCGCGTTTTTCTAAGCCGGACACCTGCATGATCGAACCGCAACCGGTCGCCAGCCGCACGGGCCCGGCGAACGTCCGCAATTTCTGCATCATCGCGCACATCGATCACGGCAAGACGACCCTCTCGGATCGGCTGCTCGAGTTCACGCGCACGGTCGCGAAGCGCGACATCGAAGCGCAGATGCTCGATGCGATGGACCTCGAGCGCGAGCGCGGCATCACGATCAAGATGCACCCGGTCACGCTCGAGTATCGGGCGCGGGACGGGCAGCTGTACGAACTCAACTTCATCGACACGCCCGGTCACGTCGACTTTTCCTCCGAAGTGTCGCGGTCGCTTGCGGCGTGCGAAGGTGCGCTGCTCGTGATCGATGCGGCGCAGGGCATCGAGGCGCAAACGCTCGCGAACTACTATCTCGCGCTCGATAGCAAGCTTACGATCATCCCGGTCATCAACAAGATCGATCTGCCCGCCGCGGATCCCGAACGCGTCAAGCACGAGATCGAAGAACTGCTCGTGATCGAGGGTTCCGAGGCGATCCTCGCCAGCGCCAAAGAGGGCATCGGCATCGAGGAGATCCTCGAGGCGATCGTCGCGCGCGTCCCGCCGCCGCAGGGCAAAACCGAGCAGCTGCGCGCGCTGATCTTCGATGCGCAATTCGACCCCTACCGAGGCGTCGTCGCCTACGTGCGCGTCGTCGACGGCGTGCTACGCGCCGGGACGAAATTCATGTCGATGGCGCATCGCCGCGTCTACGAAGCGACCGAGGTCGGCGTCTTCAAACCGGAGATGCGCAAGACGGGCGTCCTTGAACGCGGGAACGTCGGCTACATGGTGGCCAATATCAAGTCGCTCGGCGACATGGACGTCGGCGACACGGTCACGGACGCGGTGAATCCCGCGACCGAGGCGCTCCCCGGCTACAAGCCGATCGTTCCGATGGTCTATTGCGGACTCTACCCGAACGAAGGCGTCGAGGTCTCCGAGCTGCGCGACGCGCTCGAAAAGCTCGCGCTCAACGATTCGGCGCTGCATTTCGAGCCCGAGTCCTCGATCGCGCTGGGCTTCGGTTTCCGCTGCGGTTTTCTCGGTCTCTTGCACATGGAGATCGTCCAAGAGCGGCTCGAACGCAATTACAATCTCGATCTGATCGCGACGTCGCCCTCGGTGGTCTTTCGCGTCACCCTCACCGACGGCAGCGTCGAGACGATCGACAATCCGGCCAAACTGCCGGTGCGCGACAAGATCTCGCTGATGGAAGAGCCCTACGTCAAGGCGACGGTCATCACGCCGCCCGACTACGTCGGCGCGATCATGGAACTGACCCAAAACCGGCGCGGCATTCTCAAGAACATGGAATACCTGGCCGATGGGCGCGTCATCCTCACCTACGAGATGCCGCTGCTCGAGGTCATCGTCGATTATTTCGATCAGCTCAAGTCTCGCACCAAGGGCTACGCATCGCTCGATTACGAGGTCATCGGCTACCGCGAAGGCGATCTCGTCAAGCTCGAGATTCTGCTCAATGCCGAGCCGGTCGATGCGCTCTCGTTCATCGTCGCGCGCGATAAAGCACCGGCACGTGGCCGCGCGCTCACCGAGAAACTCAAAGAGTTGATCCCGCGCCAAATGTTCGACGTGCCGATCCAGGCCGCGATCGGCGGCAAGGTCGTCGCGCGCGAAACGGTATCCGCATTACGCAAAAACGTGCTCGCGAAATGCTATGGCGGCGATATCTCCCGCAAACGTAAACTGCTCGAAAAGCAGAAGGCAGGGAAGGAACGGATGAAGCGGGTAGGCCGCGTCGATCTTCCGCAGGAGGCCTTCATGGCGGTGTTACGGTTGGAAGACGAGTAAGAGCCGGAACGGGACGATCTCGATGCGCGTGTACGTGGCCACGACCAATCCTGGTAAGATGCGAGAGATGGAAGCACTCTTCGTGGACTCTCCGCTCGATCTCGCGACGTTCCCGGAATACGAAGACCCGATCGAAGGCGATACCAGTTACGCCGAAAACGCCGCCCTCAAAGCGCGCGCGCTCCACGCGCAGTTGCTGCGCGCGGGTCGGCCGAGCGCCGTGCTGGCGGACGACTCGGGCCTCGAAGTGTACGCGCTCGATCGCCGTCCCGGCGTGCTCACAGCGTTCTACGGCGGCGCCGGCATCAAATGGCCCGCGCGCCGCAAGAAGCTCTTGCGCGAACTCGATCGCACCGGCAGCGACGACCGCCGCGCCCGTTTCGTCTGCGCCCTTCACTTCATCGACGAAGTCGGCCGCGAGTTCGCGACGATGGGCACCGTCGACGGCACGATCCCGTCCGAGGAACGCGGCAGCGATGGCTTCTCGTTCGATCCGATCTTTTTCTACCCGCCCGCCAACCGCACGTTCGCCGAACTGACCGCCGAAGAAAAAAACCGGATCAGCCACCGCGCCATCGCCGCCGCCGCCCTCCTCGCCGGCATAAAAACCGCCGCCAACTAGGACCCGCTGCTCCGAAACCGACCCCGAAGCAGTCCGAGCCCCACGACTTGGAACCCCCCGCCAAGCCAAAAGACGCCGCGCCACCAAGCCAAAAGACGCCGCGCCACCAAGCCAAAAGACGCCGTGCCACCAAGCCAAAAGACGCCGTGCCACCAAGCCAAAAGACGCCGTGCCACCAAGCCAAAAGACGCCGTGCCACCAAGGCATATCACGCCGCGCCACCAAGCCAAAAGACGCGGCGCCCCAAGCCGAGGGACGCCGCGCCACAATGTCATCCTGAGCCTGTCGAAGGATGGGCCTGCCACACAGGAAGGCCATCTCCGCGCATTTTGCGCCTCTGGTATACTGTCCCGGAAGCTGGCGGGATGTAGCTCAGCTTGGTAGAGCGCTTGGTTTGGGACCAAGAAGTCGCAGGTTCAAGTCCTGTCATCCCGATGTTTCCGCAGTCCCCCGTGGGAGACGCGAACGGCTCCGACCGTTTTCGGCGGGCCCGAATCCATGCGCCCGTGGTCTAACTGGATAAGGCATCCGCCTTCTAAGCGGAACGATGGGGGTTCGATTCCCTCCGGGCGTATTTCCCTCGAGACGACGCGTATGCCTAAATCCTCTCTCGTCGTTACCGCCGCGCTCGAGCGCGCCCGGCGGCTACATCGTGAAGCGGTCGATCGTGAAATCGAAGAGACGATTCGATCCGATGCCGCGATGCAGGCTGAAGAATATGTTGCGTGGCAGGGAACGGCCGGCGATGGCGTGGTGGCCGAGACGACGGTGTGGCCGTTCCCTCGATAACGGGATTATCGCTGCGGGAAGAGAAAAAACGGCGGTCGCGGCAGAATGGTGAGTGTAGCTCAGCTGGTTAGAGCACCGGGTTGTGATTCCGGGGGTCGCGGGTTCAAATCCCGTCATTCACCCCACCGTGAGAAAGGCGCCGCTTGCGGCGCCTTTCGATTTTCGTGTATCAAAGATGGGTGATGAAACGGATAGTCGCCGCCTGCGTCGCCTGGGCGCTCGCTGCCGGGCCGGTTGCTGCGCAGACTGTGCCACCGCCTGCCTCCGCAATTCCCGCAGTATCCGATTCAGCGATGACCGCGGTCGCATTCGATCAGGTCGATATTTTCGCGATGGGCCAGTATGCGTCATCGCCCGGTGATTTCGCAAAAGAGTTCGCGGACGCAGCGGCACTCGCCGCCGAGCGTGCCGCGAACCCGAGCAAGGCGCCCGCGCTCACCTTCCCGACGAAGACGCTGCAACATTTCGCCTATTGGCACGGCGAATCACGCGTAGAAAACGTGCTGAGCCATCAAGTCGTCATTACGAAACCGGCGGAAATCGAGATCCTCGATACGGCCAAGAAAACGTACCGGCGAATAACCACGCGCGAAGTGCTCACCGTCTTGAAAGCAGGCTCTTTGCCGTTGACCTCGTCGCGTTCGAAGCAGCCCGGGAAAGTGGATCTTACGCTCGGGATCGATGCCTCGGCAACCGATTCGGTTTCAGTCGCGGGGGCGGCGGCTAAGGGCTACACCGTTGTATTCACGGCAAAGGCGGAGAACGCTACGGGGTCGTGCATCCGGTTCTTCGCTCGGCTTGTCGATGTGCGAGGCACGATTACAAGCGACGTCCTCGATCGGCCCGAACCCGCGGCCCAAGCAAATCCTGGTGCTCAACCGAATCCTTTAGCGGTGCTGTTCATGCCCCTAAACTTTAGTGGACTGCCGTTTACGCCCGAAAATTTGCGTAGACTGCCGTTTTTCGACCCCGCCGGCTGCGCGCTCAACGCGCTTACGTTGCGCATGAAGGACGTTCCAAATCTGCTCGCCTTCGGTGAGTTTTATCTCTACAGGCGCGTGGAGTTTCTACCCGCCGCAAACGGTGGCGTGGCTTCGCGCCCGACCATCGTCTCGGAACGTGGCAACGTCCGCGGCCTCACCGACGCCGACGCGGTCCTCTTCGAGGTCCCGGGCGACTACACGCTCGTCGAATAGCGCCGCCAAGAAAGAAGACCGGCTCGTAGCGAAGCGCTCCGGCCGGTCTCGAAACGTGGTGCACCGCGAAGGACTCGAACCTTCAACCAATTGATTAAGAGTCAACTGCTCTACCATTGAGCTAGCGGTGCAGACCGACGGCAATGGTACGAAATCCCAGCCCCCCCGTCAAGCATGGGGGTCGCCCCCCAGGCCGACCACGCCCCTCACCAAGCCACAGCAACCACGGCCCGCGACCCCGGCAACGAGCGTCGTATCCCAGCGAGGGCGCCATTCCGCCCCCATCGCGAAGCCAACCACGCCCCCCGGTCCCAGCGCACCCCCACGCCACGCCCCCCTGTCGCAGCGCGCTCGCGCGCTGCGACAGATTCGGACAAAAAAAAGGGAGCATGCCCGCATGCGAACACACTCCCCCGTCCGAATCTGCGCCCTCCGGGACTCGAACCCGGGACAAACGGCTTAAAAGGCCGCTGCTCTACCGACTGAGCTAAAGGCGCG
>Ga0116226_10001486_pt1 | contig 20319 bp, 14 predicted proteins | sample S1TSphfallax_FD_89692 | JGI IMG/M metagenome (GOLD analysis project Ga0116226, IMG submission 89692) | Host-associated microbial communities from peat moss isolated from Minnesota, USA - S1T2_Fa - Sphagnum fallax MG | ecosystem: Host-associated > Plants > Peat moss > Unclassified | place: USA... | reverse complement strand
CAGCCCGCCTGCAGGCCAGCCTTACCGATGGGCAGAGCTTCGACGCCGCGTTGGTGGGCGACGATCCGGCCACCGACATCGCGGTTCTGCGGCTTTCCGGCACCGGGTTGCCGCATGCGGAGCTTGGCGCGAGCGGATCGCTCAAGGTTGGCCAACTGGTGGTTGCGATCGGCAATCCGCTGGGTTTCACCTGCACCGTCACGGCGGGGATCGTCAGCGCGCTGGGGCGGACGCTGCGCACGCGGGGCGGCGGTTTGCTGGACAGCGTCATTCAGACCGATGCGCCGCTCAATCCGGGGAACTCGGGCGGGCCGCTGGTGTCCGGTGCCGGGCGGGTGGTCGGGATCAACACCGCGATGATTGCGCCGGCGCAGGGGATCTGCTTCGCAATCGGGATTGACACCGCGGTGTGGGTCGCCACGCGGTTGATGCGGGAGGGGCGGGTGCGGCGGTCTCGGCTTGGGCTGTCGGTGCAGACGGTTCCGATCAGCACGAGGGTGCGGCGGTTCCATGGGCTGGAGCAGGCGACGGGGGTGATGATCTTGGATTTGGCCGCCGATGGTGCGGCGAAACGGGCCGGCTTGCAGACCGGGGATGTGGTGGTGTCGTTCGACGGCAACGCGGTGGCTGGGGTGGATGATCTGCACCGGTCGCTGACAGCGGAACGGGCTGGGGTCGAGGTGCCGGTTCGCTTTCTGCGCCGGACTGAACTGCTGACCCTGCTGGTTACGCCGCGGGAGAACTGAACGCATTGTTCAGGGCCGACGCAACCGTCCGGCTTGCCGCCCGCTTAGGGGAGCGTCAGGCAGGAGGACGGTTCGTGGCCAAAGTCGTCGTTATCACCGGGGCGGGCGCAGGCGTGGGGCGCGCAACGGCCCGCGAATTTGCGCATCAACGCTGCGACATCGGCCTGCTGGGCCGCGATGCGGAGCGGCTTGAGCACGCGGCAGCCGAATTGCGCGATCTTGGCGTGCATCTGGTGGTGGATGATTTCGGCACCGGCTATACCAACCTGAGTTTCCTCAAGCAATTTCCGCTTGATAATATCAAGCTGCATCAAAGTTTCGTCTGCAATATCGAACATAACCCGGAAGACCTGGCGATATCCGATGCTGTGATCTCGATGGCGCATAGTTTGCGCTTGCGCGTGACTGCGGAAGGTGTTGAAAGCGGTAGCCAGTTGGCCTTATTGGCAGATCGTGGCTGCGATGAAATCCAGGGCAACTTCTTCAGTGCCGCGATTTCTGGTGAGGACTGCACCAAGCTGCTGCTTGATCAGCGTTACCTGCCGATGGAGCAGTTGGGGCGCAAGCGCAATATGCGTACCTTGCTCCTGGTGGACGATGAGCCGAATGTGCTGGCTGCGATTGCTCGCACGGTACACCCGCAAGGGTATTACATTCTGAAAGCGGGTAGTGTGCACGAAGCTTTCGATTTGTTGGCAACGCATGAGGTTGGCGTCATCGTTTGCGACCAGCGTATGCCGAAGACGACCGGCGTGGAGATGTTCACCAAGGTCAGGCAGATGTATCCACAAACCGTGCGCATCATACTGAGTGGTTATGCCGATGTGTCGGCGGTGACGGATGCGATTAATCTCGGTGCTGTCTATAAATTCCTGAGCAAGCCGTGGGATCAGGCAGAGCTGTGCAGGATCATCGAAGGCGCCTTCGAGAAGTATGAAGGCGAGATCATGATGGATTTGGCTGCTATAGGCTGAACTGCGCTGGCGGCAGATGTTCAAAGAAAAACGGGACGCAAAAGCGTCCCGTTTTATTACCTTTATGACGTATTAACGTACACGCATGCCAGGTTCTGCGCCCGGCCATGGATTCAATACATAGATGCCCGGATTGGCTTTTTCGTCGGCGGCAGACGCGGCCAACACCATCCCTTCAGAGATGCCTAACTTCATCTTGCGCGGTGCAAGGTTCGCAACCATCACCGTCAGTTTGCCGACCAGATCTTCCGGCTTGTACGACGACTTGATGCCTGAGAACACATTGCGCATACGACCTTCGCCGACATCCAGCGTCAAGCGCAGGAGCTTGTCGGAACCTTCGACGTGTTCGCAATTGACGATCTTTGCAATACGCAGATCGATCTTGGCGAAGTCGTCAATCTTGATTTCAGGTGCCAACTCTTCGATGGCACTTGCTGCTGCGCCTTCCGTTGCTGCAGGCGTATCTGCAGCAGCTGGTGCAGCTTGCGCAGGTGGCTCGAACAGCGAATCCAGCATCTTCGCATCCACACGCGTCATCAAGTGATTGTATGGGTTGACGCGATGGCCATCGGCCAATGGCTTCTCGATATCGGCCCATTGCATTGCTGGCAGATTCAACAAGGCTTCCACTTGCTCTGCCAGCGCTGGCAATACTGGTTTCAGGTAAATCGTCAGGATACGGAAGGCTTCCAGCAGGCGGCTGCATACTTCCTGCAATTGCGTATCCTTCGCGGCATCTTTTGCCAGTTCCCATGGCTTGTTCGCATCGACATACGCATTCACGTGGTCGGCTTGCTCCATTACCATGCGCAATGCCTTGCCGTATTCGCGTTGATCGTACAAGGCTTGAATATCGGATGCGACGCTACGCAGCTTACCGAGGAATTCGTCGGCTGGCGTCGCCCACTGCATCGCCACCTTGCCATCGAAACGCTTGGCGATGAAGCCGGTCGAACGGCTGACGATGTTCACGTACTTGCCGATCAGGTCGCTATTGACGCGAGCGATGAAATCGTCCGGGTTGAAATCGACGTCCTCCACCTTGGACGACAGCTTGGCCGCGATGTAGTAGCGGAGCCATTCCGGGTTCATGCCGATTTCCAGATAGCGCAATGGCGAAATACCGGTGCCGCGCGACTTCGACATCTTTTCGCCGCTGACTGTGATGAAGCCATGCACATACACATTGTTCGGCACCTTCATGCCAGAGAAGTGCAGCATCGCTGGCCAGAACAGCGTATGGAAATAGGTAATGTCCTTGCCGATGAAGTGATATTGCTCAGTCGTCGGGTCAGCCATGAAAGCATCGTAGTCTTGCCCGATCTTGCCGAAATAATTCTTCAGCGATGCCAGATAGCCGATAGGTGCGTCCAGCCAGACGTAGAAATACTTGCCCGGCGCATCAGGAATCTCGATGCCGAAATAAGGCGCATCGCGGCTGATGTCCCAGTCACCCAAACCTTCATCGCCTTCCAGCCATTCCTTGGCTTTGTTCGCGACTTCTGGCTGCAGGCGATTGTCTGCCAATGCCCATTGACGCAGGAATTCACGACACTTCGGGTCGGAGAGCTTGAAGAAATAGTGTTCCGACGACTTCATCACCGGCGTCGCGCCCGACAACGCGGAATACGGATTCTTCAATTCAGTCGGCGCATAGACCGCACCGCAGACTTCGCAGGAGTCACCATATTGATCTTTCGCACCACACTTCGGGCATTCACCCTTGATGTAACGGTCCGCCAGGAACATGTTCTTGACCGGGTCGAAGAATTGTTCGATGGTCTTGGTTGTGATCAGTTTGGCATCATCACGCAGGCGGCGATAGATTTCCTTTGACAGCGCGTGGTTTTCCGCGCCATCGGTGGAATGCCAGTTGTCGAACGCAATATGAAAGCCGTCCAGCGGTTGTTTGCGGCCAGCGGCGATCTGCGCAACGAATTCCTGCGGTGTCAAGCCTGCCTTTTCGGCAGCGATCATGATCGGCGCGCCATGCGCGTCGTCGGCACAGACGAAATGCACTTGATTGCCCTGCATTCGCTGAAACCGCACCCAGATGTCAGCCTGGATGTATTCCATGATATGGCCGATATGGAAGCCCGCGTTGGCGTAGGGCAGTGCAGTTGTAACGAATAGCTGGCGTGGTTTCAAAGTGCTCATAGAGTCGTGCTTGGTCGTTGGGAAACTTGGCAAAAACATGATTTTAGCAGTCATAGCGACTTTTCCCGTGTCGCTGAGGTAATTTCCGGGCAAATTGCTGGTTTGGTTTAGACTATCGGCTAAATTCCGGTCAGTCGTTGCGGCAAATTGACAACGGCGATGCTGACCCGGCAATACCTTATACGAATTCAGGAGCGGTAATGAGCATCACGATTGAAATAGTCAAAGAAGCCTTGGGCAAGGTGATCGACCCCAATACCGGCAAGGACTTGGTATCGACTAAATCGGCAAAGAATATCCAGGTTGACGGCAGCAAGGTCAGTGTTGATGTTGAACTCGGCTATCCGGCCAAGAGTCAATTCGACGTAATCCGCGCACTGGTGCAACCGGCAATCGCCGCCGTGGGCGCGACTGATGTGCATGTCAATGTGACTACAAAAATTGTGTCGCATGAAGTGCAGCGCGGCGTCAAGGTGATGCCAAATGTGAAAAATATTATTGCCGTTGCGTCTGGTAAGGGTGGTGTTGGGAAATCAACAACCGCTACGAACCTGGCATTGGCATTAGCGGCAGAAGGTGCGCAGGTCGGCATTCTCGATGCAGATATCTACGGCCCGTCGCAACCGACAATGATGGGTATTTCCGGCCAGCCTGAAACCAAGGATGGCAAAACAATGGAGCCGCTGGAGAACTATGGCTTGCAGGTGTCTAGCATCGGTTTCATGGTCGATCAGGACGAGCCTATGGTCTGGCGCGGCCCCATCGTCACGCAAGCCTTGCAGCAATTACTGACGCAAACCAACTGGCGTGAGCTGGATTACTTGATCGTCGATATGCCACCGGGCACAGGCGATGTGCAATTGACACTATCGCAGAAGGTGCCGGTGACCGGTGCGGTGATCGTCACGACACCGCAGGACATCGCACTGCTTGATGCACGCAAAGGCTTGAAGATGTTTGAGAAGGTCGGCATCCCCATCCTTGGTATCGTTGAAAATATGAGCACACATATCTGCTCGAATTGCGGACACGAAGAAGCGATTTTCGGTGCAGGTGGCGGCGAAAAAATGTGCAACGATTACGGTGTCGATTTCCTCGGCGCGTTGCCGTTGAGGATGGCAATCCGCGAACAAGCCGATTCTGGTAAGCCGACTGTCGTTGCTGATCCAAATGGGCAGATTGCGGAAATCTACAAGAGCATCGCACGCAAGATCGCAATCAAGGTTGGCGAAAAAGCCAAGGACATGACGTCCAAGTTCCCGACCATCACAATCCAAAATACTTGATGTCAGAGGCGGGGCGGCGTTAGCTGCCTCGTTTTCTTGGTATCTCTCCCACCGATTTTTCATGACGCAGTGACAAGGCTTGCCTTGTGCGCTGCATATTGCTTTTTGTTTTGCTTGATCGCATATTTCGTATTGAAGACGCACGATCCAAATTAAAAAGCGTCGATAACAACAATAAACGTGTCCCGATATTGCCAATCGCATAAGGGGCTGCCACTAGCCTAGAGGAAAAAAGTAAATGAACGATCTATTGTCCAAGGACAGGACTGTTGCCGGGCCGGGTTTCAATCGCTGGCTGGTTCCACCTGCAGCCCTCGCCATCCATCTCTGTATCGGCATGGCGTATGGCTTCTCCGTTTTCTGGTTGCCGTTGTCGAAAGCAATCGGCATCAAGGACGCGGTCGCCTGCGCAAAGGATTTGGGTTTCATCGGCGAGATGTTCGCCAGCACCTGTGACTGGAAAGTCTCCACACTGGGTTGGATGTTCACGCTCTTCTTTGTGTTCCTGGGCTCCGCTGCTGCGATCTGGGGTAGCTGGTTGGAACATGCTGGCCCACGTAAAGCTGGCGTTGTTGCTGCCATCTGCTGGAGCGGTGGCTTAGTCATCTCTGCACTCGGCATCTATATGCATCAAATCTGGATCATGTGGCTGGGTTCTGGTGTAATCGGCGGCGTCGGCCTCGGACTTGGTTACATCTCCCCGGTATCGACACTGATCAAGTGGTTCCCTGATCGTCGCGGCATGGCAACCGGTATGGCTATCATGGGCTTCGGTGGTGGCGCAATGATTGGCGCGCCGCTGGCTGACCGCTTGATGAAATTCTTCGCAACGCCCACTTCGGTCGGCGTCTGGCAAACCTTTCTGGTGTTGGCATTGATCTATTTCATCTTCATGATGGGCGGAGCACTTGGCTATCGCGTGCCACCGCTGGGCTGGAAGCCAGCAGGTTGGGTGCCGCCGGTCCAGGCAGCCGATAACGCGATGATCACGAAGAAGCATGTGCATCTGAACACGGCGATGAAGACGCCACAATTCTGGCTGATCTGGTTGGTATTGATGTTGAATGTCACGGCAGGTATCGGCGTGATCGGCATGGCTTCGCCGATCTTGCAGGAAGTCTTTGCTGGTCAGTTGATCGGTGTGCACGCAGCGTTCAACGAATTGACAGGGCCACAAAAGGCGGCAATTGCATCGATTGCGGCAGGTTTCGCCGGTTTGATTTCGCTGTTCAATATCGGAGGTCGTTTCGTGTGGGCTTCGTTGTCCGACCATATTGGTCGCAAGGCGACGTATTGCGTGTTCTTCGTGCTTGGCATCATTCTGTATGGCTCCATCCCGACCTTGGCGCATGCTGGCAACCTGCCTTTGTTCGCAATCAGTTTCTGTGTCATTTTGTCGATGTATGGTGGCGGCTTTGCGACTATTCCCGCTTATCTGGCAGACATGTTCGGCACGCAGATGGTTGGTGCAATCCATGGTCGTCTGCTGACGGCGTGGTCCACCGCAGGCATTCTTGGCCCGGTGCTGGTCAATTACATCCGCGAATATCAGCTCGATCAAGGCGTGCCGAAGGCGCAGGCTTATGACGTGACGATGTATCTGCTCGCAGGCTTGCTGGTGATCGGCCTGATTTGCAACCTGTTGATCAAGCCGGTTGCACCATCGCATTTCATGAGCGACGCGCAATTGGCGAAAGAGCGCCAGCTGGCGCACGAGCGTGAAATGGCGAGTGTCAGTACGGTAACTGCATCGGGAGATGGCAGCAGCAGTGGCGCAACGCTCTTCTTTGCATGGGCCGTGGTTGCCATTCCTATCATCTGGGGCGCTTGGGTCACCTTGCAAAAGGCGGCAGTGCTGTTTGGCTAATCCAAGTTCGGGTAAAATCTTACTTTACCCATAACCAAACTCTACGGCTTTGGCAAACCAAGGCCGTTTTTCTTTGCCATGACAGTTCGCACCCGCTTTGCACCTAGCCCGACCGGCTATCTTCACGTAGGTGGCGCTCGTACAGCGCTGTTTTCCTGGGCTTATGCCCGTCATTTCGGCGGCACTTTCGTGTTGCGTATCGAAGATACCGATCTGGAACGTTCAACACCGGAAGCGGTGCAGGCGATTCTCGACGGCATGCAATGGCTCGGCCTGCATCATGACGAAGGCCCGTTCTACCAGATGAAGCGTATGGATCGCTATCGCGAAGTGATCGGCCAGATGCTGGCTGCTGGCACTGTGTATCACTGCTATTCGTCGAAAGAGGAAGTGCAGGCCATGCGCGATCGCTTCGAGGCCGCAGGTGAAAAACCGCGCTACGACGGCACGTGGCGTCCTGAACCGGGCAAGACTTTGCCTGCAATTCCAGCTGGCGTGGAGCCAGTCGTGCGCTTCCGCAATCCTCTGGATGGCGAAGTCACCTGGAACGACGTCGTGAAAGGCCAGATCACCATCGCCAATCGCGAACTGGACGATCTGGTGATCGCACGCCCAGACGGCACGCCAACCTATAACTTCTGCGTTGCGGTGGACGACTGGGACATGGGCATTACCCACGTGATCCGCGGTGACGACCACGTCAACAACACACCACGTCAGATCAATATCTTGAACGCACTCGGCGCAAAGCTGCCTGAGTACGGCCATCTGCCTATGATCAATGGCTCTGACGGCCAGAAGCTGTCCAAGCGTCACGGTGCGGTCAGCGTGATGGATTATCCAGAGAAGGGCTATCTGCCGGAAGCGATGCTGAATTATCTCGCCCGTCTCGGCTGGGGACATGGCGACGATGAAGTATTCTCGATGGAGCAATTCTGCGAGTGGTTCAACCTCGACCATCTGTCGAAGTCGCCTGCGCAATTCAATAACGAGAAGCTGGCGTGGCTGAACAACTATTACATCAAGCAAGCTGATCTGGCGCGTTTGGAGGGGCTGGTACGCCCGCATCTGGAAAAGGCTGGTGCCGTTTTCGATGATGCGCCGAATCTACAGACCGTGATTTCCCTGTTGCGTGAGCGTGCCAATACCATTCTCGAATTGGCTGAAGCAGCGCAGATCTTCTATCGCAATCCACAGCCTGAGGCAGAATTGCTGGCGCAACATTTGACTGATGCTGTCAAGCCAGCATTGGCGCAATTCGCTGAGGCATGCAAGAGCGTGGAATGGAACAAGGCTGCGCTGGCCGCCATGTTGAAGGAAGTATTGGCTGCGCATAAGCTGAAGATGCCGCAGCTGGCGATGCCTTTGCGCCTGTTGTTGACTGGACAATTGCAGACCCCAGCTATCGACGCTGTGCTCGAATTATTCGGCCGCGACGTCGTGTTGGCACGGGTTGGCAAATATTTGTAATGAATTTTGCGCAAGAAATGCCAAAGGGTGTTTACACAAGGGAAAATTCTTTGCTATAATTTCGCTTCTGCGCAGGGGGTATAGCTCAGCTGGGAGAGCGCTTGCATGGCATGCAAGAGGTCAGCGGTTCGATCCCGCTTACCTCCACCAGCGACAGGTAGTATCAGCGAAGCTCCTTGGAGTGTAGCAAAGCAGGTTGTAAGAGTAGTAGCAGGACAATTTATTGTCCCCATCGTCTAGAGGCCTAGGACATCACCCTTTCACGGTGAGTACGGGGGTTCGAATCCCCCTGGGGACGCCAGGATTCGAAGAGTCAGCAGTAATGCTGATTCAGTAGTACAAGCATCAGGCAGGGGCCGCGTTGCGCGGCCCTCGCTATTTAGGTTGATTGAGGTAGCTGGATTTAGCGCTACACAATCGGACAGTTTTCTGTCCCCATCGTCTAGAGGCCTAGGACATCACCCTTTCACGGTGAGTACGGGGGTTCGAATCCCCCTGGGGACGCCAGTTTTACAGTTGCTGCGGCACGAGAGAAACAAACGTGTTGCAGCAATATGTTAAATAGTATTGCAGATTCTAAGAAGGGCCGCAAAATGCGGCCCTTTTTTTATTCAAATCATCTTGTAAGTACTTGAATCCGCAGGGTATTTGCCGGTTGAGCGAGCATGTCGTCCAATGTGATTATTGCCGTTGCCGCACTGGTATCTATCCGCGATAATGCATGCTTGCATTTTTCCTGTACCGCCATGTCGCAGTCCATCCCGAATTCCATAGAAGACCGTTTGTACGTTTTACGCACCCGCTGGGAGCGTTACGTCGCCGATGGCCGCTTCGAACAGTTTATCGAATTCGCGGTTGCTGTGAACAGCCTGGCTGAATACTTTACACGTCAACGTTTGCCTGGTCTGGTGCGTCTGTGCGAAGGATTGGAAAATGCGGCACTGACCAAGCTCGGTGACGAGACGACCCATCCGATATCACGTCAAAACGTGATGTCCTTGCAACGCCAGATCGACACATTATTCGGTTCGGTGCAAACATCGCGTCCTGCCAACTCCGAGCGCCGCACTGACGAACCGGTTGCGCCATTGCCTGAGATCGATTGGATCAAACCACGCTCGGTATGGATGATCACATCGCCGGAAAAGAATGAAATGGCTGACGCACTGAGCCGTCAACTGCAATTCTTCGGCTTCAAGATCTTTTCGCCAAGTTGGGAGGGCGGCGAGGCACCGGAAGATATGCCGCTTGCGGTGTTGTTCATTCCCGATGATGAAAGCACGCGCCCTGAAGAATTCGCACGCATCGCGCAGATACGTGCAAGCTGCCCGGCTAGTCAATTGATTTATCTTGGTGCGCAGCCTTCTATCGAGCCTATCGTCGCCTTGATGCGTGCCGGTATCGACATCACAATCCCTGCTGAAGAGCAATCTTCAACGGTGCTGAACTGCATCCTCGATCTGGTCAAGACCAACGAACAGGAAAAATACCGCGTACTGGTGGTCGAGGATTCTCGTGTCGCGATGGCGCTGATCCAGCGGACATTGGCGCAGCACGGCATTGATACCCATGCAATCAATGAGCCGGGCAAGTTGTTGGCCGTGTTGGAATCATACCGGCCCGACCTGATCCTGATGGATATGTACATGCCGCGCTTTAATGGCGTCGAAGCGACACGCGTGTTGCGGCAAATGGCGGCTTATTCGTCGATTCCTATTGTCTACCTGTCCGGCGAATCGGCGGTTGGCATGCAGGTCGAAGCGTTGCGTCTTGGTGGCGACCAATTCCTGATCAAGCCATTTAATCCGGTGTTATTGGCCGCGGTGGTAAAGACCAAGATCGAACGCTTCCGTGAAACGCAACGCTCCAGCCGTCTTGATGGTCTGACTGGTTTGCTCAATCACACGGCGGCGAAATCGCGCTTGAAGGTGATGACCGGCATGATTCCCGAAGGTGGCACGATGACGGTCGCAATGATCGACATCGACCACTTCAAGTCGATCAACGATACCTACGGCCATCCTGTCGGTGACCAGGTGATCCGTGGTCTTGCCTGGTTATTGAAGGCACGCTTACGTTCCATTGACCTGATCGGTCGCTATGGTGGTGAAGAATTCCTGATTGCACTGCCAGACGTGACGCCTGAACAGGCGCGGGTGGTCATCGACCGAATTCGCATTGATTTCGCTGCCTTGCCACATGCTCATGCAGGCGGTGCTCTTTTCGTTACTTGCAGTGCGGGCATTGCATCTTTCCCACATTATGATACGGCTGCGACCTTAACCGAAGCTGCTGACAAGGCGCTGCTACAAGCGAAACGCCTTGGGCGCAATCGTGTCGAGAAAATCGATCATCACCAATAGAGATTGGTCATTGTTTGGCTGCCGAGCATGTAGGCACCACAGCCTGCGATGATCCAACCACTGATTGCATTGAGTCCACCGGTCAGGACGCGCTGCATCAGGACATTATCTTTGATGCTCGTTACGCCGATGATCAAGCTCGCGAAATAGATCGAGTTCAGCATTTCAAATATCAGGCCCAACGCGTAGTAGCTGGGTACGGTCTGCATCGTGCCAGCAACAATAAAGAGCGGGAAAAATCCGGCAAAGAATAATATCGGTTTGGGATTGGTCAACGTCAGCAGCAAGCCGTGATTGAAGGCGCTGCGCTTTCGTTTTGAGTTGTCTATATCTACTGTGGATGATTCTTTTTTACGCTGCTGCCAAATCAGGCTCGTCCCCAGATAAAGTAAATAGCACGCGCCAATCAGTTTGATTGCGTACAAGATACCGGGCCATTGCGCCAGTGTTGATGCCACACCAACTCCAGATAACGTGATTAACACGATATCGCCACAAACAATGCCCAGCGTTGCCTGCTTCGCCTGTTTTGAACTCTGCTGCATGCTACTGATGACGAGCAGTGTCGCAGGCCCCGGCACAATAATAACGAGGGTGGCGGCAAGCAAGAAACTGCCAAAATGAGTAATGGCAAACATTCAGGCCGCCTGTGAGCGAAAGTTCGCGATGTCGATTGCACTCAAATAGTCGCTGATTGCGTTCCCAATACTGTCTTGCCTTGCGAGAAGCGATAACCAAGTGCTGATGCTTTTGATGTGTTCATTGCATGTCGTGCGGGAAAATCATATGGCGTCAATGCCATGTCATCATTGGCTATATTTGTCTGCGAGTCACATTGCATTTGCGCGCATACAGCGTTGTATATGTCGATTGCATCCAATTCACCTTCGCTGGCGGCGTTGATCGCACCAGTGAAATTTTGTTCACCGACCCATAGCAGGAAATCGGCGATCCCCTGTGCATCGATGAACGAGCTTTTGCCCGGAGTTGTCGAGTGATTCAATGTGCCGCCATTCGTGGCGAGGTTGATATATGCAGCCAACCGCCCGGTGAAATCGTTCTTCCCTGCCAGCACATGGCCAATGCGCACTGCGACGGCGGGGAATCGACCATCCTGAATCAAGCGAGCTTCGGCCATGCGTTTGCCAAGACCGTAATGAAGATCCGCAAATTGCGCATCATGCCATGGCAGCTTGGCATCAATGATTTCTCCTGATGGATCGACATCTTCTTCCTTATAGGTTCGGTTGATCTGCCCCATCAGGTGCACGTAAACTTCTATAGTCGATGCCATCACGTAGCGATCCGTGCGGCCAGCAAAAATATCAGATGAGATTGCGGCATCCAACGGCGTGTAGCACATCTGGTCATAGATCAGATCGTATCCGTCGCTTTGTGCAAATACCTGACGCATGGCGGCCGAATCTCGCCTATCTACTCTGATTCGCTTTACATCGTCGCCGAAATTGTCAGTGTTCATTCCTCGCGTAGCCAGTGTTACGTCGTGCCTCGCATCAAGCAAGCCTTGCACCAGCAATTTCCCGAAAAATCGCGTACCACCTATGACTAATATTTTCTTTTTCATTGCCAACTCCAATTTGTATTGGATGAATTATCTTCATTGAAAGATCGCATCACAAACTGGAAATTGCTATGCTATGAATTAGAAAATCTAATTTATATGAGATGATGAAAACCTTACGCAACCTCTCCGGTTTAATCGATTTTGAAAGTGCAGCGCGATTAGGCAGCTTTAAGCTCGCCGCGCAGGAGTTGCACAAGACACCGGCTGCCATTAGTCAGCAAGTCAAGCAACTGGAGTTGATGCTCGGCTTCGCCTTGTTCACACGCTATCCGCGCCATCTGGTGGTGACAGAGAAGGGGCTGGAGTTCGCAGCGACGGTGACGAAGGTATTGCAGGAATTGAACTCTAAGGCCACTGCTTTGCAGCAGAATGATGAGGAAGCTGTCTTGCGTATTTCGACTACGCATTCCTTTGCGATGAAATGGCTCGTGCCGCGACTGCAAGGCTTTTCCATGCTGCATCCCGAGCTTGATTTACGTATCGAGTCGAACGATCGCGCTATTGATTTTTCTCAATCGAACTGCGATGTCGCTGTGCGTTATATACATCTGAGGAATGAGGGCGACGCCGACATTTTGTATCGTGAACGTCTCGTAGTGATTTATAGTCTGGCTTTATTGAAACGGAAGACGAAACCGACTTTAGCTGCGCTGGCTAAATACCCGCTGTTATTTGAGGGATCACCGGAACGTTGGTTGAGCTTATTGCAAGCGGAACGTATCTCCACACGGTATTGCGATTTCTCTCGTAGCTACAGTCACGCAGGTTTATTGGTGCAAGCGGCTGTAGCTGCGCATGGCGTAGCGTTGGCTCCGTTGGCGATTGCTTATGAGGATATTGAAGCTGGCAGGTTGCTTGCTTTTCCTCATATGGCAATACCCAATGAATATGGATATCGTTTGTTATGCAATGAGCGCACGCAACGTATGCGCAAAACACAGGTTTTTGCACAATGGTTGCGCGATGAGATCGCAGATATGGAGCGTCGTCGATACGCGAAATAAACTAGGGCAACACTGATTAAGTTACTGCGCGGCCCGATTTTCCGCCTGCGATGCTCACCGTACAGTCGTACGGTTGCGCTTCTCGACGCAAACTCGGGCCGCTCGCTACACTTATTCAGCGTTGCCCTAGATACTTCGTGGTTGCGTCCAATATCCCGGTTGTGCGTACACCGTTTTCAGCATATCGATAAAGAAGCGTATTTTTGCCGGAAGGTGGCGCTGCTGCGGATAGACCGCGATAATGTCGTAATGCGGTAGTGCGTATTCGTCCAGTACCGTAATCAATTCACCTGCTGCCAGTTGCGCCTGTATCTCCCATGTGGAACGCCAGGCGAGTCCCAACCCTTCGCTGGCCCAGCGATGTAATAGCTCGCCATCGTTGCAATCCAGATTTCCCTCAGCTCGGATCGTAACCGGCTTACCTTGCTTTTGAAAATACCAGCCACGCTGTTGTCCGCCTTGCAGGTTGAATGACAGGCAGTTGTGCTGCTCCAGATCTTCCAGCGTGCGTGGAATGCCATTGCGCTCAAAGTATTCCGGCGTGCCGCAGACCACACGGCGGTTACTTGCCAGTTTCACAGCGACGAAATTCGGATCAATGGCGCCACCGATGCGGATGCCGACGTCATAACCTTCCCGCACTAGATCAACGACGCGATCCGTCAGGTTGAATGAAATCTGCACTTCAGGATTGGCGACCAAAAAAGGAGGAGCATGCGGTGCAACGTGCTTGCGTCCAAATGCTGCAGGGGCTGATACAACGAGATGGCCTGTGGCTTTGTGGCGTCCCTCTGAAATCAGTTGCTCCGCCTGCTCCAGGTCGTCAAGCAGTTTGCGGCATTGATCGAGATAGACGCTACCTTGCTCAGTCAAGGTCAGATGCCGTGTTGTTCTATGCATCAGTTTCACGCCGAGTCGTTTTTCCAGCGCATCAATGCGTCGCCCCAGCATGACAGGGGTGATGTTTTGTTCCAGCGCCGCGCGCGCCATGCTGCCTTTTTCGATGACATCGACAAAGGCTTCAATCTGCTTAAGTTTATCCATAGTTTGCCTCCTGAAGCTTATTCGATACTTGGGGTATCGAATAAAACGATATTTTATACTCTTATCAAACTATCGTTGAGGTTATAGCATGCAGTCATTGGAATCGACGACTAACAGACTAACGACTAGCAAGTTCAGGAGTATTCAGATGGCAAAGATGACGGCAGCACAAGCGGCGGTTTGTGTATTGGAAAAGGAAGGCATCACCCAAGCGTTCGGCGTGCCGGGGGCAGCCATCAATCCATTCTACGCGGCATTGAAGAAGCAGGGGAGCATACATCATATATTGGGCCGCCACGTTGAAGGCGCGTCGCATATGGCAGAGGGCTATACGCGTGCCAATCCTGGCAATATCGGTGTCTGTATCGGCACTTCAGGCCCTGCCGGCACAGATATGATCACCGGCCTGTATTCGGCGCAGGCAGACTCCATTCCTATCCTCTGCATCACAGGGCAAGCGCCACGAGCCCGTTTGTATAAGGAAGATTTCCAGGCGGTCGATATCGAATCCATCGCCAAGCCGGTGACAAAATGGGCCGTCACAGTGCGCGAGCCTGCATTGGTGCCACGCGTGTTCCAGCAAGCCTTCCATCTGATGCGTTCTGGCCGTCCCGGTCCGGTCTTGATCGACCTGCCATTCGACGTGCAAATGGCTGAGATCGAATTCGACCCGGACACTTATGAACCGTTACCGGTTTATAAACCAAAGGCGACTCGCGCACAAATCGAAAAAGCATTGCAGATGTTGAACGACGCCGAATTCCCGCTGATTACAGCAGGTGGCGGCGTCATCAACGCAAACGCATCGGACTTGCTGGTTGAATTCGCAGAAATTGTCGGCGTACCTGTGATCCCGACACTGATGGCATGGGGCTCGATTCCTGACGATCATCCATTGATGGCAGGTATGGTTGGCTTGCAAACCAGTCATCGCTATGGCAATGCGACCCTGCTGGCATCCGACTTCGTGCTTGGCATCGGTAACCGTTGGGCCAATCGTCACACTGGTTCTATCGACGTATTTACCAAGGGTCGCAAGTTTGTGCATATCGATATCGAACCGACCCAGATCGGTCGCGTGTTTGGCCCGGATTATGGCATCGTCTCCGACGCAGGCGCTGCACTGGAATTATTCGTCGAGACTGCGAAAGAATGGAAAGCCGCAGGCAAGTTGAAGAATCGCTCCGCTTGGGTCAGGGATTGCCAGGAGCGTAAGCGCACCTTGCTGCGTCGTACCCACTTCGATAACGTGCCCGTCAAGCCACAACGCGTTTATGAGGAAATGAACAAGGCGTTTGGTCGTGATACCTGCTACGTCAGTACGATTGGTCTGTCGCAGATCGCTGCTGCGCAATTCCTGCATGTCTATAAGGCCCGTCACTGGATTAACTGTGGTCAAGCAGGGCCATTGGGCTGGACGATTTCTGCGGCGCTTGGGGTTGTCGCTGCCGATCCGAAGCGGCCAGTGGTGGCGATTTCCGGCGACTATGACTTTCAGTTCATGATCGAGGAATTGGCCGTCGGCGCGCAATTCAATCTGCCTTATCTCCACGTGGTAGTGAACAATTCCTACCTCGGCTTGATCCGCCAATCGCAGCGTGGCTTTGATATGGATTATTGTGTGCAACTGGCGTTCGAGAATATCAACGCACCGCAATTGGAAGGCTATGGCGTCGATCACGTTGCGGTCGTGGAGGGCTTGGGCTGTAAGGCGATCCGCGTAAGACGCCCGGAAGATATTCAGGATGCATTCAAGGAAGCGCAATCGCTGATGAAGCAATTCCGCGTGCCGGTTGTCGTGGAAATCGTGCTGGAGCGCGTGACCAATATTTCGATGGGTACCGAGATCAACGCCATCAACGAGTTTGAAGAACTGGCGCTAAATCCAGGCGATGCGCCGACTGCAATCGCATTGCTTGATTAAGTCGAAGGATTGAAGGAGAAGATAATGCCAAAATTTGCAGCCAACCTGACGATGCTGTTCAATGAACATGCATTTCTCGATCGCTTCGCTGTAGCAGCAGCGAACGGTTTCCGGGCGGTGGAATTCCTGTTCCCGTATTCGTATGAAGCTGATCAGATTGCAGATCGCTTGAAGACGCACGAATTGGAACTGGTGTTGCACAATTTGCCTGCCGGTAACTGGGAAGCGGGCGAGCGCGGCATCGCTTGCCATCCAGATCGCGTCGGCGAATTCCAGCATGGCGTGGGCGAGGCGATCCGTTATGCGAAAGCATTGAAGGTCAAGCAATTGAATTGCCTGGTTGGTATCGTGCCGCCCGGCGTACATCGCGAAAACGCACAGGAGACGCTGGTCGGTAATCTGCGCTTCGCTGCTGACAAGTTGAAGGCAGAGGGCATTCGCCTGTTGATCGAACCGATCAATACCTTTGACATCCCCGGCTTCTTTTTGTCAGGCACCAAGCAGGCAGTAGAGTTGATCAAGGCGACCGGCTCCGACAACCTGTTCGTGCAGTACGACATCTATCACATGCAACGCATGGAAGGGGAGTTGGCGAATACCATCAAGGCCAATCTGCCGCTGATCAAGCATGTACAGTTGGCCGACAATCCGGGCCGTAATGAACCGGGTACAGGTGAAATCAATTACCGCTACCTGTTCGCCTTCCTGGATGGCATCGGCTACAACGGCTGGATTGGTTGCGAGTACAAACCGAAGAACAGCACAGTAGAAGGATTGGGCTGGCGCACAACGCACGATGCCTGGCAAGGTGCTGTTTAAACAAGAATAAATCAAGACATAGCGAGGACATAGATCATGGCAAAAATTGGATTCATCGGTTTGGGTATCATGGGCGCACCGATGGCGGGACATCTGCAAAAGGGCGGTCACAAACTTTATCTGCACGATATCAAGAACCCACCGTTTGAACTGGTGGAGGGCGGGGCGACAGTCTGTACATCGGGCGCGGAAGTCGCTAAGCGCGCAGATGTCGTCATTATCATGGTGCCGGATACGCCACATGTGGAAGCTGCACTATTCGGCGAAAATGGTGTCGCAAGTGGCTTGAGCGAAGGCAAGATCGTGGTCGATATGAGCTCGATTTCGCCAATCGCCACCAAGGGCTTTGCGAAGAAGATCAATGAGTATGGCTGTCAATATCTCGATGCGCCGGTATCCGGTGGTGAAGTCGGCGCGAAAGCTGCATCGCTGACTATCATGGTCGGCGGCCCGGAAAGTGCGTTTGAGACCGTCAAGCCTCTATTCGATCTGATGGGCAAGAACGTCACGCTGGTTGGTGGCAACGGCGATGGGCAGACTACCAAGGTCGCGAACCAGATCATCGTTGCTTTGAATATCCAGGCGGTATCTGAGGCACTGTTGTTTGCCTCGAAGGCTGGCGCTGATCCTGCCAAGGTGCGTCAGGCATTGATGGGTGGATTCGCAGCATCGCGTATTCTGGAAGTGCACGGCGAGCGCATGGTCAAGCGTACTTTCAATCCAGGTTTCCGCATCGAGCTTCACCAGAAGGATTTAAACCTGGCTTTGCAAGGGGCGAAGGCTTTGGGTGTATCCTTGCCGAATACCGCTGTGACGCAGGAGTTGATGAATGCCTGCGCATCGCACGGCATGAGTGGGCTGGATCACTCCGCGTTGTGCCGCGCAATCGAATTGATGTCGAATCATGAGATTGCGAAAGCAGCATAACCCAGTGTGAACGCGGCAACAGGTAACCGGATTCAGAAGAAAGAAAGTAATCATGCAGACGATTGATCCCCGCAAGTTCTTGCTTGACCTGTACGGCAGCGCAGTCGATGCTGTCAGTGCAGCGAAGTGCTTGCCAGCACACTTGCCTAAGCCACCTGTTGGCGGACGCATACTCGTTATCGGCGCAGGCAAAGGTGCTGCGGCGATGGCGAAGGTGGTTGAGGATCAATGGCCGGATGCTGATTTGAGTGGTCTCGTAGTGACGCGCTACGGACATGGTGCCGATTGCAAGCGCATCGAAGTGGTCGAAGCGTCGCATCCGGTACCGGATGAAGCCGGTCGCCAAGCAGCTGCACGCATGCTGAACATGGTGAAGGGACTGACTGAAAAAGATCTGGTGTTGTGCCTGATTTCTGGCGGCGGCTCTGCATTGCTGGCGCTGCCTGCCGAAGGTATCACGCTGGAACAAAAGCAGGCGATCAATAAGGCGTTGCTGAAGAGTGGTGCAGCTATTTCCGATATGAATTGCGTGCGCAAGCACTTATCTGCGATCAAGGGTGGACGTCTCGCTTTGGCTTGTGCACCGGCACGTGTTGTTACGCTGTTGATTTCTGACGTGCCGGGCGACGATCCCAACATCATCGCCAGCGGCCCGACTTTGCCTGATCCAACAACCTGTGCACAAGCATTGGCGATCCTGCGTAAATACGAAATCGCAATTCCGCCAAACGTGCTACAGCATCTGGAGTCTGGCGTCGGTGAAACGCCAAAGCCTGACGATGCACGTTTTGCCAACAATACGCAGCAAGTAATCGCCACCGCGCAAGAAGCGCTGGAAGCCGCAGCAGAATTCGCGCGCAAGGCTGGCATCACGCCTTATATTTTCTCTGACGGCATTGAAGGTGAGGCGCGGGATGTCGGTATCGTGCATGCGGCAATTGCGAAGCAGGTCGCTACACGCGGACAACCGTTCAAGGCGCCTTGCGTGATTTTATCCGGCGGCGAAACTACAGTGACGGTGCGCGGCAATGGTCGTGGTGGGCGTAATGCGGAATTCCTGTTGAGCTTGGCAGTAACACTCGACGGTCACCCGAACATCCACGCGATCGCTTGTGATACCGACGGTATCGATGGCTCAGAAGATAATGCTGGCGCCTTGTACCACCCCGACTCCATTCAGCGTGCCACTGCGCAAGGGCTGCGTGCAAAAGCGCTGCTTGAAAATAACGATGGATATGGATTCTTCAGTGCTTTGGGTGATCTGGTCGTCAGTGGCCCCACACGCACCAATGTCAACGATTTCCGGGCGATTCTGATCCTTTAACCGCTTCCTTCAATCAGATATTTTCCCAGTCGGTCTTTGAACCGACTGGGAGGGTTACGCCCTTTTTTATTTGAGGTTCCATCATGCGTCGTCAACGCAAAGCAAAAATCGTCGCAACACTAGGCCCTGCCAGTTCTGATCTGGCTACCATCAGCGCGTTGTTCGAGGCTGGTGTCGACGTCTTCCGTTTCAATTTCAGTCATGGCACACATGAAGCGCATCAAGCGCGATACGAAATCGTGCGCGATGTTGAACGTACCTTTGGCCGTCCGATTGCAATTCTGGCCGATTTGCAAGGGCCAAAGCTGCGTATCGGTCAATTCGCGGAAGGCAAGATCACACTGGTTGCAGGTGCAGAATTCACGCTCGATCAAACGCAACAGCTCGGCAATGTGCAGCGTGTATGCCTGCCGCATCCTGAATTGTTTGCAGTGATTGCCGCAGGGCAGTCGCTATTGCTCGATGACGGCAAGCTACGCCTGCAAGTGATCGCTAACGATGGTAAGCAGATTCGTACGCGCGTTGTCAACGGTGGTACGTTGTCCGACCGCAAGGGAGTGAACGTGCCGGACGCGGTGTTGCCGATTCCCGCTCTAACGGAAAAGGACAAGCGCGATCTGGAGTTTGCGTTGAAGCTTGGGGTTGATTGGGTAGCATTGTCCTTCGTGCAGCGCCCGGAAGATTTGCTGGAGGCGCGTGAGTTAGTCGGCGCTCGCGCGGGTCTATTGGCAAAGCTGGAAAAGCCGGCTGCATTGGATAGACTGGAGGAAATTGTCGAAGTATCGGACGCGGTGATGGTGGCGCGTGGTGACCTCGGTGTGGAACT
>Ga0116226_10001485_pt1 | contig 20324 bp, 14 predicted proteins | sample S1TSphfallax_FD_89692 | JGI IMG/M metagenome (GOLD analysis project Ga0116226, IMG submission 89692) | Host-associated microbial communities from peat moss isolated from Minnesota, USA - S1T2_Fa - Sphagnum fallax MG | ecosystem: Host-associated > Plants > Peat moss > Unclassified | place: USA... | reverse complement strand
ATGGTAAAAGGCTGCGGCTGCGCGGCCTCGATCAAATCCTCGCCCAGCAGCGTCTCGCCGCTTTCCGCCAGCCCGATCCGCCGGTGATGCACCGCGCCGAATAATTTCCCCCAGCCGTCATGGCTCGCCTCAACCCAATGCATCCCGGCCAGATCCTGCCGCTCGGCAGGAACTCGCATCGGCCGCCGTCCCAACCCGTTCTCGCGGAGTTCGGAAGACGACACATCGGCGACGGTGAGCGTGGAATGCGCCGCCGTGCTGCGCAGTGCATCGCGCCACGGCCCGGCGACGGCGGGTGCTGCCCCGCAATTCACGATCAGCCGCTCCTTCGCCCAGGAGAATTCAAACCCCAGCGTGCCCGCATGGGCAAACCGGTCCAGCCCGGGCGCTGTCGGCAGCCCGGCCTCCATGAACAGCAACGCCTTCGCGGCGGCGATCCGCACCAGCCCGCTCGCCCCCAGCGCCGCCACGGCACCCCGCGCCCGTCCGGCCTGCGCCAGCACAAGGTCGATCAAACTACCCAAATCTTCCTTGGACCCGTTGAACAAAGCGAGCCCGCCATCCCCATGCCGCAACGCCCGCATGGCAGACGCCGCCCGCTCGATCGCGCCCAGCAACTCCACGGGCGGCTCTGCCCCGGCCGCCTGCAGAAGCGCGCGGATTTCGGTCAAATCCTGCAACGCCGCCAAATGTGCTGCTGGGCTGCGCTCCACATGGCATCCATCGGCATAAAACTGCCGCCCGATTTCGGGCGTGAGAAACTTCATCACCCGCGCCAGATGCCCGACATGGTCAGGCATCGCGACACTCGCCGCCGCGAGGCCCTTTAGCGCGGTGAGTGCGCGCCCATCCAGCATTTCGGCGGGCAGGGCGGCGGAGAGGCTGCGAGCATCCATCACCAGCCGGCTCATCAGCCGCTGCCGGAAATCGTCATCGGCCGAGGCCGCGTAAAAGTCATAATGCCCAAGCCAGGAGGCCAGGCGCGCCCCGGTCACATCCGGCGCCACCCCCGCCGGATCCAGGATCTCGGTATCCATGAATTCGGAGACCAGCGTGCGCGCCCGCGTGCGCGCCGCATCCGTTCCCAGCGCCCGTAAATCCCGCAGCCAGGTGAAACCATGCGCATGCGCCCGCATCATCGGCGTCGCCCGCGCCTCATGGAACACGCCATGCTGCATCGCCAGCACCGCGCCGGAGAATTCCAGCTCCGCCTTCACCAGCCGTGCGCCCCGGCTCGGGTCGCCCGGCCAGGGGTCCCGCAAGCCCAAAGCGGGCGCGTCCGGCGCGTTATTGCTCCGTAAATTCTGTAATTTCGCGAGGATGCCGCGCGCGCTGCGGCTGAAATTATTCCCCTGGCTCATCCGTTGCCAACCGGCATTTCCATCCTGCGCTTGGGTTCCGCCGCCCGCAAATCCGCAATTGCCTTGGCATAATCAGGCGCGCCGAACACCGCCGTCCCGGCAATCAGGCAGGTCGCCCCCGCCTCCAGCACGGCGGGCGCCGTGGCAGGGGTGATCCCGCCATCGATCTGCAAAATAATATCCCGCCCGGTCGCATCGATCATCCGCCGCAGCGCCGCGATTTTCGCGAGTTGCGAGGCGATGAAAGCCTGCCCGCCAAACCCTGGATTCACGGTCATCACCATAATGATATCCAGAAGGTCCATGACATTTGCCACGGCCTCGACCGGCGTGCCCGGGTTCAGCACGACGCCCGCCTTTTTGCCCAGCGAGCGGATGAGCTGCAGCGTGCGGTGCAAATGCGGCCCGGATTCCGGATGCACGCTAATATGGTCTGCCCCGGCCTCGGCGAAGGCCGCGATATACGGGTCCACCGGGGCGATCATCAGATGCACGTCCATCGGCATGCCGGTATGTTTCTTGAGCGCCTTCACGACGAGCGGCCCGAAGGTGATGTTGGGCACGAAATGCCCGTCCATCACATCCAGATGCAGCCAGTCCGCCCCCGCTTGCTCCACGGCCTTGGTTTCTTCCCCGAGCCGCGCGAAATCCGCGGCCAGTAGGCTTGGTGCAATCAGGAGTCTGTTCTGCGTCATGCTCATGGGTTCACCTTGTAGCCAGCGCCGCATCATTTGTCATTGGGATCAAATCTGCCACGCAGCGCGCATCCTGCCCACAGCGCCAGCGCCAGCAAGGCCAGTACGCAAGCCAGCCTGATATGTGGCGGCGCATAGGTAAAGCGCACCACGGTCATCCCAGCCGGCACCGCCACGCTTTGAAACAGCCCCGCTTGCGCCACCGGCGCCCGCACCCCATTCACCTGCGCCGACCATCCCGGAAAATATAGCTCCCGCCGCATCAGTACGCCGGGCCCCTTACAAATGCTCCGCATGTTCTGCCGGTCCTGCACGGCCAGTTGGCAACCATCCCCTGTTAACTGGGCGTAGGGCGCGGTCTGCGGGAGCTCGTAAATCGCGGCGACCGCGTCGCGAAACACCAGCACGGGCTGCGGCCCGCCATTCGCGGCGGTGAGCTGCACGGTCGGCTTTTCGTCGCCGCCCGCATCCGGCGCCAGCCAGATCGCCACCGTGCTGCCTTGAGGATGCGTGAAGCGATAGTTCACCACGGCGCCTTCCGGCACGCTCAGCGCCTTGGCAAAACGGAACGCCAGTGGCGCGTCATCTGCGGCGGTGCCGGCATCCGCCGTCGCCGTTTCGCACTGGGCCGCCGCGCAGAGCATCGCCGTCATCGGCCCGCGCGAAGCCCCCCTATAGGTTCCTACCGTGACCGACATGCCGCTGATGGCGTGGAAAGGCACGTTCTGGATGATGCCGCTGACCATGCCTCCCGGCGTCAGCGCCTCCGCGATGTTCCGAAGCTGTGAATCGGTCACGGAATAGCTCTCTTGTCCCGGCATCTCGGAATCGCCGGCATAGGCCAGAACATATCGCACGCCGACCGCCGCATAAGCCGCCCGCCGCGCGCTCAGCGCTGCCGCCTGCGTCGGCCCGCCGCCATAAAACGCCTGCCCGCTCACCTGCACAATGTCCGGAAACAACGCATCGGTCACGTAATCCGTCCAAAGCAGCGGGGCGGGGAGGGAGAGGTAATCGATTGAGGCAATCCGATCGCGCACGGGCAAATTTTCGTTCATCGGCCCAAGGCTGACCATGCGGTCCAGCCCGGCATGGGCCTTGAGATACGCAATCGGCGCCATATCGGTCTTGCCGTTTCGCAATCCGCTGAGCTGCGGTGCGGCCAGCCCACAGAGCGGCCCCGCCAGCAGCAGCCCCAGTGCCCAACCTTGCCGCCCTGGAAACCGCATTGCCCAGCACCAGCCGCCCAGCGTTGCGAGCATCCCCAGACATGCCGCGATGGCGTAAACCAGATCCGCCGGCCGCGCCGCATACCATTGCCGCATCAGCCCAGCATCAGGGAGGATCGCAGCGACCGTAAGCGCTGCCAGTACGGCCAAAATTGCCGCCAGATGCGCCCGGCGAAACGGTCCCAGCCGTATCAGATCATCCAGCCCGAATGCCGCCAGCGCATAGACCGCGAAATTTACTGCCGGGCCGCTGAATCTTGAGCTGTCTGTTGCCATTGCCCCCGGTATGGCGTTCAGCACCGCCATCGCGGGGGCAAATCCCAGATACCGTGCCGCCCAGAGCAGCACCCAACCGAACAGCGCCCAGCGTAACCCGCCCATGCTCCGGCGCCGCAAGATTGCGGCCAGCATCATCGCAACCAGCGGCAGTCCCACCCATCCCGGAACCCGCGTGCATCCCCCGCCCAGTTCAGGAATAAGGGCGGACGGCGGCACCGCGCCGAACGGCCCATACAGCCACGGGAAGAGTTGCAACGCCGCAAGCGCCGGCGGAACATGGAGGCTGCCGAACCAGCCCGTATGCGCGCCGATATACGCAGCCGGCAGATATTCCAGAAAGGGCACGAGCTGCGGCGCACTCAGCGCCACCCCTACCGCCAAGCCGATGCCAAGCCGTGTGGTAAAACCAAGCCACACCGCGCGTGGCAACGTCATCAGCCGCCAGCCGGTCCATACCGCCGCCAGCAGACCGTCATAATACGCCACTTCCGGAAACCCGGCATAAACCGAATAGGCAATCGCCACCGCAATCAGCGACCATCCCATGCGCTGCCGCAAAAGAGCCGCGCCGGCGGCGCGCTCAATGCCGAGCAATAGCAGCGGCAAAAAGGGCAATGGCCCGATTGCGGCATGCGGCGAGAGGAAAAACTCCGGGCTCAGCGCGTAGAGCCCGGCTCCAAAAAACGCCGCCCGCCGCCGCAGGCCGACCTCGATGAACAACGCATAGCCAAACAGGCCGCACAACATTTGCAACAAAACACGCAGGACGAGCCAGCCAGTGTTGAAATGGAACAGCAGCACGAAAGGCAGGAAGAACGCCGCCACCTCCATCTCTCCGGCCAGTGGCATCCCGATTCCCGAATACGGGTTCCACCAGGGGACGACGCCGTGCAGCCAATCCTGCGCCGCAAGATACCCGACCGGCTGGCTGATCAGCCCAACCGATGGGTCCAGCCACCCTTCCGGCCCGTTCAGCAGACCGCTGCGAAACCCCGTGCCAAGCCCGCTTAGTACAATCGCCGGGTCGGTGTTAAAAAATCCCGATAGCGCGACGGCATTCGCCAGCAGCGGCAAAACAAGCAGCCCGATCAGCGGAGTCCGGTGCGGTTTGAGAGCATTCAGCCAGCGCGACTTAGGGTTCATAACTTCAGGTTGATGAACCAGCCGATTTTCCGCGTCAATTCAACGCAAACGTTTAAGAACCATTTCATGGTTCCACGCAATGTTTGAATCGCCCTCTAAGATTTCAGCTAAAATCATCCGGTTCTGAAGCGATTGGGCGTTATGCCCGTACCAGCCGCGCCACGAAAAACCCATCCAACCCGCCGCGCTCCGCCCACATGCCGGGATGCGTCCGCACATCTCCCGCCTGGGTCACCGCTTCGGGCAATTCCGGAAGCGCGAGTTTTTCGCGCCGCAACCCCAGCCGCGTGCAGGCCGCATCCACCCGCGCTGCACCTTCCTCGGGCTGCAGCGAGCATACGGCGTAAACAATCCGCCCGCCCGGGGCGAGCATGTCCACCGCCGCATCTAGCAACGCATCCTGAGCCCGGGTCATCGCCTGTACGTCGCGCGGCTTGCGCAGATGCAGTAAATCCGGGTGCCGCCGAATCGTTCCGGTCGCGCTGCACGGCGCATCCAGCAGAATCGCGGCGAATTTTTCGGCGGGCCGCCAGGTGAGCGCATCCGCGACCACGCATTCCGCCTGCAGCCCGAGCCGGGCCAGATTGCCCTTCAGCGTCGCCATGCGTGCCTTGTCGCGCTCCACGGCGGTCACCACCGCGCCCCAGGCCGCTAGCTGCGCCGTCTTGCCACCGGGTGCGGCGCATAAATCCAGCACACGCTCCCCTGCCGCCACGTTCAACAGCTTTGCGGGCAAGGCCGCGGCGGCATCCTGCACCCAGGCATTCCCGTCTGCGAATCCCGGCACTTCGTAGACGCTCGTCCCCGCCGGGAACCGGGCGGAACCGGTCGGCAATGCTTCGCCCGGCAGCGCGACTCCTGGCTTTACCGAGAAATCCAGCGGCGCTTCCCGGGCGTGGGCGCATGCAATCGCCCGTGCCTCTGCCCCCCAGCTCGCCCAGGCCCAGGCGGGCGTGTCGAGACGCGGCATATCCAGCCCGTCCAGCACCGCTGGCCCCGCCGCCACGACCTTGCGCAGCACCGCGTTGATGAGCCCCGCGAACGGCGCCAGTTTTTTGGCCCGCGCCAGATCCACCGCCGTTCCTACCGCCGCATGGGCCGGCGCGCCCAGAAACAGTGAGGCGGCCGCGCCCAGCCAAAGAATATGCCGCACGGGGGCGGGCGGTTCGCGCGTTAAAAACCCTTCCAACACCGCATCCAGCGTGCCGGTATGCCGCAGCACGCTGGCCGCCAGCCGGTGCGCCGCTGCCCGGTCGCGTCCGTCCATCGCCGGCAGCCCATCCAGCGCCGCATCCAGCGACACATGCTTCACCAACACGGCCTGCAACAGAGAGAATGCGGCATCCCGCGTAAAATCGACCATGTTCGCTAAATCGTCCCCGCTACGGCGCGTTCCCGCGCATGATCTCGATAGGATTGCCGACAGTTTGTTTCAAAATGCGCTCTGGTGAGTCGATTGGCGTGAGTTTCGAGAACCGGCGCGGAGCGTATGCAAGTACGTGAGCACCGGAAGCGCAGAAATTCGCGCCAAACGGCCGCCCGAGTAGCATTTTCAAACAAACTGGTGGAGCTGAGGGGAATCGAACCCCTGACCTCGTCATTGCGAACGACGCGCTCTACCAACTGAGCTACAGCCCCTGAACGCCCGAAGGGTTCATCCGTGCGGCGGCATCGCGCATTCGCGGGCCTAAGTCAACATTGGGCCGTGACATTGCCACGCCGCATTCCCCTCGTTACTCATGCGCCCATAACCAAGGGGGCTTTAAATGGATGCAATCTTCTGGCTGGTCGGCGAGGTTCTCCATCTGCTGGTGCTGGCTATCATCGCCGCGGCCATCATGAGCATGTTGATTGCCTTTGGCGTGGTGAACACGCGCAGCCAGTTCGTCTATGTCATCGCGGATTTCCTCAACCGCGTCACGAACCCGATTCTTAACCCCATCCGCCGCTACATGCCGCTTCTCGGCAATGTCGATCTCTCGCCGCTGATCGCCATCCTGCTCCTGCAGGCCCTGCAGATTTTGCTCTGGGATGTCCACGCGCATCTCATCGCAGCCGGGATGGACTATTGATCGCGGTGTCGCATCCCCATGTGACTGCCTGGTTTATTAAGGGGTAGGCTTTGCAATTCATTGTTGGAACCGTCAGTGCCGCGCGCCGTCACGCCTGGCTCGTGGTCATTTTGGCCGTTGTTCTGGCCGTCTCCGGCCTCCTCTACAGCGCCCGCCATCTCAGCATCGACACAGACACGAACAACCTTTTCGCCAAATCCCTGCCCTGGCGGCAGGCCGAAATCCGCGAGGACCAGGATTTCCCGCAATTCAACGACCTCATCGTCGCGGTGGTGCGGGCGGCCACACCGGAGGAAGCCGGCGAGACCGCCTTCGAGCTGAATGCCGCCTTGTCAAAGGACAAGGCCGATTTCACCGATAGCCGCTACCCCGCCAGCACACCGTTTTACGTCCAGAACGGCCTGCTGCTGTTGCCGCCGGACCAGCTGGCGAAGCTTCTGCAATCCATCATCGCCGCGCAGCCCTTCCTCGGCCAACTCGCGGCGGACCCCTCGGCGCGCGGGCTGTTCACGGGGCTTGGCCTCATCGCCCAGGGGGTCCAGGCCGGGACGGACATCACGCCATACAGCCAGGCGCTCTCCGGCGTCGCGCAGAATCTCCAGCAAGCCGCAGATGGCCACCCGGTCCCGCTTTCCTGGCAGGCGCTGATCACCAGCAGCGTCGGCCAGCAGGATGCCGAGTTCGTGCTGATGCACCCGAAGCTGAACCAGGGCAGCCTGCAGCCCGGCGGAATTCCGACCCAGGCGCTCGTTCGCATCGCCAAAACCCTGCCGGATGTGCGATCCGGCCGCGCCACGGTGAATTATACGGGCCAGATCCCGCTTTCGGACGAACAATTCGCCTCGCTTACTCAGGGGCTTGTCGTCGGGGGGATCATCAGCGTCCTGCTCATCGCGCTTTGGCTCTACCTCGCATTGCGGGCCTGGCGGCTCATTCTCCCGATCCTGGCAACGCTCGTCCTGGGTCTCACCCTTACCATCAGCTTCGCCGCCGTGTTCATCGGGGTCATGAATCTTATCTCGGTCGCCTTCGCCATCCTGTTCATCGGCCTCGCGGTGGATTTTGCCATCCAGTTCTGCGTCCGCCTGCGCGATGTCCGCCATGCCATCCCGGACCTCGATCAGGCCATTCCGGAGACCGCCCGCCAAGCCGGCGGGCAGATCGCTCTGGCCTCGACCGCCACGGCCTGCGGCTTCTTCGCTTTCTCGCCCACGCCCTTCGTCGGCGTGGCGGAGCTTGGCACCATTGCGGGTGCGGGCATGTTCATCGCGTTCATCTGCACCATCACGTTCCTCCCCGCATTGCTCGCTCTGGCGCGCCCGCGCGCCGAGAACGTTCCCATCGGCCTGCCGTTCGGCGCGCAGGGCGACCGTTTCCTGCACCGCCACAGCCGCGCCACGCTCGCGGTCTTCGGTGTGCTGGCGCTGGCCGGCATCATCAGTGCCGCCACCATCGGGTTCGACGCCAACCCGCTGGATACCAAAGACCCGAATACCGAGAGCATGCGCACCCTGCAAAAGCTGCTCGCGGACCCCGAAACCAACCCGTTCTACGCTGACGCCCTGGCTCCGAATCTGGCGGCCGCGCAGGTGCTTTCCGCCAAGCTCGCGGCCTTGCCGCAGGTCTCAGGTACGCTCTCCGGCGCTACCTTCATCCCCGCCCAGCAGACCGAAAAACTCGCCATGCTCTCCCAGGCGCAGAACATTCTGGCGCCCACGCTGTTGGCCGCCGCGGCGCCGCCGACCGCGCCGGTGACGGCGGCTGAAATCCGCGCCTCGATGGCAAAAACCGAGGCTGCGATCCAGGCCGTTGCAAACAAGCTGCCGAAAGATTCGCCGCTCCTTGCCATGGCCTCGGCCATGGCTCAGCTGCAAGCGGGCAGCGACGCGAAAATCCTGGCCATGAACGCGGCTCTCACGCGCTTTCTGCCCGGCGAGCTGCAACGCCTTGCCACGAGCCTGAACGCGCAGCCGATCACCCGGGAAAATCTGCCGCCCGCCATCGCGAATGATTGGTTCCTCCCCGATGGTCAGGTCCGGGTCGAGGCGTTTCCCCGCGCCGAATCGCAATCAACGTCCGAGCTGCGCAAATTCGCAAATGCCGTGCTCGCCATTGCGCCCAATGCAGGCGGCCCCGCCATCTCCACCATCGCGACCGCAGGCACCATCCTGCATTCGTTCCGTGAGGCGTTCCTGCTCGCCTTCATCGCCATCGCGATCATTCTCTTCGCCGTCTTCCGCAACTTCCGGGATTCGCTGCTGGTGCTGGCCACACTCGCCCTCTCAGCCTTGCTCACCGCGCTCTTCGCAAGAGCCGCCGGGCTGTCGATCAACTACGCCAATATCATCGCTCTGCCATTGCTGCTGGGCGTCGGCGTGTCCTTCAACGTCTATTTCGTGATGAATTTCCGGGCGGGCATGCGCAACTTCCTTAACTCCGCCACCGCCCATGCGGTGCTGTTCTCAGCGCTGACCACCGGCACGGCCTTCGGCACGCTCGCCGCCTCGCATGACCGCGGTACGTCCAGCATGGGGATTCTGCTCTTCCTCAGCCTGCTGGCGGTGCTCATCGCCACCTTCATCTTCCTGCCGGCTTTGCTCTACACGCTCGCCAGTGCTCGAAAAGCGCAGCCTTAGCCTCTCGGGCCACCGCACCAGCATCGCGCTCGAACCGGAATTCTGGGCCGCGCTGACGGGCCTCGCCGCCGCGCAACAACTCACTCTCGCGGCCCTCATCACCCGCATCGACTCTACCCGCACGCCGGAGCGCCCCTTGGCCTCCGCCTTACGCGTCTACGCGCTCACCGCCAACGCTGCGCCATTGTGAATTCGCGAGGATCGCGCCTCGCTCACGGCACGACCAGCTCCAACGACGGAAAATACCGCCGGAATCGCTGCTTGTCCCGGCTGAGCAGCCGCCAGCCCATCACCGCCGCATGGGCACCGATGAAAAAATCGGGCAGCACACCGGTCCGCGTGCCACCCGCCTCCCGGTATTTGGAAAACACCTTACCCGCCAGAAACAGCGCCTCGCGCGGCATCGCCGCATGGCTGATCCCGCCTTCCGCCAGCACGGCATTGAGCGTCTCAATCGCCGCGAACCGCACCGAGAGTTCGGCATAAATGATATCGTTGATCGCAATCGCGCCGTGCAGGGCGGCGGCGTCGAGCTGCCGGATTGACCAGTCCGCCCAATTTGCATCGCCGGTCGTGATATCCAGCAACACATTGGTGTCGACCAGCGTCAATCCTCGCCCCGGGTGAGCGCCATGATCTGATCCGTGCTGAGCCCGGGCCCTGCGCGGCCGCGCAAGGCTTCAAACCGGCTCGCCACGCGCCCGGCCTCTACCTTCACCAGCACCACGCTGCCGGACTCCGTCAGCTCGAATGCAACCTCGTTGCCCGGCACAATGCCAAGCCGGTCGCGCACTGGCTTGGGGATTGTCACCTGTCCCTTGGTGGTCACCACGGTCCCCATCGAGCGCTCCGTAATACCTAGTCCTCTCCAAGTATTACTTTCGCGTCTTTAACACAACGAAAAACCTTACCCCCGCAGCACGCCGCCGGTTTTCTTGCCGACCTCGGCCACGATCTTCGCCGAAATCGCATCCAGCTCAGCCTCGGAGAAGCTCTTCTCCACCGGCTGGATCGTCACCGCGATGGCCAGTGAAACCTGCCCTTCCGGCACGCCTTTGCCCTGGTAGCGGTCGAACAAGGCGACGCCGGAGATCACATTCCGCTCGGCGCCCTTTGCCGCCCGCAGCAGAGTCTCGGCCGGGGTGTCCTGTGCCACCAGAAATGCGAAATCCCGCCGCACCGGCTGGAAGAGCGAGAGCACCGGGGCCGCCTTGCGGCGTTTTTTCGGCTCAGGCAGCGCATCCAGAAACACTTCGAAGGCGACACTCCCGACCGGCACGTCCAGCTGCGCGCAAACCGAAGGATGCAGCGTCCCGAACGCCGCCAGCACGGTTTTCGGCCCCTGCCGCAACAGGCCGCTCTGGCCGGGGTGATAAAACGCTGCCCCGCCGGCACTTGTCGTCACGCCGTCCATCGGCACGCCCAGCGCGCTCAGCACCGCCACCGCATCGGCCTTGGCATCCATCGCATCCACGCGTCGCGCCGGGCTCAGCGCCGAGAGCGGTGTCGCCCCCACGCGCAGCCCCGCCGCCACCAGCGCCTGGGATGTATCCTCCGCATAGGCCGGCCCGATTTCGAACAGCCCGAAATCGCCGAACCCGCGCGCCACGTTCCGGGCCGCCGCCTGGGCGAGGGTCGCCAAAGGCGTGGGCCGCATCTGGTCCAGATCCGCGGCAATGGGATTGGCCACGCGCAGCGAATCCGGCGCATCGCCGAACACTGCCGCCGTCTCATGGTCCAGAAAGCTGAACGTCACGCATTCCAGCATACCGCGCGCCGCGAGCACGCGCCGCGCCAGCGCCGTGCGCGCCTGCTTGGGCGAGAGCACCGGCCCAGGTATCGCGGCATCCAGCGGCAAGGAGACCGGCGCGATCGCATCCATGCCGCGCAGCCGCAGCACCTCCTCGATAAGATCGACTTCCGGCTCGATCTCCGCCGCCCCCAAAGCCGCCATCGCGGCACCGGGCAGCTCAGCCTGGTCGAGGGCAGGGGGCTGCGCCACGTCATTGCGCCAGCTCGGCACGGCGACCCGCACCCGCACGGAATCGCGCTCGCGCAGCGCAAAACCCAGCCGCTCCAGGGACGCCACAGCGTCGCTATCGCTGATATCGGAGCCGCCAAAGCTGTTGATCCGTTCGAACCGCAAGCTCGCCTCGCGGTCCCAGACCGGCCGCGCCCCAGCTTCGGAGATTTCACTCGCCACGCCGCCACACAGTTCCAGAATCATCGCCGTCGCGGCGTCCAATGCCTGCGGCAGCAATTGTGAATCGATCCCACGCTCGAAACGTTGCCGCGCATCGGAGAATATCCCATGCCGCTGGCCGGATTTTGCAATCCGCACCCGGTCGAACAGGGCGCATTCGATGAACACGTTCACCGTACCCTCATCGCAGCCCGTCGCCTCGCCGCCGACAATTCCGGCCAGGGACTGCACGCCGTTTGCATCGGCGATCACGCAGTCTTCCGCGCTCACGCTCACGGTTTTGCCATGTAGCCCGGCAAAGCTTTCGCCCGCACCCGGGCGCAGGGTCAGAACGCCGCCCGCCACCTTGTCCGCATCGAACACATGCAGCGGCCGCCCGAGATCGATCGTGAAGAAATTGGTGATATCCACCAGCGTATTGATTGGCCGCAGCCCAATGGATTCCAGCCGTTCGCGCAGCCATTTCGGGCTCGGCCCGTTCTTCACGCCGCTCAATGTGCGCCCCAGGATCCAGGGGCAGGCCTCGGCGAAGTCATTGCGCCAAACCACCGCGCTCGGCCCGGAGCCTGCCACCGGCGCGGGTGCAAATTCGCGCAGCCTTCCCAGCCCTGCCGCCGCCAGATCGCGCGCCACGCCGCGCACCGCCAACGCATCGCCGCGATTCGGTGTCACCGAAATTTCGATCACCGGCTCATCCAGCCCGGCCCATACGGCGTAAGGCACGCCGACCGGCGCATCCCCGGGCAGTTCGATGATCCCTTCATGGTCCTCGCCCAGGCCCAGCTCACGGAAGCTCACCAGCATTCCTTCTGATTTCACGCCGCGAATCTCGCCGACTTTCAGCGTGATGCCGGAACCGGGCACAAACGCCCCCGGCGGCGCGAAGACCGCGCGCATGCCCGTCCGCGCATTCGGCGCGCCGCATACCACGGACATCTCATCGCCGCCCGCGCGCACCCGGCAGGCCCGCAGCCGGTCCGCATTGGGGTGGGGCAGGGCCTCGATCACCTCGGCGATGACAAACGGGGCGAGGGCTGCCCCGCGATTCTCGACGCCTTCCACCTCCAGCCCGATATCCGAGAGCACGCGCACGATCTCTTCGAGCGGGGCATCCGTCTCCAGCCAGGTCTTCAACCATGAGAGTGAAAATTTCATGGCTCAAATCCCCTCATGCAGCATGGCCGGGGCCAAGGCTGAAAACCCGTAATGCCGCAGCCAGCGGACATCGCTCTCGTAAAACAGCCGCAAATCCGCAATCCCGTGCTTGAGCATCGTGATCCGCTCAATCCCCATGCCGAAGGCAAAGCCCTGAAATTCGCGCGGGTCGATCCCGCAATTGGCCAGCACATTCGGGTGCACCATGCCGGAACCCAGAATCTCCAGCCAGTCGCCGCCTTTGCCAATCTCGCCGGTCTTGCGGTTCCAGCCGATATCCACCTCCATCGAAGGCTCCGTGAACGGAAAATAACTCGCCCGGAAGCGTACTGGCAGCGCCGGATTGTCAAAAAACGCGCGCAGGAAGTCGATCAGGCAGCCTTTCAGATGCCCCAGCGTGACCCCCCGCCCGATTACCAGCCCCTCGGTCTGGTGGAACATCGGCGAATGCGTCGCGTCATGGTCCGCCCGGAAGGTCCGTCCCGGTACGATGATGCGGATCGGCGGCGCCTCGCTCAGCATGGTGCGGATCTGCACCGGGGAGGTATGGGTCCGCAGTACAGCCGGCCGTCCGTTGAACTGCGCATTCAGGTAGAACGTATCCATCATCGCCCGCGCCGGGTGGTGCGAGGGGATGTTCAGCGCGCCGAAATTATTCCAGTCATTCTCGATATCAGGCCCATCTTTTACGGTGAACCCCATGGCCCCGAAAATCGCGGCGATCTCCTCGGCGGTCCGGCTGATCGGATGAATCGCGCCTGCCACCTCCGGGCGAACCGGCGCGGAGACGTCAATGCGCTCTGCTTCCAGTTGTATTGCCAAAGCGGCCGAATCCAGCACCGCGCGCCGCGCCGCAAGGGCTTCAGTGATGACATTTTTGAGAAGATTCACCTCGGCCCCGCGCGCCTTGCGAGCCTCGGGCTCCATGCCGCCAAGTCTCTTAAGCTCTTGCGTGATGACCCCGTTCTTGCCCAGCAGGCTCACCCGCAAGGCTTCTAGTGCCTCTCCATCCGCCGCGGCGACCCCTGCCAGCGCTTCGGTTTTCACTTTTTCGAGATCATCGGCCAGCATTTCGTCCACCCAATCGTTTAGCTTGCACGGCAGACATTTTCGGCGCCAAAAAGTCAAGCGCGCCGCGCCCAACTGTCTTGGTCATGCTACCTGCACGGCGCATTACGGAAATGACAGCAAGCCGCGCGCCAGTGTTACAAATTCTCAACACGTCGGAATAAAACACCGTAACGGATGTAATCATGCCGCTAACGCACAAAATGCATGACACGGACGCTTGACCCTTGACGGTCTGGCAGAGTAAGGCCCGCTAAGGCTGTGTAATCATAGGGGTTACGCAACCATCTTTTCTTTTTTGCTCACCCATCACGGACAGGGATCGGTTTTAACTATGAAATTCAAAGCACTGGGCGCTTTTGCCGGCCTTGCCCTGCTGGCAGCCTGCTCTTCCACCCCCACCAACAACAACACCGCCACCGGCGCTGGCATGTCCAGCAACACTGGCGCTGCCCCGGGCAGTGAGCAGGACCTGGTCGCCAATGTCGGCGATCGCGTGTTCTACGACTTCAACAAGTCCACTCTGAGCTCGGATGCTGATTCGACCCTGGGCCGTCAGGCTGCTTGGCTCGCCAAGTACCCGAGCGTCAACGTCCTCGTCGCCGGCAATGCCGACGAGCGCGGCACCGAGACCTACAACCTGGCGCTTGGCAACAAGCGTGCGGATGCTGCCCGTGACTACCTGGTCGCCCAGGGCGTCGCCTCCACCCGCATCCAGACCATCTCCTACGGCAAGGATTGCCCGGTGGCCGCTGGCAACGACGATGCTTCCTACCAGCAGAACCGTAACGCCATCACCTCCGTTCAGGGCTTCAACCCCCAGAACTGCCACTAATCTAGCGTCTATCAAGCTTTCGCTCCCGCTCCCCGGGCCGGGTTGAAGGTTGAAATCAGCGGCGTCTCGCAAGAGACGCCGCTTTTTTGTGCCCCTATGCCGCCACCCCTGCCTGGCCCAACTCCGGCTGCCCGTCATGGAGAGGCCACGCAGCGGCCGCGGCAATCCATCTTCCCCTCCAACTTTTCCCTGCACTCTGCGGGCTGAAATTTTCTTTTGATATAAGAATAAACTGCCATTTTTACCGGGAGAAACTTTCGAAATCAAAACGATATCAGGCTCCAAGGCCACGGATGACCGGGGGATGCTCCGGCTCGAATATCACTAACGTTGAGTTACAAAACTCGAAAATCCTCCCCTTATCCGGCCGATTTTGTTTTTCGCCCGCTGCCGCTATATCCATCCAAGCCAACCAGCCGTCAGGATTCTCGCCCATGCGCCATCATCTGTTCGCACTCGCCGCCTTCGCCGCGATGTTTCCCATGGCCGCCGCCCAGGGCCAGCCGGTCGTACAGAGCCAGGAGGGCATCGCGCTGGAAAATCAAATTCTGCAGCTCCAGAATCAGGTCCAGCAGCTCCAATCCGGCGGCGGCAGTGGCGGGTCCTCGCTAGGCGGCGGCAATTCGGCACCCCCGCCCAGCTCCGGCGGCGGCGCAGCGCCGGATAGCAGCATCGTCACCAACCTGCTCAATCAGGTCCAGCAGCTGCAAGCTCAGGTCCAGCAGTTGAACGGCGAGGTGGACACGTTGCAAAATCAGGTAAACACCCAGCACGACGCGACCGAGAAGGAAATCGGCGACCTCAATTTCAAACTCTCGAACGGCGCAACGCCCGGCCCGGGCGGTGCACAAGCTGCCCCCGGCGCGCCCCCCACGCTCACCCCGCCGCCCTCAGCGCCCTCCGCCGCGCCGGCCCAGGCAAGTGCGACCACCGGCACGCCCCGCCAGCTCTTGCACACCGCGGAAGCCGCGTTCCAAAAGGGCGATAACGCGACGGCCGAATCCGCGTCCCGCGCCGTTCTCTCCACCGCCCCCTCCAGCCCGGAGGCCTATCAGGCCCAATATCTGCTGGCAAAATCCCTCTATGCCGAGGGCAAGCCGCAGGATGCGGCGATTGCCTTCGACGATGCCTATAACCGCGATCGTACGGGCAGCGAGGCCCCGCAATCCCTGCTCGGCCTTGCCAGCTCGCTCGCGGATATCAACCAGAGCGAAGCGGCCTGCGATACACTCTCCTCGCTGAACAGCCAGTTCCCCACGCCGCCGGCCGGCATGGCGGACCGCATCGCCGCGGTCAGCCACCGCGCGCATTGCTCCTGAGCAAAGCTCCCACCGCCACCGTCCTGTCCCTCGCGGGCACGGCATTCACGGCCTCTCTTTAGCGGGATGCCCCTCGCGCAACCCTTCGCCGCCGCCATGGCCCGGCTTGGCCCGTTCGGCACGCCGCCCCGGCTCGCGGTCGCGGTCTCCGGGGGGGCTGACTCCTCGGCACTCGCCCTCCTGGCCCAAAGTTGGGCTGCCGGGCAAAATGGCAGCATCCTGGCGCTCATTGTTGACCATGGCCTGCGCGAATCTTCCGCCGCAGAGGCCAGCCTGACCGCTTCCCGCCTGCAAGTCAGAGGCATCAAATCCCGTATCCTGGCGCTCCGGGGCTTGTCTGGTCCCGCCATCCAGGAAAAGGCTCGCGCGGCGCGCTACGATGCCTTGCTCGCTGCCGCCGAGGCCGAAAAGCGCGTCCATCTCCTGCTCGGCCACCACGAAGCGGATCAGTCCGAGACGCTGACCATGCGCGCGGCAAGGGGGCCCGGCGGGGCGGAGGGCATCGCGGCCTGGAGTGCGAGAAGCCAAGCCGTTCTGCTGCGCCCGTTGCTCGGTATCCCACCTGCCGAGCTGCGGGCTTATCTGCTGAAACACGGCATGCCCTGGGTCGAAGATCCTTCCAACGCCAACCTGGCATTCGAGCGCGTCCGAATCCGCCAGTCCGGCGCGCCGACGCGCTCGGCGGAGACGCGATCCCGGCAGGTGAGGGACCGGGAGGCAGCTTCGTTCCTCGCTTGTTTTGCGTCCATTCATCCCGAAGGCTTCGCGCGGTTGAACGCTGCCATGGTCCCACCAGCTGCGCTCTCGGCACTCATCCGTACGCTCGGGGGCAATATTTACCCGCCGCCCCAGCAGGCCATCGCCCGGCTTGCCGCAGCGCTTCGCCCCGCCACGCTGGGCGGTGTGCGTATCGTCCCCGCCGGCCGGCTTGGCCCTGGCTTTCTCCTGGCCCGTGAGCCTGCTGCCTGCGCCGCGCCCGTGCCCGCCATTGCCGGCGCGCTGTGGGACTGCCGCTTCACCCTCGCCAGCTCGGCCGCCGCCCATAGCTTCGGCGCGCTCGGCGCGGACGCGCCTAAATTCAAACATTACAACAATCTGCCCGCGCTTGTTTTGCGCGGCATGCCATGCCTGCGCGGCCCGGAAGGGCAGGTGGTCTTCCCCATCCCCGACGTGCTGTTCACGCCGCCCGCGCCAGCTACATCCCACCCATTCCTCGGCTAAAACCAAATAATTTGTGCTGATATGGGAAATCGGTGCAGAGTGCTTATCTGAGATTGGAAACTCCCCCTGCCACGGCGTTGTGGCAGCGTTTTTTTGAATGAATGGACAAGGCTAGATGAATAATCTTGGTCGTAATATCGCGCTCTGGGTCGTCGTCGCGCTGTTCCTGGTCGTGCTTTTCAATGTCTTCCAGCCTTCCAGCACCGCCAACAACGCCACCCCCGTCGCGTATTCCAGCTTCCTCGACGAGGTGAATAACGGCCAGGTTCAGAACGTCACCATCGCCGGGCAGGACATCACCGGGGCGACGAAGGATGGCAAAACCTTCGAAACCTACGCGCCAAACGATCCTTCCCTGGTCGGCAAGCTGATCGCGGCGAACGTGCATGTGGATGCCAAGCCCGAGGGCGATTCGATGAATCCCTTCCTCAAGGTGCTCATATCCTGGGCGCCGATGTTGCTGCTGATCGGGGTGTGGATCTTCTTCATGCGCCAGATGCAATCCGGCGGCGGCCGCGCCATGGGCTTCGGCAAATCCCGCGCCCGTCTGCTAACCGAGAAACAGGGACGCATCACCTTCGAGGATGTCGCCGGGATCGACGAAGCCAAGGGCGAATTGCAGGAGATCGTCGAATTCCTTCGCGACCCGCAAAAGTTCCAGCGCCTTGGCGGCAAAATCCCCAAAGGCTGTCTGCTCGTTGGCCCCCCCGGCACCGGTAAAACACTGCTGGCGCGCGCCATTGCGGGCGAGGCCAATGTTCCGTTTTTCACCATTTCCGGTTCGGATTTCGTGGAAATGTTCGTGGGTGTTGGCGCATCGCGCGTGCGCGACATGTTCGAGCAGGGCAAAAAGAATGCCCCTTGCATCATCTTCATCGATGAAATCGACGCGGTCGGCCGCCATCGCGGTGCGGGCCTTGGCGGCGGCAATGACGAGCGTGAGCAGACCCTGAATCAGATGCTGGTCGAGATGGATGGCTTCGAATCCAATGAGGGCGTGATCCTGATCGCCGCCACCAACCGGCCGGACGTGCTGGACCCGGCTTTGCTCCGTCCGGGCCGTTTCGACCGCCAGGTGGTCGTGCCGAACCCGGATGTGATGGGCCGAGAGAAAATCCTCAAAGTCCATATGCGCAAAGTGCCCTTGGCCTCTGACGTGGACCCGAAGACCATTGCCCGCGGCACGCCCGGCTTCTCTGGTGCGGATCTCGCCAATCTCGTGAACGAGGCAGCGCTGCTTGCGGCGCGTATCGGCAAGCGCGTAGTGGCCATGGCGGAGTTCGAACATGCCAAGGACAAGGTGATGATGGGCGCGGAACGCCGCTCGCTCGTGATGTCCGACGATGAGAAGCGCATGACCGCCTATCATGAAGGCGGCCACGCGATCTGCTCGATCACCCTGCCCGAATGCGACCCGGTGCATAAAGCCACGATCATTCCCCGTGGCCGGGCGCTCGGCATGGTCATGTCCCTGCCGGAAGGTGACCGCTACTCCACCAGCAAGGCCAAGCTTCTGCAGCAGCTCATCATGGCAATGGGCGGACGCGCGGCGGAGGAAATCGTCTTCGGGCCGGATAAGGTCTCCAACGGCGCTTCCGGCGACATTAAAATGGCGACCGACCAGACGCGGCGTATGGTCACCGAATGGGGCATGTCTGAAAAACTCGGCATGATCTCCTATGGCGATAACGGTCAGGAAGTATTCCTCGGTCATTCCGTGACGCAGAACAAGAACGTCTCGGAAGCCACGGCGCGCGAAATCGATAACGAGATAAAAGCCGTCATCGACCATGCCTATGCCGAAGCGAAGCGCATCCTCACCGAGCGCCGGGCAGATCTGGAATCTCTCGCGCATGGCCTGCTGGAATATGAAACCCTTTCGGGTGACGAAATCCAGGCGGTGCTGCGCGGCGAAAAAATCATTCGCAAGGTGGTGGACGAGCCGATGCCGGACCAGCGCCGCGCTTCAGTGCCTACTTCATCTCCCCGGCCGGATATGCCGGGCATCGTTCCCGCTCCGGGCTAATTTTCCGGAAGACAAAAAAACGGCGCGGTTTATTCCGCGCCGTTTTTTGTTGGGCTTTTTTTATTGGATTGACGGGGGTCGCTGTCATTCCAAGTTCCTGCGCCAGAAGCGGGGCTTGCGCGGCGCGCAAATCGGGTCATCTTGCGACCAAACCGGAAGGAGATGTTTCATGAGAGCCAGCAGCGTGTTGGAGACGATCGGCAAAACCCCGCATATCCGCCTCAGCCGCATGTTTCCCGAGGCCGAGATCTGGGTGAAATCCGAGCGCGGCAATCCCGGCGGCTCGATCAAGGACCGCATTGCGCTGGCCATGGTGGAGGCGGCGGAGGCGAGCGGCGAGCTGAAGCCCGGCGGCCTTATCATCGAGCCGACGTCCGGCAATACCGGCGTGGGTCTGGCGTTGGTGGCGGCGGTGAAGGGCTACAAGCTCATCCTGGTGATGCCGGAATCGATGTCCATCGAGCGCCGCCGTCTGATGCAGGCCTATGGCGCCACCTTCGACCTTACCCCGCGCGAGCGCGGCATGAAAGGCGCCATCGAACGTGCGGCCGAGCTGGCGGCGCAGAATCCGGGTGCCTGGATTCCGCAGCAATTCGAGAATCCCGCGAATATCGACGTGCATATCCGCACGACGGCGCAGGAGATTTTGGCGGATTTCCCGGAAGGGCTGGATGCGATCATCACCGGCGTCGGCACGGGCGGGCATCTCACCGGCTGCGCCGAGGTTTTGAAGAAATCCTGGCCTGGCCTGCAGGTTTTTGCGGTCGAGCCGGCACTCTCCCCGGTCATTTCCGGCGGCGCGCCCGGTCCGCACCCGATTCAGGGCATCGGTGCCGGGTTCATCCCTAAGAACCTGCATACCGAACTACTGAGCGGCGTGATTCAGGTGGATGCCGAGGCGGCGCGGGAATATGCGCGGCGCTCGGCACGGGAGGAGGGGTTGCTGGTCGGCGTCTCCTCGGGCGCCACGCTGGCGGCCATCGCCAAGAAACTGCCCGAGTTGAAGCCGGGCGCCAAGGTGCTCGGCTTCAACTACGATACTGGCGAACGCTACCTCTCGGTGCCGGATTTTCTGCCCGGCT
>Ga0116226_10001483_pt1 | contig 20328 bp, 18 predicted proteins | sample S1TSphfallax_FD_89692 | JGI IMG/M metagenome (GOLD analysis project Ga0116226, IMG submission 89692) | Host-associated microbial communities from peat moss isolated from Minnesota, USA - S1T2_Fa - Sphagnum fallax MG | ecosystem: Host-associated > Plants > Peat moss > Unclassified | place: USA... | reverse complement strand
GCGCCGCCGCTATTCGATGCGCCGCCGGCCAGCCAGCGATCGCCCAGCCGGTGACTGTAGACGCCGTATTCCGGCGAAAAGATCGGTCGGTCGCACAGCTGCTTCAACGTCAACGTGGAGCCGAGCGAGGTTACCGCCTCGCCCACCCTATCGGCGCCGGTCGCGAGGAAGGCCGCGCACCCATCCGTTGTGCCGGCGGCAATCACCGCGTCGGCAGGCATTCCGAAGCGCGTGGCCACGGTCGGATCGATGGTACCGATCGGCGTGCCGGGCTCCACGATTTCGGGCAGCAAGGCCGCGCGAATGCCGAGATCGCGCAGCCAGCCGGGCCAGCATCGCTGCACCGGATCGTAGCCCGTTTTGAGCGCGTTGTTTTCGTCGCTGATGCCAAAAGCTGCGCCCAGTTGAGCTGCAATCCAGTCGGCCTGGTGGGAAAACCGCGCCGTGCCAGGCACGTCCTGCATCGCCAACAGCTTGGCCAGAGGCGAGGCAGGCCCGATGGCGGCGCTACCTGCCGGTGCCGCCGCCGTAACTGCGCGCGCCGCTTCCTTTGACGCGGGATCATTGTAGAGGCTGGCCTGACCTATAGGCTGGCCGGCATCGTTCAACACAAGCATTGTGCCGGACGTGCCGTCGACAGCAATGCTGCCCACGCCGGAAAGATCGGCGGACGCTTGTAGCTCCGCAAGCGCCGACTCCACCGCTTGCCACCAGCAAGCGGGGTTGCGGCGATCCCCGGGGGCAAGGCCGGCGGCGCCGAAACCGATCGGGGCGCCGCCTGCATTCACCAGGGCCGCCCGTACGCCCGAGGTGCCGACATCAATGCCGATCGCGGTCGCCATCACTGTAGGGCGGAGGTTTGGAAGCGTTGGCGATCATACCGAGGGATGTGGGCATGCAGATCAAGTAAGCTCTTCTTTTTTGAAAAAAAGAAGCAAAAAACTTTTACGTCTTTGGATACGCTTGTTGGAGCAGGCCAACTCAAGGAGGAAAAGTTTTTTGCTTCTTTTTTTCAAAAAAGAAGTCCTTGCTTTCTTAATGCTTGTGACCCGTGCAGCCGGAGACCACGATCGGACCGCCAAATGACGCGATCTTCTACGATATTGCTTTAGCGGCGTCGAGGCGGCGGCTCGGCGCTTTCCGCATTCATGGCCTGTTCCATCTCGGCGCGGGTCCAAGGCCTGCGGCTGCCGACAAAGGCGGCAGCATCGATAATTTGCGCATCGGTCAGAGGGCCTGCTACTGCCTGCATGGGCGCGGCGCTTGGATCGTTCCGCGCCTTGGAGCGAAAGTTCATCAGCTGACGCGCGAGGAAGGTGGGTGATGCACCGGCGATCCCGATCAGTGCCTGGCCGTGGCAACTTACGCAGGCAGGCCCGCCCGATGCGCCCTGTTCGGCAATAGCGCGCCCGCGTGCCACGGCGCCTTCAGGCACGTAGGCAATATAGCGTGCGTCGGGATCGCGCAGCTCGAAGCGCTCGCCATCGACCGGCCCCTCGATGATCCGCTGCCCAAGCGCCTCATGCTGCGCATGATCGAAGCGGTAGACGAAATGCCACGCGGTGGTCGCCGGGATCGTTGCTGTCTCGACGATTTGCGTGTGCGATTGCGGTTCGAATTGGCTGAAATAAGCCGCGGCCGCCTTAAGATCACCTGGCTGGATCGCATGCGCCGCCTCTGCCATATAGGTTGTGGGCATGTAGGGCAAAGCGGCGCGGCGCGTCCCGTTAGCAAACGCCTTGACCTGTTCAACAATATAGTCAGCCGGCAGGCCCTGAAGGCGGGCGTTTTCAGGCCGCCCGCTTCCATCGGGCAAGTGGCAATACCCACATGGATAGCCGCCCTTGCCCTTTGCATTCAGCACCACCTCAGGCGCGGGTGGGTGTGCATTTGGAAACCAATCGACCGCCTGCGTCCCGTCAAAGTTCGATTGGTGGAGGATAATTGGCGAGCCGGCCACGCGCATTACTTCGGACGCGCGCGGTGCGGATGCATTTGTGGTGGCGCCAGGTCCGGGGAAGGCCCAGTCGGGCGCCGGCGCGGGGGCGGCCGAGATCGCGACAATAGCCGCGAGCACTCGCAAGCGCGGCCACACTGAAACATAAACGGCGGGTTCCGGATTTGTCCGTTTGGTTCTGACGCGTCTGTCGTAGCGCTGAATTGCCCACCTCGCTTGGATTATCGTTAGAGCATTTTCAGCCTGACTGGAATCGGCCTTCATGAGCCGGCGGTTTGAGGCTGATACAAATGCTCTGCAAACAACTGGCTGGAGCGGGTCGTCGGATGCCGATGATTTTCCAGTCAGGATGAAGCCGCTCTAGTAATCCGAGAGGCAGCCCCGATGTCAATTCGGGTCTCGTGGCGTTTCGCGACGGATCGCTTTGGCTCGAGGCAGAATTCAAACATCCGCACACCCATCCTTTCTTTGTACCAACGCCTTGCCAGTTTAATCCCATGCGGGCAGTTCTCGCCTATGGGGTGGGACGGCGTGACGCGTTGTGGGTGAGGCGGATGGTGCGTCGGGGCTGCGCCTGGCCAATGTCTCGGCCCGCGCCGGCGGCCTCACCGACATATCGCTCGAGGTCACCGCGGGGTCGTTGCTGGCGCTGATCGGGCCGGCGCGGGCCGGCAAGTCGGCGCTTATCGGGCTGCTTTCGGGCCGCTTGCGGCGCTATACCGGCGACGTTACTTTTGCCGGCGTGTCGTTGCGCCGGGTGGCGATGCACCGGCGCGGTTTCGGTCTCGTGCAGCAGGACGACGCCCTTTTCGCCCACCTGAGCCTGGCGGAGAACGTTGCGTATCCGTTGCGCTTGCGCGGTGTTGCGCGCCGCGACCGCAAGCGCCTGGTGCAGGGCGCGCTCGATAGCGTGCAGCTCGAGGATTCCGGCCGACGGCCGCACCAGGCCAGCGCCGCCGAACGTCAGCGCGCCTCGATCGCCAGGGCGACCGTGTTTGGGCCGCGCTTGTTGCTGTTGGATGAACCGCTCAGCGACCAGCCGGCGGAGGCGCGCCCAGGCCTGCTTGCCTGCCTGCGCCGCCTGCATCGAATGCTTGGCACGACCACCGTGCTCGCTACCCGTTCGGCCGGAGACGCGATGGCGCTGGCCGACCGGGCCGCCGTGCTGAATTTTGGCCGGCTAGAGCAGATGGCGACGCCCGCGACGATCTATGACGCGCCGGCCTCCGTCGCCGCCGCGCTGGCAACCGGAGAAATCAACCTCTTGCCCGGCCGGGTAAACGCCATCGACGAGGACGGCGTGGCCAGCATCGGACTGGAATGCGGGCCCGCGGTCGAGGCGCAAGCAGCGCCGGGCCTGCGGCCGCGCGACCGTTGCGCGTTCACCCTGCGCCCGGAGCGGGTCGCGGTCGCCCCGATCCGCGCCGCCGACATGGGCGGCGACGCGCTCGATGCCACGCTGATCGAGGTGCTGCATCTCGGCGAGCAGATCTGCCTGCGGCTGCTGATCGGAACTGGCGCCGAACTGGTGGTAAAGCGCCCGGCGGCGGCTGGAACGCGCGGTCTCACGGTTGGCAGCACAGTCGCGATCGCGTGGCAGCCGAGTCATGCGCGGGCGTTTCAAGTAAAGTAGGAACTTTTAACGATTGGCTAGAGCGGCTTCATCCTGACTGGAAAATGATCGGCATCCGGCGGGCCGCTCCAGCCAGTTGTTTGCAGAGCATTTGTATCAGCCTCAAACCGCCGGCTCATGAAGGCCGATTCCAGTCAGGCTGAAAATGCTCTAAATAATTAAACTTCGAATTGCGCCACGGATGCCATAGTTAAAAGATTTTTGCTTCTTTCTTTCAAAAAGAAGAACTTCCTTTCTTTATTCCTAATGCGGCGCGTTAACCGCAATGATCGCCGCCGCCGCGGCGCTCGCGCCGGCCAGAAATACCGCCATCACCAGCCATGGAGCGACCCGGCCGAACCGATACGGCGAGCGGACAAAGATGCGGCGCGGATGTCCGAGCGGCACGTGGGGCATCTCCTTGCAATGACTGACGCCTATCGCGGGATGCGGCCTGACGCAACCGTGAATCTTCTCAAATTTGTAAGATCACGGAAAGAATTTGCGCGCCGTGAGGCGCCGCTCACCCTGTGTGAAATTGAGCGACCGATTCCAGTCAGGCTGAAATTGCTCTAAAGGCCCAGCGGAGGCACCAGATGCGCGGCCGATCTCGGTGGCTTCTGCAATTCGGAGTTCGCGAGAATATCTCCGAGAGAATATTTCTCCAGGACCGTCGCCGCCGCGTCGCGGGTGAGGCGCATTATATGGCGCAGACGGCAGGTGTGGATATCCTCGCAGTCATCACACGCGCGAAACGCGGTGGCGCTGGCGCACGGCGTCATCGCCAAAGGGCCGTCAATGCTGCGTATCACGTCGGCGACGCTAACCGACGCGGGCGCGGCAATCAGCCGGTGTCCACCCGCCGGCCCCCTGCGGCTTTCCACCAGCCCCTGGTCACGCAACTGCGTCAGAATGGCTTCGAGAAACTTCTTTGGAACGTCCGCGATTTCGGACAACTCGCCGGCACTGGTCCAGGAGCGGGACGGATATTTCTCCGCCAGGGCGACGCTGGCGCGTAGGGCATATTTGGCTCGGCTGGTGAGCATGGCTTCTGCGATGTGCTTTCTGTCGTCCCCTGATGACTGAAAGCAGCGGGCCGGACCATAGGCTATATGGATTAAGGAGATAAAAGAAAGGAAACAACTTCATTCTTGAAAAAAAGAAGCAAAAAAATTTTCTCCATTAGGCGCCGCCCTCACCATGTCGCTGGCAGCGACTTCACGCCGCGCAGGGTTACGGTTGGCTTCCACTCGACATTATCCGAGTCGTTCAGCCGCAACTCCGGCAGCCGCTCCAGCAGCTTGCGGAAAGCGATTTCGCCCTCGATGCGGGCCAGTTGCGCACCCAGGCAGTGGTGGATGCCGCCGCCGAAACTGAGGGCGCGCACGCCGGGGCGGGCCACGTCGAGTTCATCCGGATCGCCGGCGAATGCCGCCGGGTCGTGGTTGGCCGCACCCAGAAGGGTGATTACCTGCTCGCCCCGGGCGATCTTTTCACCGCGCAATTCCAGGTCTTCCAGCGCATTGCGGCCGGTGAGCTGAACCGGGCTGTCATAGCGCAGCAGTTCCTCGACCGCGTTGGGGATCAGGCTTGGGTCGGCTTTCAGCCGCGCGAGTTCGGCCGGGTTGCGGTGCAGCGCCAGGACGCCGTTGCCGATCAGATTCGCCGTGGTTTCGTGCCCGGCGCCGAACAGCAGCGAGATGTTGGCCACGGCCTCGTCATCGGTCAGGCGGTCATCGGCCTCGCGGGCGGCGAGGATCGCCGTGGTGAGGTCATCACCGGGGTTTTCCCGGCGATAGGCAAACAGGGTTTTGAAATACGCGGCCGATTCAAGGCTGCCGGCGTTGGCCGCATCCAGTTCCTCGCGCGTGAGCTCGACCGGGTCGAGGATACGGCCGCGAACTTTTGATTCGTTCAGAAATGGGGCACGGTCCTGCTCGGGGATGCCGAGCATGTCGCAAATGACCGTCACCGGCAGTTTGTGGGCGAAGTCAAGGATCACATCCATGCCGCCGTCGCCAATGACGGCGTCGATCAGGTTATCGACAATGGCCTCGATGCGGGGGCGCAGTTCCTCCATGCGGCGGGCGGTGAAGGCCTTGGCGACCAGGCCGCGCAGGCGCGTATGGGACGGCGGATCGACCAGCAGCATGGTCTTGCGCAACTGGCTGACGATCGCCTCGTTCTTGAATTCGTCCGGCACCGAGGCGTCCGGGTTGCCGTGGCCGAAGCGGGCGTCACGCAACACGGCGACGCAGTCGGCGTGGGTGGTCAGCAGCCAATGGCCGGTCGGCGCGCGCCACAGCGGGGCGGCTTCGCGCAGGAAGCGGTACGCCGGATAAGGGTTGGCGCGGAAGGCAGGGTTGTCGAAATCGAAGCCCGACATCGTATCCATGGCCTGCTTTGCCTTCCATAATTAAAGCTTGTCAGCCGGGTATCTGTCCGGAAAGTCGGGCTGGCGAGTTAGCTGGCGTGGTTTTGCCACGCGTGCCACGAGCACCGTAGCGCAGGAAAAATGCGTCCGTTGGCCGCCAGGCCGGCTTTCCGGACAGACATCGGGCTTAGAGCATATGGGCGGCCCAGAGCATAAGCCAACGTATCGGGAAAACCCAAAGCAGGCCCGCGGCGGCGTAATACAGGAACTCGACGGCCGGGTGCAGGCCGCGCACCGCGTCACCCAGCACCATGGCACCGGCGATCCACGCGGTCATAAAGATAAGGCCGCCGATGGCGGCGATCGGTATACGGAGGTTCATTCGGTCTGATGCGGTAGCATGTCGGCAAGCAGGGCCCAACGTTCGTGGTCGCGCCATTCGCCGTCAATGCGCAGGTAACGGGGCGAAAAGCCCTCCTTTTGGAAGCCGACGCGGCGCACCAGGGCAACGGACTTGAGATTGGCCGGCTGGATGTTCGCCTCGATGCGATGCAGGCCAATTTCGTTAAACGCGAATATCGCGGTTCGGCGCACCGCTTCGGTCATCAGGCCGCGGCCGCCAGAGCTGGCCATACCGTAAAAGCCCAGGTAGGCGCTTTGAAAATTGCCACGGCAGATCTGGCTGAGGTGAAGCACGCCAATGACCGCGTGCGCGCCGCGCTCGCGCGCCACAAGACCGATATTCGCGCCGGTGACGAGCCCGCCGAACCAATCCTCGAAACCCGCGTGGTCCGTGAAGGGTTTGCTCCAGGGCGCATGGTGCGCGCGGCTTTCAAGGTTCGCACGGATCAGCGGATCGGCGTCCGACCTGGTGGCGGGTTTCAGTTCGATGGTGGGCATGGCAGCAGTTTGGCGCGACATCGCGGCGATGGGCAGAGGCGGCCCGGCGCCTTGCGGTGCCGCCCCTAATCTTTATAGAGCGCGCTTGCCTGCGGGCCTGAGACATCGGCCTCGCCGAAATTGCCATGAAGTCGGGGTCGCCCAATGGTCGCCGTGAATTTGAAGGACCACATACGTCCGGTGCCGGATTTTCCGAAGCCGGGCATTCTGTTTTACGACATCTCGACGTTGCTGCGGCATCCCGTCGCCTGGGAGGCCGCGATGAAGGGCATGGCGACCCTGGTCCGCGGGCACGAGCCGGATCTGCTCGCCGGTGTCGAGAGCCGAGGGTTTCTGTTGGCGGCGCCGCTGGCGCTGTCGCTCGGCGTCGGCTTCGTCATGATCCGCAAGATGGGCAAATTGCCGGGCCAGACTGTGGGACTGCAATATGGCCTGGAATATGGCGCCGACCACATCGAAATCCAGGCCGACGCAGTATCGCCCGGCCAGCGCGTCGTGGTCGTGGATGATTTGCTGGCAACCGGCGGCACGCTGTCGGCCAGCATCAAGCTTCTACGCCAGGTTGGCGCCCATGTGCCCGCGGTGTGCACGCTGATCGAATTGGCATTCCTGAAAGGCCGTGACGTGCTCGATGTGCCGGTTGATTCGTTGATTTCCTATGATGAGTAAAAGCACCAAAAACTTTTATCTGTTACGGGCATCACCAGATCGGCCCATTTGAAGCAATTGCTGGCCGCCATAAATAATAGTTTTTTGCTTCTTTTTTTTTCAAAAAAGCAGTTCGTCCTTACTGCGCGACCGAAGTCTGCCGCGCCGCATAATCGGTCAGCGCAGCCACCGCGCGCGCCGACTCGTCCGCGCTGCCGTTACCATCCATGCCACGCACCGCGGCCGCCGCCTGGGCATCCAGCCGCGACAATTCAGCCTGCACCCGCGGGTCGGCGCCGCGCTGTTCGCGGTAGCTTTCGGCCATGCCGTGGGCGATGAGGTAGGCGTCTCGGATGGCCGACGGGCTGCCGCTCATCGACGAATCATTCATCAGCGAGCAGCTCGCGGCGATGCAGCTCAGGGAGAGAACAGGCAAGAAACGCATGGGGCACAGCTCCGGGCAGCGCATTCTAGCGCAGAACCGGCACGGGCCGCCAGCGTTGCGAACTTACGCGCCGGTTGTGGCGCGGCCCGCGACGACGCCAATGAGGTGTGCGCGGTATGCGGCGCTGCCATGGATGTCGCCGATCAGGTCATCAGGCGGCGTGCCGATGCCGTCGAGGGCGGCGGGGGAAAAATCCCGCGCCAGGGCGGCTTCCATGGCGGCATGCCGGAAGACACCGCTCTGGCCGGCGCCGGTGACCGCCACGCGAACACCGGCCGGGCCTTGTGCCACGAACACCCCGACCATGGCGTAGCGTGACGCTGGATTGCGGAACTTCTCATAATTGGCGCGGGAGGGAATGGGGAAACGCACGTCGGTAATCAGCTCGTCCGGTTCCAGCGCGGTGGTGAACATGCCCTGGAAGTAATCGTCGGCGGCAATTTCGCGGCGGTCGGTGACGATGGTGGCGCCCAGCGCCAGGACGGCCGCGGGGTAGCAGGCCGATGGATCGTTGTTGGCGAGCGAACCGCCGATGGTGCCGCGGTTGCGCACCTGGCGGTCGCCGATCCAGCCGGCGAGTTTTGCGAGCGCCGGAATGGCCGACTGCACCTCGGCCGAGGCGGCCACCGCCGCGTGCCGCGCCATGCCGCCGATGACGAGATGGGTGGCGTCGCGGCGGATCGTGTCCAGGCCAAGCGCCGCGAGATCGACCACCACCGGCGGGCGGTTGAGGCGCTGTTTTAATACCGGAATAAACGTCTGGCCGCCGGCGAGTGGCTTGGCGTCTGGCGTGGCGAGCAACGATACGGCCTCCGCGACGCTGGCGGGGTTGGCGTAGTCGAAATCATACATTGGTTAGTATCCATGAAGGATAAGGAAGCAGTTCTTTTTTGAAAAAAAGAACCAAAAAACCTTTACTATTGGCTGCCGGCCTGTCGTTCAAAAAGGCCCACCACGTGCTGCCCTCAATAGATGAAAGTTTTTTGGTTCTTTTTTTCAAAAAAGAACTGCTTTCTTCTCTGCAACATCGGCAATCGCCCGCACGATATTATGATACCCCGTGCAGCGGCACAGATTACCCTCCAGACCATCACGTATCGCGCCATCCGTGAGTCCCTCCGGGTGGCTGCGCACCAGGTCGATGGCGCTCATCACCATGCCGGGCGTGCAGAAGCCGCATTGCAGCGCGTGATGTTCGCGGAAGGCGGCCTGCATCGGGTGCAGCGTGCCATCCGGCGCGGCGAGGCCCTCGATGGTGATGACCGATGTGCCGTCGGCCTGCAGCGCCAGCACGGTGCAACTTTTCACGCTCACGCCGTCCATATCGACGACGCAGGCGCCGCATTGGCTGGTGTCGCAGCCGATATGCGTACCGGTCAGGGCGAGATGGTCGCGCAGGAGTTCCACCAGCAGGGTGCGCCCTTCCACCGCAATGCAGTGAAGCTGCCCGTTTACGTTGAGATTCACCTGCGGCATGCGCAATCGCCCGTCGTCATGGGGCCTGTTTTACGGAGTTTTTGCGGTTCTGCCAGCCTCCCAGGCGCTTGCGAGGGCTGCGGCACATTTGCCACAGGCGCCCTCGGTTCCCGATTTGCGGCGGCAACCACCCTAAGGGGGCCTCGTTGTGCCCGGGCCCGACGCGACCGGCAGGATTGCCCCGCGCGGCCCCACCAAAGGACGTGAGTTCGCATGAAAAAATTCCTCTTCGCTGGCACCGGCCTCGCTGCGCTGCTGGCGCTGCCGGCGGCCGGTTTCGCACAGCCTGCCACCGGCCCCTATGTCAGCCTGGGCGGCGGCTATGACATCCAGCAGGACAATTTCCTGCATAGTGACCCCGCCATTTCGGGCATTCCCGGCAGCGACGGCACGCGGCTGCGCTGGGGCTCTGGCGCGTCGGCCGAGGCCAGCGCCGGCTGGGGTTTCGGCAACGGCCTGCGCACCGAGATCGAGGGTTTCTGGAGTTACAATAGCGTGCAGTCGCGCGTCGGCGCTCCGGTCTCCAGCATCACCACCGGCAACCGCAACAGCTACGGCGGCTTCGGCAACGTGCTGTATGACATCGACTTGCAGCCGTACGGCATCAACACCGCCGGCATTGTGCCCTATGTCGGCGCCGGCGCCGGCTACGAGTGGACGCATCTGTCGCCAATCTCGTCGTCCAACAGCGACGGCACGCTGGACCAGGTCGGCGGCACCAAGGGCAGTGTTGCCTGGCAGGGCATCGTCGGCGCCGCGGTGCCGCTGAACGCCGTGTTGCCGGGCCTGGATTTGACGGTGGAATATCGTTACATCGGCGCGCTGAATCACCAGGCCTACGGGGGCCGGCATTTCCAGCCTTATGGCCTGAACGAAGGCAATGTCAGCCTGTCGCAGGATGCCAGCCACAACATCATGGTCGGCTTGCGTTACGCACTGTGGCAGCCGGCAGCAGCGGCACCGCCGGCCCCGGCTCCCGCCGCCGCCCCGCCGCCGCCGCCGGTGGAGCAGAGCCGCACGTACCTTGTATTCTTTGACTGGGATCGCGCCGACCTGAGCGAGCGCGCCCGCCAGATCGTCGCCGAGGCGGCGCAGGCGAGCACCCACGTGCAGACCACGAAGATCGAGGTGAACGGCTACACCGACCTTTCCGGCACCGCTGCCTACAACGACAAGCTGTCGGTGCGGCGCGCCAAGAGCGTGGAAGCGGAACTGATCCGCGATGGCGTGGCGCAGAACGAAATCGACATCCACGGCTATGGCGAGAGCAACCCGTTGGTGCCGACGGCACCCGGCGTGCGCGAGCCGCAGAACCGGCGCGTCGAAATCATTCTGAAATAGAGCATGGGTTTACGGGGCATCGTGCGCGCCGCGTGCGCAGGATGTCCCGTTCCCGCGGCCGGTTAAAATCTCGCCTCTCAGGCAGTCTGTCGGCGCGGCGCTAACCTTTCCGAAACACTTTCTCGGCACTCTGGCTTGCCACCGTTCCAGCGCGGGCGGCTTGGCTTGCAACGGGAACAATTCGGATGAGCTCCAATACCGATCGCACGTTTGGCGATGATCCGGCCACGCCGGTGGTGTTCGATACGGCGGAAAATCTGCTGGGCGCACCGGCGGCCGCTTTTTTCGGTGTCGGCCGTGTGACGCTGATCGGTAATCCTACGTTGTCGTTCCGGCAGTTGGCGCGGCTGGAAATGTTGCCGGGCTTCAAGGTCGATCCGTCGGCCCATGTTCGGCTCGCCGACACGCTCTCAAATACGGTGTCGAACCTGGCCGAGCATCCGGCGCGGTTCGACATCATCCGAACGCTTGATGTGCAGTTGGAGGGTCGCCACGTCGGCCCCGGCATGGCGTCCGCATTCGCAGCCCTTGAGCGCCGTGGCGTCGCGGTCGCCTTCACGGCTTCAGCGCAAGACGGCAGGCCAAAATTCTCGGCTGCGCACACAAGCGGTGGGGCTGATCGGGCGCCGGGTGTGGCAGTGCCGGGCAAGTTTGCCGATCCCGCCGCGACGTTCAGCAGTGGCTCGCCCGTTGTCCGCACCCGCATCGCACGGCTTGAGGCCCTGGCGGAGCTGCAAATCGCGCCGGCCGGCATTACGGTATGCGACAGTGCCGCCGCCATTTCGGCGGACCTCGCATTGCGGGGCAGCTCCGCCATTCTGGCGCTGCTGCCGCAAGTCCGATCGATCGATGTGATGGACGGCGGCACGATATACTTGACGGCGGCGCAGGCACTGACGGGCGGTGTGGATGACGGGCTGGATTGCGCCTTGACGCTGACGAATGGCGGCCGCCTTGCAATCACTGAAGCGCGCGCGGCGCAATTCAGCCAGTTGCGGCGGCTCCAGGTCAAACCGGAGAGAATCGAAATAACCGACAGTGCCGATGCTGTCATTGCTTGTCTGGATCAATTTTCCGAAGCCGGCAGCGGATTGCGTGTTTGCCTCACCGACATTTGGCTGCAAGCGGCGCAGGTCGCGCAATTGGCGCGTCTGGGCAGTGCACTCGCGAGCGGCGTGCCGGTGCGCGATGGCGCCAGCCAGATTGCGGCGCTGGTGGACGCGGGGGATGCAGCGGCCATCGCCTACATGAACGTGCATGGCGCGGTTCTTTGCGCGGATGGCATTGTCGCTGCCAGCGATATTGCCGCGCTGAGCACACTCGGTGGATTCGACAAGGCAGGATACCGGTTAATCGTGTGGGACAGCGCCGCGCGCCTTACCGCGCCGGGGGCTGCCGCAATTCTCGCCGGTCCATTGATCGATGCCATCTTCCTGCGCACGGTGGACGGTGCTGCGGTATTGTCGGCTGGTTGCGCTGCTGAATTGTTCGCCCTGCCGGGATTTTCCGCCGCCAATCCGGATGGTTCCGCGAACTACGTAACGGTCCGCGACAGTGCCGCCAGGATCCTGGCGTGCCACGCGCAGATCGCGGCCGCGGGAAATGGCGTGAGCCGGATCATCGTCGCCGAGGATGGATCGGTAGGCACCGTGGCGCTCGCCCGCCTGCAGGCGCTCGATGCAACGATAGCGGCCGGGACGACGCTGGCGGTGTGCGACACCGCTTCCCTCCTGGCCGGCGCCGCCGACGCCGGCGGCAATGCGTTGGCTACAATCCTGACCCTGTCCGGCCCGGGCACCGTGGATGCGGCGGCCGCCGAAACGTTGCTGAGCACGCCGGCATTCGTGCCAGGGCACACGCTGACGATAGCTGATAGCGCGGCCAACCTGCGGCGGCCGACGCTTATTGCCTTGATCCAAAGCTTGTTGCCGGGCGCCAATATCTCGGTGCGGCTGGTGGCACCGGAAACATTGGACAAGCCGACGGCCGTGTTGCTCGCAGCACTGCCCAAGTTCACCGATCCGGATGGCTATGTGACCATATCGTCGCAGGTAAATGGTGCGCCGGCCGATGGCCGGCCGATTGTCACGCTTGGGGGTCCCGACACTGGCTACGCAGCCGCATCGATTGTGCGACATTCCAACAGCTTTCTTGCGGCCAGCGGCTCGATCCACAGGGCAGGCGAATTACCGGTGACGCAGGCAATTGCCCTGAAAGCGGTTGCCGATTTGAGCGCCGATATTTCGCGGGGTGCTGCCGACATCGCGATTGCCTCCGAGGCGCTGGCCGGCGCGCCCTCCAGTCTAGCCAGTCCACACCAGCGCTCCATGACGAATGATCATCATGTTGTCGGCGTCGGACCGTCGATTGAACCTGAAACGCAAGCCACCCGGCGCGAGGCGGCGGCGGGCGGCGCAACCGGCGGCACCGTAAACGTTTATGGCGAGACAGGATCGTTGCTGTCAGCGACTGTCGAGCAGCCGGGCGGCTTTACCGTGACGGCGCCGGACACCGGACGGGGACAGGCGTTTTCCGTTACAGAATCGGTCGACGGGCGGGAGTCCGCCCCAGTGGTCGTTCTGGATGCGGGCACGCTTGAAAATGCGGTGGCCGCCGCGCACGCGGAGTTTGCTTCCAGCGGTGCGATCGAGGTTGAAAGTGGCAAATACCTTGATCTCTACACTGCAGGGGAAGTGCCGGTGCTGGACCGGCCAGCTTTGGTATATGATCCGTCCGCGCATACCATCGCGCTGGATATACCCGGCCAGGCGCCGTTGCCGCTGATCGTGCTCGGCTCCAGTTCAAATCCGAAATCGCTCGATGTCAGCGAAATCATGGTCAAGCAGGCTAGCTGATCCGCCCGAGCGGATTGCTCGTGTTCATCGGCCACCGGCAAATCGCCCAAAGACTAACCGCCGATTGGGAGCGTCAATTGAGTGCAACTACAACGCCGTCGGGCGCTGCGTTGCCGCCTGCTGTGGTGGTGCCCGGCTGGCTCGCCGAAATTGCGCGCCCCCTGCTTCGGCTGGCGGCGTACTCGTTCGCGATCAACTTGCTGGCGCTGACCACACCTCTCTTTGTGTTGCAGGTGATCGCGCGGATGATGCCAGGGCAGGCTTATCCGGCCGGGCAAGACGGCGAAATGCAAACCCTTATAAGCATTGTCGCCGCGGCCGGGCTTGCCTACGTGGCGTTGGCAAAGCTGGAAACGATGCGGCGGCAGACCGTGGCGCACCTCGCCGAAATACTCGAGGCGCGCTTGGGACACGCGGTGCTGCTTCGGGCGACGGCGCCCGCGACCGCCCTTGGGGAGCGGCCCGCGGCGGCAACGATTGCACGCGATCTGGATCAGTTGCATGACTTTACCGGCGGTCCCGCGCTGATCGCATGGATCGACCTGCCCTTCGCCGTCATTTTTCTTGTGACGATGGCCACATTGCACTGGGCGATTGGCGCCGCCGGGCTGGTTTGCTTCGCGGCACAAACGGCAATTTTGCTGATGGTCGCTCGGGCCGGTGGCGGCCGCGTCGATAATTCAGAGAATGCGGCACGGGCCCATGCGTTCGGCGAGGCACTCAGCCGCCATGCCGATTGTGCGACGACAATGGATCTGGGCGCCGCGCTGACCCGTAGATGGCAAATGTTGCGGTTTGGCGCAGGGGCCGGTGCGATCGGGCACGGGCGCCGCGACGCGCGGCTGGCGGCAGCTTGCAGGGTTGCGGGGCTTGGGGGCCGGTGCGTCATATTGGGTGTCGGCGCGGTTTTGGCGCGGCACCACGCAATCGGAGTTGGCGCGATATTCGCGGGGTACCTGCTCATGGGTCGGGCCTTGGCGCCGGTGCAGGCAGTCACCAATGGCTGGTGCAGTTTCATTGCGGCACGCACCGCCTCGAATCGTCTCAGGACGACGATTGCGGTACCGCATCAGCCTGTACATGGGCTGGCCCCGGCGCGCGGCGAATTGGTGCTGGAGTCGGTGGCGTGGACGCCCGCCGGCGCGCTGCGTCCGGCGCTGCGCGGCGTTACGTTGAAAATCGAGGCGGGCGCGATGCTGGCTGTTATCGGGCCGAGCGCTGCTGGAAAATCCACGCTGGCGCGCGTTCTGTGCGGCGCGTTGCGGCCGGGCGAGGGCATCGTAAGGCTGGACGGAACGGAGATTGGCCTGTGGGGAGAGCAACAACTCGGCGCGGCGATCGGATATCTGCCGCAGGACGTGGCGCTGTTTCCCGGCACGATTGCGGATAATATTTCGCGCTTCGGCAGTGCCACGGAATTTCAGATCGTGGCAGCAGCCAGGCTGGCGGGCGTGCATGAAATGATCCGCCAATTGCCGGCCGGCTATCGCACTGTGCTGGATGACAACGCCGGCGTGCTTTCGGCTGGGCAACGGCAGCGTGTGGCTTTGGCGCGCGCCCTTCTCGGCGATCCCCCCGTCCTGGTGCTGGACGAGCCGGACGCTAGTCTGGACGCGGAGGGTGAAGCGGCCCTGATCGCTTGCATGATCGAAGCGCGGCGCCGGCGCCGCACCGTAATTATGATTACACATAACGCCGGGCTGGTGCGGGTGGCCGATTTCGTCGCGACCATGGTTGGCGGCCATGTGATGAAAGTGCAACGGACGGCGGAGGTACTCGGTCGCCCGGCGATGTTGGCGACGGGGTGAAAGGAAGCAGTTCCTTTTTGAAAAAAAGAACTGCTTCCTACGGCGGCAACCGCAGCAGGCACAGGCTTCCGGTGTTCCACCCAGCAGCCGCCAGCCCCAACAACAGCGCGCCGCATATCACGCCAGGCACATTGCTGCGCGACAACCGCCATGGGTCGGGGGCCACCGGCTCCAGCATTTCCATCGGCGGCAACGCCGGGTCCACCGGCAATCGGGCGACCAGCTCAGGTATCGGAGGCGTGCCGGTCGGCACAAAGCTCAACTGCTTCCACACCATGCGCACGGCGTATCGCAGCACCAGCATCGCGCCATCGCAGCCGAGAAAAAACCGCAGCCACGGACCGAATCCGTCGGGTTTCGGGACAAACCATACGCCCGCGATGGCGTTCAGTGCCGCAGACAGCAGAACTGTCACACCGACGACCAGGCACCACTGCAACAAATGGCGCCCGGTTTCGCGCTCGTCGCCAACCGGTATGGGGATCGCGGCATCGTAGGCCGATCTCAAAACGAGGGCGCATGCGGTCGCGGCAAAAAAAGCAGTCAGCGGCAACAGGGAGCCTGGCGCGATGGATGCCAGGCATAATCCGCTTACGAAGGGCGGCAGGTCTGTCATCGGGAGGCACTAAATGCGTCTGTAGCGAAACCAGGAAGAAAGTATTGCTTTTTTTGAAAAAAGAAACAAAAACCTTTATCTCTTTAAGGCGCCACGATGGCCCGGACGCCGCCCGTTCAAACCTCAGCCCGACGCATGAGCAAAAGCCTTTTGTTTCGTTGTTTCAAACAAGAAGGGCTTCTCTTGCTTCCCTAACTCTTCGCCCCCGAAAGCTTCGGCTGTTCGCGATAATCCTTCGGAAAAACCAGCTTCAACGCGGCGACTTTCGGCGCATCGTTATAGACGATGTAGGGATAGTCCGGGTGGGTTACGAGAAAATCCTGATGGTATGCCTCGGCCGGATAAAATCCAGGCAGTTCGTCCACACGGGTCGCAATCTTGCGTTCGAACACGTGGGCGGCGTCGAGCTGCGCGATATAGGCGCGGGCGACGCGCGCCTGGTCGGGGTCGCTGACAAAAACCTCGCTGCGATATTGCGTGCCTTCGTCGGGACCCTGGCGGTTCACTTCGGTGGGGTCCGTCACAACGCTGAAGAAGATTTGCAGCAGATGGCCAAAGCTGACCTGGGCCGGATCGTAGGTGATTTGCACCGATTCGGCGTGGCCGGTGGTGCCGCTGCTGACCGTTTCGTAGTCGGCGGTGTCGCGTGTCCCGCCGGCGTAGCCCGCGACAGCGCGGTCCACCCCCTGCACATGCTCGAACACGCCTTGAACGCCCCAGAAACAACCGCCGGAAAGAACCACCGTCTGCAAGCCTTTTGCCGCCGGCATATCGAGGGCCGGTGACGGCACGGCCTTCGCGTCGGCGGCGATCGCCGGCACGCGAAGGAGCAGAAATCCGGCGCCGAGTGCGATGGCGGCGGCGAGGCCAAGAATACGCATGCCTAAACTCCTCAAGCGGAAACGAACTTCAGGGCGACGCCATTCATGCAGTAGCGCAGGCCGGTCGGTTTGGGTCCGTCATTGAATACGTGTCCCAGGTGCCCGCCGCAGCGGCTGCAATGCACCTCCGTGCGCTGCATCATCAGGCTGTCGTCGTCGGAGGTGGCGACGGCTCCGGCGAGTGGCTGCCAGAAGCTGGGCCAGCCGGTGCCGCTGTCGAATTTTGTATCGGAGGTGAACAACTTCTGCTCGCAGCCGGCGCAGTCGTAGCTGCCCTTGGCGAATTGGTGATCCAGCGGGCTTGATAGAGGCGCCTCGGTGCCCTGCTGGCGCAGCACGTAATATTGGTCCGGGGTGAGCAAGTGGCGCCACTCCGCGTCCGTGTGGGTGACGGCGAAGTGCTCCACGGCTGCAGCGGACTGCCGAAAACCAAGCCACGCGGCCCCACCCGCAAGGGTACACAACGCTGTATTTCGCAGCCACGCCCGTCGTGTCATTTGTCTCTCCTTAGTCCCCCAACTTCGCCCCGGCTTCCCGAAAGGTTACATGGCGACGGGCGCGTAAAAGGAATGCCGCACACCAAATGAGTAAAAGTTTTTTGCTTCTTTTTTCAAAAAAGATTTCTTACTTTTGTGAAAGATCAGCCGTCTCCGCGACATCGTGCCGCTTTTCACGCCCGCCCGCCGGTGCCACCGATGGCCGCCTGCCGCCATGCCGTGCATCATCGTCCAGCCGGCTATGCACGGCACCCCACGCGCGGCCCGCCTCCATTGCCTCCAGGAAGCGTTTCGCATTGTGGCGCATGGCCAGCAGCTTTTCCGACGACATCCGCTTCAGCGACGCCAGCGGCATGGCCAGCCGCGGATTGCCGGAAAACTGCCGGGCGTGGCGGGCGATGAAATCCCAGTAGAGAAAATTGAACGGGCAGGCATTTTCCCCGACCGCGTCGGACACGTCGTAGGCGCAGCCGGAACAGTAATCACTCATCCGGTTAATGTAGGCGCCGCCGGACGCATAGGGTTTCGAGCCGACAATGCCGCCATCGGCGAACAGCGCCATGCCGCGCGTGTTGGGCATTTCCACCCATTCGTAGGCGTCGGCATAGACGATCATGTACCATTCATCGACGTAGTCGGGGTCGATGCCGGCGAGCAAAGCAAAATTGCCGGTAATCATCAGACGCTGGATGTGGTGGGCGTAGGCGCCGTCGCGGGTCTGCGTCACCGCCTCGCGCAGGCAAGCCATGCCGGTGTCGCCGGACCAGTAGAACTCCGGCAGTTTGCGGTGTGCGCCCAGCGCGTTGCGCTGCGCATATTTCGGCATATGCAACCAGTAGATGCCGCGGACGAACTCGCGCCAGCCGAGCACCTGGCGCACGAAGCCTTCCACCGCGTTCAGGGGCGCGCGTCCGTCGCGCCAGGCTGCCTCGGCGGCCTGGCACACCGCGCGGGCATCGAGCAGGCCCATGTTGAGGGCGGCCGAAATGCGCGCATGGAACAGCGACGCCTCGCCGCCGCGCATCGCGTCCTGCCAATCGCCGAACCGCGGCAGCCGATGCGCGCAGAAATCGGCGAACATCGTTTCGGCCTGCGCTGCCGTCACCGGCCAGTCGAAGCCGTCCACGCGGCCGAAATGGTCGCCGAATTCCGCCGCCACCATGGCCATCACTTCCCGGGTCTCCCCATCGGGCGGGAAGGCGGGGATTTTCGGCACCGGCACCTGGGCGGGCAGGCGCTTGCGGTTTTCCGGGTCGAAATTCCAGCGCCCGCCGGCGGGCTGCTCGGCCTGCATGAGCACCCCATGGCGCCGCCGCATGTCGCGATAGAAGAACTCCATGCGCAACGACTGGCGGCCGCCCGCCCACACGGCGAAGTCGCGGCGCGAGACGAAGAAGCGCGTATCGGGGCGGATTTCGACGTCCAAGCCGGTGGCTTCATGCCATCCCTGCATGTCGGCCAGCACGCGCCATTCGCCGGGCTCGGTCGCCACCACCCGCGCGGCGCCGTAGCTTGCTGCGGCGCGCGCCACCTCGCCACGCAGGCTTTGCGTGTTGCCGGGGTCGTCCAGCTTCACATACGCGACGCGAACACCGCTTCTGCGCAGCGACGCCGCGAAGTGGCGCATCGCGGCGAGCACGAGAACAATTTTCTGCTGATGGTGGCGCACGTAGGTGCATTCGGCCCGCACCTCCGCCAGCAGCACGACGTCTTGCGCCGGGTTCAGATCGGCCAACGCCGAGATCCGCGGCGAAAGCTGGTCACCCAACAATATCCGCAAGGTCGGCCGCAAATTTGCCACCAACGTCATGCTCCAACCGGTGTCGAAAACGTCCCTGTCTGGAGTGGCCCCGCTTTTCGTCTCCACAAGGGGCTTTCCCCCTCGACAAGGGGGGCGGGCCGGGCGGAAATACCCGCCAACGCAATCACCCGGTCGCCATGCGTCAGCTTCTGCTTCTGCGCCACGCCAAGTCAGCCCACGGCGACCCCGGCCTGTCGGACCACGCGCGGCCGCTGGACGGGGCCGGACTGCGCGCCGCCACGGCGATGCGGCGCGCCATTCGCGAGCTTGGCCTCACGCCGGACATGGTGCTGGTGTCCTCCTCGCGCCGCACGCTGGAGACGCTTGAGGCGATGGAGCCGTGGGATGAAACCCCGCTGGTCGAGACGATGGATGCGCTCTACCTCGCGACGGCGCCGCAACTGCTGACAGCGCTGCGCGACGTGCCGGAAACCGTGCGCGGGCTCATGCTGGTCGGCCACAACCCGGGACTGCACGACCTTGCGCTGACGCTCGCCGGCCCGCATGGTATGTCTTCAAACCGTCACACAACGCGGTCCCTGGCGGAAGGCTTCCCGCCTGGCGCGCTCGCCGAATTCACCGTCGCCTCGTCATGGCGCGACCTCGCGGCGGGCGGCGGGCGGCTGGTACGGTTCCTGGCACCGAAGGACCTGCCGGAAATGGCGCGCTGAGTGAAAGAAAAAGGAAGGAAGCAGTTCGTTTTTGAAAAAAACAACCAAACAAGTGGGCCATCAGGCGCTACCCGTCATAGATAAAAGTTTTTTGGTTCTTTTTTTCAAGAAAGAACGGCTTCTTTCTTCCTAACGGGTTAACCGATAAACGGGGCCATCATTACCGATACGATTGCCGAAACCACCCTGGAGTTCGCCGCCGACCCGGCCGACTTGCCGCGCCTGCTGGCGAGCAAGGTGTTGGCGGCCCATCGACATGGCCGCTGCCGCACCAGCCGCGTCGCGACCGTGTGGCACGATACCGCCGGTGGCAAGCTGCAGACCCGCGGCTACGCGCTGGCGGAACAGGCGGGCAAGTGGCGGCTGGAGCGGCTGCGCCCGAACGGTGTCGGCGACTGGCCCCCCGCCACGCCCGCGCCGGTTTTGGCCGAGGCTGGCGAACCTGC
>Ga0116226_10001482_pt1 | contig 20341 bp, 16 predicted proteins | sample S1TSphfallax_FD_89692 | JGI IMG/M metagenome (GOLD analysis project Ga0116226, IMG submission 89692) | Host-associated microbial communities from peat moss isolated from Minnesota, USA - S1T2_Fa - Sphagnum fallax MG | ecosystem: Host-associated > Plants > Peat moss > Unclassified | place: USA... | reverse complement strand
GAGGTCCTCGTCGCGAAGAGCGACAGGTCGTAGATCGCGCTCCAGGTCGCGCCGCCGTTGCCGATGAAGAACAGCGGCCCGGCCTCGTGCCGACGGGCCAGCGGCGCAAAGACCGAGTTGAAGTCCATCGTCTCGACCTTCGTCTCGACGCCAATATCGCCGAGAAACTGCCCCACCGCCTGCGCCACTTCGGCGTCGGCCAGATACCTGCCGCTAGGCCCTTGCAGCGTCAGACGGAAGCGCACCCCGTCCTTGCCGCGCGGGTAGCCGGCTGCGTCGAGCAGCGCCTCGGCCTTGTCGGGGTCGTAGGGGTAGGGCTTCATCGACGGATCGCCCAGGTTCGCCGGGCCAGCCATGCGCTCGCAGGGAAACTGCAGCAGCTGGGCGCAGATCGTCGGCACATCGACCGCGTACTCGAGCGCCTGCCGGACGGCCTTCTTCTGGATCGCCGCGCCGCCCGGCGTGGCCGCGAAGCTCGGCGCGAAGTTGAACCCAACATACATGCGCCGGGTGCCCTGGATCGACTTGACCGTCGCCGTGCCGGAGACGTTGATGGTGTCCTTCTGGTCGGGCGCGACGTTGGTGACCAGGTCGACGCCGCCCGCGATCAGCTCGGCCGCCCGCGCGCTCGCCTCGGGGATGTCGCGGAAGATGACCCGCCGGAAGGGTCCGCGCCCAAGCGTGTAGCGGTCGTTCCGTTCGAGCACGACGCGGTCGTCGTGCACCCACTCGACCAGCCGGTAGGGGCCGGACGCCACCGGATGCTCGGCTGCGGTGCGCAGGTCCATCTTCGCGTAGCTGCCCTTGCAGAGCATGTGCGCCATCGAGAGCATGCCCGGCACCTGCGACGAGTAGCCCTTCACGATCACGGTCGCCTTGAGCTCGCCGTCCTGCCGCGCGCCCACAAAGCCGATCGAGGAGTAGACGAAGCCGGGCAGGTTGCCGTACAACGCCAGCTTCGGATCAGCAGCACGGTTGAAGGTGTAGACCACGTCTTCTGCGGTGAGCGGCTCGCCGTCTTCGCAGGTCAGCCCCGGCTTGATGTCGAAGGTGATCTCGGTCCCGGCTGCGTTCCAGTGGTAGCCCGAGGCCATCGAGGGCTCGAGGCTGCCGTCGGGGGTGATCGTGAGCAGCCTGCCCCAGAGCAGGTTCGCTATGTTGAACGAGCTGAGCGAGTTCAGGTTGTCCGGGTCCATCGACTCCATGTCGACGCTTTGCGCGATCGTCAGAGTGTCGTTTGCGGGTCCCGCGCCGGCGGGGTCGATAGTTCCGTGACGACGTCCGCGCGCGAGCACGCTCGCCAGCAGCGCCAGGACGATCGCGGAGACGAGAATGGATCGGCGCAGGGATGGCCTCCAGTTCGGTCAGGGCAGGATTGCGAGAGGCAGCGCCAGGGGCGCAAACTCTTCGTCGTCGGCGGTATCGTTGCGCCACATCAGCACCGCGAAGCTCCCGGCGCGCTCGAGCACCGCCGCCCCGGCGTGCCACACCCCCGGCGCGTAGACGATGCCCAGGTTCCCCGGCGCTAGGAACGCCTGCGCGGATCGGCCATCCGGCGCGCCGCCCTCAGCCGACGCTGCGACTACGACAATATAGCTCGCAACATCGAGCGGCACGAACACCTGCGCTGTATAAGGATGCCGCTCCAGCGTCTCGACCAGCCGCGGCAGCTCGACGGGCGCAAGCCGGTTCACATGCAGACGGGGCGTCATGCCAGCTCGCCCGCTGCCCAGCCAGCGGTTGTACTCACGCCGCCCGCCGGGATCAGCCGGCGCCTCGATCACCGCGCCAAAGCCTGCGAACCCAGCAGCCGTGAGCGGCTGGAGCCGCAAACTTAAAGGCGAGCTCACCGCGCTCCCCGAACCGCTGCGACGATCTCCGCCTTCTCGCTCGCCTCAGGCGGAAACCTCCGGGCCCAGTGCCGCGCGATCTCCTCCCGCTTGCAGATCCACACGTCCGGCAGCTCGCGCGCGTAGTCGAGAAACCGCGCGAGGCCCGCCGCGCGCCCCGGGTGCCCGAGGATCCGCAGGTGCATCCCCACGCTCATCATGCGCGGATGCGTCCGGCCCTCCTCGCGCAGCACGTCGAGCGTGTCCGTCAGCATCTCGAAGAACTGGCTTGCCGTCACCAGTCCGTTGCCGAGAAACTTCGTGTCGTTGACCGCCAGCGAGTAGGGCACCACCAGGTGCGGGCGGCCATGCTCGTGGGTCCAGTAGGGCAGCTCGTCGTTATAGGCGTCGCTGTCGTAGAGGAATCGGCCATCCTCGACCAGCAGGCGCCGCGTCGCCTCACCCGGCGCGTAGCGGCAGTACCATCCGCTGGGCCTGCGGCCGACGGTGCGCTCGAGCGAGGCGACCGCCTGCCGGATATGCTCGCGCTGCTCGGCCTCGCTCAGACGGAACTGCTCGACCCATCGGTAGCCATGGCAGCAGATGTCCCAGCCGGCTTCGGCGATGGCCGCCGCCGCCTCCGGATGCCGCTCCAGCGCCACCGCGCAGGCGAAGACCGTCAACGGCAGCTGCCGCTCGACAAACAACCGCCGCAGCCGCCAGAACCCGACCCGGGCGCCATACTCGTACATAGACTCGGCCGCCAGATCGCGCTGCCCCACCGGCACCCGCGACACCGGCACCTCCAGCAGCGCGCCCTCGGAGTGGCCGTCCCCGTCCCCGGTCGCATACTCCGAGCCCTCTTCAAAGTTCATCACGAAGTTCAGCGCCACTGCCGCGCCCCCCGGCCACTGCGGGTCAGGCGGGTGCGCCCCGTAGCCACGCAGATCGCGCGCACCCCGCACCCCGGATTGGCTTTCATCTGGCATGGCAGGCGTACTAGATCCCCTTCACCGCGTTGTACTTCGCCAGCTCCTCCGGTGTGTACACCTGCATCATCTCGATCTCGACCCCGCCGGCATCATTGTCGAGAAAGGCAACAAAGCCTTCCGGGTGAGGGTGGCTGCCGGTGACCTTGCAGGCCTTGCAGGCCCGCAGCGCCGCGCCCTGTTCCTGGGCAAAGCGCAGCGCATCGTCAATGTTTTCAACCGCATAGCAGATATGGTGCAGCCCCTCGCTGCCCCGCTCGGCGATCCAGGCGGCGAAGCGCCCGTCCGGGTCCATCGACTGGCAGAGCTGGTACTCGATGCCGCCCAACTCGAAGAGCGCCACCCGGTTACGCGATCTCGGATACTCGACCACCGGGGTGTCGGCCGGCACGCCGAGGAACCGCGCGTAGGTCTTGAGCGCCGCGTCTGCGTCGCGCACCGCGAACGCCATATGCTTGATGGAGTGAACCTTGGGGATCGCGATCGTCTCTGTGGCCATGCGGAGTGGGGTCCTACTGTTCGCTGAATCTGAGTCGTCTTCGTATGACTGTATTACAATCTAATCTTTCCGCAAAGAGACTCTTCGCGAAAGTAGGAAAGAGCGGATGAAGGTCGGGATCATCGGGGCGAGCTTCGCGCGCGAGGCCTATCTGCCGGCGCTGCGCCATATTGAGGACGCTGAAGTGGTTGCGGTGTGCGGCGCGCGGATCACAAGCGCGCATGCGGCGGCGGACGAGTTCGGCGTCCCGCACGCCTATGACGACTGGCGCCGGATGCTGGCTGAACATCGCTTTGACCTGGTCTGCATTGCCACGCCGACGGTAACCCACGCGCCGATGGCGCTGGCCGCGCTCGACGCCGGCGCCCATGTGCTGAGCGAGAAGCCGACCGCGATGGACGCAGCCGAGGCTCGCGCGATGCTCGACCGGGCCGAGGCGCTCGGCCGCGTGCACTTGATCGACCACGAGCTGCGCTTCAACGCCAAGCGCCGCCACGTCAAGTACCTGATCGACACGGGCGCGATCGGTCAGCTGCGGCACGTCGCCATTCATAGTCTAGGGACCAGCTGGGCCGACCCGCGCTCCCGCGCCGAGGGCGACTGGTGGTCGCTCGCCGACCAAGGCGGCGGCCGGCTAGGCGCGAACGGCTCGCACCAGGTCGACCTGCTGCGCTGGTGGTTCGGCGAGATCGAAGCGGTCTCGGGCGAGCTCCGCACGATGGTCCCGGATCGGCTCGACAAGCAGACAGGACGCCCCTGGACGGCGACCGCCGACGACTACGTGCACTTTACTGCGGAGCTCGCCGGCGGCGCGCTCGCGACCGTGCTGCTAAGCACCGTCGCCCGCCACGCGCAGGGCAACGAGACGCGCATCTTCGGCAGCGAGGGCACGATCACGCTCTCGAACGACACCGAGCGGCTCATGTATGGGCGGGCAGGCGAGCCGCTGGCCGAGTTGGAGGTCGCGGATCCATACGCCGGCCTCGCGGGGCTCAGGTCAGGCATCTGGAACCAGTCGGTCGTTGGCCTCCTGCGCGAGCTCTGCGCGGCGATCCGCGAGCAGCGCGCACCTAGGGAGGGCGCGACCTTCCGCGATGGCTGGCGGAACCAGCTGGTGCTCGACGCGATCCGCGAGTCAGACCGGGAGCGGCGCTGGGTGAGCCTTGATTTGGCTCGCGCATGAGCGACTGTATATCGTTAGTCAATCGTTATAGACTCTGAAGGGCCGGAATCAGGACGGGGAGGGCGCGCTTGAAGATTGAACTGCCGGAGGCGGCCGCGATTCCCGATCCCCTCACCAAGCCGGCACGTATCTCGCTCGCTGACAATATTGCCGACCTGATCGCGAAGGCGATCGCGACCCGCCACATCCTGCCCGGCGCGCGCATCGTCGAGACCTCGCTCGCCGAGCGGCTGGGGGTGAGCCGCGTGCCGATCCGGGAGGCGTTGAAGGTGCTGCACGCGCAAGGCATTCTCACGGGTGGCGGCCATCGCGGCTATCATGTCGCGACGTTCGGCCCGGAGGTGACCCAGCAGATCCTCGAGGTGCGCCTGATGCTCGAGTCGTTTCTGCTGCGCGACGCGATCGAGAACTGGCGCTCCGGCGCGGAAGACCCGGCGGTGCTGCAGGCCCGCATCGAAGACATGAAACGCGCCGCGCGCGCCGACGATATGCCGGCCTCGCTGCTGGCCGATCTCGAGTTTCACCGGGCGATTCGCGACGCGGCGCGCAACGCCATCGTCGGCACGCTCTGGGACACGATCGCCCGCCACGTGATGATCGTGTTCAACTTCGAGCGCTATCGCGATAAGGACCTGAACGCCATCGCTGTCCAGCATGAAGGCTTTCGCGATTTCATCTATGCGCAGATCGATACGCCCGCGCCGGTTGAAACGCTGCACGAGGCGCTCGAGGATCACATCCTGCTGATCGAGCGCAGCAAGCGGCGCAAGCAGGACTGAGCCGCCCGTTCGCGAGAACGGACCTTGCGCGCCGGCATGCCGCAGCTGCCCGCTTCTTCACCAACAGGGGTGTGAACGACGTAGAACGCGCTATCTTGAGTTATCTAATATAAGTTGTCGGCCTAAGTACAAGTTCTCGCGAGTCCTGTTGTGAGGAGAATCCGGAGGTTCGAGCGGGATGCTCATGATCCGGAAGCAATGTGGAGGCGAACTCTAGAAGCTTTCGATCTGTGCCCGCGCAAACCAGGCAACAGCAAACTGTGAAACAAAAAGAGAGCGCCACGTTACCTGTGTGCAATTAAATATCTGCGCGATGGCGTAGGTAAGACTTACTGCACTAAGCTTGCATCAGTCCAGATTTCTTCTGATCGAAATCGCGAGCCGCGCTATCGATGGCTGGTCAAGCCATGGGAAGCCGGCGTCTACAGCTTCAAGACCACGAAGAGGAGCGCAACGCTCTTCGCTATAAGAGCCATCTGCTGACCACCTCACTGGGCTCCTTCTCGAAGCCAGCAGCGTACACCAAACAACGACGGATCGAGACGCGGGTGTCTTTTTTTATCAACGCCACGAGAGATGACCTGCGCCCGCATGAAAGTGCGCCCTGGCGAATTGTTTTCGCTAAAGCAGGCTTAAGAGAGGCACGAATTCAATGAACGAAGTTACAGGTATGGGCGTCAGAACAAATGGTCACCTGCCCCCCGCTGCGATGGGTATGAAGCGCATGGCCACACAAAAGCCCGGCAACGGAACAGCCTCGCCATCGCAGGAGAATGGCGCGAGCCGTCTGCAGAGCAAGAAATTAGTCGAGCAGAAGGCGAGGGCGCGCACCATGGCCAGGGCGCAGGCTGTGGCCGAGAAACTCTCCTCGGCGACCGAGCAGGTGGCTGCCTCCATTAACGAAGCTACCAGCACGGTCGAAGAGCTGGGCAAGACCATGCTGGCTATCGCCACCGGGGCGGAGGAAGCAGCTTCGGCTGCGGAGAATTCCCGCTCCGCGATCAACCAGATTGAAAAAGCGTCGAACTCGGCGAATGGACAGGCGGCGGACTCGCTCAGCGCGGTCGATGTGCTCTACAAACTGAGCCGCAGTACGTCCCATGATCTGGCCAACCTGATCAAAGGGGTCAGTGACGCCGCGCAGGCTAATTTCGACTCCGCAAAGATGATCGCGGAATTGGAGCGCCAGTCAGAGGAGATAGGCAAGATCGTCCACGCGGTTGCGAGGATCGCCGACCAGACCAATCTGCTGGCGCTGAACGCCGCAATTGAAGCCGCGCGGGCCGGCGAACACGGCAAGGGTTTCGCCGTTGTGGCCGATGAGGTGCGCAATCTCGCGGAGATGAGCGAGAAGAGCGCGCACGGAATTCAGGAAGTGGTCAACGAGATTCAACGCCAGGTCAAGGTAGTCGCCGCAGATGCACTCGCAGCCGGACAGAAGGGTCTCGATGAAGTGCAAAAAGCAAAGGCGATCACGGAGGCGTTGTCCCGGATCGAGACGGCTCTGGACGAGATGCGCGACGGATGCCAGGCCATCGTAACCAGCGCCGCCGAGTCTCTCACCGGCGCCAAGGATTACCTGAAAGGCTCGCTCGACATTGCCGCGGCGGCCGAACAGTCAAGCGCCGCGGTTCTGCAGGCGCAGAGCGCGGTACAGGAACAGAGCCGCGCCTATACCGAAATGAACGAGGCCGCGAGCAGTCTGGCGCAGTTGTCCGACACCCTCAAGAACTCAACCAACGCCCAGAAGTCCGCCGAAGAGTTGGCGGCGGCGGCCGAGCAACTTTCAGCCAATGCTGAGTTGGTGAAAGGCTCGTCCGGTCAAATCTCGCTGGCGATTGGAGAGATTAGCCGGTCGGCGGAACTGTCGACCAAGGCCTGCGAGGTTTCGACAGCCCTGGGAGCGCGCCTGGAGCAGGCGGCCAAGGAGATGAGTCAAAAGGCCGGTGATAACGGAGAGAAGTGCGTCACCGTCACAGCGTTGCTCACGAGCAGCAAGGAAGCTATCGACGATATGATCCTGAACATTGACAAGGTTGCCGAAGTCTCGATTGCTTCGGCAAAGAACGTGCTTGAACTTGAGGAGCGCACGCGCCGCATCGACAAAATTGTGGATGCGATTGTGATGGTGACGGTGCAGACGCGGATGCTGGCGGTCAACGGCAATGTAGAGGCGGCGCGGGCTGGCGAGTTCGGACGCGGCTTCTCAGTGGTCGCGGGGGACATTCGCTCGCTCGCTAATGAGAGCAGCGAAAATGCTGATCGCATCAAGGATCTGGTCAAGAGCATTCAGGGTCAGATCACGAAGGTTGTCATCGACATCGAAGGCTCGGGAGCAAAGGCGAAGGAAGAAGCAGAACGCGCCAAGCTCTCCACAGCGAACCTGGAACGTATGGCTACCGACATCAAGACCGTCAAGGATGGAGTGAGCCAGATATTGCGAGGCGCAGACGAGTCGGTCGCGGCTCTGCAGCGTGCTGCGGCCGCGAGCGAGGAGATTGCCGCCGCCGCGGAGCAGATGAACCGGGCTGCCACCGAGTCAGCCAGCGCCGCCGAGGAGGGATTGAAGGCCGCCGAGCAGATACTGGAGGCGGTGGAGGAAATCTCGTCTCAGGCAGATGAACTCCAGCACGGGTAGCAGGCGGGCAAACGCCTGCATTGCTCGAGTGCAGAGAGGGCGCGGTCTGAAAGCATGTTTCACAGCCGGGGCGAATGTTACTCCGGTCTCGGCCACAGTGCGAATGCTCTCAATCTGCCAGTTGACGATCCCCAGAATATCCGCCGGCCGGACGAATATTTCCGTGCTCCCTCAGCAGAGGCGCTGCTGCGGGAGCGCCTGAGTCCAGCAGATGCCGGAATAAGAGAGTGAGCCGCATGACGAAAGAGTCTCAGGAGTCAGATTCAAAGGCGGGCGCAGATGGCACCCAGCTTGTCACCTTTCTATTGAAAGATGAGGAGTTTGGCTTTGACATCATGTCGGTGCAGGAGATTATCCGTCTGCCGAAGATGGCCAGGCTGCCGCATACGCCGGACTACGTGGAAGGGGTATTCAATCTGCGCGGAGCCGTCTTACCCATCTTCGATATCAGGGCCCGCTTTGGCATGCAGCGCGAGGAGCGTACCGACCGCAGCCGGGTTCTTGTCATTGATGTGGATGGCAAACAGACCGGATTGCTGGTCGATGGAGTCAGGCAGGTCACGCGTGTAGGGCGCAACGAATTCGAACCACCCCCGGCCACCATTCGCAGTGCGACGGCAGACTACATCGACGGGGTAGTCAAGCTGAACAACGGCAAGCGCATCATCATTGCTCTTGATGCCAGGCGGGTATGCGCTCCCAATGGAATTGCCGACGTGGCCGCAAGCATAGCTGCGGCGGCATCGCAGCGACCGTCCAGTATCGATGACGCGCCTGACCGCGTGGGGACTGGCAACGAAGGGCAAAGCAGGGAGGGCAAGGTGCGCCAACTGGTTAGTTTTCAGGTAGGGCAGGAAGAGTTTGCCTTTCCTATGGAGCACGTACGCGAGATATTGCGGCTCCAGACGCCCAAGGAAGTGCCCGGCGCGCCGGAGCATTTATCGGGCGTCTTGACCGTGCGCGGCAATATTTTACCGATCGTGGACCTGCGCCGTCTTCTGCGGCATACCTCGTTCGCGGCTGATCTGATCGCCGCCTGCCGCCAGGCGAGCGCCGAGTACAAGGCATGGCTTGAGCTGCATGAATCAAGCCCGGTCAAGACGGATTATCAAGGGGCGCTCAAGGCCAGTGAGCGTTTACGGCGATGGCTGCTGGCCTTCAACAGCTCGAGCCAGATGCTGATGGAGACGGTCGCGCAGGTGAGGGGCTTGAATGAGGAGATCAGCAAGGAGGCCAACGCGACGCTCAAATTCGAGCGGGATGCGGCCACGCTCGACCTGCTCCACGGCAACCTGGCAGCCAGGGTGCGATCGATTGTGGCGGCATTGCACGGCTTCGAGGAACAGGTGGAGAAGAACATCGGCGAAGACCAGCGGATCATTGTTGTGGACTCCAACGGATTTCAGCTAGGGCTTGTTGTGGATCATGTCAACGAGGTGCTCGGAGTCCAGGAAGATGCGATCGAACTGCCGCCGGATATTGCCCATCAAGGCGGCGCCATCCTCTCTGGTATTGCCAGGCTGGACCAGGGAAACCGGCTGATTCTCCTCTTGGATACGGGAAATCTGCTCGACCGCAAGAAACTGGTGGAGATCAGCGCCATCGATCAGGACGGCGTACCGCCGGCACAGCTGGTGCAGGCCGCAAAGAAGGAGACAGACAAGGGCGTCAATGCTGAAGAACTCCAGCTGGTGACATTTCTACTGGGCAAGGAGGAGTACGGCATTCCGATCGCCAAGATTCAGGAGATCGATCGCCTTACCAACATTACCAAGACACCCAAGGCCCCCAGGTTTGTGGAAGGCGTGACCAACCTGCGCGGAGAGGTCATCCCGGTGCTCAGCACCAGGGCGCTGTTCTCGCTCGATGCGCGTGTTTCAGACGATCGCACCCGGGTAATTATTGTCGATCTCGGAGGAACAAAGACGGGGCTGGTGGTCGACTCGGTCAAGGAAGTGCTCAGCATATCCTCGCGCGATATCGCTGCGCCGCCGGCCAGCATATCGAGCGGCAGAGAGGAACAGTTCATCTCCGGCATCGCCAAAGTGGATAACGGCAAACGTATGATCGTTCTCCTCGATGTGGGCCGGGTATTGACCCGCGGAGAGCAGGGTGGCCTGGCGGCGGTCAGCACCATCGCGTCATGAAAATGTGTGGAGGCGTTCGGTTGCAGCCCTGAATGGCTGGAGAGCAAGGCCCGGCCAGGTTGCAACCCGCTCTCCGGCAGCGGGATTGAGCGATGACAGGATCGAGAAAGGAGGCAGAATGAACTCTGCGCCAAGCATTCGCGTTTTGATTGCAGATGATTCTGCGTTGATGCGAAATCTAATCACCAAAATTCTGGTCGCGGCAGGTGATATCGAGGTCGCCGGAACGGCGCGCGACGGGGAGGACGCTTGCAGAAAAGCGGCTGAACTGAAGCCTGACGTGGTCACCATGGACATCAACATGCCGCTCTTGGATGGCATCAGCGCCATGCAATTGATCGTCGCCGATAAGATCTGCCCGGTCATCATGTTCAGTTCCTTGACGCAACAAGGGGCGGTGGCGACGTTCGAGTGCCTGCACCTGGGGGCGTTTGATTTCGTCGCGAAGCCGGATGGAACAGTCTCAAGCAAACTGGATAGCATTGCCGAAGAATTGGTCACCAAGATTCGTGCGGCAGCCGCCGCCCGCACTGGCAAAGGCCGTGTGAATGGACTGCGCGCCCCTGCTCGACGAGCCTCCCTGCGTGCTGCCGCAACCCAGAAGCGGGAGCGCCCGGCAGATGCCGAGGGGGGTGAGATATGCGCGATCGCCATCGGGATCTCCACAGGAGGCCCGGCGACGATCAGCACGCTGTTGCCTGAGCTGCCGGCGGATATTTCGGCCGCACTCTTTCTCGTTCAGCATATGCCCGCCTCCTTCATCGGCGCTTATGTGGCTCGCCTGCAACGGGAGTGCGCCATTGAAGTCGTACTGGCCGAACTGGGCATGGCTGTGCGGCCGGGGGTCTGTTATGTCGGCGGCAACGAGCGTCACTTGTGCGTGCACCGCAACAACCAGGGCCAGGTAGTGCTGCGCACTCCGTCCCAGCCTCGCACGCTTTTCGTTCCATCGGTCAACGTGATGATGGAGTCGATCCTTGCCATGTACGCAAGCAGGACAATCGGGGTGCTGATGACTGGAATCGGAGACGACGGCGCAGATCAGATGGTCAGGATCCGCGCGGCCGGAGGATACACAATAGCCGAATCGGAGGAAAGCTGCGTCGTGTTCGGTATGCCTTACCAGGCAATCAAGCGCGGGGGAGCGGAGAGCGTTCTGCCCAGCTGGCAGATCGCGCCGAAATTGCTGCGGGTTCTGCATACCAAGGATGCCAGAGCCTCGGCCTACTCAAGGAGCAACCATGATTGATGTGGAGTTGATTGAATCCCTCGGCAAGCCGGAGGACTCCTCGCGGCGCTATGCGGCCCAGGAGATAAGCGAGTCGGGTGATGCCGGGGCGGTAGCTGTGCTTATGGCGCAGCTGCAGAAGGAAACTTCCCGCGCGGTCAAGGAGGCGATCCTGCGCGGCCTTTCTCATATCTGGAGCTTCAGCCCTTTCGAATCGCTGATTGTGCTGTTGAAGGACGCGGACCCGTTTGTGCGGGCAGAGGCCGCAGAGATGCTGCAGCGCCGCGCGGGAGAAGCGATGGAGTCGCTGAACCGCCTTCTGGAAGGCGACGACAAGGATCTGCGCAAGTTCAGTATCGATATCCTGAGCCAGACGGGTATCGGGGTTCCCGAAGCCCTCTACACGGCCGCACTCAAGGACGAAGACATCAACGTGGTCATCAGCGCTATCGAAAGCCTCGGGGCAGGCCGCCGCACTGCGTTTGCAGCTCCGATCCTGGCAATCGCCTTAGCCAGTTCTCAGCCCATGGCGATCTGCGCCTGTCTTGAAGCCCTCGCGCAGATTGGCAACCGGCAGAGTCTCGAGGCGCTCCGGGCCAGGTTTCCGGATGCGTCCCAGGTCCCCGGAATCTATCTGCACTCTTTCGTAAAGTTGCTGGGGGGAACCGGCGGAGAGGAAACCATCGCAGAGATATGCGAGTTGATGGGCTCGAAGGGCGCCCCTGTCTATGAGGTGGCAATCGATGCACTTACCAGGGTTGCGGTACGCCACAGGCTCTCTACCGTCGCGCCTCTCTATGAAGATGTGCTTTGCAACCTGTTGAAGGAACCGCTTGCCGCCCGCATCCGGTTGCATCTGATTCGCCTGCTCGGTCATTTCGCACGGTCTGCCCGGGTGGCCCACGCATTGCTGCCCTACCTCGATGACCCGGACAGAATGCTGGGCCTGGCGGCGGTGGAAGCCTTGGAAGCATCTGCGGATCCACTGGTGGAACGCTCGCTGCTATCGCTCGCCACCACGGAGAATGATCCGGAGATTCTCGAAGAGATCGAAGAACTGCTAAGGAGGCGCCCGCGATGGAACTCACCGCCGAGCAATACTCCAAGCTGAGCAGGCTGATCTACCGCAAGCTGGGTTTGCTGTTCGATGAGAAGAAGGCCTATTTTCTGAACAAGCGGATCACCAGCAGGATCGCTGCGCTCGGGCTCAACGATGCCGACGAATATCTGTTCCTGCTTGGATTTCGCGACCTGAGCGGCGATGAGATGCAGGCCCTCGCGAACCTGGTAACCACCAATGAAACGTACATGTTCCGGGAGTTCGACCAACTCGCCGTATTCGCGGATTATTGTCTGCCGGAGGTGATTGCGGCGAGAAGCCGCACTCCTCATCGCTCGCTTCGCATCTGGTGCGCCGGATGCTCTTCGGGCGAAGAGGCCTATACGCTCGCCATCATTGTGCGCGAGGTCTTTCCCGAGTCGGAGAGCTGGAAGATCGAGATCACCGCAACCGATATTGACGAGAATGTGCTCGCACGCGCGCGAGTCGCAGAGTATGGCGACCGCTCCGTGAAGGGCGTGCCCACTGCGTATACCAGCCACCTGACAAAAACCGCGACAGGCTATCGCGTGATCCCGACGACGGCGAGCCTTGTCCGCACGATGAAGCTCAACCTCAGTGAATCCCAGCAGATGAAATCGATGCGCCACTACGATTTCATCTTCTGCAGAAATGTATTGATTTATTTCGATGATGAGTCGCGCCGGAACGTATTGAACCACTTTTACGACGCACTCAATCCTGGAGGGTACATCTTCCTGGGGCATTCAGAGTCGGTGGGGCGGATCACTTCGGCGTTCCGCCTGAAAAAGGCTGAGGGACATCTGCTCTATGTAAAGGATGGATTATGAAACGGAACGTGCTTGTGGTGGATGACTCAGAGTTCACGCGCAACTACCATTCATATATCCTTCGCGAGGCTCGCTTTGAGACGGTCACCGCGGTCGATGGGGCAGACGGACTTGAAAAGCTCTATAGCCGTGCGTTCGACCTTGTGCTGACTGACATCAATATGGCGAATATGGATGGATATGAGTTCATCCGCAGGGTGAGAAACAGCGGTGACTACGATGACCTGCCCATCATCATCATATCCACCGAATCGGAGGCGGAGGACAAGAGCCGCGGTTTTCTGGCCGGGGCCAATCTTTATATAGTCAAGCCTTCGGAGCCGGAGTCCCTGATCGCCAATATCTGCCTCGTGCTCGGCATACAGGGCAGCGAAGACGCATCTGCGAATGGGGGCTAATCGATGGTGGAGAGTTCTCTTTTGCTAGAGGCCCAGTGGGTCAAATACGAGGACCTGAGCGTCCGTTTGTCCCGCTACCTGAAAACCAGCGAAGAGGAGTTTGGCCGCTTGATCCAGGCGCTCGACGAGTGCTGGACTCTTGCGGAAAAGGTGCAGGGAGCAACCGGCCGGCTGTTGCAACTCACCGGCGCAAAGGAGGGCGGCGAGTCGTCAGAGATGCGGACGCTGATGATTGGCGCCTGGGATGTCTCGAAGGTTTTCCTCGAGCAGATCCAGGGCGGCAGCGATCAATTATCGATGGTGATGCGCGACACACGCGAGCTGCTGGGCGTGTCAAACCGCATGGAAGAAGATCTCCAGCCGCTCAAATATATTGCGATGTACCTGCGGCTCGAAGGCTCGCGCCTGGCCGAGCTCGACAGTTCTGCAGTACAGCAATTTCACCGGCAGATGCTGGATGTTCTTGGCGCGATGAAGCGCTCGGGAGAATCGCAGCGGGAGACCCTTGACACCATTCTCAAGAAATTGCTGGCCGCGACTCAATTGGTTGAGCAGGCGTCGGTCTCACATGCTTTGCGGGCCAGCACGCTGGAGGCAAAAACCAGGAGTGATCTGGACCTGCTGACGACCGTGCCCCCGGACTTGCTTGCCGTGCAGCACCAGGCGGAACTGCTCCAGAGCACGGTCTCCGGCAGAATTCGCGATGCGGTGACAAGCCTGCAGGGCCACGATGCGATCCGGCAGCGGCTGGAGCATATTCTTTCCAGCCTTGCGGATGTGCACAACGGTCTTGAAAGTAAATCGGGACGCGCGCTTCTGATTCAGCGCCGCCAGGCCGAAAGTGTGCTGGAACAGATCGTCAAGACCGGCAGGCGCATTGAAGAAGAGCTTCAAGGCATCATCGCATCCGCACATGGGATCGGCGCCGAGGCCCCGCGGCAGGAGACCGGCAGCGATGGAGCGGAGGCCTTTGAAAGCGCCGTGGACAGTCTTGCTTCGCTCGGTCCGGCCGTCACCCAGCTGCTCTCCGGCGAGGTGGAAGTGGGGCTGTTCGTTCTTGGCCAGATCGAGCCGATTCGCGATCTTTTGAGCGCGAAGAGCCGCGAGCTGGAGTCCATGGCAGGCTCATTGAAGATACTGGCGATGAACGTGGTCATCGTTGCGAAGAGCATTCCTGACGCCAAGAGCATCGATGTGCTGGGGGCCTGGACGTCGGAGGCGGCCGAGGGGGTGCTCATCATGGCGAGGAAGCTGAACCTGCACTTTGAGCGGCTCGGCCACGTGCTGCATGAACTGGCCGGCGCGATCAGGGTTGAAATCGCAGCGGTAGAGGCTTGCCGGACCTCGATGAGCGCGCATCAGTTTGATGATTCCCTGCGAAGCTCCCGCAGGGAGGGCTATCAGGAGGCCGAGCGGCTCAGCACCGATGCGCACGGATTGCAGCGCAAGACCGAAGGTCTGCTGGAGTCTCTGACCTTTGTCAGGGAAGGCACGGCTCTGCTTGAAGAGTTGGATGGCGTGATCGGGTCATTATTGACGCACTACCCCGCGGCTGATCCCTCCGATGCACTCGACTCGGCATCCGCAGGGTACGTGATGCGGTCGCAACATAAAGCCCATACCGGGGACTCCGGAGCCACGTCGGGCTATGAGTACGCGAGGATCGGCGAAGTGGTTGAGGGCCAGGATTACGGTGAGAACGTCGAGCTGTTTTGAGAAGGGTCAAGAGTATGTCATTCGAGCTAAGAGAAAGCACCCACGGCGCAATGCTGATTCTGGACGGAAGACTGGGCGTGCGCGATGCCGCGCTGCTCTGGTCGGCGCTGCAACCCGTGCTCGCCCAGGGCCGGGACTTATCCATACACGCCGAAGATATGGAGGATATGGATACAAGCATCGTTCAGATTCTCTGCCGTGCAAGCATGGGGCCGGGAAGGCTTGAGATCGGCAGCATCTCCGAGGGCTTCCAGACTTCCCTCAGACGCCGCGGTCTGGAGAACTTTTTTGTCAAGCTGCCGCCCAGCCAGATAAGACCGGAAGCAAAATCCGCTGCAAAGAAAGCAATCAAGCGAAGTAAACCTCGCAAGGATGGTCAATGAAATGGGTAAGAAGATAGTTATCTTGGCGGTCGATGATTCCCTGACCATGCGGCAGCTTGTCAAAATGACATTGTCGCGCGCCGGCTACGATGTGGTCGAAGCTGAGGATGGGGCGAAGGGTCTTGACAAGGCTTCCGTGCAGCCGTTCGATATCGTGCTGAGCGATGTGAATATGCCGGTGATGGGCGGCATGGACCTGGTGCGAAATCTGCGGAAGCTGGCTGCTTACAAGTTCACCCCAATCGTGCTGATAACAACCGAATCGCAGCTCGAGAAAAAGCTGGAGGGCAAAGCTGCCGGGGCGACGGGCTGGATTACGAAGCCGTTTGAGCCCGAACAACTGCTTGCCGTGGTAACCAAGGTGTTGCGCTGATGCTCACCCAGGATCGTCGTAATGCCAACCGCTGCGTTGAGCAGTGATTTCACAGAAATGGAGCCGGCAAAGCCATGGACTTCGGGGATCTGGAACAACTGCAAGCGTCCTTTCGTCGCGAGGCCGCCGATCTGCTGGCGGACCTGAACGATGCACTGCTGATGCTCGAACACGACCCCCGGGACGCGGAACTGGTCAATCGCGTGTTCCGCTCGATGCACACCCTGAAGGGCTCTGGTGCGTCGGCAGGCTATCGCAGGCTGACCAACTTCGTCCACCACGTGGAAGAAGTATTCAACCGGATTCGCAATCAGAAGATGGAGGCAACCGGAGAGGTCATCGATGCGGCGCTGAAGAGCTGCGACTGCTGCACCATCCTGCTGCAGTTGCAGAGCTCCGATATGGAGACGCCTGTTCCGCTCGAAGCAGAGGTGCTGGCCGCACTGCTGCCTTTTCTGCCGGAAGCCGCTGCGGCTGGGGCTGGCACGGCGCAGGAGCGGGCTGAGAGCGATGCACCGGCGCGGTACAAGATCGAGTTTCAGCCGGCGCGGGATATCTTCTTTTCAGGCACCGACCCTGCTTCGCTCCTTCTCGAACTCACCGATATTGGAGCGCTGCGCGTCCGTTGCGAAACCAGCGATTTGATGAGTTGTGAGGACTTCAATCCGGAGCAGTGTTACCTCCGCTGGGAGCTGCATCTGGAAACAGCCGAGCCCGAGCGGGCGATTCGGGAGATATTTCAGTTTGTGGAGCAGGATTGCGATCTCTCGATCAATCGGGAGACACATGTGCCCGCGGTGCAATCGGATGGCAGAGAGGAACGCTTTCGCGGGGCAGTCGAGCAGTGCTTTTTTGCGCTGGGCTTTGCCCTGGAGTTGTGCCAGAGCGGGGATGAGCGGCAGGGGCTCACGAGCGCGGACCGCGCGGTGCAGACCCTGCTCTCTGCCTGCAAGGCCCAGGGCCACCAGGCTGGAATCACGGCAGTGCATCCGATACTGGACGCAATTCGGTCCATTCGTGAAGGCGCGATTCTGGACAGCGGCTGGCATACGCACATGCAGGCGCTGATCAGGAGCGCCAGCGAGGCGATCCACTCCACGCAAGTGGATCTATCCTCGCTTGAAGAACTGCCAGCCTTGCCCGTAATCGTGGCCCGGCCCGGCAATGCGCCAGAAGCCGCGAACGGCACGCCCGCCCAGAGCATTCGTGTCGACGCCGACAAACTCAACGCCCTGATGCGGCTGGCCGGAGAACTGCTCGTCGCACGCGGAGCCCTGCCTGCGTTTGCCGACCGCATCGAACGGAACGAGTCGCCCAAGAGCATGGCGAAGGAGATGCGCGACGCCGGGGCCAAGGTCTCCAGGCTTGCCGACGACCTGCAGGCCACCGTTATGTCCATCCGCATGATGCCGGTCCGGCAGGTGTTTCAGCGGTTTCCAAGACTGGTGCGGGACCTTGGCCGGGCCCTGGACAAAAACATGGAACTGCACGTGAGCGGCGAGGAGACAGAACTGGATAAGACGGTGATTGAAAGCATCGGCGACCCGCTTACCCACATCATTCGCAATGCGGCCGACCATGGTATCGAATCAAAGGCCGAGCGGACCAGGATCGGTAAGCCGCCCGCGGGCCGCATCGATCTCTCCGCCTATACGCGCGGCTCCAATGTCGTCATTGAAGTCAAGGACGACGGCAAGGGACTCGACGCCGAAAAGCTCAAGCAGCGCGCCATCGAAAAGGGATTATTTTCACCGGGCGCGGTGGCTGCGATGGACCAGGAGGCAGCTTACAAGATTATTCTCGCCGCAGGATTTTCAACCCTCGACACGGTCACGGACCTGTCAGGACGAGGCGTAGGCATGGATGTGGTGCGCAACAGTGTGGAAGGACTCCGCGGAGCGATCCACATTCAGAGTGAGATAGGCAAGGGAACATGTTTCCGCATAGAGCTCCCTGCGAGCCTTCTCGTTTCACGGGGTATTCTCGTCGCGCTTGGCGGTCAGCAGGTCCTGCTGCCGATGGAGTCCATTCGCAAGATGGTCAAACTGCCCAAAGCCGACATTCGCACAGTCCAGGGTCAGCAGATTGCCCACATGCGGGGAGCCATCTTTCCCATTCTCTATCTTGCCGAAGCTCTTTGCTCAGAGCGGATCGAAGATCTGAAGGAGGACATCGCGGTCGTGCTCATTGAAGCCACTGCCGGGCCCTACGGCCTGGTCGTTGATCGCTTCGTCGGGGAAGTGGAAGTCGTGGTAACGCCGTTGAGCGGAGTTCTGGCGACGATGCCAGAGTACGTGGGTGCAGCGATCATGGGCGATGGCAAGACAGTGCTGGTGGTCAATACGGAAAGGCTGTTCGCACTCCAGCGTCCGCAGCTTGCAACGCCCGGACTGGCTGCGCTGCCGGTGGCGATTTAGAGCCGTTGAGAGAAACTTTCCCACCAGCGCAAGGGCATGCGGACGCAATTCGATCATAAGCCCATACCAGCGCGTGCGTTACGGATGAACGGGATGATCCCCATAGAATTTCCAGCTGGTCACGAAGTTTCTGCTCAAGGGCTGGTGCTCAAGATCGGCGCGCAGTAATTCAATGGGCATGGAGTTCTCGTGCAGGATCGCATCGTGAAACTCACGATTGGTCATCTTTCCGGAGTCGACGAGTTCGTGGTGCAGGGCTCTGAACTGCAGGCCGCCCATTAGATACGCACTCTGGTACAGTGGCCCGACTGAGCCGTCGAATGAGCGCCTCACCTCGGCGGTCGAGTTATCCGGCTCAAAGCCAACATTCTCGTTCAGATACTGCACACACTGTTGCGGGGTCCATCTGCCCAGGTGAAAGTTCATCGTGAAGATCACTCGCGCCGAGCGATGCATGCGCCATACCAGCGCGCCCACCCGCTCCTCCGGCGTCTTCTGAAAGCCCATGTCCCACAGCAGCATCTCCCACCAGAGAGAATTGCCCTCATGCCAGAAAGGCGTCTCGAAGACGCGCCGGTACGGGTTATACCGGTCCGCCATGTAGAACTGCAGAAAGTGGCCGGGAATCATCTCATGAAACGCAGTGGCATGCGAGAGCGGGGTGCTGTTTCCGCGCATGCTCATCTCGCGCTGATCGTAGGTCATCGTGTCAGTGGGATAGGAGACGCTGATTTCACTGCCGCCGGTAAAGAATGGATTTACGAGTTGCCGCTCGGGCGTCATCATAATCATGCGCCATGTCTCGTCCGCAAGCGGCGGCACCGTTACCAGGTCATGCTCTTTGACAAAGTCACTCCCCTCGACAACCAGCTTGCGGATCACTTCAGGCTGCTCGCCCGGAGGCACGTGCATCTCTTTGATCTTCTCTACTGCCGCATGCCAGTTATCCCCGTAGCCCATCTCATGCGAAGCCTTGAGCATCTCGCGCATGCACCAGTCGTACTCGGTCTGCGCGATCGCGATTAGCTCCTCCGGCGTGTACGGGATCATATTATCGGCGAGCTCCGCCATAAGTGCATCCCGTCCAACTGGATCGCCGATAATGGTGGTCTTGTCATCGGGAGCAATGCCGATCAGCTTTTCTTTGAGGAAGGCAATGTAGCCGGTAATTGCGTTGTCTGCATCCTTGTACGGCAGGTCGACCCACCAGGTAAAGATCGGATCGTAACCGTTGTATTGCGCAAACCAGGTGTGCAGATCGGCCTGCAGCGCCTGGCTCGCGATCACTGCGCGATTGGCAACCACCGGGTCGATTCTGGCCTGCTGGCCGCCTCCCTGGGCGGCTGCAGCAGTTTTCGGGTCGAGCTGGATCTGCAGGTCGTGAATACGCTTGACCATCGAGGAAAGCGCGGCCGCAGCCTTCTCCGCATCAGGCCTCTGCATGAGCCGCTGCTGGCTGGCCAGCGATTCGACCGTCTCTGCCCACGGCAGCAGTGGCTGCATCGCAGCGGCCTGCTGCTTCTCGATGGCAAGCTGGTGCAACTCGCCGGTGACGTGCGTCTTCAGCAGCAGGTAATCCACTTTATCTTCCTGCGGCATCACGTCAAAGTTGAGCGAGGCCAGCGTCGACAACTCGTCGTTATAGAACTTCTCAAACCGCGCCATGCGTACGGGTGAGATCTGCACGGTATAGACGCTGCGCAGGCTTCTGCTATCTGCGGAGAACTGCTCAATCACCTGGGGCATGATCCGCCCGGCCTCAGGCGCAGGCGCAGCGCTGCTGATGCCAGGCGTGATGATGATGCTGAGAAGCCAAGTGAGCGTAGCCGCCGCCCCGATCCTGCCTGCCTG